>JGI24721J44947_10012922_pt1 | contig 10232 bp, 13 predicted proteins | sample YelNatPaOPGAMG01_FD_44947 | JGI IMG/M metagenome (IMG submission 44947) | reverse complement strand
CACCGACCACGGGCCGGTGGATTAACTGTGCGACGCGCACCCCGGCAAGCGTCAATTTGACTGGGGACGTAACGGGCGCAGGAGGCACTACGGTTATCGTGGCTCCGAACGGGTTGCCCGTGACAGCCATATCTAAGAAAGCCACTGATGCCACGGCCTGCCCATCACCCTCTACGTGAAAGACGTGCCCGTGCTGACGAGCGGTGCGCCTGCGGACATTGCGACGATTGCGGTGCCTGCGGGGATTACGCGGTGGATGATTCAAAGCTCTTTTGATATTGCATCAAACCCAAGGGCCATTGGATGTTCTGCCGTAGTAGAAAGCGCAGTAGGCACGCTGGCCTCCGGGATTTTCCGGGTGAACACAGCGGATGCTGGAGGGGGGATGACCCTCATTATCATAGAAAATCGGCTGACCACGGCGGGGAGCATAGCTGTTTTCGAGATGGGAGACGAAGTAGATATGTCAACGAACACGACTCTTTACCTCCATCAATCAACAGCCTCCGCCAACGCAGGCACCGTTTCATTCTACTTGACAATATATCCCCTCCCTTAAATGTGTTTCCAGTGATTCCTTAGGACGATATCTCTGACACATCCACACCCAACCCCGAACTGTCGGGATATAGCCGGTCGGGAGACTCCAGACGAGCGAAGCCTCCTAATCTCTAAAACGTCAGAATCGGTCAGCTTCGCGTTGTGGTGGCTCATCCCCTTCCTTCCCGTCTTCAGTCCAGTCCTGAACGCGTGATTATGGTTTTCACTGACCGAAACCCACTCAAGATTTTCACTTCGATTGTCCGATTTTATGCCGTTTTTATGGTTAACCTGAGGTTTGTTGTCGGGGTTAGGAACGAACGCTATAGCCACTAGTCTATGGACGAGAAAACTTTTCGCGACTCCATCTCGTTGAAGGGTCGTCCCGGGATATAGGCCCGGGAGAACGGCAATTCTCATTATGTGAATTTTCGGCTTGGTTCTCCGAGAATTCATCAAGGAACGCACTCGTCCTAGATTACTGATCTCGTAGAGGTTCTCAAAGCCTAGAATTGGTTTCCATTGTTCATTGTCCATACCTTCTTATAGCCATAAGAGATAAAAGTGTCAAGTCCATTCTATTTACCCGCTGCCTTAAGCCGTGGGAGCGAGACAGGTAATCCAACAATCGGTTCGGGTGTATAGAAGAGACACGCAGTCCACCCATGCCCTCACCGTCCTCCCTATCACTCCCGTCCAGCTCGACCAAGTGCCCATGGTGCGGGCTGCTCACCGCCGGGCGAGACGCAGCGCGAAAGGACAACTGGTGTGATAACGGGCATCATTATTCAGACCTATCGGCGCTGATAGCCTCGATTAGCACCGTTGACTCCTCCGCTCCCACCTCCGCGAAGGAACCCCGTGACTCAACCATCAAGGAGAGGAATAAAACAGCTAGCAATCCGCCCGCTGACCAGTATCCCAACCCGAGTGGGGGTGGGCCAGCTAGCTCGCCCAATCCTGACAACCCGACTGTCCAGAACATCCCCATCGACACGACGTATGTCGGTAGTCCACCCGATTACTCAACCCAGCAGTGGTTCATGGGCAAGCGTTCTGATACCACGGCATGGGTGCTGGATTGCGACGAGAAGACTGGGTTTGCCAAATGGCCGCTCTCGTTCAAGGTCATCGAGCACGATTTCACCCGTCCGAACAAGCCATTGAACCGGGGGCAGGAGTCCAAGACTACGCCCAATGCCGCGCCGGACAAAGGTGGTGAGACCTCTCCTCCGTCCATCGGCCCGGTTGGTGCTGCCTAGCCGCCCGCCGCCCGGTTCGCGCGGACGAGTTGACAGATCATCCTCACGTAGCCTACAATACCCTATCATGCCCCTTTACGCCTTTGAACATGCCAAGACCGGCGAAGTGCGAGAAATCGTATTTCACATGAACGAGGACAAGACTTACAATGGGGAGGATGGAAAGGAGAAGGGGCTATGGAAGCGGGTGTGGTTGAAGCCGCAGATGGCGGTGGACGCAAAACCGGTGGACCCGTTCTCGCCCAAGGATTTCGTCAAGGCCACCAACAAGAAGGGTTCGCTAGGAGACCTCTGGGACCGTTCAGCCGAGCTGTCGGCCCAACGCGAGGAGAAACTGGGTGAAGACCCGGTGAAAAAGAAGTTCTACAAGCAATACTCAGCGAAGCGCAAAGGGACAAAGCACCCGCAGGAGGCGCGCGAGAACGTGACCAAAAAAATGAAGGGGATTGGGCTGACTGCCAAGTGGGACGACTAGAATCCATCCGCCCCGCTCGCCCGCATTCCGGCAATCCAGTTAGCCCGTTCCGTGGTCAGCCAGACCCACTTGGCCCGCGCATAACCCACATCATAACCCACTTTCTCTGATTCCAGCCACTTAACCCGCGCAATCTGTTCCTGCTCAGCTAGATGCCGAGAAAATAGTGAGGAATGCTCGATGGGAAAAGCGCCGGTTAGAGAGGTATCGCTCATTTGGGAGTTGACAGTTGGACCCCAACTGGGCTATCATACACCTGTCAGTCACTTCACCCATACCCAACAACACCCAACCCATACATCACCATGGCATTCGGCAAAGGCTCAGGCTCCAACTTCCCTCCGGGAACCAAAGTATATTACGTCAAGATTCGCTCCAAGGACCTCCCGGCTCCCATTTTTGAAGTCGCTCAAAAGGGCGAAGATGGCAAACCGGTTATTGTTGACCCCGCCGCGACCCGTGTCAGCGGTAACATCATCGGTGTCAACCACAAGGAATTCACCAACCCGAAGAATAAGGAGGTCATCAAGTCTGTCACCGTGATGATTCAAGATGGCAACGAGGCCTACTACGTAGGCGTGCCCTACTCGTATCTTGGTCGCGGGATCATGAATAGCATTCTGGCCTTGACCAAATTTGGTGGGGTAGAAATGTCGCTCTACCAGAGCAAGCCGAAACCCGATTCCGTCAACAAGACGGGCTTCGCCTCCTGTGCGCTCCGCCAAAACGGTGAGTTGGTCTATGGCCGATTCAAGAAGGAAGACTTGCCCGAGATCAAGAAGGTTAAGGTTGGCGATAAGACCTTCTCGGACGATGCGGAAATCAACGCCTTCTTCAAGGCCCACATCGAGGAACTGAACAAGGTTATCAAGGCCAAAACGCCCGAGGTTAGTGGCGAGCTGACGCATACCGAACCCGTTTCGGGCGGCGCAACCAATTTTGTTACGGGGGAGGACCTTGACAGCGATGTTCCTTTTTGATGTCCGAGAGTAAGATTTGCAGGCGTTGTGCTCAGTCAAAGTCTTTGAGTGAGTTCTATCCTCACTCAAAGATGAAGGATGGACATCTAAATATCTGCAAGTCCTGCACAAAAGCAAGGGTTTCTGCTCATAGAGCAGCTAACGTAGACAAGATAAGAAATTATGATAGAAAAAGATATCAAGAGTCTGCGCGAAAAGAAAAAGCTGCCACAAGAGCCAAACAGTTTAGGGTTGATTTCCCTCAGAAATATAAAGCTCACATGGCAGTGGGAAACGCAGTCCGAGACGGAAGGTTAGAAAAGAAACCCTGCGAACGGTGTGGAAGAGAAGATTCTCACGGTCATCATCATGATTACGGTCGTCCTTTAGACGTGGTTTGGCTTTGCCCCGTTTGTCACGCCAAGGAGCACAAACGAATAAAAGACTCCCACTAGGCACTTACCCCAAGGGGCCGGAGCAATCCGGTCCCTTTTTTGTGCGCGCGAGTTGACAGTGAGGGGCTTGGGTGGATATGATAGGGGATATCCCATCCATGTCTCGCCATCGTATCCTGCTCCAGACCAACCCTTGCTTTTTGCGCACAGGTTTAGCCGAGAACGCCAAGACCCTCCTCCGTTACCTCTACTCCCGGCCCGATCTCTACGAGATAGCTCACTACTGCACGCAGGGCACCGTAACCAACGACCCACGCCTAAACCTCACCCCGTGGAAATCGTTTGGATGCATTCCGCCCGACCAAGAAATCATCAACCGTATCAACTCGGACCCCGGGTTTGCGCGCAACGCCACGTATGGCTCGGTCAACATTGACAACGTGGTCAAGGAGTGGAAGCCGACCATCTGGATTGGGTCGGACGACGTGTGGAGTCATCCGCTTTCCGATTACGCCGAGAAGCCATGGTTCCAGCGCATCAACTCCATCCACCATTCCACGATTGATTCTGTTCCAGTGCTGGATCAAGCCTTTGAACAGGCCAAGAAGTCCAAGGTCTATCTGACGTGGGCCAAGTTCGCGGCGAAAGAGATGCGCCGGGTGGGCGGCGCGACGATGAACCACGTCTCGTCCATCTACGGCGCGATGGATACCAAGCTGTTCAGTCCGGTCTCCGAACAGGAGCGGCAAGCCTTTCGCGCGCGCTTCAATATCAGCCCCGATACCTTCGTCTTCCTATTCGTGTCCCGCAACCAGTTGCGCAAGCAGTTCCCGCGCTGTCTGGAGGCGTTCGCCATGTTCAAGCGCGACAACCCCGGCGTCAAGGCCAAGCTGCACTTTCACACCTCGTTCTCCGAGAAGGGCATGGGCTGGGACATCGAAAAGCTGGCGAAGTATCACGGTATCAAGACAGAGGACATCCTGTGCACCTACGTGTGCAAGGCGTGCGGTGCGTGGCTTATCGCCCCCTATACCGGCGAAGATATCAACTGCCCGGTATGTCACGCCGAAAAAAGCATGGTGACCGCCAGCATCGTCCACGGCGTGCCGGGCGACCAGATGAGACTCGTCTATGGGGTTGCGGATGCGTGCCTGAGCATCTTCACCTCGGGCGGACAGGAATACCATAACGTCCAGTCGCTGCTCTGCGGCAAGCCCGTCGCTATCACCAACTATTCATGTGGCGAGGATTTCTGCACCGACGAAACCGGCCCCTTCGTCTACCCCATCCGGTGGAAACCGTATGACGAGGCGGGGACGAATTTCACCAAGGCCGCGAGCGATGCGACTGAAATCGCCCGTTTCATGCGCAAGGTGGTCAATACGTCGAAGCGTGACTTGGCAGCATCGGCGGAAAAGGGGCGCGACTGGGCGGTGCGTAATTTCAGTATCGAGACCATCGGGGCGCAGTGGGATAAGCTGTTTGCGTCGTTGCCCTCCAATCTGGACTGGAGCACCGTGGACCTGACCAAGGCCGCGCCCAAGAACCCGGATTATCGCCCCGCAGCGGAAATCACGGACGACGGGAGCTGGCTGAAGGACATCTATCAGGGCATTCTGAATATGGCGGTGTCGGACCGGGATGAGGGATTATTGCACTGGCTGGAGCGACGACGGGCGGGTATCACCCGGGAGCAGATTCTCGCGTTTTTCGTCCAGACGGCCCAGCAGGAGAACCAGAAGAATGGGCATAGCACGGCGGGCGCGCCGACTGACTTTGGCGCGTTGCTGGACAATACGGGCAGGAAGCGAGGGCTAATCGTCATCAAGGAGAGCGTGGGCGACATCTGCATGGTCACATCCCTGTTCCCCTCATTCCACCGCCAGCATCCTGACACGGACCTGTATGTCATGGTGGGCCCCAAATATGCCGAGTTGCTGGCGGGCAATGAGCATGTCCACAAGGTGCTGCCCTACATCCCGGCGGGCGAATTGGAGTTGGCGATGATTGGACAGGGGACGGGGCGGGCTCTGTTCGATTGTTTTTATCACCCGGCTATCACCGCTCAACGCCACCTTGGCTACCTCAGTTCGCCCGAGCCCGAGTTCGACGTGAAAGACAAGACGGAGACCCAATCATGACCAAGCTAGTATCCCAATATGCCAAGGCTACAGGCCTGACGGTGTCGAAGCCAAACATCAAGGAGCAGTTCTATCCCATAGCGTTTGACCGGTATGTCACGTTGCAGACGGGCGCGGGTCAGGACCCCAAAAAATACAGCTACTATCAGGAAGTTATCGCGCTGGTCAAGCCCATCCTCGACGCCAACCATATCATCATCCTGCATCTCGGCGGCAAGGACGACCCGCAGGTCAACGGCGTGCATGATTTGCGCGGCAAGACCACCTTCCTGCAAGCCAACTATCTCATCAAGCGCGCGGTCGCCCATATGGGCAACGATAGCTGGCTGATGCACTGCGCGGGCTGGCACTTCAAGCCACTGATAGGCCTGTTCGGCTCCACCCACCCGGATCAACACGGCCCCTATTGGTGCGACCCGGCCAACACGGTGCTGCTTCAGTCCCACCGCTGGGGTGGAAAACCGACTTACAGTGCGGGCGAGAATCCGAAGAGCATCGACACCATTCCGCCCGAACAGGTGGCTAACGCCCTCCTGCGCCTCCTCGGCATTAAGGACCAGTTTGCCTACCAGACCCGGTTCATCGGCCTGCTCTACACTGCCACGGTCATTGACCTCATCCCCGACTCCTTCCCGAACGCCGAGTTCTTGCCGGGCGCGCCGCTCAACGTCCGCATGGACTATTTGCACAACGAGCAGGTGCTGGCTGACCTGCTGGCAACGGGCCGTAGGGTTAACATCTTCACCAAGGCCCCGATGGACATCAACTTGCTGAACAACCATCGGGGTCAGGTGCTGTCCTACAACCATGAGCTGGACGCGGGCACAGACGAGGCCAAGCTGCCCACCCTGCAATACGTGGACTTGATTCGCGCTGTGTGCCCGCACTACGCCTTCTTCACGCGCGAGCAGGACGCGGCGAAGGTCAGTGCCCTGCGCTTCCGCTACTTTGACCACGTCACGGTCGAGCAGGTCAAGGACTTGACCAAGGAGGAATATCTGGGAGCGGCGATGGCCTATCTGAACTGGAAGGGCGAAGAGAAAAGGCTTGACTTGGGTAGGGAAGTGGCGCAGACTGGCGGGGNGCTCCGGTTCAAGACCAACAAGTTCATTTTAGCGGGTGGTTCGGCCTACCTCTCATACGCTCATCTCGCCGCCAAACAACCCACTCAGTCGCTTCAGGCGAACGAGGGGGAGGTAATTGACACTCCAGACCTGTGGAGAGATATCAATCACATGATGGTAACTTGGACTCCGGGCACACCCTCTTAACTTCCTATGTCAACCCCTCCTGACTCCCCCGCTCCTCTCTCCCGCGCCTTTGAGCGCGACGCCCGCGGCCTCATCAAGGGCGTGGATTACTTCTATACCCCCGAAGGTCTGGTGGACTATCGCCGTATGGTCTCGCCACGCTTCCTCTATGTCGCCCGTGAACACGAGGCCAAGGTGATTCAGCAGCAAAACAAGCCGTTGGCTGAGATTGACCTGCTGGCTGTGCGCGACGAATGGCTGCGCATCAGGATCGGCGGTATCAACCAACTCGCCCAACTGCGCGGGTATACGGACCTGAATTACTCCCAGTTCCAGACTCGCGAGGGATTCGCGGCGGTCGTGTGCTCGATGACGTTCATCGGCAACTACGAGACCAGCCATCAACCATTCACCTGCTCAGCCATCGCCAGCGCCACGATGCGTTCCGTGGACCGCAATTTCACCCCCTATCTTGAGACGTTTGCCGAAAACCGGGCGTTCAGTCGATGCGTGAAGCGGGCACTCCAACTCAACATCCTCGCCGATATTGAGATTGGTGGAGATGGGCGGGATGCGGCCAAGGATAACGGTTCGGACGCTGAGGTTCATGAGGCAGTCATTGGCACGGCCCCGGGCGGCTTTGAGCCCAAGGACGAGCTGGCTCGCCTCTGCGCGGCGCAGAAGACCCCCATCACGTTTGAGGCCCTGAAGACCGGCGCGCTGAAATACGTGGCGGAACTGAAGTCCAACCCGGCGGAATGGACGGGGTTTGATTCCATCCAGCCCATTGATGCCTACGTGCTCATCAACAAGATTCGTGACGGGGCGAACAAGGTCAAGGCAGGGCAACGGTAACGAAAAAGGTTAGCCATGACGGGCTCTCCCTCAACTCCCGCCGATTCAACGGCCCCGTGTGCCGGCCTCGGCTCTGAGCGATTGTTAGCCGTTTCCTCTGTGAGCAGGCATGGCACGTTACACGAGTGGGAGCTGTGTGCTGATGGAATCTACTATTCCCGTTGCGGGCGCACATGGGAGAAACCGGAAAACCTACAGAATACCACGGAGGCGATAAAGCGGTGCCGCTTTTGCTTTCCGGCTAATATTGACAGTCAGACGCAGCCACCATCACCAATCAGCCTTAACCATGCCAACCTTGACGCCTGAAAACAAAAACGTGAGTGCCAGCCGGACAAATAAGGTCGTTATTCGTGGTGTCCTTGTCAGGGGTCTCCTGAAATCGTGGGCATGGTTCTGGTGCATAATCGCCGCGCCATTTGGATACATAACCGTGCTCTGCTCCTTAATCGGACTTGGCCCGAAGAAGGCTAAAAATTGGGCAAAACACTGCGGACTTCCGTGGTTTCCCTAACAAACGCACTTCAGACACGAGCGAAGCGAGTCGTCTGTAAAGCAATAGTTAGACTTTCACTTTATGATTAAAGGACGAAAATTTTACGAAAAAAACTGGAGACGGCTAGAGCAAAACGAGATTCCAGCTTACGGAGACGTTTGGTTCCCCGGCGGCCCATGTTCAGGATGGAAGCCAAGAGTCTTAAAAGAAGGCGAGGACTGTTTAGACCCCGTTGGTGCTCAGGATGGGGCTATTTACCGGAAACGTAATGGAAAGAAGCCGGAATTTTGGACGCCTAACGAAAAAGGCCAAACATGACGCACTCTCATTCATCTCTAACAAATTATCCGGCAACGTGTGCGGCATTGCCTGTGCCGCCGGATTCGGCGGAGGACGCTTTATTACCAGAAACAGAAGTTCGGGCGGAGTATGACCGCCTGTGCAAGCAACTCGACACAACCAAATGGACCGCCGCCGATTACGGAACTTTTTTCTGTTTCTTTTCCCACGGGTGGTATGGTCGCGCTTCTGAAGCGGCCTATCAACAGAAGCCGAACGGTCCCGATGACGCATGATGAAACCGGCCAAAACACTCTCAAAGACGCAGCGAAATTCGCTGTGTCTGACAGGTGATTGGGCGCAGGAGATGCGAAAGCACCAAGAGCGCGCCGCAGTAGCGCGTGATATGATGTATCGCTCCGATACGCTCATTGAGCATAAAAGGTGGAAGGCTTTCTGCGAAAGCCGCGAGCGAATGGCCGAGACATGCGTCCCTCTAGCACCCAACACCAAAATTGTGCCATAACAGGACGCAGCCTTGAGAAAATGCTTGACAAGCTGGTCAAAGTATGAATAATGGAGAGAATATGAAAAAACTTACGAAAGAATTGGTTGGCAAAACGCTCAAATGCGGGGAAGAATGGTATGGTGGTTTTGTTTTTTACGTTGGCGTATACCAAAGTCCTAAGGGCGACTTTTTGGCTGAACGAAAAGTGTATGTAAATTCATACACGAACAAGATTGAAAGGGAGAAAAAAATGCGGAAGTGTTTGTGCCTTTTGGGTTTGAGATAGCCAGCGAATCTGACTTGCCAAACTCTAAAGATGAACCAGATGGCCAATCTACCTGACATGAAAACCACCAAAAAACATGCGCGCGTGCATCTTGGCTTTGGCGATTTGTTCGGCGAGGGCGCTTGGCCGCTCCCGAAACGCTTCGATTTTCCGGACGGATCAACGCTGCGGCGCTTTGCCCGCAAGACTCCCCGAGATGGTGGAACTACCGACTGCGTGGACTGCGGCACCGCAATCTCACAGGGTGCACTCTGCGCCTCGTGCTGGGCAAAATGCGCTTTTCCATCTTCGCTGAACGTGGAGATGAGCCACGGCGCTCGCGAGGACGGAGCTAAGCACAACCCAAAACCATGACGCGAGCGACGTTGGTTCTCTATCGACTGGTTAGCCACTTTTTATGGACGCAATACAAAACCCAATAATCCCCGACGCCTACGCGAACTTCGCGAGGGCTTGCGCTGCGCTCGCCGAGAGCCACGGCATCTCAACCTTCCAACTCAAGATCACGCCGAAGTGGCGCGACCCGATGCCGCCGAACGTCCAAATTCACGGCGACGTGCAGATCAACTATGCGGCCACGGACGGACGCGGACGCCCATGCACAAACCTCAGCGTGTATCTGACGACCAACACGCAACTGGGCGTCGTCCGCACACCGGAGTCTTGTGGCTAACAAACAGGTGAGCAACGCCCCGCAGAGCGTGCCGCCGACCCTTTGAAAACCATGAACTCTCCGAGCGTAGAACAAACTCACGAGCAACCCCCGATGCGGGGCGTTGGCTCTAG
>JGI24721J44947_10012919_pt1 | contig 10233 bp, 14 predicted proteins | sample YelNatPaOPGAMG01_FD_44947 | JGI IMG/M metagenome (IMG submission 44947) | reverse complement strand
AGCTGTTGCCACACCAATTTATGAAACCTCAGTTTTCGCCTTCACAAGCACCAGGGAGCTTGTTGACGTTATAAGTGGAAAGGCTGAAGGCTACCTATACACGAGATTTGAAAACCCAACAGTGCGGGCTGTTGAGAGGAAAATGGCAATTTTGGAGGAGGCAGAGGATGCGGCTGCCTTCGCTTCTGGGATGGCAGCCATAACAACAGCTGTCCTGACAGCCGTTTCGAAGGGCGACCATATTGCGGCTTCAAGAGACCTTTACGGCGGAACCCTAACTTTTTCCAAGAAACATTGCCAAAATTCGGCGTTGAAGTTAGCCTAGTAGATGCAACAAACCTAGGCGAAGTGGAAAACGCCATAAAAACAAACACACGGATTATTTATGCCGAAATTCCCACAAACCCAACCTTGAAAATTGTGGATTTGAGTGGGCTGGCTTCCATAGCAAGAAAACATGGCATAACAACAATTGTTGACAGCACCCTTGCCACACCATGCAATCTTAAGCCAATAAACTTTGGCATAAACGTAGTTGTTCACAGCGCCACCAAATATTTGGGCGGACACAACGACATAACGGCAGGAATAGTCTGCAGTTCAAAAGAGTTCATCCAAAACCTAAAGCGAAACCGCAAAATCTTCGGCGGAACCCTAGACCCAGCGGCGGCTTGGCTACTGCTAAGGGGCTTGAAAACCCTTGCATTAAGAATGGAGAGGCACAACCAAAATGGGCTGCATGTAGCCAAATTCCTAGAAAAGCATCCAAAGGTCGCCAAAGTATATCCGGACTGCCAAGCCATCCACAGCACAGCCTGGCCAAAAAACAGATGCGCGGCTATGGCGGAGTAGTAAGCTTTGAAATTAAGGAGATTTTGAAAAGACAGTGCGGTTTGTGGAAAGTTTAAAGCTTTGTTTTTTGGCTGCAAGTCTAGGCGGAACAGAAACCCTCGTAACCCAGCCAGCCACCTCTTCGCATTACTTCATAACCCCAGAGTAGCGACAAAAACTTGGCGTAACGGACCAGCTTGTACGCCTAGCCCTAGGAATAGGACTCAGAAGACATAATCGCAGATTTAAAACAAGCTCTAGATAAGATTTAGATTTCTAATTTAAAAATTGTTTATGTAACTTGTTGAGTTTTGGAATAGAAGCGTGAACATGTAACTAGTGATTTTCCAAAATTTTTAAAACTTTTCTTTAAAGTTTAATTTGCGCGCGCGCAAAGCATAAGATCAATAAAACTTAAGAAGTGGACCATCTACGGCACCATCATTAAGATAAAAGCCCCATTTAAGGGCGAAGAAAGAACACTTAAATTTAGAATTCCTAAATAGATTTGAGGACGTTAAAGAAGTTATCAACAAGTATTTGCCCGGAAGTTTATCAGAATAACGTTAATAAAGCATCCCAAAATTGGCGGTTTTGGATTGGATGACTGATTTTGCAATCTTTTTATCTGCAATTCCTCATAGATAACGAGCAGCATTAACAAAAAATAGGGGCTGAAGATGGCTATTCTGCTGGTTTGAAGTAGGCTATGTCGTTTATGGAAGCTTTTCTCTCACCGGGCGGCTTGAAAACTGCTTCCACCTTCATTCCAATGTAGACTTTGTCTGTCTCGCCTATTTTGTGAATTAGTCCCCCGTGGGCGCCTTCGAACTTGATTAGGGCGTATATTTGGGGTTTTTCTAGTTTTTTGCCGTCAATGTCTATTGTGGCTATTGTGCATGTGTAGACTTCGCCTTTTTTGCCAACATCCACCCATTCTCCAAGTTTTGCGAAACACTTTTCACAGTAAAGTCTCGGCGGAACAAAGATTACGCCGCAGNCTGGGCATTTGGCTCCCATTATGCGGGCGTTTTCCTTAATCTCTTTTAGGAAGCGTTCCCCAGCAACGCCGAGTGTGTAGCGGTAGTCCGCCTCCATGTTGCCTATCCAGTGGCGGGCATTAAACGGGTTAGTTATCTTTTCAAGGCTCATGGCTTATCACTCCTTTATGGGCTTGAAGTATTTTATGTCTGTGATGGCGCCGGTGCGCTCTTCTGGCGGCTTCCAGACGGCTTTTACCCGCATGCCAATTTTGATTTCTCTCCAGTCGCCGTATTCCNCTATGCGGTGAACTATACCCATGCCTTCTGAGGCGCCGTCCAAGTTTATAATAGCCACAACGATAGGCTCTTTAAGCCTAGAAGCGTCAGCCGCTATAAACGAGACTGAAAACGTGTTGATTACGCCAGTATCCTTAACATAAGTCCAGCCGTCTGTAGGTTTGAAGCACTTTTCGCAGTAAATCCTTGGCGGAACCATTATGCGCTTACACTTGCTGCATGTAGCGGCGATTATTCGCCCATTTTTCAATTCTTCCAGGAAGCGGCTTATGGCTATGCCAGCGCTCCACGCGTACTTGGCTTTTGGATGGAAACTTTCAAAGAGGACTTTTCCTTCACGGAAGTCTTTCGTTTCAATTTCTTCGCCTGGAAAATGTTTAATTTTGGCGCTCATGCTTATTTTCCCTCCTTTTATCGCCTCAACACTATTACTGAGCCGTACTGCATCAAGTCACCCCAAGCTTGTGCCACACCAGTTCTTAGGTCTCCGGGAACCTGCCTTTTGCCAGCCTCGCCTCGCAACTGCCAGAAGATTTCGCAAACCTTCATCATGCCAGCCGCCGCTATTGGGTTGCCGCAGCCCAGCAGTCCGCCGGATGGGCATGTTGGCAAGTCTCCGTCGCGTTGGGTTACGCCCTCCCTTGTTAGTTTTGGTGCTTCGCCCTTCTTGCATAAGAGTAAGCCTTCCATGTGGTGCAACTCTTTATAGTCAAACGGGTCGTAGGGTTCAGCCACATCGATTTCTTTAGGCGGGTTTTTGATTCCAGCCATTTTGTAGGCCATGCGGGCTGCGTACTCCACATAGTCCGGATAGTACAGGTCGCGGTCTGTCCAATGTGTAGAGTCTATGCACCAGCCCACACCGTCAATCCAGACTGGGTTATCTGTGACCTCTTTGGCAACGTCTTCGGAGACAAGAACGGCTGCGGCTGCTCCGTCGCTTGTTGGGCTTACATCTAGGCGTTGAACTGGCCAAGCCATTATTTCAGAGTTTAAGACGTCTTCAACTGTTATGTTTGCGGCTAATTGGGCCATCGGGTTGTCTAATGCATTTCGTTTGTTCTTAACCGAGACTAGGGCTATGTCTTCCTTCTTAATGTTGTGCTTGTGCATGTAGCGGTTCATTTCCAAAGCGAAAATCCATATGAGGTTCATGCCAATGGGACGCTCAAGAATTGGGTCGAAGATTGTTGTGAAGGCGTACTGCGGATGCGGATAGCAAGAAGACATCTTCTCCTCGCACACAACCAAGCATGTGTCGAACTGTCCAGAGGCTACGTGCCACCATCCAGCTAAGGGCGCAAAAACACCTGTNCCGCCGCCCACAAAGACTCTAGTGTATGGCTTGTGGTAGGCTCCAGCTCCATCCGCCAAGTACTCGCCTTTCATGTGGACTCCGTCGAAGGCGTCTGGGGCTGTTCCCATGACCACGCTTTGGATGTCGCGGAGCTCCATTCCAGCCTGTTCCAGCGCAATTTTCGCCGCGTGATAAGCCAACTCCTTACCAGTCTCTTTCAAGTTTCTCCTAAACAGTGTTACGCCTGCACCAACTATGGCTACTCTTTTCTTTCCAAACATGCCATTCACACCTCCACCTACTTAACATTGCTTAGTATGGCTACTGCACCTGTTGCTGTTGGGATTCCTCGCCATGTGTGGGCTAAACCTACCTCTGCGTCTTCTATTTGCCTTGAACCTGCCTCGCCTCTAAGCTGTAAGACAACTTCCAGCACTTTTTGAAGTCCTGAAGCCTCAAGCCCATAGCCCATTCCAAGCAGTCCTCCAGACGGGTTTACTGGGAATTCGCCGTTTAGGGTTGTTAGGCCTTCCTCTGTTAGTTTTCCAGCCTCGCCGTAATCGCAGAGCCTTAAGGCTTCCATGTGTTGCAGTTCTTTGTAGGCGAACATGTCGTGGATTTCGGCGAAGTCTATTTCTCTCCATGGGCTGGTTATTTTAGCCTCTTTGTAGGCCATTTCTGCGGCTATTCGCGTGTAAACTGCTCTTGTCCAGTCTCTTGTTTCTAGGCTTGGGGTTTCGGTGCACCATCCGATGCCTTTAACCCAGACCGGCTTGTTTGTTAGTTTTTCGGCAACTTTTTCTGAGGCTAGAACCATGACTATGCAGCCGTCTGCCGGGGTGCTTATTTCCAGCTTTTTCAGCGGGTAGAATAGCCTCTCAGAATGCATGACCTGCTCTAGAGTTACTTCTGCACCATAGGCTGCGTATGGGTTGAGGATGGCGTTTTTCTTGTTTTTGACGACAACTTGGGCGCACTGTTCCTCAGTGGTGCAAGTGTCATGCAAGTAGCGGTTCATTTCTAAACCGGCAATGTAGTATGGGTGTCCGCCTGGTGGCCTATTAAAGATTGGGTCAAGCCCAAACTGCACTATGTCCATGTATGTTAGTATGTCTGAGGCTTTGCTGTGGGCTTCCACCACGGCTGTGTCAAAATGTCCGGTTTTTATTAGCATGTAGGCTTGTGCTAGTCCAAGCATGCCGTCTCCTGAAACTGTGAATAGGGGGCGTAGGGCTGCGCCTAGCTGGTCTGGTACGAACTCGTCGAATATGCTGAAGCCTTCCAAGTAGTCTTCGGCGCATGTGACGAAAACGTCTACGTCTTCCCTTNNGTTTATCCCGCCGGCGTCCTCGTAGGCTTTTACAGCTGCTTCGTACATGAGTTCCTTGTATGAAAGTTCTGGTGTTATTGGCCTGAGGCCTGTGCATCCGACACCGACTATTGCGACTTCACTCATGCCTTTCTCCCTTCTTATATGTTTTTAGAGCCTATAGTTTAGGTTGGTGTTCACATAAAACTTTCGTGAAAAACGGGTGGAAATGTTGAAGAAACTTAAATACTTGTTCATCAACTATGGATTTTCTCCAAGAGTGGTTGGGAGAAGTTTAATTTGAAGGGGAAACCCCTCGCTTCAATAGTTTCTGCTGGTTTGTCCAAGTTCGGGAAGATTGAGGGCTTGTATGCTCGTGAACTTTTTGCTCAAGCTGCAAAAGAGGCTTATGAGCGTTGTCCGAAGCTTGACCCTAAGAAGGATATTAAGGCTCTTTTTGTTGGGCATATGGGTGAGTCTATGAGCATCAGGGGCATACTGGCGCCACAGCAGCAGATTGGGCTGGCTTACTGCACATACCGGCAACAAGGACTGAGGCGGCTTGTAGTTCTTCTGGGGCGGCTCTTAGGGCTGCCGTTTTTGCTGTGGCTTCTGGCTTGTGTGATGTTGTTATGGCTGGTGGGGTTGAGAAGATGACCCATCGAAGTACGCCCGAAGTTACTGAGTTTTTGGCTATGGCTTCGGATTTTCCCTTCGAACAGTGGCATGGCATAACTTTCCCGGGTTTGTATGCGTTGATGGCTACGGCTCATATGCATAAGTATGGCACAACAGAGGTTCAGCTTGCCCATGTGGCGGTGAAAAATCATTATAATGGAAGCTTAAACCCTAAGGCGCACATGCAGAAGGAGATAACCCTTGAGCAGGCTTTGTCTTCTCGGGTTATTGCTTGGCCTTTGAAGCTTTTTGATTGTTCCCTTATAACTGATGGAGCTAGCTGCGTTATATTGACTAGGCCTGAGCTGGCTAGAAAGTATACGGACACGCCTGTTCACCTCGTTGGGAGTGGGCAGGCGAGCGACACTATTGGATTGTATGAGCGTGATGAGCTTACAACGCTTAGGGCTGCCAGGCTGGCTGCTAAGCAGGCCTATGAGATGGCTGGCTTGAAGCCTGAAGACATTGATGTAGCTGAGGTGCATGACTGCTTCACCATAGCTGAAATAATAGCTTATGAGGATTTGAGCTTCTGCAAGCCTGGCGAAGGTGGACGCTTGGCTGAAAGTGGCGAAACAACGCTTAAGGGGAGAATTCCCGTAAACACTAGCGGAGGCTTAAAGGCTAAAGGGCATCCTGTAGGCGCCACGGGAACAGCCCAGGCTTATGAAATATACTTGCAGCTTACGGGACAAGCCGAGAAAAGGCAGGTGGCAGACGCAGAAATTGGCTTGACGCATAATGTTGGGGGTTCTGGCGCAACAGCCACCGTTCACATTTATAGGAGAGGATGAAGGGATGGTGGAGCAGCCACAAGCCTTCACTATTGAGCAGTTTTTCAAGAGCATAAGTCAGAAGAGGCTGATGGGTGGGAAATGTCGCAAGTGTGGGAAGATCCATTTGCCCCCTCGTCCTTTATGTGATAATTGCCTTTCAACAGATTTTGAATGGGTTGAGCTTCCAAAAACTGGTAGGCTCTTAACGTACACGATAATTCATGTGGCCCCGACACAATTTCAGGGCATGGCGCCTTATGCTGTGGGCATAGTTCAGTTGGAAGATTGTGTGAAAATTTCGGGGATGATTAGGGATGTGCCCCTAGACAAGATTAGGGTTGGGATGCCTCTAAAAATGGAGTTCGAAGAAGCCCAGCAACGGCAGGAACAGCAGGCGCAGCAGTGGCCCCAGTGGCCAAGATACTATTTCAAGCCGTTGTAATGTTTTCACATTGCCAATATTCAAACCAACTATATACAGAGCTTTACCCGGCCAATGAATAATTTCAAAAAGTTTACCTTAAATCTTTATGAAGTAAGCTCTACAAGCCTTGGGACATCCATTATCGATGTTATTAGGTAGTTTGCCCCAGCGTCCGTCAACTCCTTAGGCGTAGAAACACCCGTTGGCAAACCCACAGCCACAGCACCCAAATCCTTTGCGCATTTCATATCTGCCACACTATCCCCAACCACCAAGACTTCTTTCGGCTCCACCTCCAAGGCTTTTAGAGCGGCTTCCAAGTGCTCAGCATTTGGCTTAACATTTTTAACATTATCCCGCGCCATTACAACGTCGAAAAATCTGGCTATACCAAACCTTTTCAGGACATATTCAGCCGATTTTTGGCTGTTAACCGTGCATATGCCAATTTTTAAGCCCATATCCCTCAAAGTTTTTAGAACTTCTGTTATGCCAGGCTGCAAACTTGTTGTTTTGGCTGCCTCCAACTCATGCTTTTCAGCAATTGCCAAAGCTTTCCTACGAACTTCTTCTACTTTTGCGGGCGGCTTCCCATTGTTTTTCATGAAAATCTCCGCCTTCTTCAACATTTCAAATATGCTCTCGTTTAGGGACAAAACAGAAGCCGGCACCCCCTCCTTTATCAGGAAACTTCTAACCTCTGCCCTAACAGCCCTAAAATNNAAATTGAACTTCACTATTGTTCCATCCAAGTCGAAGACGACAGCCCTAATCATTCCCTAATCCTTCACTCCGCCCAAGCCGCTATTGAATTTGTAGCCTAACAGATCGCAAGAAATAAACTTTACCCAAAACACGGCAAAACCTATTTTCAACATCCCCGACTTTCTCTTTTGTGGTGCCCCGCTAAAATGGATGTGTTTGAAGCTGTCCAAAAAAGACGTTCAATAAGGGCTTATCAACCCACGCCAGTTCCAAAGGAAAAACTTCTCCGGGTTTTGGAGGCGGGCAGGCTTGCACCATCAGCAAGCAACATCCAACCATGGCACTTCATAATAGTCACAGAAGCTGAAAAACGTCAAAATCTTGCTCAATCACCCTTCGCCAGATTCCTAAAAGAAGCCCCAGTAGTCATTGTCGGCTGCGGAGACCAGAAGGCATCCCCAAAATGGTTTATGGTGGACGTAGCCATAGCCATGCAGAACATGGTCCTAACAGCCACAAGCGAGGGACTTGGAACATGCTGGGTTGGAAGCTTCGACGAAAACCAAATACGCGAAACTTTAAAAATCCCAGAAAACTACCGAGTTGTAGCACTTCTAGCAATGGGCTATCCAAAAGAAAAATTTGACATGCAAGGAAAAATACTCCACCTCATTAGGCGAAGAAAACCACTAGAAAAAATCATAAGCCTAGAAGAATTTGGAAACAAACCCAAAAATCTCTGGGCGTCTGAAGGGTAAACTGGAAAAGCCACCTCGCACATAATATTGGCTTTAGATAAGCATGAACCCTGAAGAATACACCAAAGAAAAGCTCTGGCAAATACTCATCGAAACAGTCCACACCATGGTCATGTACCCCCACCACAAAGCCTACACAAGGGACGTCATCCTCCACGAAAAGCCAGACATAACACCACAAGAACTGGCGGCTAGGCTTGGCATACCCCTAGGAGAAGCCCTAGTAATCCTATATGAACTGAAAAACGAGAAGAGAGGCTCATCTTAAGGCTCAGTAACCATCCTAACAGTTGCCAAAATTAGGATTGCACCAAGCAGCACTTTAAGAACTTCCTTATCCACAACCCTAGCATATGACGCGCCTAAAAAAGCGCCTATAACAGAGCCAACCCCCATCATGACCGCTATTATTGCGGCTTTTCTGTTCATGTGCCCCATATTCTTATGCTTCAAAAAGCCAGAAGCCACCGTCGGTATAGAAACCAGAAGGCTTGCCGTTCCAGCAGCACGAATGTCTAGGCTGAAAATATATATTAGGGCTGGAATCCTAAACTCGCCACCAGCAACTCCCAGAGTTCCAGAAACAACCCCAATAGCCAAACCAATTAAAGCAGCTAGTAGGGCTTCCTCCACAAAACCCAATTTTAAAGCAAACGCTATTGGAATTTCAACAAAGGGTTCAAGCCCAATCTTCAAGCCAACAATTATAAGAACAGCTGCCAAAACCCTCTTCAAAGGCTTCTCCGGAATCCTATCCGTCAACAAAGCCCCAATATAAGCTCCAATAATAGACGTCGCCGACATAATTAGGGCAATGTTAACGCTATGCCCGTTCAACCAGCCCAACTGAAAACGCGTCAAAAAAGAAACAATCACCGTCAACAAGCCGACAAGAAGGTTTACAGCTATGGCCATAACCACCGGAAGCCCAATAACATAGAGCAGTATGGGCGTTCTGAATTCGCCTCCCCCAACGCCTATAAGTCCAGCAGCTGCTCCCAAAAGGATGCCAAAGACAAGCGCGGCCGAAACTTTGCTGGTTGTTAGCAGGATTTCCCTTTGTATGGCGCGTTTTCCTCCTCGTTGTGCTCCACTATTCATATCGAAATAAACTTATAAACCTAACGCGGCAAAAATACCAAACAAATGCAAAACCAACACAAATTTTCCTTCAAAATATGGCTTGAACACCAAGGAAAACCCCTAATAGGAAAGGGCGGAGCCCAAATCCTAGAACAAATAGAAAAAGAGCATTCCATATCGAAAGCCGCGAAAAAGCTTGGCATGTCTTACCGCTATGTCTGGAGCTATATTAAACGGGTTGAAAAGACGCTTGGAAAACCAATAGTGGAAACCTATAGGGGAGGCAAAAGGGGCGGGGGAGGCGCAAAACTCACAAACTTCGGGAAAGAACTCCTAGAAGAATATAAGCGTTTAGAAAGCCTATTAAGCAAGACGCTTGCAGAAGCTGGAAAATAAGCCTATTCGCTTATTCGCCTTACTCTACTACATATCTGTAGGCTATATGTTCGCCTGCCGTTGGACTTTTGCGGATTATGCGCAGTATATCGCCTGGTTTTGCTCCTATNGCTTTAGCAGCTGGGTCTGAAGCCTTTATTTGGGGTAGCTGGTATGGTTTAACCCTATATTGGGCTAGGACTTTTTCGCGTAGCTCAGGCGTTAATATTTCATGTTTTGGGACAAGCTTATGCTCGAAAATGTCGAAGACTGGGAAGGTTTTTGGCAAAAGCTCAATGTGCTTTTTCTTTGCCATTTGCTTTGCTGCATTGGTGTAGCGACCGCTTGCGATTAGAATTCCATGTTCTATTTCCGCTTCCTTCATGGCTTTTGCCATACGGTTTATTGTTAGTATGCCAACTGTCTCTTCTGGGACACACCATATTAGGATTTTCTTTTTCTCCTCTTTTGGGGCTTCAACAACGTAGCTTACAGTGTCCTTAACTTTCTCTTTTTTGACAAGTTTGTAGCCCCTAAGCTTGATTAGGATTTTTGCTTTGCGTTCTTCTAGGGTTTCCTCTTCTTCGACACTCAAACCGTTAAACCTCGTTTACACGTGGGGCATTCGAATCCTAACATGGCATTAAACCTTTAAACTTTACGCTTTGCCAAAGCTTAAAACTAGACCTTGCATATTTAACTGTTCTAGGCAAGGTG
>JGI24721J44947_10012915_pt1 | contig 10238 bp, 10 predicted proteins | sample YelNatPaOPGAMG01_FD_44947 | JGI IMG/M metagenome (IMG submission 44947) | reverse complement strand
AACAGCGGGCTCACCATGGTCTTCTACATATACAACACATTCTACAATCAGCAACAAATGGGTCTTGCATCTGCTGCAGCCTACATTTTACTTGGAATAATAATGCTCTTAACTTTGATCCAGTTCAAAACGAGCGAAAAGAGAGTTGAATATAATATATGAGAAGGCAAAAGAAGAGGTTCGTTTACGNTCTATACTACGTTGCGGCAATAGCACTCGCTATATTCGCAATAGGCCCTCTTGCATGGATGGTCGATACTTCATTCAAAACGAATTCCGAAGTCTTAAGTTATCCACCGAGTTGGGGAACTATAAATGCCATGCCATCGAGAACTTTAACGGCTAATTTGGTCAAAACAAGGGCGGCTCAAAGTGCAAATCCATCGGCACTCTCCCTTTCAGCTCTCCTTGGATCCCTTTCGACCACACAAACAACGGTACTTGGGAGTCCAGACACGCTTACCATTCAAATATTGGGAGCATCTGGATATCGCGGAACCGGAACGATGCCGAGGCGTGGCATTCTTTCAATCTCTTTGATAGATCAAAATGGAAATTTTGCCTCATATCCTACGGCTTTCAGCACGGCTGCTTTCAATTCAACCATCAGCAAGATCTCCTCGATCTCACCGTTAACTGGCAGTGTCGGACAGGATATAAGTTCTTTGAATCAATACGCATCCGATCCTGAGGAATACATTTTGAGTTTTTACGATGATTTTCTCTACGGAAATAATCCTATCTTTTCGAGGATAGATTTTGTGAGCAATTTGTTGAGCTCGTTGAATGGAATGAGCGATCTTCAGGATCAACTTTCACACTTCAAAAAGGGAATAGGTCCTCTTTCACTTACAGAATTGAATGAAATTCAATCGATACTGAAAAAGACTATTGACGAGGCAAAAACACCTGCGATGAAAGAGGAAATCACAAAATATTACAATGATATAGAAGTTTATCTTGAATTCAATCAATTCTACCAAGATCAAAAAAATCAACGATTGGAAGGAAATATAGAACTTGCTTTTATCCCGAATTCCAATCAACTAAAAGTNGTTAAGGCTCCGTCAATAGTTGAAAGTGCTTACACCGCAGGAGATCAAGTGTACATAACTTTCAAAAACACAAGTTTCGTCTGGTTCCTGAACGATGAAACATCGGTCAATGCTAAATACAATTTCTGGGAAGTGCTCACAAATTTCTTCTCGAATTACGTGAGTGCGTGGAATTCAGCGCCTTTCGGTACTTACTATCTGAACAGCATCTTCGTTGCAGCTGCAACAACGGCCATGAACATTCTTTTCGATGTTATGATGGCATTCGCATTTTCGAAATTGACTTTTCCAGGAAGAGATAAAATCTTCATGGCGATATTGGCGACGATGATGATCCCTTACACAGTTTTGCTCGTGGCAAATTATCTCATAATTCATTCGTTAGGATGGATAAACACTTATTATGCTTTGATAATTCCATGGTCTGCAACTGCTTTCGTCGTCTTTTTGATGCGCCAGAGCTTTAACTCAATTCCGAATGATCTTTATGATGCGTCAAAGATCGATGGAGCCTCATCGTGGAGATTTTTGTGGACGATAGCGGTACCACTTTCGATGCCTGTCATAATAACCGGAGCGTTGTTAACCTTTTTGGGAAGTTGGAACTCTTTCCTGTGGGTTTTGATAATGACAGACACGACGAACATGAGAACAATACCAGTTGGATTGCAAAATTTCATAGTAAATTCTGGTGCGATTTTCAACCAGTTGATGGCTGCTGCAACCTTCACGATGATACCGGTTGTAATAGCTTTCCTTTTCTTCCAGAAATATTTTGTGAGTGGTTTCTTCAGGTCGGGAATAAAGTGAGACAAGTTATTCGAAAGGAGANCTTTCTTTAAGCGATCATTTTGCCCATAGCAGATCAAAGTTTTTCATATAAAGTTGGGCTATCTCTTTCGAGTAAAGGATGGTAATTATTTCACTGTTTTTCTGTTCGGCAGAAAGTGTGAGATTGTAAGAGCCGGTTATGACCTTTGCCCTGTCAGTCATGGGATCTATAACTATGTATTTGTTATGAAANAGTCCTTTGATATTTTTAAATTTTCTTAAAAATTTGAATTCTTCCATTTCAGGTACGAAACTGTAAGTGGATGAATTCCATTCGTCGTCTGCTAAAATCCTCACCTTAACACCTTTTTCATCCAGTGCGATAAGAGTGAGTGCAATTCTTGCATCTGAGAAAGAGTATATGGCTACATCAACCTCCTCTTTTGCACTCTTCAGAGCATCGATTAACGAATTAAAACTTTCTTCTGATGGCGAAAAAGCGAGATCGATCCTAATTCCTTCGGCCATTATCTTTGCAATTTCAGAATTTCTTGATTCTTCAAAATATCCTTCCCTCATCTTCTTGAAATCTATTTCAAGAGCCTCTGCAAAGTTTTCCGAATCGAAGATAAGTGAATTGTTCAAATCTTTATAAAAGGATGAATTCGTAAAATTGGTAGAACCGAACCATACGATATGACCATCGACGATGAGATATTTCGAATGCATGAGACCATTATCTATCGGATCGGCAACGACATCGAGAGACGATAATTTTTTTATGTTTTTAACGTAATTTTCGCCCTCCATCACGAGCTTAACGTCAACTCCCTGAGACATTTTTTCGTTCAAAAGTGAGATGATCTCTTCATCGTCCAAATTATAAATCGCAAGATGGATCGAATATCTCGCTGATTCTAAAAGTGTCAAAATTGATTCTCTCATCTTTACAGAAGAGGGTGGAGAGTTGAAGAAAACTTCCCATCCAAAAGATTGAATTGAAAAAAAGATCAAAATCGATAAGATAGATAATATTATTCTTTTCATTTCCTTGTTATTTTATCAGCGTGACAGATCTCATAACCGTTATTTCCCATTGAGAGTATTTTTGATAAAGTATCGTTCGAGTAATTCACAACTCCGATAGCTATAATACGATTTTCATCGAATATCTCAACGGTGTCTCCTTTAGAAAAGTTCCCTTCAAAATTTTTGATGCCAATAGGAAGCAAGCTTTTGCCATCCAAAATAGCCTTTGCGGCACCTTCATCGATGTAAAGTCTTCCTGATGGTTTGGTCATAAGGCCTATCCAGGTTTTTTTTGCATTAGGTCTGAGTGATGGATTGAAAAGTGTTCCCGTTCGTTTTCCTTCGATTATTTCCAAAAGATCATTCGTCTTGCCGTTCGCTATAATAGTTTTAACACCTGCACTCGATGCGACATTCGCAGCTTTTATCTTTGTTGTTATTCCGCCTGTTCCCCATTTTGTTCCTTCAATTTTTGCCATCTTTTCATCTTTGCCAAATTCATTGATAACTTCTCCGTGTTCATTTAAAACTCCATCAACAACTGTGAATAAAATCAGCATGTCCGCCATCACTCCTATTGCAACGTAAGCTGAAAGTGTGTCATTGTCACCGACCTTTATCTCGTCAGTTGCAACGGTGTCGTTTTCATTTATTATTGGAATCACACCGAATTTTTTCAAAGAAGAGACGGTGTTTATCATGTTCAAAAATCTTTTTCTATTTGAGAAGTCGTCTCTTGTTAGCAATAATTGTGCGATCTGAATACCAATTTTTTGAAAATTTTCCGAATAAATTCTCATGAGTTCGATCTGACCAACGGCGCATAGTGCCTGCTTCTCGGAAAGTGCTATGCCTTTAGTTTTGAGTATTCCGTACCCTCCAGCTTTAGCACCCGACGAAACTATTGTTATTCCATGACCGGCTTTGACGGCCGCTGAAACGCGTGAAGCTATGATTCCGATGAATGATTCATCTATTCTTCCATCTTTTCCCACCAGAAGGTTACTTCCAAATTTTATCACACAGTTCAAGATCTCACCTGCCCATCTCCAAATACAATATATTTGTAAGTTGTGAGTTCTCTCAAACCAACAGGGCCACGAGCATGAAGTTTTTGGGTACTTATTCCTATTTCAGCTCCAAATCCGAATTCTNCACCATCAGTGAACCTCGTTGAAGCATTGATGTAAAGTGCAGCCGCGTCGATTTGAGATGTGAATTTCATGGCATTCTGATAGTCTCNTGTGATTATTGATTCTGAATGTTTTGTACCATATTTGTTTATATGATTTATTGCATTTTCAACATCTTTTACAACTTTAATTCCAAGGATGAGATCGAGATATTCGGTGGACCAATCATCCTCGGATGCTGGTTTCATCGTTGGAAGAATTTTCAAGGATTCTTCACATCCTCTCATTTCGACACCCAATTTGGATAACCTATCATGAAGTTTGGGTATGAATTCACCAGCTATCTTTCTGTGAATAAGCACTTTCTCGGCTGCGTTACAGGTTCCGGGTCTTTGAACTTTCGCATTTTCGATGATCTTCAATGCCATATCCAAATCTGCCGATTCATCCACGAAAATATGACAATTACCCGAACCTGTTTCAAGAGTTGGAACGAGCGAATTTTCAATTACAAAGTCTATTAAGGCTTTCCCTCCCCGAGGTATAATAAGATCAAGATATCCTCTCATCTTTATCATCTCGCTAACGGCATCATGAGATATATCATCTACGAGTTCAACGGCATCTTCTGGAAAGTTGACCTCTATTAAAGCCATTTTGATGAGATCAACGAGCACTCTGTTACTTTTATTTGCAGAAGAACTTCCCTTCAAAAGGATGGTATTTCCGCTTTTCAAAGTTAGAATTGCTGATTCGACGGTAACGTTAGGACGTCCCTCGTAAATCATTCCGATCGCTCCGATTGGAACTCTTACCTTCGTTACTCTTAAGCCGTTTGGAAGCGTCCAACCATCATCGATCCTTCCAACAGGATCTTCAAGCACCATCAATTTGTTGATGGAAGCTATCATCGAATCGATCCTCTTATCGTTAAGCAGTAATCTGTCAATAAGTGGATCTGGCATCCCGTTCTTTCTGGCCATGCTGACATCTTCCGAATTCATCTTTAAAATTAAGGTTCTTTTTTCATCAAGTTTTTTAGCTACCGATAAAAGTGCGGCATTCTTTTGATCTGTACTCATGTTACCAGTTTTGAATTTTACGCTGGCAACTTTTTTTGCAAGCTCTTCAACTTTCATGGTTATCATCCTGCAATTCAACGGCTCTTTTGTAAGTATCAAAGATCATTTTCATAAGAATTCCCCTTAATCCTTCCTGTTCAAGAGAGTATATCCCTTCTATCGTTGTTCCACCGGGAGAGGTAACAAGATGACGAAATTCTCCGGGATGCTTTCCTTCCTTCTGAAGAAGTTCGGCTGATCCTTTAACCGTTTCAATAACGAGTTGCATTGAAGTATCGTAAGATAGTCCCAATTTCATTCCTGCATCGACAAGAGCCTCTATTATAACGAAGATAAAAGCAGGTCCACTTCCACTTAAAGCGGTTACAGCTGCAAAATATTTCTCTTCGATCTCAACCAATGTTCCAAATGGTGATAAGAGATCTCTGACATCTGTGATCCTGATCTCATTGAAGTCTTGGGAATAAGAAAGTCCTACAACACCTTTACCTATTGATATTGGAATGTTCGGCATGATCCTTACAATGTCATCACTCAGATAATATCGTATTTCAGAGATCTTTAGGCCTGTAACAGTACTGATAAAAATTCGCTTTTCAGAGGATTCAGGAATTCTTGTAAGTATACTCTTTGCGTCCTGAGGCTTAACACACAGAAATAACACATCGACGTTCGGTATCTCTTCAATTTTTGAAAAGATTTTAACTTTTCCTTCGAATTTTTTTAGTTTTGCTATTCTTCGATTTACCAAAAATAATTCATGACCTTTTTCCAGAAGGATTTCTGCTATTATCGACCCTATATTCCCAACTCCTATTATTCCTATCTTCATTTTTTCCCTCCAGCTTAATATTGATCGATTATATACTTTTTCTGTATCTGTTTAACTTTAAATGGTATCACTCAATTTAGACCGATGGCTTTGTTTGTTCTCTTTCGATTATGAAAACTTTAGGTTTTAGATTTCGAAAAGTGTATTATAAACATAAAGGAAAGTATGTTAAATGAGGTCTGATATGAAAGATTTTTTAATCATAATTATGATAATTTTATCTGGAACGATAGTTTTAGCCACTCAATTAGATAATACATCTGAATGGGATTCGGTTATAGATGTAGATGTTGATATGCCCTTCTATAACTTTTTGCTTCCTGTACCTATCATGTCTAAAATTATGAAAAATGCTAAAGCACAGATAATAGGATTCAGAGGGTTCAATTTGATCCAGCTGGGGTATTATTCAAAAACATATTTTTCTCCATTAAGAGTTAATGAATTGAATGCNTACTTGAATTTCGGNACCGTACTTTTATTCGTGCCTTACGTGGATCTCGGAATTGATTATGTAAGTTCATCAGGCTTTTATGCAGGGATTTATATTCCAGTAGCATTCTTGGCTTTAAACTGGATAAGATCATTTTTTCATAAGAAATCTGTTCCTTTAGCTGGTGTGAACTTTGGATTTTACTATTGAGTATTTGTATAAGAATACGATTTATCAAACTTCGGAAATCGCCTTTAAGGATTCAAATGCGATTCCGGCTCATAGGCCGGAATGACAGAAAGGTTGGACATCTCTAAGTTATGACTAAAGATTCATCTAAGCACGGATTTCCTTCCATTTGAATGGTAGAATGATCTACNCCGTATTTTTCCCGCAACAATTTGGCCGTTTCTGTNCTTATCTTGTCTATTTTTTTCTCGGAAGGTTCCACGCGCACGTGACATTCCATTATCACGTCTTCACCGTCAAGACTCCATACATGGATGTGATGAAATGAAAGCACGCCATCTATTGATTCGACGTCTTTTTTCATCTTTATGAAATCTAAACTTCTTGGTACTCCTTCCATAAGTACGTTTAACGATTTGCCTATTATCTTGAATGATTCATAAGATATGTAAGCAATTATCCCAAAAGTTACAAGCGGATCGAGAAAGTACCAATGGTAGCTTTCTATTAAGATACCAACAACTATAACCGCGGCAGAATTCATTGAATCTGAAAGCATATGAATAAAAGCGGCTTTAACATTTAGATCATGATGAGAATGTCCATGAAGTAAAAGTGTACCAAGTGTATTCCCAGCAAGCGCTATAATTCCTATCCATATAACGATCTCTCCATTTATTGCCTCGGGATGNATAAGCCTTATAACAGCCTCGTATCCAAGAAAAGAAAAGGTCATTAAAAGTATCAAAGAGTTGATCAAAGCCACTATGACTCCGACTCTTTTGTATCCGTAAGTTTTTCTCTCGTTTCTCTGTTTTTTAGATACAATATTGGCAAATAAACNCAAAATCATTCCGCCGGCATCTTCAAGATTGTGAAGAGAATCCGTTATAAGCGCAAAACTGCCCGATATAATTCCAAAGGAAAGTTCAAAAAAAGCGATTCCGAAATTAACAAAGATATTTGCCCATAAAGCCTTTGAAGCATCTTCATGTTCATGAATTTCTTTACTCATAAAAACCCTCCTTAACATGTTCGCTTAGCGTTATCAAAAGATTTGAAATATGTGAATCGGCAAGTGAATAAAAGACCTTTTTACCTTCCTTTCTGGCCTTAACAATACCTCCAAGTTTCAGAATCTTCAATTGATTTGAAATAGTGGATTGTTTCATTTCAAGATCTTCAACGATCTTCCCAACACATGTCTCCCCTTTTTCGAGTATATACATGAGAATAGCAATTCTTAATTCATTTCCCAAAAGNGCACTTATCTCGGCCATAAGGCTTAAATTCTTCTTATCCATATATCATGATTATATGATATATTATTTTAAATGTCAAGTCTATGGTTTTGATGAATATCCTGATGTGAAGAATATTCTATCGTTGCTATAATCTACGTGCTTACAATGTATACTTTTTTAAAATTCGACAAAAGGTGATAATATAAAATCATGATATCAAAAAGCAAAGATTGTCAGATGAAGAATAAAAAATTAATAGATGTTATAACGTTGCCAAAGATAAGAAGACCCTCATAAGTATAAATTGTGTTATAGCGTATGGAGTCAAAAGACGTCATAGATTATGCCATTGAAAAATATAGATTATTTGGTATTCAGGTACTTACAGAGAATCACTATGAAGGACTGTCAACACCGAAAATTTTTGATATTTCAGTAGTATTATAAAAGGCAAAGGAGGAAGTTTTGCATGACTGAAATCATAACCAGCCAAGATGAGTTACTTTCACAGGTTATGAAAGACATAATTCCAACAACGAAAGAATTGTTATTTCTTGTTGGATATTTTTATTTTTCTGGATTTGAGCAAATTTACGAATCTGTGAAAGACCAAAACATGAAAATTCTTGTTGGATTAGATATAGATGTTCATTACAAAAAGATCATCGAGTACGAAGATTTAAAAAGTCAATCGCTAAGTAAAGAGAATCTAAAAGAACAATTTGAAAAGTATTTCGTTAAATTGTTCAATGATACAGACTTTTTCGATAAAAAAGAAAAACAAGAGTCGTTCAAATTATTCGTTGAAAAATTAATAAATGGAAGTCTTCAATTAAGAAAAACATTGCAACCAAATCATTCTAAACTTTACTTATTTAAAAAATCAAAAGAAAATAACGAAAATGGTCGTAATCCTGGAACGATTATCACAGGATCAAGCAATTTAACAGCGGCAGGACTTAAAAATCAATTTGAAATAAATGTTATCATAAGAGACAAAGATGATTTTGAGAATATGGAAAAACTCTTCAACCAACTCTGGGACACATCCGTTGAGATATCAAAAGAAGATTTCGAACAAAAGATTCCAAAAATATTTGGTTTGAAAAACTTCCAGATCCGTACTTGATTTACGTAAGAGTACTTGACGAATTATTTAGCAAAAAAAGAGATCAAAAAATTTCAATTCCTTCAAAAATAACAAGAGATAAGTTTTTAGATCTTAAATATCAAATAGATGCAATCGAGCAAGCCATTGAAATCATGAAAAAACATTCAGGTGTAATAATTGCGGATGTTGTCGGCCTTGGAAAAAGTATAATAGCCTCTACGGTGGCTCATAATTTAAGAATGAAAACTATAATGATCGTCCCACCGCATTTAAAAAATCAGTGGGAAGCTTACAGGTATGAATTTGATTTTAACGGTAAAGTTTTTAGCAGCGGAAAGATGGAAGATGCATTAAGAGAAGTTAAAAAAGACTCTGAAGAAAAACTAATCATAGTAGATGAAGCACACAGATATAGAAATGAAGAAACGCAAGATTATGCAATATTGCATAAGATTTGTCAATCAAACAAAGTTATTTTGCTAACCGCAACTCCTTACAGCAATAAACCAGAAGANATATTTTCTTTGATTAAACTGTTTCAAATTCCAACAAGATCGACGATTAGAACNGNNAACAACCTTTCTGCNAAATTTTCAGAATTGATCAAGGAGTATAAAGAAATAAGCAAAAACAATAAAAACGAGGAGTTATCAAATGATAAAGACATTCAACAAATAGGAAATGAGATTAGAAATTTAATATCTCCATTAATCATAAGAAGATCAAGGATTGATCTTCAAGAAATAAAAGAGTACAAAGAGGATATGGAAAAACAAAATATAAAATTCCCTACGGTTCATGATCCAGAAATTCTTGAATATCCTCTTGGAGAACTCAGAGAGCTTTACATTCAAACACTCGAAAAAATAGCGCCTAAAGATGACAAGAAAGGATTTATCGGAGCCAGATATAAACCTGTGCTTTATCTCAAAAATTATGAAAATTACAAAGATAAAATTTCAAAAACATTTGAAATAGACGAGACACTGTTTAGGCAGTCTCAGATAAACCTCGCAGATTTCATGAGAAGGCATCTTGTAAGGAGATTTGAAAGTTCTATGGAAGCATTCAGAATTTCACTTAATAACATGATAGAATCATCAGAAAAAATTTTAAAATGGTACGACTTTGGTTATGTTCCTATTTACAAAAAAGGAGATATCCTTTCGCCGGAAGATCTTGAAGAATATGAAACTGATGAGATGTCGTTATTTGAAGAATTAAAAAATAATAAAATTGAAAACAAACTACTCGATGGACTACGAAAAAAGGGTTATGAATTTATAGCGGCAAACGAACTAAAGGTAGGATTTAAAGAGGACGTACAAAGGGATATCAAATTGCTAAAAGAGATACAAG
>JGI24721J44947_10012906_pt1 | contig 10245 bp, 7 predicted proteins | sample YelNatPaOPGAMG01_FD_44947 | JGI IMG/M metagenome (IMG submission 44947) | reverse complement strand
CGCCGTTCATCGAGCAAGGGAAAGCGCGCGGCGGCGAAGAAAAAGAGGACAGGTAGACGAGAAAAGGTGCTCGCCTGACGGGACGAGGTCGAGACTGCAGTAGAACAGAGGACACAAGTTCGAGGAATCCTTGCAATGGTGAGTTCAACCAGAGGCAGGGTACGCATAGAGTTCGCGAACCGAGACTTTAACGCTGCTATCAACATCGGGAGATATGCAGTGCTGGACAAGAGACCACCGGAGCTGATACGAGCCGACTTTGTGGGAGAACCTCTCAGGGTCGAATTGTACGGGATGACGTTGCAACCAGTAGTAGGCGGCCGGTCCAAAAGACGGGAAGGCGTCTGCACGTGAGTGGGTAGACATCCAGTCTACGCTTCTAGGCATAAAGTCCAGCGAAGCGGATGCGTACACGGGCACAGTGCGCTTTCTGCGTCTGCCCACTGGTTGGTGTCAAGCACAAACCCGCATTGCCAACCGACAACAACGCATTCCATGCATGATCACGAAGGAGAGAGGCGGCTCCCAGAATGTATCCTAACAGCCAAGTTTCTCCAGCGTGTCGTGCAGCGAAGGCAAGCCTGCATCCGCAGACTGTCCAAGCACAAACTGACGACGAGATCCGATTCTACTTCGGTTGAACCACGCCTCGAGCCGACGCCCTCTGTGGTATAGAAAAACTGTTCTAGCTCGGTGAACTATCTGCTCCAGCATTTAAGGTGCAAAGGCGGACACGGAAAGGCAGGTAGTAGGCACACACAATAGGACATGTGAAACGACCAGAATATCCGAGAAAAAAGTCTGGGGAATGGAGCTTGGAAGCAGGGCATTTAATGGATACCTCACCGCGCACTGAAAAAAAACACAAAAAAAGTAAGAAGAAATGCACATAATCGGAGAACGCTGCCCCAAGTAAACGTTTTGTCGATGAAAAAATCCAGTCTACGGCCGGCGGCGCGCCGCTCGCGACGAATGCATACCGACCATACAGCGTTTGTCGCTAAGAAGGCATTTGCTGTTGTCTGCGGCGGGTGCCCTGACGAGCAAACTTTTTCTTCTTTTTGATGGAGTTCGACATAAAAACAGTCAGCGTGGAACCTTTTGAAGGACAGAAAACTGGCACGAGCGGCTTAAGGAAGAAAGTAAGGGTGTTCCAGCAACCCGGGTACCTCGAAGCTTTTGTGCAGTCTGTCTTCTGTGCGTTGCCGGAAATCCCAGGATCCGGGTTCGATCAGCCCTCTGCTGAAGAGCGAGTGCTGGTTCTGGGTGGCGACGGGAGGTATTTTAATAAGGAGGCAATCCGTAATATTCTTCGCCTGGCTGCAGCAAACAACGTAAACAGAGTACTAGTTGGACAGAATGGTTTGCTCTGCACGCCCGCAGTAAGTGCGATCATACGAAGGCGCAATCTAGCAGGCGGGATCATATTGACAGCGTCACATAACCCGGGTGGACCTGAGGCTGACTTTGGTATCAAGTACAATACGAAGGACGGTGGCCCGGCACCGGAGTCGTACACTGACGTGTTCTACAAATGGACGCGCCAGATCCGAGAGTACCGTATCGCAGTGGATCCAAGTACCGCTGACGGCGATCCCTTTTCCGAAATATCCCTTGAGCGCCCGCGGGTCTATGAGTTCCTTTCACGAGATACGAAGAGCCGCTTTGTGATCGAGGTTATCGACTCTATGGATGATTACGTGAGTCTGCTGAAAGAAATTTTTGACTTTCAGATGCTAAGGGAACTCTTTCGCCGCAGCGATTTCTCTATGCTCTTTGACGCGCTTCATGGCGTGACGGGTCCATACGGGAAACGTATCTTTGTGGAGGAGCTTGGTGCGGCGCCGGAGAGCCTCCGCAACTGTCAGCCTCTAGAGGATTTCGGCGGCGGGCACCCCGACCCCAATCTCGTTTACGCAGCAGATTTGGTGTCACGTTGCGATCCTAAGCAGAATCCCAATGCACCGCAGTTTGGTGCAGCATCCGATGGTGACGGCGACCGTAATATGGTGCTGGGACGGGGTTTCTTTGTCACACCGAGTGATTCTCTAGCTGTTATCGTGGCGTACGCGAAGGATGCAATTCCATATTTCCGAAAAGGTGGCCTTGTTGGCGCAGCGCGATCGATGCCGACTGCCAGTGCAGTGGACAAGGTTACTGCAAAGCTGAAAATCAACGTTTTTGAAACACCTACTGGATGGAAGTACTTTTCGAATCTCCTGTCTTCCGGTAAGGCTCAGATATGTGGCGAGGAGTCTTTTGGTACATCGAGCGATCACATCAGAGAAAAGGATGGGCTGTGGGCCATTCTATGCTGGCTATCGATTCTGGCATATCGCAATGTGGGTAAGACGCCCGTCGGCTCATTCATTGGCATTCAGCAAATCGTAGAGGAGCACTGGAAAGAGTATGGTAGGAACTTCTTCACGCGTTATGATTACGAGGAATGTGATGCCGTGGCTGCGGAAAGGATGATGGCGCATCTCCGACAATATCAAGAAAACGGCGATTATGCCGTGCTTGAGCGGGTTGTAGGGCATCCGGTCATCGTTGCCGATGATTTTACGTACACGGATCCAGTCGATCACAGTGTTGCCAAGAACCAGGGGCTACGGTTCGTCTTTGCAAACGGATCCCGGATAGTTTTTCGCATTAGTGGGACTGGCAGCACGGGCGCTACTATCCGAATGTACATCGAAAAATTTGTCCAGGATCAAGCCAAAATGTTTGCAGATACTGCTGAAGCTCTTAGCGATCTCATTCACGTTGCGCTACAGGTGAGTCAATTGGAAGCATTCACTGGCCGAACTGCTCCGAGCGTGATTACGTAAGTGTAGTGGATCCCAACACACCTTAGTAGAGATTGCGCATGACTGCCAAAAGGCGCTTTATTGCCTATCTATCGGAGAAAGGTTTCCCATAGAACGTTCAAGCAATATTTTGGTGCTTGTATCAAGTCGACTTTGAACAAGCATCCGCGCTCTGCACAACGGAGACTTGTGAAAAGGGATTGGTCGAAACTAGCCAGAATTCTGCAGATTTGCTGCAATCTTCAGCTGCCAAGTCAATATAAAGAGTAAGTTGCATGAGAATTCCCTGCTTTGTGAAAGTGATGATCTCGTACTGTGCAAATATATTTCGAGACTGCGATACGCGATTGTCGTTGGTCATCCAGAGACGCAAACTGCCATGAAACGTCAGACCTCGCCGCTGCACCTGTGTCAATTTAAACTGGGACACTGAACCGCTCGCTCTGTTCCTGCCTTTCGAGTTTTTCAGAACATTTTTCTAGATGCACCATATCGACTTTCAAAGAGTAGCAATTAGGGCTCACGATTGCATACATAGTTTTATGATGCTATGTTGTCTTTTCGGAGCGGCTCCTTCGATCTTTTTTTTGCACGTGGAATTTGTTGCGTTTCTGGACTCAAGATGATTCGCGACGCGTTCGAACAGCGGTTCGTAAAATACAGATATTATTATTCAGGGCATATATAAGGGTCTCCACTGCTCGTATTTTCTTCCATCTAGCATCCGATGGTCGCGGATTCTTCAAGCGTTCGACCTTTCTGTATCAACGCAACTCGTGGGCGCAGGAATTTGCAATTACAAGATTGACAAGGAAATAACACTCGACGCTATCCTTTGACGACTGCTTGGGAAGCTGACGCCGAATGTTCGATGAACTCGTCAAGTCAAATAATTTATTGCGTTCGAAAATCGAATCCTCCTCGCCTTGCGGTCATCGACGAAAGGGGAGTCCAAATCAACGTGATACTTCTAACGGGATGTGCTCAGAGAGGCTCATGCCTCTTCTGTTTGCGTGGAAAAGGGGTTCGCGGCTCGGCCGAATCATCGCAGGGATGCTTTCCCGATGAGACTGCGTCACTGCTTCCCAAAATGAGCGCATCGACGGATCGTAATCTGTCGACATGTTTCCTGATCAGGTTTTTTCTTTCGTTTACTAGTTCCACCATGGGAAACATCACTTTTCGCAAACCCTCTATCGAATGGAACAGCATGCGCTTGCATGTGCAGCGGAAAGAGTACTCTCCGAGAGAAGTGCCCAGACGAAGCCTTTGGCCGTACGGTACGGGGCCGGGCGCGGCAACAGAAGTGGGCATCGCGCGGAGCCTCCGGCACCTGTCAAGGGCATGTACTGAAAGATGAAGCAAGCATTCATATGCAACCGAGCGACCATTGGACGGTTGGATTCTATGGACTTATGGGAACACCTGATCATACGCGATCGTAACCGTTGCGAATAGGGCACCGAATCTGCATTCAAAGAAGACAAAAATGGCAAGCGAAGCGTAGATCCCGACTACGTCGTGTACATGAAAAGCTCTGCCCACAGTCGGCAGCAGCCAAACCAGGAGTACAATTCTGCCACCAATATCCTTGCATTGCTCAGAACGGAGAGGAACTGCCTGGGAACTCCGGCGTATGTAGAGTGTGAGCTAAGAAAGCGATCAAAAGAAGCAGTCTTAGAGATGCCTGCGTAGCCTGGTGTTAATCTCAAAGAAAGAAGATCCAAAATGCAGTGCGTTCGATTGTATTAAAGGACCTTTCCCATTTTTCTGACATGTGTGCATCAGTAGCGAAAGAAGAGACTTCTAGAAACCAAGCCGCTTTTGATGGCGATAGCAGGTCTTTCATTTGTCGTCGCAGGCAGCTATACGATAAGTCGGATCGTTGTTCTTATCGGAAACGGCCTGAAACTTTTTCATGCTGGTGCAAGCGACTGAGTTTTGTCGTTATCGGTCAGAAGCAAGCACCAAAGGAAACTACAGCTGAGACCCGCTCCCCAAGCTACGTCTTGGTTTCGAGAGAGTTTGTCCGGCGTCATCTCGAGGTCGAAACCGCTTAGCCAAGGNGTCCGGGGTGCTCCAAGTTGACCACTCGGCACTATAGGTGATTGACANATGGACGAGCTGAACTCGCCCCTCGGGGAGCGAGCACAAGGAGCAAGCCTGGCCCACGTAGTTTGGAGTGATCCGCAATGGCTCGAANGTTACCCGCTGACTTTCGAAAACGTTCTGACTTACTTTTCGCGTTCGCCCTTTTATGACCCAACGTGCAATAACGAGCTGGTTCGGATGCAAATGCACCCGAACTTCAAGGCGAAATGTTGTACTACACGCAGAGGGAAGAAGAGCTTCTGCTAGGTATGCAGGGGGTAGAGTACGTGCCGTTATGTTCATCGGACGCTCACGAGCTTTTCATCATTCGAAAGCAGGTTCGAAGATCCGCGGACGAGGTTCACGTGACGAACCTGTATTACATACTGTACGGGCAAGTCTACGAAGCTCCAGCGTTTTCCACAGTTCTTCTTGTTCGTCTCCGACAGAGCGCAGATTTTCTTGTTCGCTCGCTCGGTTTGCTTCGGCAGTGGCTGTCTAAGAAGGAATACGGAGAACCGGGCGCCACGGGTCATGGGCATGAAGATACCCTTCTTCTGCAACTTCTTCGGAAGGCTCAACAACGCAATCGCCAGCTATAGCTGTCTTGGTTCGAGGGACTGCTCAAGAGTCCCCTCCGGGCGCTCGTTTACGTTTCCACTGGGGGTTTTGGAATGCTTTAGCAGCAGCAGATTGTGCAGCGCTGTTCATATTTTGAAAGCCTTACTTTTTAATGCGTAGACTATTTTTGAGGTTATCTGGGCTGGGCTTCGAAAATTGGACCATATGGGGTCTTGTCACCGTGAGTCATCTGGCTTCGGGACTCGTGCATTTTGCTGTTGATTTTTTTCAGTAAATATCAAACAATCGAATGCACAAGCCTCCCCAGTTTGAACTTGATCTGCGACCGGCTGGGTACGACGGGGTTCGCAACAGGCGTTCAGCGAGATCACCTGTTTTAGAATAGCAAATGCACTGCTTGGTGGATTCGTGACTGGGCGGTCTGAACGGGACACTTTGTCTTTTGATGAGTGCTCCTTGGAATGGTCGTCGGCTTCGAGTGGAAATTGAAAGCTAGATTTTCTGGAGGATTCTAGTCAGTCCCGGGACGAGCCTAGCGCAAAAATGGCGCACAAAGTTTGGTGGCTCATCGACGTAGTTCAAGTCTCCCAGAAACGAGATCAAGCTGCTCTAGCGGCAATGTTATGAGCATGCCTATCCCGAAGGTGGACATGATAAGAATTTGCGTTTCTGAGCGCTTTCTGAGGATTACATCAACATCGCCACAGTAAATGTCCTCTAACCGCATTAAAGTTTCTCTCAGCAAGTTGTCAGCCAAGAGGGATATCTTTAATGGGCTGAATCTCTGCATTATATGCATAAGTCTTACTCTTAGCGTCGTGTATCCTTTGCGGGGAAAAGAGTGAAATATGGCTCGAACAGGTCATGTACGGATTCTCGCGTACGTTCCATACCTACACCATCACTTTCTTATCACCGCGGTATGCAGTCACGACGAATCCAATCGGGAAGCAGCACGCGTCACTATTGTGCATTACCGACAAAATCTGCATTCGGAAAAAAGCATTTCCATCGACAGGGTAAATGAATAGCCACGGCGGGGCACCGCCTCTTGCATGCGCATACACGCACGAGAGTTCTCTACACCAATATTCCAATGCGTGCGCAGTCGATGTGTGTATCCCGGTTCGGCGTTCCGAGGCGGCAGCGCTCGAGAACGCGAGCGCACCGGATGCGCATCTCCTGGATCCCATCGCACTGCGTGGCGAGACTCGCCACCAGCTGTGAGCCAGCCGTTCTGCAAGACGCAACGCTAGCAGATCAGGAACGCATCGCGTCCATCGTGCGGTAGCGCGCGCGCATGCAAGCGCTGCCCTCGAGGGGAGCACGGCGGGAGACGCGACACGTACGCGTACCAATTACCGTACCTGTGTGTGGTGAAGTGTATTGGATGTATGTGGACGTTGGACTGCTAGTCGAGGCGAGTTGTCGGGAGCTGTTCGTCTTCACACGGAGGTATATTGCGANGCGCTAGTGTTGACACCGGTATCCGGTGCGAACAATCAGACAGAGCAGCAGCGCGAAGCGCACGTCGGCACCTTGAGGACTTGGGCTTCNTGTGCGCGTCTGGCGGCGAGCGCGTTTATCGGACGGCTACGGTAAGGCGCGGGGCAACGCGCTGCAGCGGACCTAGCAGCTGGTGTGCGGACACAGGGCGGTACAGCTCTGAGGCTGCGTTTTCTCTGGCTCAGTGTGTGTGGCGCGACGTTCTGTGCGGTTTTCTAGGTTGGGGCTACCTCGATGCGCAGTCGCGAGTGCTCTAGCTCGCTGCAGCAACTGTTGCCTGCACTGTTTGCGTCGCGCTAGTGCTGCCCACAGCCATGAAATACGGTCACCGTCTTCGGGCGTTTTACGAGGTTTTCGGGGCAGCGGATCAGGTGGGCCCGGACGGCACTGCGCCCGACGCTCGGGAGCGCCCTGCACCTGGAACGGCGCCGAAGAGCCGCACGTCCGACTGGCACCGACAAGTCGAGCCTGAGGTCGTGTGCGACGTAGCCGAGAATGCCGGCCGTGACTCCTCAGCTGGCTACGAGACTTCAGCCTCGTCNGGGGCCGGTGGTGGCCGCGGCAGCTCGCAGCGCTCGCTTTCACCGGTGCCAGCGGAAGACACCACCNCGGAAGCTGACCCGCTGCCGGATGCTGCTGTGATGGGACCACGAGCACCNGCGTCGCAGCTCCCGGACCTGCGCTCTGAGCTCGGTGATCGATACCGCGCTNTGTACGCCATGTACAAGGCGGGAAAGGCNGCTGTCCGGTGCATACGCGCAACCATGGACGAGCACGCACCAAGGGCTCATCATCGGACATCAGTGCCCCCAGAGGCGCTNGGCAGACGCTCCCGCTATTTGAAGCTGCTGGGCAATAATCTGCAGCTGAGTCGGATCCCCAGTGACCTCGAGCAGGTGTTTGATGCGGTTTGGGTCTTTTTCGACTCCATTATCCGAGAAATTGGGGCGTTTCGAAGAGTTTTCGAAGAGCGCACAGCTGACTTGCAGTGCCGCCTGGATGTGCTGCGCCAACAGGGAGCATCTAGCAGCGTGCGTGGCGCGCTGGAGCTGGGCGCGGAGGCGGAGCAGGTTCTAGTGTGCTTGCAGATTGCCCAGGTTGCCATTGGAAAGATTTTGAAAAAGTTCACCAAGGCGTTGGCTCTGATCGCATCGGACGAAGCGGCGGCTCGCGGCTGGCATGGTTGGGATGTTGCGGATGTGCGCGAAGGCGCAGGCCAGAGTGAGAGCGAGCAGAGCTCCACGACGACGACNTCAGCGACGCCGGCCGGCAGCGGCGGTAGGAGCGACGCCNATGGCGTTGATAAGCGGCGAGGCGGTNCCCGCGGCGTTGGCAACGCCGCCCCGAACGCTATTCAGGATGCAAAACTCGAGCGTGCTGTACGGTTGGCCATGTGNGGGTCGCTGAGCGCGGCCCTAGCGCTGGATCCCTCAGAAGAGGCACCGCCGCTGGTGCTGGTTACGCGCCTTCGCAGATTCCTGGTGCAGCAACCTTTTGTATGCGACCACAGACGGTTGGGCTTTCTCGCCGATCTACGCCACCGTAAGGATTGCGCAGTTCTGGCGCTGCACCGCATCTTAGAAAGCCTAACACCAGCTGCGACCGGGGATGATGCGGCGCTGGGTGGTGCCCCTACCGGGCAGCTGCATACTGCGGCGGCATGCGCCCCAGGTCGGGGCGTCGATGGCGATCAGCGCACGTTAGGCGCGCTCACGCTGTTGCGGCACGTTTTGGACGATGTGCCTCCGCCAGGTGAGTACTCTTTGCATGCTCCCTCAGCGCATCTACCAGCTTTGCCGCCCGGCGGGCGTGTGCGACCTTTCGCAGAGGAGTGCCGCCTCTTAGCCCGCCAACTCGAGTCGCAGCTGGCGGCCTACAGCCCGACTACAGATCCNTCGTCGCCATACGAGGTTGCGACACGCTTCTATCTGGCGAACGTGGCTGCCTCTGGACCGGCGGTGACGGCCGAAGCTTTTCTCCGAGCTGCGCGATCCGTTCCTATGCACTTTTTGTGCCCAATATGCCTGGATATGCTTTTTGAGACCGTCGAGCTCCCCTGCAGACATCGTTTCTGCGAGGTCTGCATCCAAGAGGCACGCTTTTCCGCAGAGCTACAAGGCGCTACGCTCTCGTGCCCGTTGTGTCAGCCGGGTCTGTATCGCCGACACTGCTGCGAAACAGCGGACACGTCAGCGGTGCAGGCCGCGAGGCACGCATCGGCATCGCCCGAGGAATGCGTGTCGAGCGCCGAGCGCGATGCGCTGTCTCCTGCGGATGCGTGCGCACGGACGGAGCAACGCGAGCGGCGAGCGTCCTCTATTGACGGGTTACTGCGTGCTGCGTTTCCCGCGCAGTGGCGACTGCGCGAGCGGCAGGCGCGTGCAACCCGCGAGATGCTCGAACGTCGTCGACGCTTCCGCGAACGCGTCGCGCATCTGGATGCTGCCAAGCTGCGCAGCAGCGGGAATCTCGAGTCTGTGGCGCGGAAGCGGTTTCACTGGGTATGCCAGTGCTTTGGCGATCGTAGTGGCAGAGCGCGGCCAGTTGCGACACCTCCGCCTTCCGCAGGGGATGCGGTGGCTGATGTGGAACCTGCAGCCGACGGCAGGCGGGCAGGTCTCGTGGATGCGCGTGCTGGCGTGCTCGGGGACCCCAAGCCGGATGCCGCTGCGCAGACGCAAGGGAAGCCCGCGACGAGCGTGCCCCAAAATCGAGCGCGCAGTGCCTGTAGTATCGCATGAATGGGGCACGAGCGCTGCGGACGGGTTGCCACGCATCCGCAGTGGGTCCGTGCGAGGCGCGCCTGCGGATGGACCGGTGTTCGATGCGCTGCTGTGCGTGTACGGATGCTTGGGTGATTACGCACATATGAATCGAGGTTTACGCAGTGCAGTGGGCAACGTGGCGATCTCTGCCACTGGCGCAGTGCAGGCCACGGGGACTCTGCTCGATGGGGCGAGAAGTAGCGATCGCGCGCAGTAACGTGGCCTGTGCGGGTTCATGAGCGCTTCCGGCGATATCCGAGTGCGGCACGCATGGATGCTGGAGGCCTACCTGTGGCGTACTCGCCCGCACCACATTGTTCGCTGGTAGACGGTCACAGAATGAACAGCCACAGTGGCGGCACACGGCTTGCGCTGGAGAACGTTGGTGCGCTCGCTTTGCGATCCTCGTTCAGACCGATACGCACGCTCCGCAGAGATCGCAGCTGCTGGCTGTTATCGTCTGTTCACCTGGACGTGTGTGTGCTTCACGT
>JGI24721J44947_10012896_pt1 | contig 10249 bp, 4 predicted proteins | sample YelNatPaOPGAMG01_FD_44947 | JGI IMG/M metagenome (IMG submission 44947) | reverse complement strand
CATCGCTTGGTTCACAGATCACGTAGCCTGTTGTTGCAATATCTGTGCTCCAGCTTATCGCTATGCATGCGCCTTGCACACTCGTTGTCACACCAGATATTTGAGGCGCGCCATTCGGATGCTCGACTACAACCTGCACCGCCGTACTTGTATCAAGCAGTTCATCGGTATTGGATCGCTGTATCACAACGTTATAGACGCCGGGCGAAACAAAGTTGCCGCTGGAATCCTTGCCGTCCCAGATTACTGTGTTTGACCCAGCAACCACTGACAGCCCAGTCGCTATAGCCTTGACCGTCTTCTCCGAGACTGTGCCATTCATTACCTCGGCAGAAGGAACCGGCTGTTGCGGGCTGATACATCCCGCCTGGTCATAAGGATCGACCACGTACACGTCAACCGTATCAACCGCTTGAGATGTATACTGAACGCTGATATTCCCGTTGGCCTGGGGGTCAAACCTAGCTGCGTTTTGCGGACTGGTTATAGAAAACGTGTTGCGGAAGAACTGCACTGTGATCTCTTTGTCTCCGTACTGCCAACTCGTTGTACGGATGGTCACCGTGTGCAGTCCAGCCAATGCGCTTACGTCAATGGAGAACATGCCAGTAGAAGGGTCAACACTTGCCGTCTGGGTTAGGCCACCGCCGTCGAACCCATACTCAACCGAATAATCCCCGGAATCCGTATATCCCGTAATGCTCCCAGAGTCTTCATCGTCCTCTGAAGTGATTCCGTCCACAGGCCATTCCAAGTCAGCTTCTGTTTGAGGTGGTTCGGCGACGGTGACGGTTCTGATCACGCAATCCGATTCACACCCGACTCCGGCGTTATCCTTGGCAAAGAGCGTTATTGTGTAGTCTCCTGGATCGACAGTTTCGCCTTTCTCGTTCTTGCCGTCCCAGACTAGTGCATTGTGACCATCAGTAAGGTCCACCTGGTTGTTTATGTTCGCCTGCTGCTCGTTGGCCAAAAGCCTCACAAACTCGCCATTTGAATCATAGATTATAGCGGTCAGTTCGGCTTGTGTTGCCTGGGGGCGACGCACGGGTTCCTGAATGTTGACATCGACTGTGAGCGTCTCATTCAAGGCGGGGGTAAAGCTGGAATCACTGGATACGTAAACCGAAAGCAAAGGTCCAACAGAGCCGGATAAAGGTGTCACACCAAACGTCAATCCATACGACCCGCCACGCACGTAGTTGTCCGGGCTGGTGCTTCCATCCCACGCATTCGGAAGAGCATTCTGTCCCTTATTAGGTGTGCCCGGAATTGTCTTTGCACCACCGAGGTTTATGTTTACTTCGCCCGCTTGCGCCTCAGCACTCATTTTATAGTAGATCGAGGTTTTATCCTCGGTGTCGATGCCTACGTAGAACGGCGCATGGTTCTCTGTATAAACGTCGTATATAGACAGGTAGACATCGATGTACTGGCCTGTCAGCCAAACGTATCCGTCATCATACTTGATGCCAAGCCTGTGATGTCCAGAAGGGAACTCCGGCAGGTTTGTTCCCGAGGTCGGCCAAGTCAGGTCGCCCGTCCACTGCCAATAGTTGCTTATGCCGTGATCGACCACATTTGTTGAACTTTCTAGCGGCACGGTTTCGATAATCGAGTATTTCTTGTTAGGATCATCGGGATCAATAATCGTGCCAGCGGCGTCTTCTTGCAAGATGACAATCGAATCCGCATGGAACTCATTATATGTCTTCTGCCAGTGGAACGTCACGTTGTCACCGTAGGCAGGCTCAATTGCTGACGCGTACTGAGTTGACGACGATGTAGATGAGGTAATGTGGTTTATACTGAACGTAGGGGTTTCAACTCTACCATCGACATGATGCAGATCAGCGTTGAAACAATCCCAAGACAGATTCCCAGTGCCTTCGCACGCAAAGCCGTAAGGGCCTCTTTGACTGAAGTTAATATCAATACTTCCACTGTTGGCAAGAGAGCCGCCACCTGCGGTTCCACCATTCGGCGCAAACAGCACATAGCTCCGAGCATCGTAGTAACCGTCAGGGCTAGTGTAAGTATAGTGGACAGTCTTTCCGCTGAGACTCGAACTCACTGGGGTGAAATCACCGAGGACACCGGGGCCTGCGTAGTAAATCCATCCAGCCGACTCGCCACAGCCGCCTTCTGCCCAACAGCCTATGGCGTATACCCCGGTCCCCAGCCCATTTGATTCCATGAACTCTTTGGTAATAGTCGCACTAGAACCGGGACCAACAGTTATCGCTTCCAAGGGACCGGCCCCAGTAATCCACATAAAACTCGTATCGGCTCCACTGACCGAGGCGGAAGCTGTGACTGATTGAAAATCATAGCCCTTGGCATAGAAGAGCGCGTAGGGACTCGTGCGCCCCAGGGAAAAAGGCTCGCCGCATTCGCAATCGCCCCATCCGCTGTGTGCAAGGAGCATTCCGAAGATCACTAGAATCAATATTGTAGATGAACGAGTCATGGTCGTGATTCCCCCTTAGTTACCACAGTAGCTTATCAACGAAGTGAAGTAGTCCAGTTCCGTTGTCGTTACTGGCACAATGACGCCTCCATCCGCTTCACACCACTCATCGGCTCCAATATCCACAACTGCATTTGGATTGCCAGTTGGCTGCTTGCGCGGCTCGCCATCAATATCCATATCGCCAACTTGGACAACGCCGTTGTCGCCAGTGTCCAAACAGGGTGAGCCAGTTTGAATATGAACACCCGCGAGTAGTGGATCAGCAAGTATGTCTTGAGACGGGTTAGTGCTCCAGCCCGAGTACGGTGCGTCACCATAGATACAGTTCGTATGAATACTGGGATTGCTGGAGCCGTACTTCACGACCTGCCCACTCGAATTTGAGGACACGATGTTGTTTATCAGAGTCGGGGAACACGAATCGCAGACAATCCCGCCACCATCCCCTGGAGAGGTGTTGTAGGCAACTGTGTTGTTGACTACTTCGGGCACGGAAGAGGACTCGTAGTTGTATAGGTATATTCCACCACCGTTGTAGTAATCAGTCAAGTTGTAGGTGATTGCATTACTTGAAAAACGCCCAGTGGTATTATAGCTGTAGATTCCGCCGCCAGCGCCAGCGCCATTTCTGGTGATCGTGTTGTTCTGAACTATCGCCGATGTGACTGAATCCAGGTATATTCCACCGCCATACCACGTCTCTGTGTTCTGGTTTATCAGGTTCCTCGCTATTACAGGGGAAGACTGGCTACAGAAGATACCACCACCATAGGATGCATGGTTGTTCGATAGGGTGTTATCCACGATGGATGGAGAGCCACCGTAGCAAGCAATTCCGCCGCCAGAAGTGTAGAAACCATCCCCGTTGCCAGATATGACGTTATGCGAGATCACCGGGGAAGCACTGTTACTACAGATACCACCGCCACAATTCCCATACAACCCGTCAATATAGTGGCCCCAATTACCGCCTTGAATGGTGAACCCATCCAGAACGGTCGAATTAGTTGCGCCTGGACCGATGTAAACAACGCTGTCTGTACCGTCACCTTGAATTGTGGTTAAGTTGGCTGTCCAGAGTCGCTCGGCCTGTCGCACGTTCTCTGCTCCTGCGAACGAGCCGTAGACTCTTACTCCAGAAGCTAGAGTGATATTCTCCTCATACGTTCCAGCGGCAACCCATACTTCGTCTCCACTTGAAGCTGAGTTAATACCTTGCTGAATCGAATGGTATGCAGTACCCCATGTCTTGCCGTCGAAAACGGGACCGGGCGAGTTCCATTTGACTCTGATGATGTTACCTTGCCCGCCGCATGGCACTCTGACCACAGGAACAGGAAGCGCCGGATCATCTTCTGACAACTCAGCGCCCATTACTCCGGTGATACCCTCGGCATAATCATCCTGCTGATAGGTCGGAAGACAATCCTGCGGCCAGATGACACGAATGCCAGTCCGTATATCACCGCTGTAGGTGCTCTTCAGCGCGGAACCATCATCAACAAAGCATACGGTGCCGTCTTGGTTCTTCCAGGTCACACGCCCCCAGATACGCACACGAGTTCCCACTGGACTCAGACCAGCGCCTTGGATCGCTGGAGTCACGCTCGTGTCAGAATAGAGAGCTTGCTGGAACCCAAACACGCCACCCGCTGTGGCTCGTTGTGATATGCTCGCAGGTCCGGGTATCAACCGGTAACCGGTGCGTTCGACTGCGCTAGCCGCGACGTAACACTCTGCATTCGCAGAGCCGCTTTCAACCACGGTGCCTGTAACCCGCACAATATCACCGATTGCGACGGAACAGGGCTGCTGAGGGATAACCCTTATCCCGTTGCCACCTGTAACCGGCTCCTGGATATAGAATGAAGTCACAACGCCTGATTGGAAAAAGACAGCTGTGACAGTCTTTCCGGCAAGGTCAACGTCCCCACCGTCAACTTGAGGCGGATTACCGCTTAATGTTCTGGCTCCAGCCAAAGATATCGCGGCAGTTCCAGAGGCAGAATTTGTGCTCTTCGCTGCGGCTACAGTATTCGGGCCGGCAACAGAAACGCCTCCGCCCGGACCTTGCGTATCGAAGAATGGTGAGGGACCTGCCCCAGCATAAAGGACTAAGCAGCCATGCTCAGTGTGAACAACACCTTGGAGTTTAGTAAGTCTATGTTGGCTCGTGGCTGTGACATTCGTATAGACCTTGACTACTGAATTCGAGTCATCGTCACCGACTACTATGTAACCATTTCCTACACTTACGATGCGCTTACAAGCGATCTCCACAAGGCTCAATAAAGGCGGGGCAGTAGCCAGCAGTGATGCCACCGTATCGTACTTTGCAATCTCTTGGGTTGCATAAGCTGAAACTTCACCAGAAATACCCGCGCCGTTATCTATCAGGCTGGGATCAGAGGGAGGAATTGGATCTGTAGGAATTGGCAATGCCTGCCAATTGCCAACCGTAAGTTCAGGAAACGGCATCCAATAGACGGGACGTCCCTGCTGATCGAAAAGCCCTTCAACTGTGGGGTTGGTTATGCAGGGCTCGTTGTTGGCCAATCGCCCTAGCACGCCTGTGACCCGGACTGCGCCTGTTAGATTCAGCGGCGGCCTGCATAAGACAACTATGCGGCTTTCGGGCTCGCCGCTTGATCGCCACTCATCTCTCAAAACGAAATATGGGGGGTTGTTGCGCGCCGCGATTCTGGCAACCGTGGCTTCACAAACTACAGTCTGGCCTTCTTGTGCCTGCTGGGCGAGCAAGGCCCTAACGGAATTCTCGTTTTCGCAGGGAAAGAGGGGGGTAGCGCACACCGCTGAACCGAGGACTACGGTTAGGCACGTGCACGCGAGGAGGAACACGAGAATGTGTGTTCCATTTTTACGCTTGCTTTCCATCTTCGCCTCCTAATATCGGTGCCCCCAGACCAGCAGGCACTCGTAATGTAGCACAGGAATGTCTTGGCGTCAATCGGTGCGATTCACTGCTCTTGACGCCGGTCTGATATATGTGAATACTGTCTGATCTTGATTGCCAGCCGCGATGCCGAACCGAACGAGAAAGATGGCAAGCTTGACTCCAGTCAGAGGGCCGCAACGCCAAGCTGCTGTGCCTATCCGTTTGCCGTCACCGACCACGGGCAGACTGCGCCTCTTGAGCGCCCAGTACACCAGCCCTTGGATGCGATAAGACGGTATTCAAGGAACCTACATTCAGCCCGTCGTGGCTCCAATCGCTGAGACCTTGACTTGTCAGTGGTATGGATTTATGCTTCACGGTCACAGTATCTCCTCAGATTAGTCTGTTTCTTGCTAATCGGTCTGGAGAATGCCCGTTTCGGAGGAGCCAATTGCCTATGCCTGCCTGCAATGCTATACTATGCTCTGGAAATACCGTCTTCCAGGAAGTAACCAAAGAGCTTTCTCCAGAGCTTCTGGATGTCTTGGAGAACGCCCGCAAGTTCCTCACCACAACCGTCGCTGACAGCACCAGCCGGGTCTACTCAAGGGACTGGCAAGGGTTTGTCTGCTGGTGCGAAGAGCATGCGCTCTCCAGCATGCCATCCTCGGTGGACACCATCGTCTGCTATTTCACATCGCTCGCGATGAAAGGCTTCCGTGTAACCACCATCCGGCGTCATTCAGCCGCGATAGCGGCAGCACACAAGGAATCCGGCTACCCGACGCCAACCGCCCATCCGGCCATAAGGGAACTGCTCAAGGGGATGACCAGGAAGATCGGCTCGCCACCCAATCCTGTGGACGCCCTGCTATCCGAAGACATCAAGAAGATCGTTCAGGCGCTTCCGAGTGCACTGATCGGCGTGAGGGACAAGGCGCTCATCCTGCTCGGTTTCGCCGGTGCGTTCCGCCGGTCGGAGATTGTTGGTCTTGACGTCAATGATATTGCCTATCGAGACGAGGGACTGGTTGTTCTTCTCCGTCGCAGCAAGACGGACCAGAATGGGGAAGGTCGCTGGGTAGGCATCCCCTATGGCAAGAATGCCGACACCTGTCCGGTTACGGCCGTTCACGCTTGGCTTGAGGCATCCGGCATAGAGGAGGGCGCCATCTTCAGGGGACTCAACAAGCATGGGCATGTGGTCTCCGAGCGCCTATCCTGTAGATCGGTCGGAGAGGTCATCAAACGCGCGGCGCAAGCGGCAGGGCTGGACCCGAACAGATACAGCGGGCACAGCCTGCGAAGCGGCCATTGCACCCAAGCTGCCAGGTCCGGCGTTGCCGAACACATCATCATGCAGCAGACAGGCCACAAATGCCGCGACACTCTAAAGCGCTACCTGAGACTAGGCACGATATTCAAGGAGAACAGCGCGAACTCGCTCGGCTTGTGATCTCTGCGAAGCCCTCGTCTCGCGCAAACGATGGCGGGGGCTTCCGCCAGTTTCATTCAACGGGCTACGTCGCGGTTTCCTTGGGCCGAACTGCGGCAGCAGGCTCATCAATCGAGGCACGATGCACTCGCGCGACGTTGGGCAACGTGGCGCGAACAGGCGGCAAGACGGCGTGCCGCACGTGCTGTGGCGGGAGCTGATTACTGCACCGCCTGCACGATTGCCGCGAAGTCACGGCCCTTGGGCATTACAAAGATGCACTTACCGCCGCTGCGGTCGGCCCAGAGTTCACCCACCGCGCGCTTCTCTTTGGAGTCGTCGTTGCTCCAGCGGTCCTCGCCTTTGTATTCGACAACCAGATAGCGGCCGTCTGCGAGTTCGGCGACGAAGTCCGGGTAGAACCTATCCGTTGAGGTCTGCAGCCAGAATGATGATTCCGGGCGGCGCTCAAGGTTGCGAACCCAATGCTTCACCTGGGGCATACTATCGAGGAACTGCGCGCACTCGAACTCCTCGCCTTCGGACTTCAGCTCGCCGATCAACCTGAAGTAATGCTTGTTGAACCGCCATCCTCCCTCGTAATACCAGTTAGGCGAGTAGCGGTCTTCATCGTAAGTGAAGCAGCACTCGGGCTCGACTTTCAGTTCCACATGGTCTGGACCGAACAGCGTCTGCTGATAGCAGGTCTTGCGTTGCTGCTCGCGATACCCGTCTATCTTGGCTTCCACGGCATTGCGCAGACGGAACTTGAGTCTTGCAAGCTGTTCAAGGGAGAGGCCGCGCGTCTCAATCAGGTTCGCCAGGACGTTTTGAATGAACAGGCCCGACTGGGCTTGCGTGATATCCGGGTGCGGTATCTGCCTGTCCAGCCAATTTGCGAAGCCCGCGACGGTCCAGCCGGGCTCCATCGCTATCATCGAAAGCTGATTGTGTAGCTGGTCCACGAACCGCGTCTCGACCTGCCCGGACTGCGATACATCTATCTCTCCCGCCGCGCCCGCTGCCAGTGTGGATGAGAACTCACCTTCGGAAAGAGAAGCGTCACATTCAGAGAGGTCCCAGACGGTATCAAGGAAATGGCTATCGTCGAATAGCTCAAGTTCGCCGTTCACGCTGACGGCAAGCCCCGGCACGGAGAAAGGTTCCCGGGTCGGCGCTGATGGAGCGACCGTACGCCCTTGCAGTCGATGATATATGCGTTCCACCGCTGCCCTGTCTTTCTCCTGAGTGAACCGGTTCTGAAGCTCAGTCATCTGGGATTCGGTGATCGCGCCCTGCACCGTCAGCAGATTGTTTGTCGGGTCGAATGTCACGTGCTGCGCAATCTCGGTAGGTAGAACAGATAGGTCCGGTTGTTCGGTCACGACCTCCGAGGCTTGCGAGAATAGATTGAGGCCATCGGACCCGAATAGCGACGGCTCGACAGTGTCCTGCGGCGTAACCAGGTTTTCCGCTTCCATGCGCTCAAAGCCGTTCTCCAGCAATCCATCTTTGAGGGAATGTGCCGTATCCACAAAACTGCTCGACGCGGCGAAAGCATAGGCGCAGTTGAGTTCTTGCCTGCGCTTGCTGGAAGCTCTCGGCATTCGCAGGACACGCCCAAGAAGCTGCTCAACGGACCTTGCGGAGTGCTGTTCTGCCACCGAACATAGTATGTAGGCGAATGAGCAGTCCCAGCCCTCTTTGAGAGCTTGCACGGTAATGATGAATCGAATCTGGCACGCGGGATCGAAGAGATCAACATCATCGAGCTCGCGTGTATCGCCGGTCGCCACGGCAATCTGCTCAGCAGGGATGCGGAAATCGTCGATGAGGGCCTGCTTTACGACCGACACATTGAGCGTCGTGCGCTCCTGGCTTTGCGGCTGCGCCTGGAACAGGACTATCGGCCTGATGTATTCGCCGGTTTCCTTCTGTTCTTCAGTCGCTATCTTTTCGAGCTCACGCTGCTGCTGGAGAGCATCGGCGATTACCTCTTTCCAGTCCGGTCGCGTGCGGAGCTTGATCGGGAGCTTTATCATCTCAGCTTCCTTGAGCTCACGCGCGGAGACATGGTATAGCACATTGGAAGCGAAGAATCCTTGCTCGGGCTTATGCGTTGTTACCGGAGTCGCTGTGAACTCGATCACACAGGATGGATTGAAGCGCATAAGCGTGTCGAACGATAGCTTGGTGCGCGCGTTGTGCGCTTCGTCCATTATAACAATCGGCCTGCGAAGCCGCAGCACGTTCGCGAGGGAGTAGATGATCTGGCCTTCGCCTTCGGTTTCAAGAACATCGCGCAATGCCGGGCTGAGTCCCGTGAAGTGATGCTGCAGTGCGCCTGCACTTTCATAGACTTTGCGCCCGTCGGTATCCTCGACGCGCAGAGCCGCGAGAGTGGAGACTATGATGGTAGTCTCGCCGTCCAGAGTTCCGCGCTGGACATACAGCGCTTCCTTGAGGTCCATAACACGCACATTACCGGCGAAGTGCGCGTCCACTGCTTGTCGATACGGGTGCTGGCGGTCTCTGAGGGCCGCGAGGGTTTGGTCTCGAATGACGTTCGACGGCACTAGCCACAGGCACACGGCGTGCTCAGCCTGCAGATAATCGCGTGTTGCAGTGCCGAGGGCATAGCTTGCCATCAGTGTCTTGCCGCCGCCAGTCGGAACCCGCAGGCACACGTAAGGCATCTCCGCCAGACTCGGCACTGACCTGTAAGGCCGCTCTGTCTGAGCGATGAAAGCCATCTTCGCCCCATACTTGCAGGTCTCTTTGAAATATGCGGACAGCGCCTCGAGGCTGCGCTGCTGGTATTCTCTCAGTTGAAGCATATCAGCTCACCTTGATCTCGTATGGGACTTGTTTGAAGACTATTCCCTCTCGCCGCAAACGTTCTGGGCTTAAGCGGCAGCCCTCGCCGTAGATGATCTTCGGGCCGTCGTGCGCCGGAAGATTGCGCAACACATCGTTTGTCAGCACGTTTCCGCCGTTGGGCCGCTTGTCCCCAAGCACGCCGTTGAAGAGCAGATACACAGCCTTGTTTTCGTGGGTTCCCAGAAGCGGAGTCATTCCTGATGCCGGAGATGGTATCGGGGAGCCAGTTTCGGTGAAGAACACATGCGCCGCAAGTTCAGGGAACTTCACGCTGTCCCGAATGTGCCCGGCTTCATCGAAGAGCGGTTCGCCGAGTTTGCAGTATCGGAAGCCGCCGCCGAGGCCGTCGACATGAACCGTACCACCTTTCGGGCGGTCGTAAGCATAGCCTTCCACTGCGCGCTTCATACGTTCGCGGGTAATGGCGCTGCAGATGTCAGCCTCCATTTCGACGAGAATGCACCTCCGACTGCTTTCGTCCTCGTTGTTGAGGTCAAGCACGGCGTGTCCGGTCGTTCCCGTGCCTGCGAAAGAGTCGAGGACTAAGTCATCTCTGCGTGTCGAG
>JGI24721J44947_10012895_pt1 | contig 10250 bp, 7 predicted proteins | sample YelNatPaOPGAMG01_FD_44947 | JGI IMG/M metagenome (IMG submission 44947) | reverse complement strand
CTGGTCGGTGCTGCTAATATTTTCACTCCGGCAGCGGAATAATTAATCAGTACGCTTTCAACAACCTCGCTATCTAACTCATCCGCTCGCGGGGCGAGATCAACAATGCTGTTTTTCCCACGTTCATTGAAGAAGATTGCAACATCACCAAATTGTAAATTTCCATCCACAAGGACAACCGGGGTTTCATTACTCTGTAAGGTAACACCTAAATTTGTAACGACAGTCGTAGATCCTACACCACCTTTAGGACTATATACCGCGATAATTTTCCCATTCAAACCACCAACGATGACACCTGCCCCACTGCCATTATTCCCTGCAGTTGCAATAAGCTTTGCCCTTTCCTCCGCAGCCATTATCCCCGCTCTTTTTACTGCGGCAGTTAATTCATCTACAGTAGGCGGTTTGGATAAGTAATCTCGTGCTCCGGCGAGCATTGCTCGTCTCATATAGTTCGGATCACTTTGAACGGAAAGAATGATAATTTGGGTTGGTTGATTACTTTTGCGAATTGCTTCCGTGGCGGTGATGCCATCCATATCCGGCATATTGATGTCCATAATCACCACATCTGGCTTGGTTTGCCGGGTTATTTCAATTGCCTCTTTTCCGCTGCGCGCTGCACCGACAACTTCAATGTCCCGTTCAAATTGAAGCAATTTTCGCAGATTTTCGCGAGTCTCTGCAATATCATCAACGATTAATACACGTACCTTATCACTTGTCGCCATAACACCTAATCTTTTTGATGATTATACCCATTTATGGTACTGGCGTTGGGGTCGGATTAAAAGTAATCGCAGGCATCACCGCATTATCTTTCCGGGGTTCTAGACCATAAGGTAATTTCACTGGAATGGGTACATTATACTTATTCAAATAATACTGAAGAGTTTCCGCTTCAATCTGAACCCGGCTATCATCACCAGCTGAACGCAAATGTAAAGTAAATTGAGCGTCATTCGCCATCAAGAAAGTCAACATTAACGCATCTTGTGGTGAGACAATGAGGCTGACAAAATCCGGGTTTGGTTTCGCAGCGGGCGTAGGTGCTGCTGCAGGGGGTTGTTGCTCAGGGGGATTGCCTGCTTGAGCAAGAGCCGACTGATTGTTTCCACTAAATCCCGCAGCATAGTTACCCACTCCTAGAACCGTGACATCTTGAAGCACCACCTGCGCAACCATGCGCGGCCTTTGCCCTTCCGAAGGTAGCACTAAAATGGGTTGCCCAAGACCTGGTATAGTTTCCACCCTTCCCGCAGAACCGCTTACGCTTTGGGGAAGGTTTGCCGGTCCCGCAGTAAGGTAGTTTGCGGGTTCCCTCACACCAGGAGCCAACACATCCGCTCCAGCATTAGGTAATTTCGTTTGAAAATCCGTGTCGATATCTACAATCGCGTGCACAACCGCAATATTGACATGATCTCCAGCCTGAACGGGATAACTGGCTTTCGTTAATTTCTCAATTGGGATCGCAATAGCCACACTGCCACGCGGAATAATCAAAGCCGTGTCCGACCCATACTGAGAAAGTTCATTCGCGCTGGTGGCTAACATGCTGTCCATGAGGATAAATCCAGCGGGTAAATCAATTTTTGCCAGCTTTCCTTCAACATCCTTCAAGTCCGATAACATCCCTTGTAAAAAAAGCTGGCGCTGAATCGGTACTAAGCTGACCACATCGCGGGTTACCGGGCTGCCGCGCGGAATCTTTTGCGTAGTTACAAAAACATTAACAATATCAACCGCTTGGGTTGTAGTGGCGGTTTCACCCGGAGCTGTGCGCGTGGGTCTGATGAACCTTTGATAGACCAAAACCACCGCGACTAATCCTATCAATACAATCAAAGCTAATAAGAAAAATATTCTTCCTCGTCGCATGTTGCCCTCCAGGAAAAATGGGTCGAATAAAATGGTGTTGGGGAAAATTTCATTTGCATATATTATATATTGGAAATGACATTCAAGATATGCCTCTCCCCAACAATTTTGTAAGTATCATGGAATATATCATCCTTCCAACCTCTTATTCGGTATTTAAGTATAGTTTACACGAAATCTGCCCTAAATGCTATAGATTTATTAGATTTTTTCTTATAGTGCAATTTAAATGCCAGAGCCCTGGTACATCTCAGGGCTCTCTGCTTGGTGATAAAGTAATTTTGACTAGGAATAAATATTAAATGTTGGACATGATATTGCTGAATACGTTACCAATTGCTGGTCCGAGTAATGCGAGAATCACGATGACAACTATCGCTACGAGTACCAGGATTAACGCATACTCCACTAAACCTTGACCTTTTTCCTTGGGTGCGAATAACATGATTTTTTCTCCTTTCTATCGAAACTATCCATTCATATTCTGGATTACTACTATTATAGAGAATCTTTTANTTTTTTGCAATAAGCAATTTATGAAATAACCTTTGCAATTTTGTTAGGCGGCATTCTCTACAATCGGAAGAGTAAATTTAATTTTACTCCCTTTTCCGATTTGTGAATCAATCAAAAACGTTCCTCCTAATAAATCGACTCGATCGCGAATAACCTTCAATCCCATGGTGGTATTTTTTTCAATGATCTGCGGATCGAAACCTTTTCCATTATCCATCACTTGCACCTCAATCTCGCTCTCTGTCAGGGTAATTTGGATTTGAATTTGATTTGCCTGACTGTAGCGAATGGCATTATTAAGTAATTCCTGAACTGCGCGAAAGATCATCACTTCCAGATATGGCTCCAACCTCCGTTCCATCCCATTGATGGTTAATTGAAAAGTGACACCCGGNGTAGTCTGTAATGCATCCACATACCTNTTCAATGTAGGAAGCAATCCCAGGTCATCAAGCATCATCGGGCGTAACTCAAAAATAAAATCCCGCACTTTTTGGAATGTCTGGGTTGCAGAACTTTTAAGACTCTCTAACTCTTCCTTTGCCTTTTGCGCATCCAGATCGAACAAGCGCATTGCTATTTCAGTTTGCAAAATAAAATTGGAAAGGGATTGAGCCGGACCATCATGCATCTGGCGGGATAAACGCTGGCGCTCAGCTTCCTGTGCCTGAATGATCATCTCGATCCCTTCAACTGGATCGAAACCAGCATGGCTTGCCTCGATTTCTGCGATTCCTTTGTGGAGTTCTTCCTTTATCTNTTCCAACATCTTTTTTTGTTCTTGTAAATGATTTCGATCACTCTGCAACTTTTCCACATTACCGCGCATCAAGAATAACCTTTGTTGGGCTTCTAAAGCATTTTCAAATGCCGATGGTATCCCCNCCNCGGTAACATTTTGNGNTTGGGTTTGAATTTTTTGTAATTCTGCAGTTACAGATGCGTTCTTCTTAGTAAGTTTTTCTAATTCCATTTGGGATTGATTCAGCAGTGCTTCATTTTCAACGATCTCTTTTTCTTTTTCTGCAATGAGCTCATCGATAAACTCATTGATCGAATTCATGATCACAAGCGGGGTTTGATCTCTACGTGTCTTCATATTCTATTCCTTATTAGATTGAGGATGGTTAAATAACCAATCATGTTTCAATGCATAGAGAGCTGCTTGGGTGCGATCTCCCACCCCTATTTTTCGCATAATCGCAGTCACATGGTTCTTAACGGTCTGGTGACTTATCCCCAGGGTTTGGGCAATTTCTTTGTTTGTTCGTCCTTGAGTTAGGAAAAGCAACACATCCCGTTCGCGCGGAGAAAGGGATTCTAAGGGATTTCTTCTAGTAACCATCGGAGGAAGTACTAATTCAATCTGATCTTGTAACCAATTTTGTACTTCTAACTTGTTCATCCGCCGACCTTCAATATAGTAAAAACCCTTTAAAACAGAACGGATGATCTCGACCAAATCCTCTGGCGCAATATCTTTCGTACAATAAGCAGCCACCCCCATTCTCATCGCATAGATAATCTGTCGTGTTTCCGAATCCGCGGTCAAGAAAATTAATTTCGTAGGCAGATTTTCCAACGCTACCGCAGCGGCCAAGGCCTGACCGTTCATCCCTGGTAAATTGATGTCAACAATCGCAACCTGTGGTTGAATTTGGCGGAGTATTTCTAATCCACGCTTCCCATCACTGGCATAGGCGACAATTTCAAAATCCGATTCTAAGGATAAAACGTCCCCTACCCCTTGGCGGAAAATGGGGTGATCGTCAATAATGATTAACGAAATTTTAGTCTGCCCGCTCACAACCAATAGTTTATCCTTCTGTAACTATTCAATCTGTCATTGCGAGGGAGCGCTTGCTGCGACCGAAGCAATCTCCAAGCTTGAGAGGGAGACTGCTTCGCTGCGCTCGCAGTGACAATTCCCTAACTGTCATTGCGAGGGCGTTCTTTGCCCGAAGCAATCTCCTGTTGAATGGAAAAAAACATGTTTTCAGGAGACTGCTTAACTCGCAAAAAGCTCGCTCGCAGTGACACCACTGTTTTAAATAGCTGACTGAATAGATACATCCTTTTTTATTTAGTATAGCATGAAGTATGCCATCCTACACATTATCGAAACGCCAAATTTGCCAATGACCATTGATAAACAGTCATCACTCCCAATTCGTAACCGCCATTCCAACGGGTATCCGCTTGATGAAGAATAATTTGACCAGCGGTTAACCGAGGATACCAGCCAGGAAAACAGACCAGTAGTTCCACGTTTTGATGATCCATGTATTCCGCTAAGCGTTCTTCGTTACGGATAATAGGTATAACATTTGGATCAATCAACCCAGCCAAATCCACCAAATCATGGTTGCCAAAATACCCCATCGCGCCAATATCATGCACGGCAATTTTACTCGATGGAGGAATAGTGGTGTTAACCCATACTGCGGTATCAACCATCTGACTTTCAACAAAGGCGACATCTTTGGCATACGCCATTGCCCCTAAACCATAAAATATAATCCCGGTCAAAACAAGCGCCCATTGCCAGGCTGTACTCAGTGCCCAAAACCGTTTGGAGGGATTTTGATACCTTGTCCACCATAAAATTACGCCCTCCAAACCCAGCAAAATGTTTACAGCCAAGACGGGTTGGATGTATCTCCCATGTTGATAGGTTACCGGCAATCTCAGCGCATAGACGCCTATATAAAGAGAAACCCAAATAAAGAACGAGATTGTGACAGCGTCAAAATCCCTTACTGCCCGTAAACACCGATAGAGATAAGCGGGTAAAAGGAGAATACTAACCCCTACCCAGGTCAGTTTAAATAAGTCAAAGAACCTTTGCCATAACGGGCGGGCTAGCAAAGATACGTATTCCGCTTGTTTGGCATAAAAGGTGGTCGGCAACCAATTCCCGCTGGTTTCGTGATTGAACAATGCATACGCAGCGAGCAAGGACATCAAGACTATTGTCACACCCATCCCAGACAGGATTACAGCAGAAAAGATTTTCTTTTTCTCAATCTGCTGATAGGATGTGAAAATAATCTTGACGAAAATCGGTATAGCCAGCGAGATTAAATCGGGGCGAACCCAGACACAGACCCCTAAAAACAATCCATAGCGCCACCCTTGGTCAAGGTCTCTCTTCAACCAATAGAAAAGAAAAGTAACCAAAAAGATGCTGAGCATCGTTTCCATGCCGCTCAAGGCTGCCCAAACAAAATGCCATTCGAAGAAGAATAGATAAGGCAGCCAACGGAAATGTCTCGTAAGAGAGGCTTTATTTAAGGACAACCGAATCAAGTGAACAGTTCCAATCAGCAATCCACCACCCAGCAGACTACTCCACAATACGGGAGAAATATGGAGGTAATATCCCAGGCTAATCAATAGTGTCCAGAGCGGTGCAGTGGATCCCCCGGATGTCTTTCCCGGTATAAAAGTCCATCCTAAACCGTGAGCAAAATTGCGCGCATACGTTTGGTGAATCCAAGCATCATCTAACGGATAACCAACACGATAGTACTTGGCGCTGACGAGCACATAAATACCAAGAGAAAAAATGGCTGTCAGCAAATAGACAGCCAAAATCTATGGCGAAGTAACGGAATATATCTGCCAATCTTTCCCATACTGCACCAGTTTGAAGTTCGCAAAATCACGGGGGGAATTATAGAATTGATCCAATTCTGCCGGATGATTTGGTTCCAGAATGAGCCAATTCGCATGGTACGTTCGCGCAGCGAGCTGCACTGCTTCAATGCCACCCACTGGGATCGCAATGGCATTAACATGACATGCTAAATAAAAACCCACCGGGTTATTTACCATGACCGTTGGATAATCATTTGGGCCTTGCTTTATAATGGCGCACCATTGCGAATAAGTTTGTTCACCCTCATTCCACACAGGATGTTTCCAATCCGCTCCGATCACTCTTGGATAGGTAACCGTCATGGTGAGGAGGAAGGCAAAGATCGTACTCGCAATTAAAAAAAACCGTAATGCCTGATTTTTATCCCAACCACGATGTTGATTTCCCCAATTAACGAACTGAACGAAACCCACTCCTCCCATCATCCAAAAAAAGGGTTGAAATGCCGCTGAGGCATGAAAAAAACCGCCTCGATATCCAGCATAGGGAAAGATAAAACTCATCAGGAGCAGGAATGCCAGCCAGGATAAGCCAATCACTTTACCGATCGGTTTTGAGCGCCATTGCCACGCTCCGATGACAAGCAGTCCAAACCAGAAAATTTCCGTATTGACTGCGAGAAAAGAGAGGCAGTTTTGTCCTAAAGCATAAAAACGGTCGCGGAGGTTTTGGAAAATCCCATTTTGCCACCAATAGAAGAAGTTCAACCGGTCTGGTGGATAAGAAAATAAATCATCATAATTTCTGAGCCACAAGGCGCGGGNATTTCCGGGTGGGAAAATGTGTTGAAATATTAATTCATTTCGCCAATACCAGCCACCCATTATCAAGAGATATCCGATTATTGCCAGGCCAACCCAAAGGATATATTGTTTCACAGAAAGGCGCTCTCGAAACCAGTGCCACAGACCAAGAACAATTAACAAAGCCAACCAAACNATACCATCTGCGCGGGAAAGATGTAATAACCCGCTGAAAATGCCTGCCAGGAGAAACCAATATCCTTTTTGACGGATCGCTTTATCTGTAACGAATATCCACCCTGTACCAAGCAGCATCGAGAGAACGAACGAATCCGTTGTTGCCAGGTAAGGGGTGTAAAACCCCGCAAATAACGCCATTAATCCTGCAAAGCGAGCGCTGAACACTTCTTTTGTCATCCCCCAACTCAAGGCATAGGTGAAGGGTGGGATAAACGTAGCGAGAAGTAGAAAAGGTAACCTTCCCCAAAACCAGCTGCTCTGATGTCCGATCACCATACCTAAATACGCCAGCAAAGTGGGCAACGGCATCCAATAAAGATGAGAAGGGGTTGGTATTTGAGCGGGTTGATTGAGATAATTCCATAGAAACGGTTCTGTGAACCCCCGCCCCATAAAGATATTTTGGGCGGTGGCAAAATAATACTCAGCATCCATATAACCTGGATTTAACTGAAAGGTTGCCACAAGCGTATTTACCGCTACAGCCCCTAACCAAAGCCAGAAAATATCCCTGCGTTTCATGGAGGAAGTTGGTATAACAAATAAGATTGACCGAAGTTTTCTAGCAATTTTAGATTACCCAGCATCTCATCCAACAAATGCCATTGTTCTTTTGAGTAACGGCCATCCTCTTGTTTTATAAAATTTACTCCGTCCTGATAAACCAACACATACCCATATCCTTGCTTTTCTAAGTCCATGATGATAGTCTGGATATTTACAAGTTTTGTGCCATCGGTATAACTGCGCAGATACCATTCGTCCAAAATCTCATCGGAATCACAATATGGCAGGCAATAATAATCACGCGGCTCAAAAAGGAGCAAAACCGGTTTCGATGGTTTTAGCTCTCGTATCTTTTCCATAGCGACGGCATACCAGCCGAGATTATTTTCTAAATAAGCGTCCTTGGAGGTGATCCCTAAAAGATAGTTTAGACTACCCCGAGTGATGGTCAGCGTTAGCAATTGGAAGGTATTCAACGCGAAAACCAACAAAATCACCCCATCGAGAATGAAAATCAAATTCAGTGGTTTTTTTTCTAATCTAGAGATATTTTCGTATCCGCATGCGCCCAAAACGGTTAGAGCTGGGAACAAGCTCCAATAAAAACGAGTCTGGATCATCAATCCCGAAACTCGTGAGCCGAACCCCCATATAAGCCAAAGTATGACCGCGATCAAGGTCATTATTTGTATTTGAGTTTTCTTTTCGTTGGATTGGGAGCGATACCCTAACCAGGCAAATGGAGATAACAAGAGGAATAATGGGCCAATGGAAGCGGAAAAACCCGCTTTTCCCTCTACACCTAACATCGTAGCAGTCCAGGGTAACAACCAGCTCATCCACCCCTTTCCCCAGAGAGGTTGAAGGGTATAAAATTGCAGCCGTAAAGGTGTCATAGGACCGGCAGGAAATAACAAGGGATAAAATGGCTGCCCGGTCGCCAAAATATTTTTGATCCACCATGGCAGGGTTACCGCCAAAATAACCAGCCCAAGAGTCAATTCGGCGTGCAGCAATTGCCCAATAGATCTCTTTGTAGATTTCCGAAAAATGATATCGGCTGCCGTGCCATTGCCTAACCCGCCCCGCAGCCATACCCAAAACAAAGCCACACCTATCGCTATGCTGAGCACTCCAGCGGTATACTTCGTCCCCAAGGCAAAGCCGCAATATAACCCCAATTGAACAATCTTTTCTTGGTCAGGTTGGAACATGAAACTCACCAGGGTTTGCAGCGCTAAAGCTCCCCAGAAAAAAGTCAACCAATCAATATAACCCCAACTAAATGAATCGAGAAAACTAAAACCGGTCAAGGGGATGATAATCACCAGCCATTTCAGCCGGCTTTCTTTCCATGATGGAATTATCTCTACCATTGCCAGTAAGGCAAATAAAGCGAAAAACCAACCAAGGATTGTTGCAGCACTTTCTCCGCCAATAGACATGAGAAACAAGTATATTGTTTCTCCGGTTTGTGGCATCCCCCAACGATCATTTTGAGCAATATATGAAAATTTCCCAAACCAAAGATACCATTTGGGTAATTCTAAATGATATAACAACGCATCATATTTTATCGGCGGCGCGGCGGCTGTTATCCATGTAAGGAGAATGTCCAAAAGAATGAGATAAAAAATCATCCATTCCCAGCCAGAAATGGGATGGAATTGTGTCAGAGTTTTCCATAAATCTTTTAGCCATTGTTTACTTTCACGAAAAACCAATGGGATAAGCAGGATGAATAGTAGTATGGAAATCCATAGACGAACTCCTATAATNGCACTAACGATCAAGAAGAGGATGCTGAAACCTCCCAAACCCACTCCAAGTTGCTGAGTGATGGAAGGATTACTAACAGGAAAAANAGAAGCATAAATTTTTCTTCCTAATCCTGCGGAGAGAATAATAAAAATTCCAGCAATAATTGTCTGGAACAAAGCACTGCCGATAATGATTATTTGGGTGAGAGTGAGGGGTTTATTAGAACGGTAATAACCGATTAATAATAGAATAGTATAAATAATGATTAAGAAACTAATGATATATTTTGTATATCGAATATCAATTTGGTTTATTCTGTAAGTTTTATACATTTTATTTTCATATTTTCAGAAAAAATAAACATAAGTAAAATTACAGCCCATAATAGAGGAAAACCAACTACTGCTATTTTCCATTTTAATAATCCCGGAATAAATATTAATATCCAAGGCGAAATAATAGTCAGACCAATCATAAAGTATTGTAATCGTGTAAATTTTCTTTTTTCAGTAAGAATTAATATTCCTAAAAATAAATCATATATCCATCGCATGGGTGTCAAAGCAATTCCCATAAGAATAATCGCTGAAAACCAATAATCATGTTCTCTATTTGCCAAGGAATATAAAAATGAAATGATTCCAATTACAATGAAAATACTAGCATAAAAATAATTATATGGTTTCGGTAATATTGAAAAACTCCATAAAGTTGTCATACCACCTTTAATACTAATTATGTTAATATAATTAGCAATCCAATTTCCAATCATTAAAAAACTTATTCCCAGTAATAATAAAATACAAGTTAAAAATGATATAAGAAATTTCCAATTTCTATTTATTAAAACCCATAATAAAATTCCTAATATTGGTATTATGATTACTGTNGGCTTAATCAAAGAAAAACCCAATAAAAAACCAGCAAAAATAGGATAC
>JGI24721J44947_10012893_pt1 | contig 10250 bp, 15 predicted proteins | sample YelNatPaOPGAMG01_FD_44947 | JGI IMG/M metagenome (IMG submission 44947) | reverse complement strand
GAAAAACTTAACAAAATTAAAGAAATTATTCAAAATTTAAAAATTTACAGAAGGAAATGCGATTTTGATGTAGAGATCACTTTGGATGTACTAACAAATATGGATAAAGTTGATGGCGTAATTCTATTTAGCGGTGATGGAGACTATGCTGCTTTGATGCGAGAAGTGATAAAAAGAAGAAAACAAGCAATTGTGGTAGCATTAAAGGGAGCAATGGGGAAAGAATACACGATTATTCCAAAAGGGTTATTTATTTGTAACATCAAGAAATTAAAAAAATTTGTCCAAAAATAAATATTCCCGGTAAAGAAAGCTTTACCGGGCGCGATATTCTATTGTAGCGCGAGCCAAACTCTTCTGTCAAGAGGAGTGAATTTTTTAAAAATCCCATGAAGCCAGAAAAAAGGCAAAACAACTTTTAGAAGGGGCAAAAAGAAGAGTCGAAAGATTAATTGAGGAAAATTGACTTTTGGGAAAAATTAAATTAAAATCAGCCAATAAGCTGATTTTTTGATTTTTTAAAATTAAAATTATTAGCTAAAATAAAGGTCAAAAACTGACTTATAAGAATTTCAAAATTCACTATGTCGGCGAAAAGAAAAATTATAGGAGAACTTATGAAATTTACTGGAATAGGTTTAGATTATTGCCCTGTAAATGAGCAGGGTGTGATTTTTATTTTTGCTAAGCTTCATCAACAATTGGGAATAGATGCATTGCAGTGCATTCAGGAAACCTTTCCCGATGCTATTGGAAGAAGAAAAATTGGGAAGGAAAAATTTACAGAGGTGAATATTGAATTCGAATATAGAAGCAGTGGGTTTAAGGAACATATCAAGAAGGATCAATATGATGGACAAAATTGCCATATCGTCGTTTGCTGGGAACACGATTGGAAAGAAATTCCGAAAGAATTAGAAGTGATAGAATTAAAGAGCATTATTTCAGAGTTATATGAAAAAGGTAAATTGCCTAAGAAAATAAAGGAATTGAGCGAGAAAGAAAAAGAATATTTAGAATTTTTTGGAGATTTGTTAAACAAATTTAAAGCGAGAATACCCGATGTTACTCAGCAAAAACCACTGCCCTATCCATGGTGTTGCATTCCGATAGGAATTTCAGGTGTTCATTTAGAGTGGTCAATTTATAAGCGTCCTACTCCGGCTCTTTTTGTGGGTTTGCATATGGAACGAACAAAGAAAGAAGAAAATGAAAAACTATTTAAGTATCTTAAAAGTCAAGAAGAAGACTTGCGAAAAGAATTAGGTAGCGATTTATATTTCCAATATCCCTGGGGGAAGAGATGGGCAAGAATATTTAAAAAAAGAAATTATAATCCTGAAAATAAAAACGATGTAGAAAAAATTAAGAAGTGGGGATTAGAAACTATGATAAGATTTTATAACACCTTTAAAACTCGAATAAGTAAATTTCGATTTTAAAAGATTAAAAGAGAGTATTCAAAAGCCGAGTAAAAATCGAGGTTAATTAAAAAATCATATAAAGAGAGATTGAAAATTTAATAAAGAAGGTGGAAGAGTGCGCCAAGGAAGTTTATCGAGAGTTGGAAGAGCGAAGATGAGAAACAAACATTCTAACATTCTGCAGAATGTTAGAATATCGTTTAATTTCAACGAGCCCATAAAGAAAGCAAGACAACTTTTAGGCAAAGCAAAAAGAAAAGTTGAAAAATTAATTGAGGAAAATTGACTTTTGGGAAAAATTAAATTAAAATCAGCCAATAATAAATTGTTGATTTTTGAGATGAGTTTTGATAATATTAAAATATGAAAAATAAAACACTTACTTTAAAATCTGTAGATCTGAGTGAAAAATTAAGACCGTATGAGGGGAAATGGGTGGCTTTATCTTTGGATCATAAAAAAGTTTTGGGGGTGGGCGAGACGTTAAAAGAGGCAAAAGAAAAAGCAGAGAAGAAATCTAAAAAATATATTTTTATTAAATTACCTCCTTTTAGGGTAAGTTATGTCCCATCGTTTTAGTTATGAAATTTCCTTATTTGAAAACACCAAGGGCAGATCCAAGAAAAAAGTGGATTAGTCGTCCGATAATCCCTGTTACTTTATTTGGGCCAAAAGGGAGCGTCAACGTTGACGCTCTTATTGATTCTGGGGCAGATAGATGTTTGTTTAATGCGCAAATTGGAAGGGAAATTGGTTTGGAAATAGAAAAGGTAGAAAGAGAAACTTTCAGTGGAATTGAGGGCGGGGAAATCATGGCTTATTTGCATAAAATCAAACTTCAAATTATTGGAATTGATAAAATCGTGGAACTTGAAGTCGGGTTTACCGATGCACCGGGCGTCTTTGCTATTTTAGGACAAGATGGATTTTTCGATGCTTTTAAAATTAAATTTGAAAAAGACCATAACATTATTGAAATTACACCGGTAAAAAAGTAAAAGAATTATTAAAAAAAGTCAAACAAAAATCGAGGAGTATGTACAAAAAGAAAATAAATGAAATTAGAAAGATTGTAAAAGAATTAGCAGAGAGGGAAGATTGGAAATTCCATATTTTGCCGGTTGTTGAATACTCAAAAAGATTGGCAAAAGAGTTAAAGGTTAATGAGGAAATTGCTGAGTTAGCCGCTCTTTTGCACGATATTGGGAGAATAAAATTTGGCGGTAAAAATCATCATATTACTGGAGCAAAGGAGGCAGAAAAAATATTGAAGAAATACAAATTTGAAAAGGAAATCATTAAAGAAATAAAGCATTGCATTGAATCTCATAGGGGTGCTACTAATATTAAACCAAAAACAAAATTGGCAAAAATCATTGCCAACGCCGATGTTATGGCTCATTTTGACAATTTTTTAGTTCTCGTTTATTATGGCGCTCAAAGAAAATTTGGATACGAAGAAACGATCGAATGGCTAAACAAAAAAATAGAAAGAGATTGGAAGAAAAAATTGACCTTACCTCAAGCAAAAAGGATGGTTAAGGAAAAATATAAGGCAATAAAACTACTTTTGAATTCCACACGAAAATACATTTAGAAAACGCTAATAATCCCGCGGGGCGCGCAAAAAAAGCAAAACAACTTTTAGAAAAAGCAAAAAGAAAAGTGGAAAAATTAATTGAGAAAAATTGACTTTTGGGAAAAATTAAATTAAAATCAGCAAATAAGCTGATTTTTATTTTATGGAGAATAAAAACTCGTTTCTTTCTGAACTTTCGAGGTTCTATTCTAACTTATTAGATCTTTCTGTCTATATTAGTGAATTTCTCCTTTTTTGCTTTATATTGGCACTTTTCTTTTTTAAATCTGGCGAGAAATTTATTGAGACAATCTACTTTTTCTCAATTTTATTTATCATTCTTTATAAAATTTATCCTTATTTAAGCGAAAGGAGCGAAAAAATTGAGACTATCGGGAATTTATTAGGAGAAATGATTCCTTTCGTTGGAAGCCTGTTTGTTTTATTTCTTTTTCTGAATTCGTATTTTCCAATTTATCCATCTTTAAAAGAATATTTTTTAGATTTTTGTAAGATTGTAGAAGATTTCTTAAACGAGTTTGCTATCGCTCTCTTAATTGTTTTCATTTTTTTAGTAGTTCCTTTAAATATCGCCTCTGGAATATTTCTTTTTGAGGGAATGAAACGAACGGGAGATAAAAAGAAAGGAAAAATCTTCGTTATTTTTGGCTCCCTTTTACTTTTTATTTTTGAAGTGGGATTAATGTATTGGACAGGGATTTTACTTACTGAGCAATCATCCTTTACTCCTTTTATTAAGTCTAATTTGAAAATAATTTTTGGCTTTTCTTTACTTTCTATTCATTTAAATTTCATAAGAAAGAAAATCAGCGAATTTTTTAAACGATTTTTTAAAGTTTAGTCATCGATATCGAAAATTTATTTTGCGAAAACCAAAAATTGAAAATTAATTGAAAATTGACTTTTGGGGAAAATTAAATTAAAATTAGGCAATAAGTTGATTTTTATTTTATGGATAATAAAAGTTCATTTCTTTCCAACGTTTGGAAATATTATTCAGGTTTATTAGATGTTGCTGTTTATATTAGTAGTTTTTTCTTCCTTTGTTGGTTATTAGTAGTTTTATTTTTTAAATCGGGAGAGTTTTTTTTGAATTTCCTCTATATTATATTCATTTTTTCAATTTTATTTCTCATTCTTCTCACATTATATTCTTGCTTTTCGGAAAGAAATGAGAAGGTTAAAGCTATTGGAAATTTGTTAGGAAAATTCTTTCCTTTTATTGGAAGTTTTTTTGTTTTATTCCTTTTTTTTAATTTGTATTTTCCAATTTATCCTCCCCTAAAAGAATACTTTTCAGATTTCTGGGAAATAATCGAAAGTGGCTTAAATGAGTTTGTTATTGACCTTTTAATTATTTTTATTTTCTTTACGATTCCCGTCGGCATTGCTTACCAAATATTTCTCTTTGAACCGACGAGGCGGATAAAAGATAAAAAGAAGGCAGACATTTTTTCTATTATTGGTGGGCTCTTAGTTATTGGTGTGGAAGTAGGATTAATATATTGGATTGGATTCTTAATTTCCCAACAATCCTTCCTTAGTTCATTTATTAAATCTAATTTAAAATTAATTTTTGGTTTTTCTTTGTTTTTCATCCACTTAAATTTCATAATAAGGAAAGTCGGCGAATTTTTTAAACGATTTTCTAAAGTTGGTTCTCACTAACAAAGGTCGAAAGTAAGCAAAAAATTTAAATAATTAATTAAAAAATACTTTGAAGAAAATTATTTTATTCATTGTTGTTTTGATTGTTTTAGCATTTTTAGTTTGGACATACGGTTTAGATTGTCATACAAAATGCCAATTTTTATCGGAACTTAAAAGAGGAGAATGTAGAGAAAGCCAAGAGGATTGTTTTGGAATTTTTGTCAAAAGCAGAGATTGTCCCAAAGGATGTTGTTGTTTCCGGGGAGAATGATTCTATTTTAAAAATCTTGGAATAGAGCCTCCAAAAGGGAAATAAAATTATGGAAAAATTTGAAATCTGTATTAGGGCAATAATTCAAGAGAAAGGGAAAATTTTGGTTTGTTTTCACAAAAAAGAAGATATTTATTTCTTTCCCGGTGGGCATTTAGAATTTGGAGAAAGCATTCCCGATGCGCTTTTTAGAGAAATTAAGGAGGAATTGGGGATTAAAATTAAAAAATTTTTCTTGATTGGTTTAGTGGATAATTTTTACGAAGAAAGTAAAAAGCATCACGAGATTAATTTAGTTTTTCATGTTATTCCAGAAAAAATAGTTTCATAGAGTAGGGAAGACCACATTTCGTTTTTCTTTTTTGACAAAAAGAGGTTTAAAAAAGAAAAGGTTTTCCCAATTGCCTTACAAAAAGCAATTTTAAAATGGCAAAAGGACAAAAAATTTTTCTGGGTAAGCCAGATAAGAGAAAAAAACAGTTATTCACTAATTTGCAAAGAATCAAACAAAAGGTCGATCCCAAAATAAAAATTAAAAATGAGGATAAAATTTATTTTATTGTTAATAGTTGTTTTCATTTTGGGATACATTGCTGGGAACGTCTCTCCTCTGCCATTTTTTCAATTTTTTGGAAACATAAAGGGAGAAAATGAATTGAGGGTTAAAATTCTTTCTGAGGGGAAACCAGTAAAGAATTTGGAAGTTGATGTTGCCAAAAAGCCAGGACCTCCTCCAAAAGGTGGAGTAGCCATCACAGATGAAAATGGAATTGCCACTTTTTATTTGGAATCTGGAAAATATTATGTATTTTTTAATGCCGCAAACTTTCCCAAAAATCTTGAATACCCGGCGCCAAAACAAATTGTCGTTGAAGAGGGAAAAGTTAACGAATACACAATAAATCTTACTCCAAAATAACTTTAGAAATTTGATTTTTTTGAGAAATTAAACTAGAATTAGTTAAATGCTTTATTAACTGAATTTATTTCATGACAAGGAAAATTTTGATTTTAATAATTTTGTTTTTTGCCGTTTTGGGTGGCATTTTTTATTTTAAATGGCAAAATTTTCAAAAAAGATCGACAATAGTTCCTTGCGCCAAAGAGGGAGAAAAAGTAAACAGAAATCCATTAATTGGACCAACTGACCAAAAGTGTTGTGAAGGATTAGTTGAAGTCAGAGAAAGCAGATCTTATAGCGTTTGTAAAAAAGCGCAAAAAGTTTTGCTTTATTATTACAACCCAGAAAAAGATAAAGATGAAAACGGAAATATTAAATGTTCAAGAGATGGTTTGGTTGCAATTGAAAGACAAATTCCAATTTCTCAAACACCGATTAAAGATACGATAGAACTTTTGCTAAGAGGAAAAGAAAATTTAACAGAAAGCGATTTAGAAAAAGGAATTCAAACTGAATATCCCTTAGAAGGGTTTAGGTTAAAATCGGTAAATTTAAAGGAAGATGGAACTTTGATTTTAGAATTTGAGGATCCTTTAAATAAAACTGTTGGTGGAGCTTGCAGGGTGGGAATTTTATGGTTTCAAATTGAAGCTACCGCAAAACAATTCCCTCAGGTTAAAAAAGTTAAATTTTTACCAGAAAAACTCTTCCAACCATAAAGGTCGAAATTTTAAAATTAATATAATCTCAAAACTATCCAGTGCTATGCCAGAAGAATACACTGAAGTCACTAAAGTAAGTTGGGGAAAGAGAATTGAAAAATCGTTTAAAGGAATAATCTTGGGAATCATTCTTTTTATCGCCTCATTTTTTATTCTCTGGTTTAATGAAGGAAGAGTGGATTTTTCAAAGATTGCAAAACTTTCAGTTCCAGTAGAAGCAAATTTTGTTGATGAAAAAGCTGAAGGAAAATTTATTTCGGTTACGGGAAAATTAGAATCAAATCAAACGATAGGAGATCCAAGATTTCTTAAACCGGGTCCTTATATAAAGCTTGTAAGGGAGGTTGAGATGTATGCCTGGGTTGAAAAAACGGAAACAAAACCCACAAAAAAGTAGGAGGTGAAGAAGAAAAAATTACTACTTACAAATACGTTAAAGAATGGACCCCTAAACCAAAGGATAGTTCTACTTTTAAATATCCAGAAGGACATACAAATCCTCCGATGCCTTTTTGGGGAGAAACTTTCTTTGTTGAAACAGCCAAAGTCGGAGCTTATGAATTCTCACCCAGAGAAGCCGATTTACCTCAACCCACTCCAATTTCTCTTAATGAGGAGAATGTAATCTTAAATGGCAATGCAAAATTAGAAGGAAATTATATTTTCATTGGTCAAGGAACTCTTACCAATCCTCAAATTGGTGATGTAAGAGTAAGTTTTAAGGGAGTCAGAACCGGGCAAACCGTTACTTTGTTTGGAAAATTAGAAAATGGAAATGTAGAACCTTATTATTATAAAGAAAACGTTGGATTGTATAGAGTGCTAACTGGTTCAAGGGATGATGCTATTTCTCAAATGGCAAAAGAATATAAAGTAAACCTCTGGCTTTTTAGAGGATTAGGATTTTTAATGATGTGGTTAGGATTAAATCTCATCCTTGGACCAATTAGTACATTTTTAGATGTCGTGCCAATTTTGGGTAGTATAAGTCGTGGTCTGATTGGAGTAATCTTATTTGTTATTACCTTAATTCTTTCTACAATTACAATTATAATTTCGAAGTTATTCCACAACGTTCTTATTCTCCTATTGATTGTTTTACTAGTAATGGTTGGAGGGTTTTTCTTCTTGAAAAGAAAAAGAAAACAAGAAACATAAGAGAGTAAGATTTCTATCTATTCTTTTGAAATTTTCTGTAGGCATTGATCTTGAAGTTCCTCTTGCTGAGGATAAACTAATTAGAAATGATTACTAATAAAGGTCAAAATTTTAAAATTAATAAATCTATGAAAGATCCAGTAACTGTTTCTGATCCAAAACCTGTTAAAAAAGGTTCAAAGACTGAAGAGAATTTATGGAAGGCATTTGCTGGTGAAGCTCAAGCAAGGAACAAATACACATATTTTGCAAAAATTGCCAGAGAGCAAGGTTATCAAGGAATTGCTGCGATTTTTGAAGAAACTGCTCAGAATGAATTAGAACATGCAAAAATGATTTGGAAACTTTTGGGAAAATGGGCAGATACTAAAGAGAATTTGAAAATGGCGATTGAGGGAGAGCATTATGAGTGGACAAAAATGTATCCTGAATTTGAGAAAGTGGCAAGAGAAGAAGGGTTTGAAGATGCGGCAAAATTTTTCAAGGAAGTAGCAGAAGTCGAAGAGCAACATGAAAAGAGATATCAGAGATTGTTAAATGACTTAGAGAAGGGCGAAGTTTTCAAAAAGAAAGAAAAAGTAATGTGGGTTTGTCGAAATTGTGGCTATGTCCATTGGGGAACAGAACCTCCAAAAGAATGCCCAAATTGCAGACATCCCCAAAGTTATTTTGAGGTGAGGTGCCAATATTGAATATCTTTTAAAACAATTCCTTTTAAGATGAAATTTTTTAGTTATGAAAAATTGATCGATCCCTTTTTGAAAGATGTTAGGGAATTTATTTTGAATTTCTCGGAGATGAAACCTGGAGAAAGGGTTTTGGATATTGGTTGTGGAACGGGAGATCAAGCGATTTATTTTGCCAAAAGAGGAGCGATTGTTGCAGGAATTGATATTAATCCAAAAATGATGGAAAGAGCTTTAATGAGAAAGAAAAAAGAAGGTTTGGAAGTTTATTTTCAGGGAGGAGATGCAACAAATTTACCATTTTTAGATCCAGTTTTTGATGTAGCTGTGATTTCTCTTGTTTTACACGAAATTGAAAGCAAAGACCGGGACAAGGTAATTTCAGAAATGAAAAGGGTAGTCAAAAAAGGAGGGAGGTTGATTTTTGTTGATTTCAATTGTCCTTTACCAAAATCAATGACTTCTTTTTTTGTAAATTTAATTGAGTTTTCTGTCGGAAGGGGGCATTACAGAAAGTTCAAAAATTATTTGAAAGAGGGTGGGATTTTAAAAATTTTAGAAAGGAATCAGTTGAAACCGGAAAAGGTTGAGTATTTGAAAGGCGGAATGCTAGTTGCAGTAAGAGCGAGAAACGTGTAAAATTAAGGGAGTTTCGTGAAAGGTCAAAAAATAAAAATTCATGACAAAAAAAGAATTTTTTACTAAAAAAGTCATTCCCCAAATTGAAGAGCAAATTTTTGGATACGAATTCCAATTAGTAAGGAATCAATACATTCTACAAAGATTAGAGAAAGAATTAGAAAAATTAGAGAAAACTCCAGTTTTTCAAGCAGGAGATAATGTTGAAAAAATTTTAAAAGAAAGAGCAGAGAAAAAAGCGGAAATTGAACAACAAATAGAAGAGGTAAAAAGAAACATCGAATACTTGCCATTAATGAAAGAGGAAGAAGAAAAGTTTTTAGAGTATTTTAAAGAATACATAGAAAAGCTATAAAATTTAACTCTTAGAATTTAGAGTATGAAAAGAGTCTCAAAAGTTAAATTTGAGGGAAGTTTAAGAGACTCTATTTTAAAAGCAGTGAATTTGATCGGTGGTTTTGAAAGGTTTATTCAAAAGGGCGATGTCGTCTTAGTTAAACCAAACTTTAATACAGCAGATCCATTTCCAGCCTCGACAGATTTTGAATTTTTGAAAGAAGTAGTGAAATTAATTTATGAAAGAGAACCAAAGTTAGTAATGGTAGGGGAGAGTTCGACTATGACTTTGAACACTAAAAAAGTAATGGAGAAATTGGGAATTTTTAAACTTTTGGATTTAGAAACTCCGCCAAGAATTTATGTTTTTGAAGAGTGGCAATGGAGGAAAAAAGAAATTCCTCAAGGAAAATATTTAAAATCTGTTTCGATTACAGAAATTTTAGAAAGGGCAGATAAAATTGTTCTTTTACCTTGTTTAAAAACTCACAAATATGCTCAATTCACCGGAGCTTTAAAATTGGCTGTAGGTTTCATGAAACCAACGGAAAGAGTAAAACTCCACATGCTTCATTTACAAGAAAAAATTGCAGAGTTAAACACTCTTTTTAAACCAGATTTAATAATCATGGATGCCAGAAAATGCTTTATCAACGGAGGACCAGCAGAAGGAGAATTAAAAGAACCAAATTTGATTTTGGCTTCAGATGATAGAATTGCGATAGATGTTGAAGGAATAAAAATTATTCAATCTTTCAAAGGAAATTCTCTAAAAGGCATTAACCCCTGGAATTTGCCACAAATTAAAAGGGCAGTAGAATTAGGAATTGGAGTTAAAGGAGAAAATGAGTACGAGGTTTTGG
>JGI24721J44947_10012890_pt1 | contig 10254 bp, 6 predicted proteins | sample YelNatPaOPGAMG01_FD_44947 | JGI IMG/M metagenome (IMG submission 44947) | reverse complement strand
TCAAAATGAAACCCGCCGGATATGGAGCAGCAATCGCAGAACCCCTCCAGGCAGCATATAGGGTTGGGTTAGCAGGTTATAAAGCTGTCCAGGAGCATTATCCTCCAGCAGTCCAAATGAGAGCTAAAAAGGAAGGAGAATATAAGGCAATCGTAGAAAAATACCAAAGAGAAAAAGAAGGAAAATAATCGTAGTTAACTGCTTAAAAAGGATTATTTTAAACCTAGAAGTGCTTTTATAAATTCACCTAACATACTTCCCCCAACTTTGGTAGCCACACGGAGATTCTCTCTTTGCCTTATCTGAGTTCTTGATCCGATAAACTTTTCAAGCAAAAAATCTTCATCTTCGGCTGTTAAAGGGGGAGTCATTCTATCCAATTGATTTTTTACCTCATTATATGTCCAAGGAACCAATTCAGGATAAATTTTTTGTGCAGGACAATTTCTCGATCTCGGTGAAGCATTTTCCTTTTGTGGATGTACGGTATCCATATATAACAAAACTACCTGCTCGCAAACACGTCTGAACCAATCAGACCTCGCCTTACCTTTAAGGTGTTTAAACATTTCATAAGCTTTTTTAAGAGTTGCCATCGAGGGTTCGTCAATAAATCCTTTCGGATCCATAATCATCTTTCTTATCTTGTCTGCATCGTCAAGCGTTAAATTCACTAACTTTACTTCATCTGAAGCAATAGGGAGAAAGTTCTGCTTTTCTCCATTTGCAATCGTAAAATTTATTTTCTCAAATTGGGCATTCGATAAATCTAATCCAACGATCCTTTTTTCCTTTTCGTCTACTCTTTTATACTTAATCTTTAAATTATTGCAAAAGGTACTAAATCCTACCTTATTGTCCTCATACTTATCCAAAAGGACTTTTTCAAAAAACCCGTGCACTTGCAAATCTAAAGATTCGTATAAATCTTTGCAAGGAGGCCTTCCCCACTTTTCCCATTGCTCTTTGACTCTCTCCGAATTATGAAACAACCTGTCCGTAAAAAAATCTCCTGACTCGTTAATTTGTAAATCATGCCTCGCTGACTCGTGAAGGCCACTATATAACCCTCCGGCAATTCTTCTTGCCCAAAAAGGAATCTCCTCTCCTTCAGCCGGCTTAAACTTAGGATCACTTACAAAATCCCTTGCTTCTTGCTCTTTTTCCCCTATTTCTCTCCTCAATTCTTCCTTTGTTTTGTTCTCTTTCTTATAACTTTCAGTATATAAACTCTGTTTTTTCTCAAAAACTTCGTTTCCTATTTTTTCAAGCCATCGCAACGCACCGGCAACAAAAGGGCCTTTNTCTCCTTCNGTCGGCCTAAGAACTGTAGAAATTGTCTTTCTTGATAGCAAGGTCCCTGCCTCAATCAAAGCAGTTACNCCCCCTACTCTCCTATGAATATAAATATAATTATGAATATCTCTGTAAGCTTGCAATTCACCTGAAAGCTCTTTTCTTAACGAAGAAGGGTCAATCTCTTTAAAAACCNTTTTCCCGTNTTTCNTCTCTGGTTTTCCTTCCTCAGTTATCATCGGAACAGGAATCGTCTCCCCTTCTCCCACTCGGGGATGCAAAGACATAATTGCCATTTCTAGAGGGTAAACTAAACGCCAATTTTGATCAAAACTTTGATCCGCTTGTTCCTCAATTAAGTTCCTTAATCTATCTCTAAATATTTTTTTAAATTTCTCTTCCCCTACTTCTCTTATATCGGGTAACTTGGGAATCCCCTCTGCTTCAATATCCCGTAATGATGAATAAAAACTTCTCGCTTCTTCTGAAGAAAGAGGCTTCCCTTCTTTTGCCTTTTGAAGTAATTCTTCCTCNTCGGGAGAAAGTTTTCTTCTCGTCTCAAAAGCTTCTTTTTTTGGCGCTTCTGTTTGTGACTCTAATTCTTCTATCCTCTTAGCGATTTTACCCAACACTATCGCCGCTTCCTCTTCTGGTATTTTTCCTTCTGTCACCGCCTCGTCTATTTTAAAATAACGTTCTCTAAGATAATCTGGGGTCATCACTAATTCTGGTGTTCGATGAAGCGACCTTACGTGTCTTTGTAAATCTTGATTAAAACCAGAAAACTCATCTTCCTTCTCCATTATCCAACTTGGCTGAAAAGGTTTTGGAGCTTCGGATTGCTGNGCTTTTTGTACTTCTGGTGGAGGGGGAGAACCGCCTTCTTGTTCTGTCATATANNCTNATTATATCAAATCCANCAATTTTTTCAAAAGAGAAGGCTAGGCTGGAAGCCAGACAAAAAAAGGGGGAAATTAAAATTAGCAGGACGAAAGAAAAAACGACAAATTACCTATCATGTGTGAAGTTGACAGATACACAGAAGCAGGTTTGCTCCTTCAAACCCTTACGTTTGGAATTATGAACCTCAACCTTCCGTTTTAAATAGTTTCCTTCACTTCGGCCATGCTCAGCACAAGTTCATTGAAGACAGGCTAGCCCCCAAGCTCTTGATTTTTTTTAAAAAACGTCTAAGATAATCTTTAGGTTGCAAGGAGGAAATTCCGTAAAAGCGGAAGCTGTGCCGCAGCTGTAGTTCGACTTCGCTCACCATAAATAGTCCGAGCAATGCCGATAAGCCAGAATGCTCTGCAACCAATTTATCCTTTCGAANNTTTGGNGAAGGAGAATCCCGAGCAGGAAAAATATGCCTTTAACAAAAGAGCAATTTGCTTTTGAAATCAGTAGTTGGCAAAGNAAAAACCCCCAAGAAATCATTCTTGACAGTTCTTCGGGTATTATTGAGGCTTCCAAAACTTCCTTAGGTAAAAGAATAAATCCTGTGGTAATAAAGCTAGACTGTTTCCGCCAATGGGCTGACGAAAAAAGTCCTGACCCGGTTATTATTGCCTCCACTAAAATTTATAAGTGGGCAATGGAAGAAAAACGAAAATCAATTGAGATCTGGACTTTTTCACTCGAACCAAAAGAGAGCGAAATTCTGGAAACTTTGGAACAATGGCCGGACAGCAACCCTCAAGAAATTATGGTCTGGATTAGTCCCCGAAATGAAACCTCTTTCAAAGAAGGAACCCGAATTGGAATTTACCAATTAATTTCTGTCAATAATGAAAAATATCTTTTCTTCCGCACTTTATGTACTTATGATCAAGCAGAAGAATGTGCTAAAAAAGCTCGCACTCTTCTTGATTTTTCTTCTCTTAAAGTAGATCCGACAACTTTCTCTGACCCTGAGATACTAAGGCAAACCCCTTTACCTCTCGAAGTTCCAGGCAATTCTCTGACCGCCTTTCTTAAAAACCTAAACTTGCCGGACGATGTTTGGGAAACAATTAGCCAAGGAAAAGATCTCGCTGAAAAAATTAGAATTAACAAAACAATAGAAGAACTTTACACTCCCCAGCTTTTTCAAAAAATTAATCAAGCAAAAACTTGGTCTGAACAAGCCAGCATAGGAGTATACCTCGAGAAGGAATTTCAAAAAAGAACAGGAAGAGTGTTAACTGCCGGCTCCTGTGGAGCACTTTATTCTTCTTTTTTTCAGTCAAGTTCTCCTTTTTCTTTTCTTCCTCCATTAGCAGCCGAAGGTTCTGGTAGGCGAATTCACTGTGGGAGATGTGGAAAACATGGGTATTTCACCGAAGGAGAAACTTGCCCGTACGACAAAGAAACCCCTTGAGCACAACCTCATCTGAAAAAGTATCTTTTGACCGACTTTGTTATGCTTGAAAGGTTTTCTGATAACTATTAACATAGAGAGTACATATGGAACAACATCCTGTCCCGCAACCAATTACCAGTTATGAATTTCGCCTAGTGGGCGATATGACCCTCAAACAATTCGGCAAATTGGCAAGCGGGGTCATTTTCGCCTTAATTGTTTATGCCATCAATCCGCCCGGCTTAATAAAATGGTTACTCATCCCCCTTTTTGCCGGTCTAGGAGCAATAATGGCGTTTGTCCCTTTTGAAGGCCGGCCGGTAGACACCTGGATTATTGCCTTTTTTAAAAGAATTTATTCTCCCACCCAATATATTTGGCAACAAAAAACCGTTGGAACTAGCCGGTTAATTAAACCCCAAAAAGTCTCCACTCTTCCAGTTTCTCCCCCGCCTGTTGCCACAAAACCAACGCCTGAGCCAATAAAAGAAGCCAGTCCTCCACTAGACACGTCGGTCCAAAAAACAGTGTCTCCTCCAACTGCGCCTAAAGTTTCTCCTCTGCTGGGGATAAATCTGCCACCTCCTTTTCCACCTCCAAAAACAAGGCCTAAAGCGAAAAGTGTGGAAGCAAATTTCAATCCGGCAGTCGTCATTCCCGCAACTCCTTCAATGCCCAACCTTATTGTGGGTTATGTTCGGACTAAAGAAGGGAAAATTGTCGAAGGAGCAATTTTAGAGGTTCGCGATAGCGACGGAAATCCAGTCCGCGCTTTTAAAACAAATCAACTAGGACAATTCCTAAGCGCAACCCCTTTACATAATGGAACTTATGAAATCGAAACCACCAAAGAGGGAATTGATTTTGATATAATCAAAGTAAACCTTGAGGGTAAAATCGTTCCACCAATTGAAATTGTCAGCAAATAATATAAAACTCTGAAATTCTAAACACTAAACTCTAAAGACTAAACAAAGCCAAAGCTTAAATACCAAATTTCTAAAATGTTAATATTTNAGCATTTGAATTTGGGAAATTTTGAATTGTTTAGAAATTAGAAATTAGGATTTAGAAATTTTTATAAAANATGGATCCTGCCCAAATTGCTATTCGCGCCAGTACACAAGAGCAACTCCCTTTTGAGGATATAATAGGGAATCTGGTCCTTCTCAAAGACGGTTCCTGCGCCATGGTGCTAACTGTCTCCTCTGTTAATTTTGATCTTCTTTCCGAAAAAGAGCAGGAAGCAATTATTTATGCTTATGGAGCCCTTCTTAATTCGCTAACCTTCCCTATTCAAATACTAATCAGGTCGCAAAAAAAAGATATTTCTTCTTATCTCGACCTTTTGGAAAAACAAGAAATCAAAAAAGAAAGCTCGCCATTATTAAAAAATCTTATTAATTCCTATCGAAAATTTGTAGCTGAAACAGTTAAGAAAAACAATGTTCTTGATAAAAAATTTTATGTTATTATTCCTTTTTCCTCTTTAGAATTGGGAGTCAGCTCATCTTTAACTTCAGTGTTAAAGCCAAGTAAATCTCTCCCTTTCCCCAAAGAACATATTTTACAAAAAGCGCAAGTTTCCCTTGCTCCAAAAAAAGATCATCTTGTCAAACTCTTTGGCCGCTTGGGGTTAACTGCCAGACAACTCGAGAATCAAGAACTTATAAAACTCTTTTATGAAATTTATAATGGAGAAACCCTCAAACAACCCCTATGAAAATAGATTTTTTAAATAAACTAACAAATAAAATTCAAAGAAAAACCCCTCCTCTCAGCCCAACAGAAAGTCCGACAGCAGAGACAGGCTCTGCCTCTTTGTTAGAATCTCCCTCGGTTCAAGATCTGGTTGCCCCTTCGGCCATTGAGGTTAATTTTGATGAACTAAAAATAAACAATCGTTTTGTCCGCACTTTGTTCGTTGCCGGTTACCCCCGTTATGTCAGCGCCAATTGGCTCTCCCCTCTAATAAATTATGAACATTCTTTGGAAATTGCTATTTTTATTTATCCAGTTGAAAGCAAAACTGTCCTTGACGATTTAAGAAGAAAAATTGCCGAAATGGAAGCAGAAATTGCCTCTGATATGGAAAGAGGGAAAGTTGTTGATCCGGCCACCCAGGCAAAATTGGAAGATGCCCAAGTAATGCAAGAACAACTCGTCAAGGGAGTTGAGAGATTTTTCCAATTCGGACTCTATATTACTATCCCCGCAGAAACGCTAGAAGAATTAAACGAGGTTTCTCATGGAGTTGAATCTACCCTAGCTTCTCTTTTGATAATTCCTAAACACGCCACCTTGCAAATGGAAGAAGGCTTTAAAACTACGTTGCCAACCTGCCTAGACTATCTTAATATTACTCGCAATATGGACACAACTTCCCTGGCAACAACCTTTCCTTTTGCTTCTTCAGACCTAACCGCCAATGAGGGAATCCTCTATGGAATTAATGAACACAATGGTAGTTTAATTATTTTTGACCGTTTTAGTTTGGAAAATGCCAACTCGGTTATTTTTGCCAAAAGCGGGGCAGGAAAATCCTATCTAGTAAAACTGGAGGCCTTACGTTCCTTAATGTTTGATGTGGAAATCATTGTCATTGACCCGGAAAACGAATATGAAAATCTTTGTCGAGCAGTTGGCGGTGAATACATTACCTTTGGCTTTAATTCTCAAGCTAAAATTAATCCCTTTGACCTTTCGCAGGTAATTGAAGAAGGGGAAAATGAACTTAATCAAAAAATTCTCTCTCTTCATTCTCTTTTTAAAGTCATTATGGGAGAACTTTCTCCCACTGAGGAAGCAATTCTCGACAGAGCGTTAATTGCCACTTATCAAGCAAAAGGAATTACCCAAGATCCCAAAACTCAAACAAAAGAGCCTCCTTTAATGGAAGACCTTTACAAAACATTCTTAGGAATGGAAGATCCACAGTCCCGGTCTCTGGCAGATAGAATTGAAAAGTTTGTCAAAGGATCGTTTACCGGCATTTTTGACCAATATTCCAATATTAATATTCGCAATCCTTTTACAGTTTTTTCTCTACGCACTCTTGAAGCAACGCTAAGACCAATTGCGATGTTTATTGTTCTTGATTTTATCTGGACACGAATTAGAAAAGAGTTAAAGAAAAGGGTTTTGGTAGTTGACGAAGCATGGTTTATGATGCAAAACGCCGACTCTGCCAACTTTTTAAACTCGATCGCTAAAAGAGCGAGAAAATACTTCCTTGGCGTAACTACCGTTACTCAAGACGTAAGCGATTTTCTAAAAAATGATTTAGGAAAATCAATTGTCACCAACTCCTCAATTCAGATTTTAATGAAACAGCACCCCGCNGCCATTGAAGACATTTCTAAAACATTTTATNTGTCAGAAGGAGAAAAACAATTCTTACTTGCCTGCGATGTCGGAGAAGGTTTATTTTTTGCGGGAAACAATCACGTCGCAATGAGAGTAATTTCTTCCGCGCAAGAACACCAATTAGTAACTTCTAAACCTGAAGAACTTTTGGCGCAAAAAAAGGAGCAAGAAAAACAAGNAACTCCCCAAGATACTTCTCCGGTAAATCCGCCCTCTGCTCCCCTGCCTCCTAAAGAAAGTTTTACGGCTGCTCTCGAAGAAACAAAAGATTCTTCTTTAGCCCAAACTCCTCCAGAATCTATAACCCAACCCCAAACTCCTCTTTCTCCCCCACCTTCATCATCCTCTTTGCCTCCAAGATTTAAAAGTGAGATAATTAAAGACAATGGAACAAAGAGTTGAAGAAAAAACTAGCAGTTTTTCATCTTCCTCAATCTCACTTCTAAAAGAGGCGGCTTCATTTTTAGAAAATCTTGATAATACTAAAAAAACTTGGCGGGGTCTTAGTTATAATGAGGTCTTCGAACTTGTCAAAAACTTTGTCCAAGGAGTGGAACCCCAGTCTAATCTTGAAAATATTTCTGTTGAAAATTTAATTGGTTTATTAAACAAAATTTTTACCGAAGAGGAACATCTGGAATCAGTAGTCCCCCAAAACTTACAAATACTTTTGCAAGATTCAGAAGAAGCAGAAGGTAAAACCAAAGTTTTTGAACAAAGAGCAAGTTTAAAGGTCAAAAACTTTTTGGAAAAAGAAAAACTTCTTCTAAAAAGACGACAAAAACAGCAAGTTTTTCTTGCGGCGGCAGGGGAATTAATAAACCAAAAGGTAGAAAAAATTAGCTTAAGTTTGCCTGCGGATAAAAAAGAAAAAATTAGCCAGGCAATTGCTGCGGAATTGCCCCAAAAAACAAATCTTAAACTGACATGGGAAAAGACAACTAAATTATCGCTAGAAGAAAAAAATAAAGAAGAACAAAACCTCAGTGTACAGCTTCACCAGCTTTTCAACCAGGCAGCTAACACCGCCATTACAAAACTTCAGCAAGAAGGAATTTCCCTGACAGAAACTGAAAAAGAGGCAGTTTTTATTCGTTTAAGACCTAGCTTTGCAGATTTACCTTTAATTACTCAACAAATCGCCCTTCCTGTTGAAGAAAGAAGAGAAATCGTTTCTTGGATAAATGAATCATTGTCTCCTTTAGCTCCAAAAGAAGAGGCAAAAAACATTATTGCCACNCTTGCTCCNGCTATCATCCAAAAATTGCCGGAGATCAAGCCAGANACGATTGACCAANTCTCNGAAAAAGAGTTTTCTGAACTCNAAAAAACCTTTACTGAAAAGACAATGGTTACTCTGGCAGAACTGGCCCCAGAAATAAAAGAAATCCCCCCACAAAAAATTAATCAGCTTCTTTCTGTTTTTATTCCTCAAAAGAAAGAGGATTTAAAAGAATATTCTTCTGTCTTAACAATTGCCAAAGAAAACCGGGAAATCTCTCCTCCTTTGTTTTCTGTTGAAAAAATTGAAGTAACACAATTACCAACTGCTTTCCCGCGTTTCTTTGCCCCTCCTTTACAAAGAGCAGCTGAGGGAAATATTTGGCAAACTCAAAATCAAGCAGGTTTAACTTTTGTTGAGGAAATTCGAACAAAATTAATCCAAGAAGGAATAAATAAAAACAACTCTTTTGCTTTTAGAAATAAAGTTTTAGATCAATGGGCTTTATATCTCACCGCAGCAAAAATTATTCCGGAAGATATTGACTATACAATCGAAAAGCTTCTTTCTGCCGGAGAAAAAATTGATTCTTTAAGAATTCAGGAATTAAAAGAAACTCGCAAAAAACTTGCCTTTTTCCAGCAAGCACTCCCTCCTCCCCTCCTTGAAAAAATAAAAAAAGAAAATTTTATCGAAGGGAAAAAAGGAAATTATCCTGTTCAAATCCCCTCGCGTTTTGGCACTATAATAATTAGAAAAACCAGTTTTGATCCAAAATTCAATCTTTCAACCCGGATAAACTCATTCTTAGGTAAAATTTTTGGCAAACAAACAATCGTTCTTCCTTCTGGACAAACAATCGTCGTTAATAAATTCGTCTCTCTTCGCCATCGGTTTGCAGAAGTAATTAAAACTAGTTTTTTTAAGACCACGTTTGGCCAAGGAGTCAAAACCGTTCTCTCTCAGCTGGGACAAAAAAGTCTCCAAACTCTTTGGGACACAGTAAAAATTGGGGCCAAAAAGGGTACCTCTTTACTCTTGGCAAAAGTAGGGTTACAAGCTGTTGCCACAGCGGTCGCGCCAGTGGCAGGAAACATTCTTGCTTTTGTCACCACCTCGCTTTTTAAAACATCTTTTTCTTTGTTAAAAAAAGCAACTCAGCTTCTAACCTCTGGTTTTGGAATGGCCGAAGCCATTTTTGGCGGGCTTACCGGCCAAAGAGAAGTNCCTGAAGACAAAAGTCTTTCTTTTTTATTACCCATCTTTGCTCTTATTTTTATCATCCTCATTCTTTCCCCTATCATTATTATTACCAATGTTTTGGGCGGAGGTTTTATTCTTCCAAATGGATCAGGCAACCTCGAAGAAGAAGGAATTTTTCTCCCTCCTGCAAGCCCCCCACATTGCACTCCCGCCAGACATCTAGCAGAAGAAATTATCTGCACTCTTTCTACGGGCGATGCTCCATGTAATAATACTTCTGTCAATGAATATACTTGGGATAATGTCTCACAATGTCTTTCTTCTTCCTCTCTTCCTAATAAAGATACGATTAAAGACATTTTTAATCGCTTCCTTCTCCCTATAGTAGAAGGCGGTACAAAAAATCTTCAATGTGTTGGTTTTGTTGTCGGAGTCGAGGCNGGCTTAGAAAGAAATATTGAAAAAACAGGCAATGCTCGTGANTACCTTGAGCCACCTTATCCAGAGAATTATATTTTAATAAACAAAGATAATGTCGAATCGGGAGATATTGCAGTTTGGAGAGGATCAGAATATGGGCATATTGCAATTGTTATTCAAGTAATTAAAAATCCCGATGGAACGCCGGCAAAATTAGTTATTGCCGAAAGCGATGGCTTTACAGGGAAGATCGCAATTAGAGAAGAAATCCCTATCGACAGCCCTGATGGCTTTTTACATTACAACAAATGAAAATTTTTAAACAACCAAAGATAAAATTAATTTTTCTTCTATCCTTGTTTATAGGAGTTCTCTTTGTTTTGAAATTACTTTTCAAACAAGAAAC
>JGI24721J44947_10012888_pt1 | contig 10254 bp, 10 predicted proteins | sample YelNatPaOPGAMG01_FD_44947 | JGI IMG/M metagenome (IMG submission 44947) | reverse complement strand
CCAAGCACAGATCTTAAATTAGCAATATCAATTTCTAATTTTACCAATTCCAACAAGCTGGGGCTTTTTTTTGCCATTGCTGATTTTGTGTGAAAATAAGCCTCGTCTACCACTTTTTCTATTGCTTGAGCGCTAACAACTGCTTGGCCCCCAAATAACTCTTTGCTCTTTTGCAATGCCTCATCAGTCATTTTTGCTACATAATAATGAAGAGATTTTTGTTCGCTCAAAATTTTTTTTGCCTGCAAACCCAAGGCTGTTCGCACATAATCATTGAGATTTTCATAACTTTGCAGAGAAAAAACAAAAGATTGAAACTCTTTTGCTTTTTCAGCAAAAAAAATACTTTTGAGAATGCCTTTTAGGTTCCAGGCATCAAATTGCAAGAAAAGAAAACTAAGCAAAAAACCATTATCATCCAAAACGCCTTCTAATCTCTGTTTGAGCGCAAGAAGGTCCTGGCGCAAAATCTCTTCTATATTATTTTGTATTTGGGGAGAAATAACGTTGCCCAAATCCGTGTCAAAAAGCACTAAAAAAGCGCTCTCTCTGTTCGGGGCTTTGAGCATTCTTTCCTGATCAAGCTTGCTTAAAAGATGTTTTTCCCACACATTAATAACGCCGCTGGCAAATTCATACATATATTTTTTATTTAGGAAAAAAGCATTTTTACCAACTCTGGCTCCAAAGATTCGCGCAACTGCGCAAGCACTTGGCTAAAACGCATATCTATTTCCAAGAGTGCTGATTGAAAAATAAATCCTTCTTCAGGCAATACCGCTTTGATGTTTTCTCCTTTCACATCCAACAAATCCTGTAAAATTTTAGCTGTTTTTTTGCCTGCTTGAATATAGCCTTGTTGATGCTCGGGCAAAAAACGCACCAAATAGGTAATAATTTTTTTCATTTGCTCTTCGGGTAAATCGTTAAGGGCTTTGAGGGTTTTTGCATAAATTTCTTGCAGAATTTTATTTTTTTCTTCCAGCAATCTAAAATGCATATTAAGCTGTAATTGCCTTTCCTGTTCTTGAAGTTCTCTTTGGAGACGCTCTTTTTGCTCTTGTAATTGTTCTTTTTGACGTTGGGCTATTTTTTGCTCATACTCTTTGTGCAAAGCCAAAATTGCCCTTTCTTTTTGCTCGGAAATAGTGTTTATTTGCTCTAAGGCTTTTTCTTCTATTGCTTGCAAAAGATGTTCTAATGCCATTAAATTTTAATACCTTGAATTAATAAAATAGTGGCTAAAAGCCCTAAGACCGCATAGGTTTCCACCATAGCAGCCATAATCACACCCTTGCCTGCATCTTGGGGCTGTTTCACTAAAATATTCATACCTGAAATTGAAACCTTTGCCTGATATAAAGAGGAAATAAGCCCATTAATTGTAACAGGCAAACAAGCAGCAAAAATCATCAAGCCGGTTTGCCAAGTAATATCTGGCATATTGCCGCTCAACAATCCTAATTTAATAATCACCCAAAAAGTACCGATAAAACCGTAAATACCCTGCGTGGAAGGCAAGGCTTGCAATAATAAAACCTTGCCAAATTTTTCCGGCTCCTCAGAAACCACACCAGAGCCTGCTTGGCCTGCCCTACCCACACCCATAATAGAACCAATGCCAGCACCCACTACACAAATAGCTGCGCCCGCAATGGCTAAAAATAATCCTACCATAAAAAGAAACAATGCCATTTTTAAAATTTAATTTTGAAAAAATTAAATTTTAAAAATTGAAACAATGAATAATTATTTTTATTTTTATGTGACCTTTGTATATTTTAATTCTGGCTTAAGGGGCTGAAAACGTTTTCCGCCTCCTTCCAAAAATTTAGGAAAAAACTCCACAAACTGCAATCTGCCCGAATGAATAAAAGCGCCCAAGGCATTGATACCCAAATTAAAAATATGCCCGCCCGCTAAAATAAGCGCTGTAAAAATCCAACCCACATAAGGCACCATTTTCCCTAATAAAAAAGCAATCTGGTTAACAATCAAAGCAATCACTGCTGTGGCTAAACCCAAAGCCACTAATCTGGAATAGGACAACACATCTGACATTGTTCCAATAATGCCCTGCAAAATTTTAATAGCGCCCACCAAGGGCCTCAAAAATATCTTTTGGCCCAGAGATTCGCTAAACATCAAAAATCCCGCCGCGCCAATTAAACACCCCAATGCTACTTCTTTCAAAGAACGTATTTTTATTTGGGAGATAATGAATAATACCAAACTAATATAAAAAATCAACCATGCCAATCCCTGCAAAAACATTTCTTTGTTTTTGTTTTTTTGCGCAGAAATGATTTTTACCACCTGCGCAAAAGCAACCTGCAAATAACCAACACCAAAAGAGAGCATCATAAACAAAACCGTGTCTTCAATGGGGTCTATCTTTTTTAATTTATAAAGCAAAGGAAATTTTTGCAATGTTTGGGTGGTGGAGCCAAAATAGCTGCCAAACAAAATCCCCATCAACAAAGTGGAAATACCGCCATAAAACAACAAGGCAAACAACTTGTTATCGTCAAACATTTTTTTGAAAAAAAGCAAAGGTAGAGCGGTGAAAACAATAAGCAAAATTCCATATCCTGCGTCAGTCAGGCAAACGCCAAAAAACAAAATAAAAAATAAAGCTAAATAAGGTGTGGGGTCCAATTCTCCCGCTCTGGGCATACCAAAAATTTCCGTTACATACTGAAAGGGCCTCACAAAACGATTGTTGTGCAAGCTCACTCTGGGTTCTTCTGTTGGCTCTAAAGAAAGTTCTAGTATTTGGATACTGGGGTCAATGGATGCAATCTTTTTTTGCAAAACACCTATTTTTTCTTTATAACCCCAAAAAACAATATAATTTAAAAACCCCTGTGATAAAATTTTGTTTTTGATTTCCCAATTTGCTTTTTCTATGGCGAAAACATCACGGCACACCTTAAACTGTTCTAAATTTTTTGCTTTAATTTTTAACTCTTCTTGTAAAGCCAATATCGTTTTTTCTATTTGGGAAAGCCTGCTTTGCAATTCTGATTTTTGTTGGGAAGGAATTTTTTCATAGTTATAAGATAAAATCTCTCCTTTACATTCTTTGAGAGAGTTGAGAATATCTTCTTTTTGTTTTTTTAAACCACCAATTAAAAAAAACTGGCGCGCCATTTCCCCGCCCAATGGCTTTTGATAGCAATTGTTTTCCTGCAAAACAGAGCAGAGTTTTTCTGTTTGTGTTTTATCTATTGATATTAAGCAAAAAAAGCAATGTTCTGTGTCTTGAGGCAAAAAAGCCAATCCTTCAAACTTTTCTAATTCTGATAAATGCCTGAAAATATCATTTTTTTCTTTCAATAAAATATCTAATTTCTTTTCAATTTTTTCAATCCGTTTGGCGTCGCGAAAAATTTTTTCTTTGCCAACAAAACCAGATTTTCCAAAAATTATTTTAGGATTTTTCATTTTAGCAAGCAGACTTGTTTTGGGAGCAAAAGGCGCTAAATAACCAATGGCAAAATCCAAAACCGCTAATTGATACTCTGCCTGCTGTAAATATTGAAGCGCCTCTTTCTGTTGTTCTTGTTCAGCAAAAGGCGCATCAGTAATTTCAAAACAACCCTCTTGCGCCATAAGATTGGCAATATCGGTTTTTTTGTTTGCATCAAAAACCAAAAGATATTTTTTTGCTACTTTAAGCATAAAATTTTTGCTAATAAATAATCCACTGCTTGAGCAATCTTTTCTTTTTTAATTTTTTCCAAATCTACCAGTGCTTTTGCTGTTTTTTCTTCATACGCTTTTTCTAAAACGTGTAATTTTTTTTCCTGTTCTTTTTTAATCTCTTGCAGAACTTCTTTACTCAAAGAGATATTCTCAAATTGTTTTTCTAATTGCACTTTGGTCTGAGAAATAGCTGTTTCTGCTTCTTTTTGTGTTGTTTCTATTTTTTCTTTTTGCTCTTGTTCTTTTTGTAAAATAATAGTTAATTCATTCATAATTTTATTGGCTGGCTAATAAGGCAAAAGGCGCAAAAAGAAGAAAGCCAGCCAAAGTAAAAAAATTTACTTTGGCGGCTTTCTTCTTTTTTTATTTTCTATTTAGTTCCTCCCATATAAATGGGAAATACCAAATAGAAAACAAAAAAAATACTAATGTAACCAATACAGGACGACTATGAATAATCATCATCGCCCCTATTAACGCTAAACTGATTATTTTTCTGATTATTTTTTTCGCACCCTTCATTTTCTTCTCCTTCTGGAAACACTTTTTAAAAACTTTTTAAATAACCGATTTCTATATTAAAAGAAAAAACAAACAAGTCAACCCTTACGGACTTGACTTTTTGAAAAAGTTTACCAAAAAGATTATCAAAAAAATTTTCAAAAACAGTTAAAAGTTTAAAATTTTTAGCGATTTATTTTTTGGGATCGTTGTTGTCTGGCAGATATTTGCGATTGCGTAATTTGTCAGGCAGATATTCTTGCTGTTCTTGGTAATGAAAATCCGGGCTGTATTTGTAATCTTTACCGTATCCCAATTCTTTCATTAGCTTAGTGGGCGCGTTTCTTAAATGCAATGGTACTGGCAAATTGCCAAAATTTTCCACATCCTTTTTTGCTTTTTCATAAGCAATATAAAGTTCATTGGATTTTTTGCATTTTGCCATATACACCACTGCTTGAGATAAAATTACATTGCATTCGGGCATACCAATAAAGTGGCAAGCATTATAGGCTGCTACTGCCTGTTCTAAGGCTTTGGAGTTAGCCAAGCCTATGTCCTCGCTGGCAAAACGCACTATTCTACGCGCTATATATAAAGGATCTTCTCCTGCCTCTAACATTCTTGCTAACCAATACAAAGCCGCATTGGCATCACCACCCCGCATTGATTTGTGCAAAGCAGAAATAAGATTATAATGTTCTTGGCCATCCTTATCATAAAGCAAATAAGATTTTTGAAATGCCTGTTGCACTATATCAAAAGTAATTTGAGAAGACAAAGAAGCAGCATATTCCAATACATTAAGCGCTGTGCGGGGATCGCCATTGGACATTTGACTAATTTTTTCCAAAACACCCTGCTCAATGTTGAGCTTTAAAGCGCCCAATCCCCTTTCTTTATCAGTAAGGGCTTTTTTTAAAATAGCGATAATGTGCTCAGCACTTAATTGTTTTAAAACAAAAACACGGCATCGCGATAACAATGCCGGACGCACCTCAAAGCTGGGATTTTCCGTGGTGGCGCCGATTAAAGTAATTAATCCTTTTTCTAAATGAGGTAATAAAGCATCTTGCTGGGATTTGTTCCAGCGATGGATTTCATCAATAAACAAAATTGTTTTTTTGCCCTGCCAAGCATTCCCCTGCGCTCTCCTGATAACATCGCGCAAATCCTTTAAACCGCTTGTTACCGCGCTAAAATGAATAAAATCTGCATTGGTTTGTTTAGCAATAATCAAAGCCAGGGTGGTTTTGCCCGAACCGGGCGGACCCCAAAAAATAAGAGAGGGCACCTTATCCTGAAAAATTGCTTCTCTTAAAGCCTTACCCTNTCCTACTATTTCTTCCTGACCAAAAAAATCATCNAATGTTTGCGGCCTCATTCTATCAGCTAAGGGCCTGTTTTTGATTTCNTCGCTCATTAATTTAATGTACCCTGTTCCTAAATTATTGCAAGAGCAAAATAAGCGGGGTCAGACCCCGGACAAACTCGTCCGGGGTCAGACCCCGGACGCAAACCCCGGACAAGTTTTAAGTAAAAGATAAAAATATACGTTTTGCAAAATTGCAAAATTAAAATTGCCAAAAATTTTTATTTTGTTAAAAAAGAAATAAGAGAAGCCAAAGCGATAAGCAAAATGGAAACCGCTAATAGTTTATAGATGTCCATATGTTTATAAAAAATTAGTAATTATAATGTAATTAACAAGTGGTGTGTATTAAAGCATTCACACGCTTGCCTTGCGTTTTTTGGGCATTATATATTTGCATCGCTTGGGGAGTTAAAGCACTAATCACTTGAATCCCTTGTTTTTGCGCTTGCTTGAAAAAATCTTTATCTACTTTTAATTCTCCTGATTGGCCAATGCCAATAATAATGAGCTGGGGGTTTTGCTGGAAAAGCATTTCTTTTTCCCATTCCCCTATATAATGAGTAGTGCCAAAAAACTCAGAGAGTTTTTCTTCATCTCTTTCATAAACCATATCGTTCACTATCAACACCTGATTATATTTTTTGCCGTCAATAACAATTTGACCAAATTTTACAGAATCAATATGCACCATTGTAAATATTGTGAATATTGATGATTATGAAACAAAATTATTTTTGAGGGGCACAAACACAAACCCGGGATATTCAAATTGTTCAAATTCATTTGGTGCTTTTTTGATAAAAAGCCACAAAGAATTATCTATGGGGCAAACCAGCCTGCCTCCTGTTTTTAATTGCTCCCTCCAAGCAGAAGGCAAATTCTTGAACGCCTCGTTTTCTCTATCTTTTTTGTGATTGTCCAACGCTGCGGAAACTAAAATTTTGTCATAGGGCGCTTCTTTATCATAACCCTTTGAACCATCAGCCAAAACAAATTTAGCAATTCCTTTTTTCACAAAATTATATTTTGCCGCATTGTTTTGCCCAAAATCCCTTAATTGGGGAATAATCTCCAGCGCAATCACCTTACCTTTTAATTTTTTATTTAACGCTGCGCCGCTCACGATATAAGCAAGCAAAGCGCTTGTCCAGCCAGAACCAGAACCCACATCCAGAATTTTTTCTCCCGGGACAGGATTGAGCAATTCCAACATAAAAGCCACAGTTAAGGGTTGAGAAATGGTTTGGCCATAACCAATGGGTAGGGGTTCGTTTAAATGAGCTAATGAACGGGAAGAAGGCAATAAAAAATCTTCCCGTTTGATTTTTTGAAAAGCCTTCACGAGCAAGGGATTTTTCAACCAACCACTTTCTACAAGATCTCGGATAAGATTGTTCATAAAAAGCGCTATTGAGCATTACCAATGTTCGTAATGAATTTTCGTTTTATCAAAATCATCATCGCTGTAAGGCAGAGGTGTATTAAGCGGCCAGCCCAAGGGAATAATGTTAATAGCAATATAATGATCAGGAATGCCTAATATTTCTTTAACTTTTTGCTCCCTGTTGCCTCCTTTGATATTTTTCCAAACCGTGCCCAAACCCAAACTCACAGCCTGCAAAAAAATATTTTGACAAGCCACAGATAAATCTTCCACCGCAAAATCTGTTTTTTGACTGTCAGTGCAAGGCACAATTACCACCGGCGCTTCTTTAACAAATGGTTGACCTGCCACTTGGGCAAGTTGTTCTTTTATTTGTTCGTCTTTTACCACCACAAACTCTACTGCTCTGTTGTTGTGGGCAGAGGGAGCAAACTGAGCCGCTTTAATAATCTCTATGATATATTGCTCGGGCACAGGCTCTTTTTTGTATTGGCGCACAGAACGGCGCTGGAGAATTTCTTTAATAATCATATATTTGCAAAGAATTTTTCAAACAACCGGTTTGTTTAAAAAATAATTTATTTGGGAAACATTTTTTATTTTTATATTACTTTAATTGTATGCAAAGCAAAAACAAAAAACAAGACAGCAAAGTATTTTTCAAAAAGAAAGTGGCATAAGGGAACAGTTTAATCGGCTGCTTTGGTTCGCAAAGGAGTGTCTTGCTTTATAAAGTGGGGCGAGGAGGAGAGAGATTTTCTGATTGGTGCTTATGGAACAAAGCAACAATCAGACTCGCCCCGCTTTATAAAACAAAACAATTGCAAAAACAATTTTGATTGAAGATAAATATCTTTATAAATGCTCCCAAAATGATTTTAACAAACACAAAAACAAACCATTTCTTTTTTTCATTTTACACCATTTTTCCCCAAAGAGAAGAGGGAAACCGGTAACCCTACCGGTTTCCCAAAACCCATTTAGCGAAGAGGATTTGGCTCCTCTTCACTTTTTTTTCTGAAGTGGAACTCCAAGTTATTACCCTGGATGGTTATCAGAGCAACCTTGTTTCTCATAGAAAACTCCAGATTCAATTTCCTCAGCTCCCGCCAGGGGATTTCCCCTAAAATTCCTGTGGGGATTTCCTGGCCGAGAACTGAGAGGAAAATCTCCTTTTCTTTGACAAGGAATGGAATTTTCTCCATTCCTTGTCTGTTATAAATAGCTTGAATCTCAAACAGTTGAGATTCAAGCCTTTCTCTTTCTTTTTCCCTTGCCCTCTCCCACTCTATGGTGGGGTCGGGCAAGTTCAAACACTTGGCGAGAGCCGCAATGCGCGACTCCCACCGGCCGATGTAAGATGACGACATGGTAGAATCGCCATCTTCATCGGCAAAAAAGACCTTATTGGCAACAAGGAAGTCATACTCTTCCTTGGTGCCAATTTTTTCTAAGGGAATTGGCAAGTTAATATGCCAATCCCCATCTGTCGCCTCGGTCTGGAGATCCTCCTCTTTTCTCCAGCCCGGCCGGCCATAGTAGTGAGAGGTGGGCATAAAAGTCCACCCCTCCCACCTCTTTGTATTCTGTGTTTGGACGATCTCTTCTAGGGCTTTAAATGTGGCCCTATAAGAAATCGTCAGGCCTTGAAATTCCTCTGTCCAGTAAAGAGGAATTTCTTGGCCCTTTTTTACCACTCCGCACTTTCTCCGAGCGATCTCTTCCTCGCCGGAGAACGTAGGCGGAATGGTAGGGGAAGGAATCTCAATTGTCCTTTCCCCTACTTTTACCTTGCCGCCTTCCAGCGACAAGGTAAATCCAGAAGCTCTGACAGAGATTGGCTTTATCTCTGTCAGAACAAATCTTCCTCTTCTCTCCTCCATTTCTCTCCTCCTTGCGCAGAGTGCCTAAAAACTCTGCGCAGCAAAAGTTGCCGGAATACGCCGGCACGTTGCCACCCCCAATGGGTAGCGCTTTGAATACCAAATAAATGATAGCCAAAGCGCTACCCACCTGAGCGGCAAAAGTGTTGGTCTTTTAATTTTTTAACTAAATTTCTTTCTTTAAATTTTTAAAGAACTCTTGATTTGCTCGGCAGAATTCTGCCTGTTTTACAAGCAAAGCTCTGACAAGAAAAATTGCCAAAAAATACCTATTCTTTGCCCCTAATAAAGGTATAGGAAATAAAAGGCGCTATTCATTAAAAATTTTCTTTGACTCTTAAAAACATTTTTTCAAAGACCGTTTCTTAAATTTCCTTTTAGTATAACCGAAATTATCAAAAATCCAAATCTTAAAAAAGAGGAAGCCCGAAAAGCCTTTCGGGCTTTCTATACCCTGCCATTTAACCGATGGCTCGGCCGGCTCTGCTTCCGGCGGCTCACCATTTTTCAATTAAAAAACGGTGACAAAAAATCCTTTGCTCCTTTTTTGTCTTTACGCAGAGGAGCACGGATTATAAATCCAACTGCCAACCGCTATTTTTATGTGTGCGGCTTTCACACAGCTGATGTTGCCTTTATACCGGGATGCCATCACCCGGATTTCCGGCTTTACACCCATCAGCAGATGCCCGACGACTCCTCCTTTATGTTAGCAGGGAGGTCTTTAGCATCGGGTTTTTGCGCCGTGCAAAGGCCTAGGTAGCAAATCGGCTTGCCTGTTTTAAGGATTTTATAACTGTGTCCTTAAACAGATCAAAGCCGATTTTACCCTCTATGCTGGGCGAGCAGAGCATTTGGCCGCCCTGGTGGGCAAACCATTTATGCTCTTTATCAGATGGACGAGAAGGGTCTAAAGACCTTTCAATCTCATCCAACTGCCCCGCCAAATCCTGAAGGATTTGGCGGTATCTCTCACCCACCAAAGGGCTGCAGAGCACGCGCAAGGCGCGTGTCTCTGTATTGTTCAATACCACAACCTGGTATTCTCTGCCATACCCTTCTTCGGGCAGAGTAATACCAGTGGTTGTAGTTTGCACAATCAAAGCCCTGTCGCCATTGGGCAATTTCACCCAACAGCCTTCTTTCTTGGCTTTTGCCACAGCTCGCTTTTCACCTTCTACACGAGTTAAAGCGGGCCGGGCTTTTTTTAAGCCAGAAAGATCGGCTGGGCAAAAATGGGCTTTAAGCGCAGCGGTAAGAATTTTGTGAGCTTCCATCAGGATAGCTCCATTGTTCTTACCATATAGCAGGTTTAAACCTGCTATTACCGCGGCAAAGCCCTTTTTGCCGAGTCTGTCAAACTCGGCAAAATCTGCCCAATGGGCATAGCCGGCCCACTGGTT
>JGI24721J44947_10012865_pt1 | contig 10263 bp, 12 predicted proteins | sample YelNatPaOPGAMG01_FD_44947 | JGI IMG/M metagenome (IMG submission 44947) | reverse complement strand
GAGTTCGCCGGCAAGCTGCCCATGGACGTCATCTCCGAGCTGATGGGGGTTCCCGAAGCCGATCGCGCCCAGGTACGGGCCTGGGCCGACGGGGTGATGCACCGCGACGCGGGGGTCACCGACGTCCCGCCGGAGGCCGTCGAAGCCTCCCTGCACCTGATCGTCTACTACCAGGGGATGGTGGCCGAGCGGCGCGAGAAGCCCACCGACGATCTGACCACGGCACTGCTGGAGGCCGAGATCGACGGCGACCGGCTCACCGACGACGAAGTCCTCGGGTTCATGTTCCTGATGGTGATAGCCGGCAACGAGACGACCACCAAACTCCTTGCCAATGCGGCATTTTGGGGCCACAGGAATCCCGACCAACTGACGCCGGTCTACGCCGACCTGTCCCGGGTGCAGCTGTGGGTCGAGGAGACCCTGCGCTACGACACGTCCAGCCAGATCCTGGCCCGCACCGTCTCCGGCGAGCTCACCCTCCACGACACCACCCTTCCCGAGGGCGACGTCCTGCTGCTGCTGCCCGGTTCGGGGCACCGCGACGAGCGGGTCTTCGATCGCCCCGACGAATTCCTGATCGGGCGCGAAATCGGGCCCAAGCTCCTCAGTTTCGGCAGCGGGGCGCATTTCTGCCTGGGCGCGCACCTGGCCCGCATGGAGGCGCGGGTGGCCCTCACCGAGTTGTTCAAGCGAATCCGCGGGTACGAGGTCGACGAGGCCAACGCCGTCCGCGTCCACTCCAGCAATGTCCGCGGATTCGCCCACCTACCGATGACTCTCACAATCCGATGACTCTCACAATCCAACTGAAGGCCCGCGCATGCCCCGCTTTGACCCCCTGCCCGAACGTCGGCCGGCGATCGTGGCCGGCGCCTCCTCCGGCATCGGGGAGGCCACCGCCATCGAGCTCGCGGCCCACGGCTTCCCGGTCGCNNTGGGTGCGCGCCGCGTCGAGAAGCTGAACGACATCGTCGGCAAGATCAACGCCGACGGCGGCGAGGCGGTCGGATTCCACCTGGACGTCACCGACCCGGATTCCGTGAAATCCTTTGTCGCACAGTCTGTTGAAGCACTCGGCGACATCGAGGTGCTGGTGACCGGCGCGGGCGACACCTACTTCGGCAAGCTCGCCGAGATCGCAGGCGACGAGTTCGAGTCGCAGCTGCAGATCCACCTCGTCGGCGCCTTCCGGTTGGCCGCCGCGGTGCTGCCGGGGATGCTCGAGCGGCAGCGCGGCGATGTGATCTTCGTCGGCTCCGACGTGGCTTTGCGCCAGCGGCCACACATGGGCGCCTACGGCGCCGCCAAGGCCGCGCTCGTCGCCATGGTCACCAATTTCCAGATGGAACTCGAGGGCACCGGCGTGCGGGCCTCGATCGTGCATCCCGGCCCGACCAAGACGTCGATGGGCTGGAGCCTGCCGGCCGAGAAGATCGGTCCCGCGCTGCAGGACTGGGCCAAGTGGGGCCAGGCCCGCCACGANTACTTCCTGCGGGCGGCCGACCTGGCACGAGCGATCACGTTCGTCGCCGAGACACCGCGCGGCGGCTTCATCGCCAACATGGAGCTTCAGCCCGAAGCGCCGTTGGCCGACAACAAAGACCGCCAGAAGCTCGCGCTCGGCGAGGAAGGGATGCCGTCATGACAACCACCGCGATCGTGCCGCGGGTTTCCGGCGGCGAAGAAGAACACGGCCACCTCGAGGAGTTCCGCACCGACCCGATCGGGCTGATGCGGCGGGTCCGCGACGAGTGCGGGGACGCCGGCTGGTTCCAGCTGGCCGACAAGCACGTCATCCTGCTCTCGGGCGCCGAGGCCAACGAGTTCTTCTTCCGGTCCGCCGACGAGAACCTCGACCAGGCCGAGGCCTATCCGTTCATGACGCCGATCTTCGGCAAGGGCGTCGTCTTCGACGCCAGCCCCGAGCGGCGCAAGGAGATGCTGCACAACTCGGCGCTGCGCGGTGAGCACATGAAGGGCCACGCCACCACCATCGAGCGCGAAGTGCACCGGATGATCCAGAACTGGGGTGAGCGGGGCGAAATCGACCTGCTGGACTTCTTCGCCGAGCTGACCATCTACACCTCGACCGCGTGCCTGATCGGCACCAAGTTCCGCAACCAGCTCGACTCGCGGTTCGCGCACTTCTACCACCAGCTCGAGCGCGGAACCGACCCGCTGTGCTACGTCGACCCCCACCTGCCGATCGAAAGCTTCCGCATCCGCGACGAAGCCCGAAAAAGCTTGGTGGCGTTGGTGCAGGAAATCATGAACCAGCGCCTCGCCAACCCGCCGGCGGACAAGAGCGACCGCGACATGCTCGACGTGCTGGTGTCGATCACCGACGAGGAGGGCAACGCGCGGTTCTCGGCCGACGAGGTCACCGGGATGTTCATCTCGCTGATGTTCGCCGGGCACCACACCAGTTCGGGAACCTCGGCGTGGACGCTGATCGAACTGATGCGCCACCCCGAATCCTACGCGGAGGTGGTCACCGAGCTCGACGAGCTCTACGCCGACGGGCAAGAGGTGAGTTTCCATGCGCTGCGCCAGATCCCGAAGCTGGAGAACGTCCTCAAAGAGACGCTGCGCCTGCACCCGCCGCTGATCATCCTCATGCGGGTGGCCCAGGGCGAGTTCGAGGTCGAGGGCTACCAGATCCACAAGGGCGATTTCGTCGCCGCCTCGCCGGCGATCTCCAACCGGATTCCCGAGGACTTCCCGGACCCCGACGACTTCGTGCCGCAGCGCTACGAGGAGCCCCGGCAGGAGGACCTGGTGAACCGGTGGACGTGGATTCCGTTCGGCGCCGGCAGACACCGCTGCGTGGGTGCGGCGTTCGCCCAGATGCAGATCAAGGCGATCTTCTCGGTTCTGTTGCGCGAGTACGAGTTCGAGATGGCCCAGCCGGCCGACAGCTATCGGAACGACCACTCGAAGATGGTGGTGCAGTTGGCCCGGCCCGCCACGGTGCGCTACCGCCGCCGCACATAGGACACACCTAGGAGTTGACAATGGGTTTTCGAGTCGAGGCCGACCTGGACCTGTGCCAGGGCCACGCGATGTGCGAGTTGGAGGCCCCGGATTATTTCCGGGTGCCCAAGCGCGGCAAGGTCGAGGTCGTCGACGCCGCGCCGCCCGACGAGGCCCGCGGGCAGATCGAACAGGCCGTCATGGCATGCCCCACCCAAGCACTGTTCATCAAAGACGATCAAGGAGACTGATTGACAATGTCTAAGCCGTCGCGCGAAGAACTCGAGGCATGGGTCGGCCGCTGGTTGCAGGCCAACAAGGACTGCGAGCAGGCCGGCGACTGGAGGCCGTTGGCGGGCTTCTACACCGAGGACGCCACCTACGGCTGGAACATCGGCCCCAAAGAGGACGTGATGTGCGTGGGCGTCGACGAGATCCGCGATATTGCCCTCGGTCTGGAGATGGAGGGCCTGGAGAACTGGGTCTATGAGTACCAGAAGGTGCTCATAGACGAAAAGCAGGGCGAGATCGTCGGCTTCTGGAAGCAGATCGTCAACAAGTCCGACGGCACCCGGGACGAGATCTACGGCATCGGCGGCAGCTGGTTTCGGCTCAACGGCGACAATCTCATCGAGTGGCAGCGTGACTTCTTCGACTTCGGTCACGTCGCGAAGATGTTCGCGGCGCTGATCGAATCCGGTGATCTGAGCACCGGCATGCAGAAACGGATCGAGCGCAGCCTCGCCGGGGAGAAGCTGCCCGGCTACTACCCGTTGGGCGAGGCCCCGGTCCCGATTTGGTAGCACGGGTGCGGAATGCCGCTCCCCCGTGTTTACACCGGGGTGACGCACGTCATAATGTTCACCGAGAACGAGAACACGTTCTAAATTGCCGTCCGGCCCCGGCCGGCCCCTTTCGCCGAACACTCGGGTCAGGGCTTGCTAGTGGAGGTTGTTCATGAAAACAAAAGGCGCGCTGATCTGGGAGTTCAACCAGCCGTGGTCGATCGAGGAAATCGAGATCGGTGACCCGGTCAAAGACGAGGTCAAGATCCAGATGGAGGCGTCGGGCATGTGCCACTCCGACCACCACCTGGTGACGGGCGGCATCCCGATGGCGGGCTTCCCGGTGCTCGGCGGGCACGAGGGCGCCGGCATCGTCACCGAGGTCGGCCCGGGCGTCGAGGACATCGCCCCCGGCGACCACGTCGTGCTGTCGTTCATCCCGTCCTGCGGCAAGTGCCCCACGTGCCAGGCGGGCCTGCGCAACCTGTGTGACCTGGGCGCCGGACTGCTCGGCGGTGCGGCCGTGTCCGACGGCACCTTCCGCATCCAGGCCCGCGGCCAGAACGTCTACCCCATGACGCTGCTGGGCACGTTCTCGCCGTACATGGTGGTGCACCAGAGCTCGGTGGTGAAGATCGACCCGTCGGTGCCGTTCGAGGTGGCCGCCCTGGTCGGCTGCGGTGTCACCACCGGCTACGGGTCGGCGGTCCGCACCGCCGACATCCGCCCGGGCCAGGACGTCGCCATCGTCGGCGTCGGTGGGGTCGGCATGGCCGCACTGCAGGGCGCCGTCAACGCCGGGGCCCGCTACATCTTCGCGATCGACCCGGTGGAGTGGAAGCGCGACCAGGCCCTGAAGTTCGGCGCCACCCACGTCTACCCCGACATGGACGCCGCGATGATGGGCATGGCCGAGGTCACCTACGGCCTGATGGCCCACAAGGTGGTGGTCACCGTCGGCGAGCTGCACGGCGCCGACGTCGACAACTACCTGAACATCACCGCCAAGGGCGGCACCTGCGTGCTCACCGCGATCGGCAGCCTGCTGGACACCAACGTCACCCTGAACCTGGCGATGTTGACCCTGATGCAGAAGAACCTGCAGGGCACCATCTTCGGCGGCGGCAACCCCCACTACGACATCCCGCAGCTGCTGTCGATGTACAAGGCCGGCAAGCTCAACCTCGACGACATGATCACCCGCCGGTACAAGCTGGAGCAGATCAACGACGGCTACCAGGACATGCTGGACGGCAAGAACATTCGCGGGGTCATCCGGTACACCGACGCAGACCGGTAAGAAGCCGCGGCCGCACGGGTGGCGAACTTACCGCACCTGCCGGCGCCGGGACGGATCGGTGCCATGGCGGTACGCAACCGGGTGGTCATGTCTGCGATGGAGACGATGTACGGCACCCCGGACGGGCTGGCGTCGCGTGACTGCTTCGCCGCCCGGGCCAGGGGCGGCGTGGGCCTGATCACGTTGGGCGCCAACGGCGTCGACCCGCAGCACCCCGAGGCCCCCGGCGGGCTGCACCTGGGCGCCGATGGCGCGGTCGGGGCGCACCGCGCGCCCGAGAAGGGCGGTGCCGAACACACACCAGAGGTGCTCGACACGCTGTGGAGACAGGAGAAACGATGACCGAAACCGCATCATCCCAGGCTTCGCCGGCCCTGGCCGCGTCGCAGGCGTCGTGGCGGTGCGTCCAAGCCCACGACCGGGAGGGCTGGCTGGCCCTGATGGCCGACGACGTCGTCGTCGAGGACCCGATCGGCAAGTCCGTCACCAACCCCGACGGCACCGGGGTGCGCGGCCGGGAGNCCGTCGGCGGCTTCTACGACACCAACATCGCGGCCAACCGCCTCACGATCACCTGCGAGGAGACGTTCCCGTCGAGCTCACCCGACGAGGTCGCTCATATCCTGGTGCTGCACAGCGAATTCGAGGGTGGCGNCACCAGCGAGGTCCGCGGGGTGTTCACCTACAAGGTCAACGACGCGGGGCTGATCACCAACATGCGCGGCTACTGGAACCTGGACATGATGAAGTTCGGCAACCAGGAGTAGCCGAACGGCCTCGGTCCGGCGGCCGATCCGGCCGCACCTATGCTGGGGCCCATGTCGTCGGTCTTCACCAAGATCATCAACCGAGAGCTGCCCGGCCGCTTCGTCTACGAGGACGACGACGTCGTCGCGTTCCTGACGATCGAGCCGATGACACAGGGCCACACGCTGGTGGTGCCGCGCGCCGAGATCGACCAGTGGCAGGACGTCGACGACGCGGTCTTCGCCCGCGTCATGTCGGCGAGCCAGCTGATCGGCAGGGCCGTGTGCAAAGCCTTCAACACCGAACGTGCCGGCATGATCATCGCCGGGCTGGAAGTGCCCCATCTGCACGTTCACGTGTTCCCCACCCGCAGCCTGGGCGACTTCGGCTTTGCCCACGTCGACCGCAACCCGTCGCCGGAATCGCTGGACGAGGCACAGGCCAAGATCAAGGCGGCCCTGGCTCAGCTGACCTGAACCGGCTCCTCCGGCACGGGCATGTCGCTCACCCGCGGCANGGTGACCCGAAAACAGCAACCGTCGCCGGGCGCGGTGGTCACGGTGACGGTGCCGCCGTGCGCGTGCACCAACGAGTCGACGATGGAAAGCCCGAGGCCGGTGCCGCCGCTGGCCCGGGCGCGTGACGAGTCGGTGCGATAGAAGCGCTCGAACACCCGTGCCGCATCCTCCCGGCTCATGCCGGGCCCCTTGTCGGCCACCTCGATCACCGCGTCGTCGTCGTCGGTGCCGACCCGCACGATGACGTCGGCGCTTTCCGGGGTGTGCTGTAGGGCGTTGACCAGCAGGTTGCTCAGCACCTGGCGGATCCGGGCCTCGTCACCAACCACCTCCGGGATGCCGGGCCCGTCGAAGACCTCCATCCTGATCGTGCGCTNGGGATCCACGGCCTGCGCGTCGTGCACCGCGTCGCTGGCCAGCGCCAGCAAATCCACCTGGTGATGTTCCAGCGGGCGCTGGGCGTCGAGGCGGGCCAGCAGCAGCAGATCCTCGACGAGCAGCCCCATCCGGCTGGCCTCGCTTTCGATCCGCGCCAGCAGCATCGACACGTCGCGCGCGGCGCCCTGGCGGTACAGCTCCGCGAAGCCGCGGATGGTGGTCAGCGGGGTGCGCAGCTCGTGGCTGGCGTCGGTGATGAACCGGCGCATCCGCTCCTCGGACCCGCGGGCCTGCTCGGCCGAGGACTCCGAGGACGCCAACGCCTCCTGGATCTGGGTCAGCATCCCGTTGAGCGCCAACGACAGCTGGCCCACCTCGGTGCGGGGATCGCGCTGCGGGATCCGTCGGTCCAGTNGGCCGCCGGCGATCGCCGCGGCGGTCTGTTCGACTTCGGACAGCGGCCGCAGGCTGCGCTGGACCACCGCGAAGCTGGCGATCCCGACGATGACCAGCACGCCCACCCCGATGCCGATCTGCAACCAGACCAGCGAGCGGACCGTGTGCTGGACGTCGGAGAGGTCGATCGCGACGGTCGTCAGGCCGTGCGGGCCGCGCACCGACACCGCCCGCCACTCGATGTCGGAGCCGTTGACCGAGGGCAGGGTCGTCGGATCGGGGCCCACGTCGTTGTCGGGCGGCAGCGCCGGTTCGGCGTTGCGGTCGTTGATGGCGGTGAACGGCGTGCCGTTGGTGCCGATGCCCCGCACGTAGAACTTCGACGGGGGCCGGCCGGGGTCCGGGCTCTCGTAGGGCGGCGGGGACTGCCGGCGCGGGGCCAGCGCCCAGCCGCGGGACGCCTCGAGCAGCGTCTGGTCGATCCGGCTGACCAGCACGTGACGCAGGATCGAGGTGACTGCGACCCCCGACACCAGCAGGCCGCAGCCCACCAGGATCAAGGTGGCGGCGACCAGACCCACCCGNAGCGGCACTCCGCGTCGAAACTGCTTGACCATCTCCGTATTCTTCGCCACCGGTCAACTATCTCGCCGCGCGTACCTCGTCGCGCGCCCGAGCGGGTGCTCAGCGCGGCTCGCGNAGCACATAGCCCACACCGCGCAGGGTGTGCAGAAGCCGCTTATCCCCGGTGTCGATCTTGCGGCGCAGGTATGACACGTAGGACTCGACGACGTTGACGTCACCGCCGAAGTCGTAACGCCAGACGTGGTCGAGGATCTTGGGCTTGCTCAGCACCGTGCCCGCGTTGATGACGAAGTAGCGCAGCAGCGTGAACTCCGTCGGCGACAGCGAGACCGGCTGACCGGCCTTCCACACCTCGTGGGTCTCTTCGTCGAGTTCGATGTCGGCGAACGTCAGCCGGGCGTTGCGGGGTTCCGCTCCGCCCTTGCCCGCGCGGCGGAGGATGACCCGCAGCCGGGCGACGACCTCTTCCAGACTGAACGGCTTGGTCACGTAGTCGTCGCCGCCGAGGGTCAGCCCCGCGATCTTGTCCTGCAGGGAGTCGCGGGCCGTCAGGAACAGCGCAGGCGCGTCGATACCGTCGGCGCGCAGCCGGCGCAGCACCCCGAACCCGTCCATGCCGGGCATCATCACGTCCAGGATCACCGCGTCCGGGCGGGCTTCGCGTGCCCGGTCCAGGGCCTGGGCCCCGTTGGTCGCGGTGTGCACCTCGAAGCCCTGGAATTTCAGGCTGACGGAAAGCAGTTCGACGATGTTGGCCTCGTCGTCGACCACGAGGATGCGAGCCTCCGGTTTGGGCTCGTTGTGGATAGCCGCTGTCATTGGGGCCTTCTGTCGTTCATTGAGCGTTGCCTTCATTGAGCGTTACCTTCACAGCAAGTGTGTAGTTACTGTGAGCACGGTGGTAACCGTCTGATAGTAGCCTGCCAGCCATCATGGCACCGCCGTCGGTCCGAACGCCGTTCATCGAGGTCGCGTCGCGAATAGACTTCNNGCATGAACCTCGTCAAACGCGTCGTGTCCCTGGCGACCGCCCCCGCGCGGGCCGGGCTCGCCGCCGCGGAGGCGAGCTTGAACGTCGCCGCCGTGGCCGTCGGGGTGGCCAAGCGCGCCGTGGGCGACGGCGGGACCGGCGCCGCGACGAACGGCGTGGCGTCCATGCTGGGGATCGACGACGCGATCGTGCGGGCCAACCGGTTGGCCAGGCTGATGGACGACGACGCGCCGCTCGGGCGCGCCGTGGCGCCCGACGGACCGCTGGACCGGCTGCTGCGCCCGGGCGGCGTGGTGGACATGCTGACCGCGCAGGGCGGCCTGCTGGACCGGTTGACCGCGGAGGGCGGCGGGCTGCAGCGCGCGCTGCAGCCCGGCGGGCTGGCCGACCAGCTGCTCGCCGAGGAAGGTCTGATCGAACGCGTGCTGTCCGAGGACGGGCTGGCCGACCGGCTGCTCGCCGACGGCGGACTGATCGACAAGCTGACCGCGAAGAACGGACCGCTCGAACAGCTCGCCGACGTCGCCGACACCCTGGCCCGGCTCACCCCCGGCATGGAGGCGCTCGAGCCCGCGATCGAAACCCTGCAGGATGCCGTCGTGGCGCTGACCATGGTGGTCAACCCGCTGAGCAACATCGCCGAGCGGATTCCNTTTCCCGGACGACGGCTCCCGCGNCGCACCGTGTCGCNGCCCGTGCGCTCGACGCGCATCATCGACACCAACGAGTGATTCGTTAGGCTGGCACCGGTTTCACCGGCCTCCTTAGCTCAGTGGTAGAGCACTCGCCTTGTAAGCGAAAGGTCGTCAGTTCAATCCTGACAGGGGGCTCCNCGCGNTCAGGCCGATCGGCCGGTGCCGCGGTGCCTGCGCTGAGCGGCGAAGAACTCGGACCAGGACGTCACGTCCGGGTACTGCTTGAGCAACGCCCGCCGTTGGCGTTCGGTCATGCCGCCCCAGACACCGAATTCCATCTGGTTGTCCAGCGCATCGGCGAGACACTCGGCGACGACGGGACAGTGCCGGCAAACGGCGGTGGCCTTCCGCTGCGCCTTGCCGCGAACGAACAGCTCGTCGGGGTCGGTGGAGCGGCATCGCGCCTTTGCCACCCACGCGAAGCGGGCTCCGTCCACGCCGTCGATGTCGGTGCTGGCTGCATCCATGTCGAATACTCCTGTGCGGGTGCTCGCCCCCCGGCCACGACTATTCCGCAGCGGTTCGGCGGTGTCTGTCCACCAGGCAACGGGTGCGCCGGCTGAATCTCATGTCCCCCGATCGGGGGAAACAGCGGCAATCGCTGTGCGACACTACGAGCCATGCTCGACCAGGCGGCGAGGGACAAAGTGCGCGTGGTCGTGGGCGAAGACCACCCGCTGTTCCGCGACGGGCTCGTGCGCGCGCTGACGTCGAGCGGCGTCGTCGAGGTGGTCGCCGAAGCCGACGACGGCCAAGCTGCCCTGGCCCTGATCAAGGCCCATCTGCCCGACGTCGCATTGATCGATTACCGGATGCCCGGAATGGACGGTGCACAGGTCGCGGCCGCGGTCCGGCGTGACGAGTTGCCGACGAGGGTGTTGCTGCTGTCGGC
>JGI24721J44947_10012864_pt1 | contig 10263 bp, 7 predicted proteins | sample YelNatPaOPGAMG01_FD_44947 | JGI IMG/M metagenome (IMG submission 44947) | reverse complement strand
TCTCCTCATCTCCTCATCTCCTCATCTCCTCATCTCGGCATCTCGTCCCTCACACGCCAAAGTACCTCGCCTGTGGGTGGTGCACCACCACCGCGGAGACCGAGGCCTCCGGCTCCATCATGAAACCCTCCGTGAGCGCCACCCCGATCCGCCCGGGACGGAGGAGCTCAAAGAGCAACGCCTGAAGCGAGAGGTCCGGGCAGGCGGGGTAACCGAAACTGTAGCGTTTCCCCCGATAGCGCGCCTGGAAGCGGTCCATCATGGTCATCTCCGGCGGATCGGGGAACCCCCACCGCTCGCGGATTTTGCCATGGAGCCACTCGGCCGCCGCCTCCGCCAGCTCCAGGGCCAGTGCCTGGAGGGCATGGCACCGGAGGAAGCTGCCAGCCTCTTTGAGTTCTTCCACCCGTTCGCGAATGCCCTCTCCGGCCGTCGTGACGAAGAGCGCCACGGAGTCGCCACCCCCTTCCACGGCAGGCCGCACAAAGTCTGCTATGCACTCCCGTTCGCCGCCGCGCTGCCGGGGGAAGGCGAAGGTCGCGGCCGGGCGTCCGTTCGAGAAGAGCCGAAGTTCATTCCCTTCCGATTCGGCGGCGAAGAAACGGTAGATCGCCCTCAGCCTGATCCAGCCGCAGTCCCGGAGCTCCTCCATCAGCGATGCCAGCTCGCGGGCGCGGCGATCCCCCTCTTCCCTGAGCCTGGCGAAACTGCCGCGGAGGCCCAGGTGCTTGCCGTAGAGCATCTGTGGATTGAGGAAGGGCCACACCTCNTCGACGGAGGGCTCCAGAAGGTGCTCCGACTCATCCGGAGGAGGCAGGGGCGGAAGGACTTCGATGCTTGGGCTCCTCACGGCCGGCACCGCCCACTCCTCGGCCAAGGCCCGCGGGGGCGCCAGGCCCTCCGTTCGGCGACGTTGCTCTATCTCGGCCCGCGCCGCGGGGGCCTGTTGCGGGTCGTTGAGCCGGTTCAGCAGATCGAGGCCGGCCATGGCGTCCTTCGCGTAGACCACGAATCCTCCGTAGGCGGGAGCGATCTTCATGGCGGTGAACTTCTCGGTGAGAGCCGCCCCGCCCACGAGGAGCAAGGGGGTGACATGCGCCGCCGTGAGATCTTCGGCCGTGGTCACCATCTGGAGCGCGCTTCGCACCAGGAGGCCCGAAAGACCGATGGCGTCTGGATGGTGCTCCCGGTAGGCCCGAACCAAGGTCTCCGGCAGCACCTTGATCCCCAGATTCACCACCCGGTAACCGTTGTTGCTGAAGATGATGTCCACGAGATTCTTTCCGATGTCGTGGACGTCGCCCTTCACCGTGGCCAGGAGAACGGTGCCCCGTAGGGCATCGGCGCTCCGCTCTATCTTGGCCNCCAACCTCGAGACGGCGGCCTTCATCACCTCCGCCGACTGGAGCACTTCGGCCACGATGAGTTGGTTGGCGGCGAAGAGCCGGCCCACCTCGGCCATGCCCGCCATGAGGGGACCGTTGATGATCTCCAGCGGCTGCATCCCTTGCGCGAGCAATTCTTCCAGGTCCTCCGCCAGGCCCTGCTTGGTGCCCTCGACGATACACCGCGAAAGCCGCTCCGCCGCCGTTCCCGCTCTCTTCCGTGAGCCGGCCGGCCTTAGGCCCCTCTCTTTGAAGTAGGCCGAAAAGGCTCCCACCGGATCCTCTCCGCGGCGGAATAGAAGATTCTCCGCCAGCGCGCGTTCCTCCTCCGGAATGGTCGGGTAGCGACGGATCTTTTCGCTGTTCACNATGGCCAGATCGAGGCCCGCCAGCGTGCAATGGTAGAGAAAAACCGAGTTCAAGACCTCCCTCCCCGCGGGCGGGAGACCGAAGCTCACGTTCGAGATGCCGAGGATGGACTTGCTGTCGGGGAACTCCGCCTTGATGAGCCGGAGCCCCTCGATGGTCTCCACGGCGCTCCCCGCGTAAGCCTCGTCGCCGGTGCCGCAGGGGAAGACGAGGGGGTCGAAGAAGAGATCCTCCGGAGGCATGCCGTATTTTTCCGTGAGCAGTGAAAAGGCCCTGCGGGCGATGGATAGCTTTCGCTCCCTCGTCACGGCCATGCCCGCCGAAGGGTCCTCGTCGATGGTTCCGAAGACGAGGGCCGCCCCGAAGGAGCGGGCCAGGGGGACGACTTTGCGGAAACGCTCTTCCCCCTCCTCGAGATTCACCGAGTTGATCACCGCCTTGCCCTGGCAGAGCATGAGCGCCCGCTCGATGACGGCAGGATCGGTGGAATCGATCATCAACGGGACGCGCACCATGCGGGAGGCCTTCTCCAGAAACCCAGTCATGTCCGAGAGCTCGTCCCTGTCTGGGTCCTGGAGGCAGACGTCCAGAATCTGGGCGCCGGCCCGCACCTGCTCCCTCGCCAGCTCCGCGGCCCCCTCCACATCGCCCGCCGCGATGAGGCTCTTGAAGCGCCGGCTGCCCAAGACATTGGTTCGCTCGCCTACCAAGACCGGCCGGTTCTCCTCCTCCACCTCCAGAAAGTCGATGCCCGATAGAAAGGTTCGGTGGTGCTCGGGGACACGGCGCGGACGAAGNCCCGCCAAGGCTTCGGCGAGGGCCCGGATGTGTTCGGCCGTGGTCCCGCAGCAGCCGCCCGCCAGGTTGATCCAGCCCGATTCGGCGAAGCGGGCGAGCTGAGCGGCGAACTCGGCGGGCGCGGTGCTGTACCGGCCGTTCTCGTCGGGCAGGCCCGCGTTGGGGTAGCAGGAAACCCTCGTTTTTGCCATGGCCGATAGGCTTCGGAGGTGGCTCGTCATCAATTCGGGCCCCGTGGCGCAGTTGAGGCCCACGGCCAGTAGGGGGAGGTGCATGACGGAGGCGTAGAGCGCCTCGATGGTCTGCCCGGCCAGCATGGTGCCAGAGGGTTCTATGGTGGCCGAGACCATCACGGGCACCTCCATCCCCGTCTCATCCATGGCCCGCCGCACGCCCAAGAGCCCCGCCTTCAGGTTTCGCGTGTCTTGGACGGTCTCCAGCACCAGCAGGTCCGCGCCCCCTTCGATAAGGCCGATGGCCTGCACGCGGTAATGCTCCCGCATCTCTTCGAAGCTCACGCCGCCCGTGACCGAGATGGATCGCGTGGTAGGGCCCATGGAGCCCGCCACGAAGCGGGGTNTGGAGGGTGTGGAGAAGGCCGCACAGGCGGCGCGGGCGATCTGGGCCGCGCGGCGGTTGATCTCCAGCGCCTTCTCCGCCAGCCCGTACTCGGCCAGAACCAGCGGGGTACCGCCGAAGGTGTCGGTCTCCACAATCTGGGCACCGGCCTTCAGGTAGCCTTCGTGAACGGCCCGGACCACGTCGGGGCGGGAGAAGACGAGCTGCTCGTTACAACCCTCCAGCTCCGGACCGCCGAAGTCTTGCGCGGTGAGGCCGAAGGCTTGCAGGGCGGTGCCCGTGGCCCCGTCCATCACGACGATGGCCTCTTGCAGGAGATCCAGGAGCTGCTCGCCCCGGTCGTTCATGGGCTCAACCTCCGCGCGCGGACCCTAAACCATGGGTATAGTACCTCGCCGAGGCGCGGATGTTGAGGATTGCGGACCGAAAAGGGGCGGCGGGGCTTCCGGGGCCCTTGTCGCTCGTCCCCTGTCTCCTGTCCCTCCATCCTCCATCCCTTCAGGCGCCGCCACTTGCAAGAATCTGCGGGATTTGCTATAAAGGCTCCTTCGCGAAGGAGCGCCACCATGGCTAGAGTGTGCGAGATCTGCGGGAAGAAACCGAGCGTGGGGAACAACATCAGCCACGCCCACAACCTCACCAAGCGCCGGTGGCTTCCCAACCTGCAAACCGTCCGGGCCAGCATCAACGGNCAGACCAAGACCGTCCGCGTGTGCACCAAGTGCCTCAAGGCCGGCAAGATTCAGAAGGCTGGCTGAGCCTCCCTTCCCTTTGACTGCGCATCTCAACGGGTTCGGTCGGAGCACGCTCCGCCGGACCCTTGTGCCTCTGCCGTTCACCGGGCGCCTCGGCTCCCCCGGCGCTCCGGCGCTTCGAGGAAGGCCAAGATCTCCCCGGCCGCTCTCCGGTAGCCGTTCCCCTCTCCAAGCCGCGCTCTGATCTCCCGAGCCATCACCTCGGCCCGCGTCCGGCTCACCTCGGGTTTGTCTAGAAACCCGCCGAGCACCTCCGCCACGCGCTCACCCGTGAAGTCCGACTGGATCAATTCGGGAATGGCCCGCTCTCCGAGGATGATGTTGGGAAGCCCCACGTTTTCCAGCTTCACCAAGCGCGACCCGATGGCGTAGCTGGCCCTCTTCAGGCGGTAGACGATGACCTCGGGGACGCCCAGGAGGGCCCCCTCCAGCGTGGCCGTGCCCGAGGCTACGGCCGCCGCGTGGGCGTGTCCGAGCACGTCCCTGTACTCTCCCTCCACCCAGCGGACGTCCAGGTCGCGGTAGGGCCTCCGCAGCGCCTCGGGCAATCCCTTCGCCCAAGGGACGAGAACGCAGACCTCCGGCCGAGCCGCCAGGAGCCGGCGGGCCGCCTCCATCAGGGGCGGGAGGTTCCTCTGGACCTCCGAAGCGCGGCTGCCGGGAAGAAGGGCGACGCGCCTCCGTTCGGGCCCGAGCCCCTGGCGATCGAGAAAGGCCTGCAGGGGCGTGTCCGTCGCGACCGTGCCGACGAAGGGGTGGCCCACGAATCGGGCGCGAACGCCGCGGGCCGCCAGAAAGGGCTCCTCGAAGGGGAAGATGACCAGGCAGAGGTCCACGTTCCGTTTCAGGAACTCGGTCCGGCCCTGCCGCCACGCCCATACCTGGGGAGTGATGTAGTACAGGACCGGCAGCCCGAGCTGGTGGGCGAACCGGGCCAGGCGAAAGTTGAAGTCCGGGAAATCCACGAGCACCAGGGCATGCGGCCGACGCTGCCTGAGCAGCCGCTTGAGCGTTCCCATGGAGCCCCACAGGCTGGGCAGGTGGGTCACGACCTCCGCGATGCCCACCACGGCGAGCCTCTCCATGGGCACCGCGATCTCCACACCGGCGGAGGCCATGGCGGGGCCGCCCGCGCCGAACCACCGGCTCCCCGGGGCCAGGCGGTTGAAGGCCTCCACCAGGTTCCCCGCGTGAGCGTCCCCCGAAGGTTCGCCGGCCACTATCGCCACGCTGAAGGTCTTGCCCATGGTGCCTCCCGGCGCATTGTATCGGAAAGGTCCCGGTGCAGGAAGAATGGGTGGCCGGAAAACGGCGGCCCAGGGTCCCGTCCGTCGGCCCTTTGCACCTTGTCGAAGGGGCTAAAATCCTGTATCATGAAGACCTTTGCGAGTGGAGGAAGCGCCTCATGAACGTCTTGAAACGCATGCGCACCATGGGATTCTTGAAGATCCTACTGTGGATCATCGTCATCTCCTTCATCATGGCCATCTTCACCGTCTGGGGCGGGGGCCTCGAAAGCGAAAAACGCGGCGGCTCCTTCTTCGGCGGCAACTACGCCGTGAAGGTGGATGGCGAGAGCCTTCCTCCCGCCGTNTTCCGTCTCAAGTACCGCTTTTACGTGGACCGGATCAAGTCCATGCTGGGGGACAATTTCCGCGACAGTTTCCTCCAGGGCGCGCCGCAGAACATCGCCAACCAGATGGTGGACGAGCTCATCCTCACCAAGATGGCCAAGTCCTACGGGCTTTCGGTGAGCGATGAGGAGCTGGCCGCTACGATCCAGCGGCTCTACAACTTCACCGATCCCAAGTCCCAGTATCCGCAGCTCCTCGGCAGCCTGGGGGTCTCCGCGCAGGACTATCAGACCTTCCTGCGGACGGAGCTGCTGATGGAGAAGCTGCACGACCTCCTGGCGGGCTCGGTATATCTCTCGGACGCCGATCTCAGGCGCCTCTACGCCGAACAGAACGACAAGTTCAAGGCCACCCTCGTGCAAATTCCCTCCAGCCGGTTCGATCAGCAGGTGGGGACCATCACGGACGCGGACCTCAAGGCCCGGTACGAGCAGGAGAAGGAGAGCCTCAAGATCCCCGAGAAGCGCGCCATCCAGTACGTCCTGCTCTCCAAGAACTACTTCGAGAGCCGGGTCAACCTTTCGGACGCCCAGCTCCAGGCTTACTACAACGCCCATCAGGCCGATTTCTCCATCCCGGCCACCGATCGCAGGGCCAGCCACATCCTCATCCGGGTGGCGCAGGACGCCAAGCCCGCTGAAGTCGAGGCCGCCAGGAAGAAGGCCCAGGAGATCTACGATAAGATCAAGGCCGGCGCGGATTTCGCGGCCATGGCCAAGGCCTACTCGCAGGACAGCACGGCGCAGCGCGGCGGAGACCTGGGGTGGTTCTCGCGGACCGCCATGGTGAAGCCCTTCGCGGACGCGGTATTCGATCAGTGCAAGNCGGTGGGCGACGTGGTGGGGCCCATCAGGACACAGTTCGGCTTCCACATCATCAAGCTCACGGGCATCGGCCCCCAGACCAAGCCGTTCCAAGAGGTCCGGTACCAGGTCAAGCAGGCCATGCTGCTCAAGGACCCCGCCATTCAGAGCGAGATCCAAAAACAATACGATGAGGCAAAGAAGGAGCTCTCCTCCCTGAAGGATGACTCGGGCTTGCAGGCCCTGGACAAGAGGTTCGGTATCAAGCCGGCCGACGTCGCGGTCCCCTTCGGGGAGAACCAGGCCATCGGCCCGCTGGGCTTCGATCCGGAGCTCTCCAAGGCGATTTTCACCACCCCCCAGGGGGCCTGGTCCAAGGTCCTTCCCTACCGCGACAATGGCGTGATCCGCTTCAAGGTGACCACCGTCCAACCCGCCCACACGGCCAGCTTCGACGAGGCCAAGAACCAGCTTCGGCAGGAGATCCAGAACGAGCGGGCCTCCGCCTTCGCCAGGACGGCCGCCTCCGCTCTGCTGGCGGGGGCGAAGGACGCCGCCTCCCTNGAGGCCGACGCCAAGAAGGACAACTACGCGCCGCAGCAGGTGGGGCCGCTCACCGCCACCGACACTATTCCCGGCGTGGGCAAGGATCCGGAGGTCAACAAGGCCTTCCTCGCCGCCAAGGCCGGTGACAAGGTGGGGCCGGTCGCTAGCAAGACCGGCTGGGTCGTGGGCATCGTGACCGACCGTACCAACGCCGATATGNAGAAATTCGAAGAGGATAAAGACCAACTCGCCCAGACCCAGGCCAACAAGGTTGCCGAGCAGTGGATGAACGACTACGTGGAGCGCCAGCGGCAGGCACTCGAAGCGGATAAGGCCATCCGGTTCAACCAGCCCCTCATCAAGGAGATGGAGCCCGCTTCCTCCAGGGAGGCCGGCTAGGACTCGCCTCTGGAGTCTCCATGATCAGGGTCCTCAGGATCGCAAGCTTGTTGGCCGCTGGTCTCCTGCTGGCGGGGCTCACCTTCAGCGGGTCTGAGCCCGTTCAGGTTCGGACCATCCCCCTCGACATAGCGGCGGACTTCGCCCCCTTGCTCTGCGGCGGCCGCCTGTACGTGTTTAGCTCCGGCGGCCGCAACCAGGTCATGAGTCCGGACGAAACCGCCCCTGACTGCGATCCCGTCCAGATCATACCCCTCATGCAGCCCAGCTGCGGGCCGACGGGGCCTGTGCTGGCGGACCGCGACGGGAACCTCTGGCAGATGGGCAAGGGCGTGCCCGCCGAGGTGGGGCGCCTGCAAGGCCCGGCATCCCAGCTCGTGGCGCTTCTGCCGAGCCGGAACGGAACCGTGGAGGTCTACGCGGACCGAATCGTCCTTCCCGGAACCCAGGCCACGCCCCTTCCGCTCAAGGCCACGTCGGCCCAACGCCTGGCCCACGGCGGATTCTGGGTCTGGAACGCGCGATCGGCGGCCCGATTGAGTCCGCAGGGACGACTCCTCTGGACCTGGAGGCCCAAGGGGGAGGGACCGGGGCCGGCGGTGCTGGCCGGCGGGCTCGTGCTGGCGGGCACCAGCAGCGGCTCACTCGTGGCTCTTTCGGATGCCGGCGGAAAACAGCGCTACCGCTACCACAGCGGCGGGGAAATCGTAAACCCGCCNTGGGTCACCGGCAAACTCGTCATCTACGCCTCCCTTGACCACCTCGTGAGGGCCCTGAAAATCCGCTCCGGTCAGCTCGCCTGGCAGTTCCGCACCGACGGCAGGCCCTCCTTCGGCCCGTACCCCGTGCAGGCCGGCCTNCTCTTCGCCGAGGATCCGGGCCAGCGGCTCTTCATCCTCGATCCCGCGTCCGGCAGAGAGATCTGGAATTGGCGGGTTCCCAAGGGCGCCATTCTGAAGGCGCCGGCCGTTGCCGGGGACAGGGCGGCGGTGCTGGCCTGGAGCGACACGCCCGAACCCACGCTCTACCTTGTCACCCTTCCCCCGAAACCTACGCCTTCCAAGGCCGAGGCCCCGCATCCAGCGAAACCTTCCGCCTCCAAGAGGAAGACGCCGCACCCATGACCCCGAACCCCATCTGGATCACCCTCGACAGCCCCGATCCGGATGCCCGCTCGACTGAGTTTCTGAGACACAGCAATCCTTACGGCGTCATCCTTTTCGCCCGCCATCTCAAGAGCCGACGGCAGGTGGCCGAGCTCTGCCAGGCCATCCACGGCTCCACCGAAGGGTTCTCCCCCTTGATCGCTCTGGATCAGGAGGGGGGAAGGGTCAGCCGGCTCGCCGCCATCGGATATGACTTGCCGGGCGCGGAATNNTGCGCGGCGGACCCGGCCAGGGCCAAGGCGGCCGGAGCCGAGGCCGGGGAGATCCTGCGCGGCCTGGGGTTCGACGTGGATTTCGCCCCAGTGGCCGACCTCGGTCCCGCCCACCCGGGCACGGGGCTCGAGGGGCGGCTCTTCGGCGACGATCCCCGCACGGTCACCTCGTGCTGCGCGGCCTTCCTCGCAGGGCTGCATGACACCGGTATCGAGGGCTGCCTGAAGCATTTCCCCGGGCTCGGGGGAACCCGCCTGGACAGCCACCGCGTCCTGCCCTTCGTGGAGGGCGGTCTCACCGACCGCCAGGACCACCTGGCCCCCTACCGGGAGCTGGCGGGGCTCGTCCCGTACGTCATGGTGGGACACGCCGCCTACGCCTTCCTGGACGGAAGGAGCCCGGCCACCCTACATCCAGGAACCTATGAACTNTTGTCCTCCCTGGGCTTCAAAGGGCTCAGCGTGACGGATGACCTCTCCATGGGCGCCGTGGCCGCCCTGGGTGATCTCCCGGGCCTCGTCCTAAAAAGCCTCTCGGCGGGCGCCTCCCTGGCCTTGTGGGTCTCCTCCCAGGAGGCGACCCTGCGGGCCCTGGACTCCGTCGCCTCGGAGCCTCTCTGGCTTGCAAGACGGGACGCCCTGGCGCATTGTAGGGTGGGGAGCGGGACACCTTGAGCCAGGATGAGAAGTCCAGGATCCTCATCGTCGAAGACTCCCGTTCCGTCCGGGAGGAGATCCGTCAGGTCCTCCGGGAGGCGGGCGTCGATGCGGTCTTCTACGAGGCGGAGAACGGCCTGGACGGCTTCAAGATCATGGTGGACCACCCCTTAGACCTCGTCTTTTGCGATCTCGTGATGCCCCAGATGGACGGGCTCAAATTCCTGCAAATGCGCGCATCCCGAGAGGAGATGCAGGAGGTTCCCGTGGTCATGCTGACCGCGGTGGGCGACGTGGATCAAAAAATCAAGGTGCTCTCGGCCGGCGCCAACGATTACATCACCAAGCCCTTCCACCCCGGCGAGCTGGTGGCGCGGGCCAAAGTCCACCTGAAGGTCAAACAGCTCCAGGACGAACTCCGCCAGAAGAACAAGCTGCTGATGGAGCTCTCCACCACCGATAGCCTGACGAAGATNTACAATCGGCGCCACTTCCTGGATCTGGCCCGGAAGGAGATGGAGCGCAGCGAGCGCCTCGGCCTCCAGGGCGCGCTCATGATCTTCGACGTGGACCACTTCAAGGGGATCAACGACCGCTACGGCCATCAGCTCGGAGACCTCGTCCTGGTGGAGATCTGCAACACGGTGGGCGGCTGCCTCAGGGACTACGACATCTTCGGCCGTTACGGNGGCGACGAGTTCACCCTTCTCTTTCCCCAGACCTCCATCACCAGGGCCATGAAAACGGGCGAACGCATCGAGGAGGCCGTGCAGGAGCTCGTACTCAAGGAGCTCCCCGGAGAGCGCTTCACCATCAGCGGGGGGATGGTGTCCAACTCGACCCCCGGCGAAGACCTGGAGAGCCTCCTCCGCCGGGCCGACCAAGCGCTCTATCTGGCCAAGAGCGAGGGCCGGGGCCGGATCGTCTGTCTCGAACGCTGAAAGGGACCGGGGGCTGGGG
>JGI24721J44947_10012855_pt1 | contig 10268 bp, 9 predicted proteins | sample YelNatPaOPGAMG01_FD_44947 | JGI IMG/M metagenome (IMG submission 44947) | reverse complement strand
GTCTTGGTCCCGTTTATAACCCATTCGTCGCCTTCGCGCGTTGCGCGGCATGAGATATTGGCGACGTCCGAACCCGCGTCGGGTTCGCTTAGCGAGAACGCGCCGAGAAATTCTCCGCGCGCCATCCGCGGGAGATACTCGCGCCGCTGCTCCTCGGTGAATCCGCCGCCCAGACCGTTGCCGCGCGCAATTATGCTTGCGACGCTCATCCACGCGCGCGCCAGCTCCTCGGTGACAAGCGCATACTCGAACACTCCCAGCCCGAGTCCGCCGTATTCCTCCGGGATGATGATTCCGAAATAGCCGAGCTCGGCCATCTTGCGCCGAAGGTCCATCGGGATGTCACCCTGGACCGGATCAAGCTCGTTGGCGACCGGCAGCACTTCGTTCATCGCGAACTCGCGCGCGCTCTGCTGGATCATCAGGCGTTCTTCGGTCATGTAGCTCATCGGACGGCGCCTCGCTTGTTGACGAAGTTGGTGCGGCGAAAATCGATCACCAGTTCGCCGCCGCTGTTGAAACCCTCGGTATGCCAGGTGACGATTCCACTCTCGGGCCGGCTCGAAGACTCGCGCCGCTCGACCACCGTGCTGCGCGCCGTTAGTGTATCGCCCGGGTAGACGGGCTTGTGAAACGTAAGATCGTCAACGCCGAGGAACAATCCGCCGCCCTCGCTCAGATCCTCGACCGAAAGTCCGAACACGACCAGAAAGACGAGATTAGGGTTCACGACGACGCCGCGATGGCCGTTGGCGCGCGCGTAGTCGGCGTTGAAGTAAAGCGGGTTGTANGAGAGCGTGAGGGTGCTGAACAGGCTGTTGTCGCCCTCGTTGATGGTTCTGCCCCAATGATGCTCGAAGACGCGGCCCGGCTCGAAATCCTCGTAGCAATGGCCCTTGGGAAGTTTCCGGGCACGCGCCCGGAGTTCTTCATTCATCGCGTTCCATTCTCCCCTTAAGTTTCATGCGGCGACATTTCGCGATCAGCCAAGCAGCGCCGTCAGGCGGTCGATTCTCTGGAGTTGCTCGACCTTCCAGAGCATCTCAAGCGCCTGGGCGGCGGCTTTCTCCGGACGTCGCGCGAAGCTAAAGCAATCGTTGAACTTGTCGGCGATTTCCTCGTCGCTGAGCGGATTTGCCGCGGTCCCGCGCGGCTCTGCGACTTCCTCGATGATTTTCCCACCGTCCTTGCGCTCGACGGTTAGTCTGGCGAAGGTGGCGCGGGTTCCTTCCTCGACAGCGACATCGTGCTTTGCGGGCGTAACCTTTTCCAGGAGCGTGCGCGCCTCGGGCCGGCGCACCATCTCGTCCGTGAAGGTGGCCAGCACGACCTTGCGATCGATAAACGCCGCGGCGAGCGCGTATTCGAGGCTGAACTTGCCTTCGAGGCCGGTTTTCGGGCGATGATGAATCAGGGGCGAGAGAAAGAACGGGCTTAGCTCCGCCCGAATCGAAGCGATATCAGCCGGGCGCAGGTCGAACCGTTTCGCGATTGAGAGCGCCGCATCGATACTCGCGTGCGTGCAGTAACAACAGGGATACTTTTTGACGCTCAATCCCGGCCGCTCAAGCGTCCATCCTTCCATGTTCGCGACAGCTTTTTCCGGGTCGTACGGTCCCGCTGCATAGACCGCGAAGTATCCGAGCGGCGATTCGAGGATCGCAGGATCCGCCGTGAAGCCCGCGCGTGCGAGCCTGACTGCCGTAATGCCCGACCACGCCGCGTGTCCCGGATGAAACGGCTTGGTCATCGTGCCGAAATTACGCCTGAGTCCCGCGGCCTGCGAAGCCGCAATCCCAAACGCGCGCGCCGTCTCCTCCGCATCAAGACGGTACGCCCTGGCCGCGGCTGCCGCCGCGCCGAGCACGCCCAGGGTCGAAGTCGAATGCCATCCGAGCAGGTAATGGCTTTCGCCGAAGGCGCGCATTGCTTTGGTTTCGACCTCGACGCCGGTTACGTACGCGGTGAGGAGATCGCGTCCGTCGCCGCCTTCATCCTCGACCGAGGCGAGCGCGGCGAAAACCACCGGCACGCTCGGATGTCCCACGGTGTTGACGTCGTCGTAATCGAGCGCGTGGCCGGCGATCGCGTTCACCATCGCGGCGGCCTGCGGCGGAAGCTTAAGGTCGGCGCCGTCGGCCGGCGCCAGCACGGTCGCGGCGGGGCGGCCGCCGTCCTCGCGCGCAAGCTTCGAGGCGATGCGCGCGGCAGGCTCGATACTGCCGGCTACGGCACATCCGATCGTATCGATCAGTCCGCGGCGGGCAATTTTGCGAACCGGCTCGGGAATCCGCTCATAGGTCATTTCGGCGACGTAATTGGCGAAAGCACGGGTTATTTCCATCGATTTTCTCCGAGCAAGCGGGATGGCGGATGCATCAAGCCCGTTTTCGAGCCAGAATCAGCCAGGACGAGCCGGCTTTTCAAGAGCCTTTGATCGGCGTTCGGCGAGTTCATTCACGTTTCAACCTCGTTAGTTGAAGAGTAGGGTTTTGGCAACTGGAATAAAACGACCGCTGGAATCCGCGCCTGGCACAACGCTCGGGCGTGTTTCGCCAGGCGCTCGCGCGGAGCAAATGGTGCTGCTGACGGGCGCGAGCGGATACGTTGGCGGACGGCTGCTGAAGCATCTGCAGGCGCGCGGAGTGCGCATACGATGCCTTGCGCGAAAGCCCGACTTCCTGCGCGGACGAGTCGGCCCCGGCGTGGAGATCGTGCGCGGCGACGTTCTCGACGAGCAGAGCCTCATCGAAGCTTTGCGCGGCGTCGACACTGCCTACTACCTGGTGCATGCGATGGGCGAGGCGTCGGGGTTCGAAGAGATCGATCGGCGCGGCGCGGGGAATTTCGCTTCGGCGGCCCGCCATGCCGGCATCCGCCGGATCATCTATCTCGGAGGGTTGGGCGAAAGTGCTTCGGACCTCTCACCGCATCTGCGAAGCCGTCACGAGGTCGGCGAGATCCTGCGCTCGTCGGGCGTGCAGGTAATCGAGTTTCGCGCCTCGGTGATAATCGGTTCGGGCAGTCTTTCATTCGAGATGATTCGCGCGCTGGTCGAACGNTTGCCGGTGATGATCACGCCCCGATGGGTGGCGATCAGGACGCAGCCGATCGCGATAAACGACGTGTTGGAATATCTCACACAGGCGCTGACGATTCCGCTCGATGGAAATCACATCTTCGAGATCGGCGGTGCCGACGTCGTATCGTACGGCGACATGATGCGCGAATACGCGCGCCAGCGCGGATTGCGCCGCTACCTGGTGCCGGTTCCGCTGCTGACGCCTCGGCTTTCGAGCCTGTGGCTCGGCCTGGTAGCGCGCCTTTACGTGCGCGTTGGGCGAAAACTGATCGACAGTATCCGCCATGCAACCGTGGTGCGCGACGACTCGGCGCGACGCGTTTTCGCCGTCACACCGATCGGAGTGCGCGAAGCGATAGCCAGCGCACTCCGTGACGAGGATCGTCAGTTCGCTGAAACCCGATGGTCCGACGCGCTTTCGTCGGCGGGAATTCGCGCGGAAACGGAAAGCATCAGGACCGGAATCCGGATCGTGGACTCGCGGGCTACAAGGGTGGACGTCGCTCCCGAGAAAGCGTTCGCGCCGATAATCCGGTTGGGCGGAGCGAGAGGATGGCCTTACGACTGGCTATGGCGTCTGCGCGGGGTTATCGACCTGCTCGTGGGAGGTCCCGGGATGCGGCGGGGACGGCGCGATCCGGAGAACCTTCATGTTGGCGACGCGCTCGATTGCTGGCGTGTCGAGCGCTACGAGCCCGGCGCGAAACTCACGCTTGCCGCCGAGATGAAGTTGCCGGGGCGTGCTTGGCTCGATTTTGAAATCGAGCGCGACGGCGACGGCTCGATTATCCGCCAGACCGCGATTTTCGACCCGCGCGGGCTGTTCGGTCTCGCATACTGGTACCTGAGCTATCCGCTGCATCGGCTGATCTTCGCCGCGATGCTGCGCCAGATCGCCGAGGAGGCGATTGTCGAGGCGAGGAAATCGCGATGACGGCCCGCGTTTCAGCCGCGTGTCATCTGGGCGATTGCGAGTTCGTGACCGCCTGCGTGGCGGGCGACAGTGTTGGCGAGGCGGATGGCGACGCGACCTTGAATGACCACCTGTAACTGTCGCCGCCCGCCGTGACGGAAACCTTGTAGGTGCCGGGCTTGAGCGGCCTGCGGGGAATCATCACTGCCCCGCCGGGAAAACCGAGAAAGGGACGGACGATTCGGGACAGCATCTTCTGACGCTGGCGGACTTTAGCTGAGTAATTGGCTTCCGCCTGGTTCGGGGCCCGCGCAGCCGCCGGCTTGGCGCCGGGTAGGTGTACCCGCTGACCAGGCAATTCGCGATCTGGGTTCCGTTGTGCGCCGGTCCGCTCAGCACTTCCAAAGTGCTGCACAGCTCTGGATTGTCTATCGGCGCCTCGTGTTATCTGTAGAAGGTCTCGGCGATTCGCCGCTGATGCTCCGCGACTTTCTCCGCGCTGACGAACACCGCTGGTGCCGCAAGCGTCATCGAATCCGCCGTTTCCCAGAGCCTCGCGACGCGCTCGCGCACTTCGTCGCGCGTGCCCGCGATCGCGAACGTCGCAACCATCTCGTCGGGAATTGCCTTGAGCATCGCGGCCGTGTCACCGCGCGAGGCCGCCTGGAAGGCAGCGCGGGCCTCGGCTCCAAAGCCGTGCGCGGCGAAATATTTCTCGTACTGCTGCATCGAGGCGTAAAAGGCGACCGTCCCGCGCGCGTCATCGATCGCCTGCTTGCGATTCTCGTCGATCGCGACCCACGCCCACACGTTGAGATCGAAGTCCGAACGCTTGCGGCCGGCTTTCTTCAGCGACGCCTCAAGATTGGTCTTCACCTCGTTCTCGATCCATCGCGCCGACCAGATTGGATGGCCCGGCAGACCGTCGGCGATCTCGCCGGCGAGCCGTACGGCGCTTTCGAACACTGCGGGCAGATAGATCGGAATGCGATCGCGGACCGGCGGGGTGAGAGTCCTGAATCCCGTCAGGTCGAGCTTGTGATACTCGCCCTCGATTTTGCCAAGCTGGCCGCTATGGGCGCCGGCGATTATCTGGCGAACGATACGGACGACTTCGCGCAGATGGGCGATCGGCTTTCCGTAGGTCACGCCGTGCCAGCTCTCGTTCCACCATCGGAGACTGGTTCCGAGTCCGAGAACCATCCGGCCGCCGCTCATGGTGTCTATATCCATTGCGCTGAGCGCCGTTTCGAGCGGACTGCGCGTGAAAGCGAGGGCGACCCCGGTCCCCAGTTTGACCCGCTTCGTCGCCATCGCAAGCGCGCCAAGCGGAACGAACGGAGGACCGTAGAGCTGGACGCACCAGATGCCTTCGAGGTGCGCGGCTTCGCATCCAGCCGCGATATTGGCCATCGTCGCGGCGTCGGCGACCATGCATAGTCCCCAGTAACGGCGCTTTCCGTTCATTCGACAGGTCCTCGCAAAATCTTCGGGCGGTATCCTTTTAGCACACGTCGCCACCCTGCGCATCGGCGCGACACACGCGAAGAGGGCGCCGCAAAATTCACCAGCTTGCGGAATCCGTCTGGCGTGGCCACGCATTCGCAGAGTATCGAAACCGGCGCTATGGCGCGGAAGGCTCCACAGCTTGGCTCCTTAGGTTCCATATTGCGCGCTGAACAGATACGGCGGCAGGAACGCGCTATGCGCCGCCTGCCCATGGTCGGCACGCCAGTTCAACGCGATTTTTACAACTCGGGGAACACGTGGGCCTGAGCACCGGCGTTGGCACACAAGCTGCACTGCGTCGATGCGGGCGTAATCGACGAAATAGTCTTGGGGCTTGAGGGCTAAAGCCGGCTGGAGCCGCAATTGCGCTGCCGTCACGGTGGCTTGCGGCGACGGAAAAGCTGGGGAGGGCTTATGTCCGACGCGACATTCGACGCTGTGATCATCGGAGCCGGTCACAACGGCATGGCGTTGGGAGCGTACCTCGCGAAAAGCGGATGGAAGGTCGGAATCTTCGAAAAACGCGGTGAAGAGGGCGGCGGACTGTGCACCGAGGAGCTCACCCGCCCCGGCTTTCTGCATAACGTTCACGCCAACTATCACACCCTGGTCGGTATCTGTCCGGTTTACGACGACCTGGAACTGGTCAGCCGTCACGGTCTGCGCTACGTGCAGCCGCCGGTGCAAATGGCGAGCGTGTTCAGCGACGGCCGCGCGCTCACGGTACATACCGATCTGAACAAGACCTGCGCCTCGATGGCGCGCTTCTCCGAGCGCGACGCCGATACCTTTCATCGGCTTTACGAAGAGACGCGCGGCTACCGCGATCTCATCCTGCGCACGCTGATGTACTCGGCGCCGCTCTCGATGCGAGATATCACGCGCGCGATGCATCTGTGGGGCGTCGAGGCAAAGAGCGAGTTCCTCAGCGTCAACCTGCGCCACGAGACGATCACCGAGTTCCTCGACCGTCACTTCGAGAACGACCGGGTGAAGGCGCATCTTGCGTTCCACGCGGCGCTGGCCGGCTATGCGACCGATCGGCGAGGGCTGGCGGTTTCCTTTCCTCTACTGGTCAGCAAGATCGACAACTGGCACGTATGCCTGGGCGGCTCGCACGCGCTTGCGCACTCGCTGTGGGAGGCGTTCGCGCACGCGGGAGGGCGCGTTTTCCTCAAGCACGGGGTGGAAAAAATCCTGGTTGAAGACGGCAGGGCAACCGGCGTCGTGCTGGAGGACGGAAGCCTGATTCGCGCCCGGTACCTGGTCGCAAGCTCGGCGAGCCTCGAGCAGACGTTCCTCTCGATGGTCAGTCCGGAGCATTTACCTGCGCCCGTCAAGCGTGAAGTGGAACGCTTCCCGCACATGGATGCGTCGTTTTTCAGCGTGCATCTGGCGCTTGCGAAAAGACCCGAGTACCGCGCTGCCGAGTTCGACCCCGAGGTAAACAACGCGTGGGTAATCAACCTCGGCTACGAGAGCGCGAGCGAACTCAACGACGACTGGCGCGCGCTGCGCGCGGGCCGGATGCTCGAGCCGAGGCCCAACGCCGCGGTCAATACGCTGTTCGATCCGAGCGACGCGCCCGAGGGCTGTTATACCGGGCTTTTGCGACAGCTCGCTCCGTTCGCGCTGAACGAGGGCGGGCCTTACGCGTGGGACAAGATCGCGCGCGAGTACGGCCAGCGATGTATTGACGTGTGGAAGGCCGCCGCTCCCAACCTGTGTGAGGGCGCCTTGCTCGACTGGACGACGTACACGCCGCTCGACATCTCGCGCCGTATACCCAACATGGTGCGGGGCGACTGGATCGGGGGGCTTATCGACCTCGACAACCTGCTCGACCGGCGGCCCGGCCCGGTTCTTTCCGAGTATCGGACGCCGATCGGCGGGCTTTACATGTGCGGCGCGACCCAGCATCCGCACGGCTTTGTCACCTTCGGCCCGGCCTACAATGCGCTCGACGCGATCGCGCGCGACTTCAGGCTGGAACGCTGGTGGTCATGAAAGAGGGTGGCGATCGCGCGGACGAAGTCGAGGTGACGCTCGCCGAGGGAGCGCAGAGCGGGCTTGCCTCGATCGTGCAGCAGTACCTTGAACAGCAGATAGCGGAATCTGCGGTGCGGCGCGCAAGGGCGGCGCGTCTGCGCGGGCGAATCGGGCTCAGTGCGACCGATTACGGCGTTTCGGTGACAGTCGATTTCGGACCGCATCGCATTTCGATCATGGACGGGATGCGCGCGCCGCTCGACGCATCGATCGCCGGTCCTTACGCCTCGCTGACCAAACTGCTGCAGGGGCGCAGCAACCCGCTGGTCGAGCATCTGCGCGGAAGGCTCAAGGTGACGACTACCTTGCGCAACCTGCTTCTTCCGCTGCGGGTGCACGCNCTGGTCAAGCTGTCGCCCGGGCGCGCACGCTGACGATGGGAGAGCGGCTATGGCGGACGCAAGCTACGACGCGGTGATTATCGGGGCAGGGCACAACGGGCTCTGCCTGGCGGCCTACCTGGCGCGGGCCGGGATGAACGTCGGGGTTTTCGAGCGCCGTCACGACGAGGGCGGCGGCGCACATACCGATGAAGCGACGGTGCCCGGCTTCTGGCACAACCTCCATGCGCAGTACATGGAGTTTATCGATTACATGCCGTTTTACCGCGACTTCGACTTGCCGAGCTTTGGTGCGCGGATGATAAAGCCCCAGGCGCAGGTTGGAATCGCGTTTGCTGACGGCCGTCCGCCGCTGGTCATCTATCTGCCCGAGCTGGCCGACCGGACCTTCAAAAGCATCGCGCAGTTCTCGCGCCACGACGCCGAGGTTTTCAACGAGATCCGGCGCAAGGTGATGGATGCGGACCGCTACATCGCGGCGATCCTGTACACACCCACGCCCGACGAATCGCGCGGGGAAAGCGCAGATCCCGAGATCGCGGGCAAGGTGCTTGAACTGTACTCCTCGCTTGGATTCGGTGCCGAGTGGATGCCGCGTTCGCCAAAGGTGATTATCGACGAGCTGTTCGAATCGACCGAACTGCGCGCGACCCTCTATCGCCAGTGCGTCGAATGGGGAGCCAACCTTCATGCCGGAGACGCATTCGGCTTCATCCTCTCGGTCATCTGGCTGTGCGGCAATCACTATATGTCGGTCGGCGGGACCCACACCCTCGCCCATGCGATGGCGAGTGCGGCGCTCAACGCCGGCGCAGATTTGCGCTACACGAGTCCGGTCGTCGAAATCCTCACAACCAGCGGGCGCGCCTCGGGCGTGCGTCTCAAGGACGGGCGGATTATCGAAGCCCGAAGATTGGTCGCTTCGAACGCCGATCCCAGGACCACCTTCCTTGAGCTTATCGGGTGGGACCGGCTGAGCGATTTTCGCAGGGAGCGGATGGCGAATTGGCGCTTCGGTCCGGAGCACGTGCTCGGCACGCCCTCCTTCGCGCTGCACGAAGCGCCCGACTACAAGAGCGCGCAGTTTAATCCCGACATCAACAAGTGTTTCTATACGATCGTCGGTTTCGAGAACCATGAGCAGGTCTCGGATTACATTCTGCAGGCCTACGGCGGCCGCGTGCCGGAGCGCCCGGGTGCCGGCACCTGGGTCAACACCTTGTGGGATCGCAGCCAGGCGCCCGAGGGAATGCACGCGATGAACGGATGGTACTTCTTCCCGCGCGCTTCGTGCCTGAATCCCAACGAGTGGGACGAGGTACGTTCGTCGTACAACGCGAGGTTTCTCGAGCTTTGGGGAAAGTATGCGTCGAACATGACGCGGCGCAATGTTATCTCCGACAAACTTTACGTCTCCTTCGACATGGAACGGCGTATCGCGATGCCCGAGGGTGATTTCTCGCACGGACGCCTGGGCACGGGCATGAGTTTCACGATGCCGCGGCGGTTCGTCTATCGCACCGAGATCGAAGGGCTCTATCTGTGCGGCGCCTCAGCGGGCGGCGGCGGGATCAGCGCCGCGCCCGGCTACAACGCGTTCAAGGTGATCGCCGAGGATTACGGGCTCGAAAAGATCTGGCGCAAGCCCGGCCGTCTCTACTAACAGGGAGCTTCAAAACAATGCCGGCAATCTATACGGCCGAATGGTACGAAGCGCTAAAAGACCTTCTCAACCGTAACCCCGACGTCGAGAAGAACGCGCCGCCCGGAACCTATAACGTTCTTGCCGAAATTATCGGCGACACGCGCTCGCCCTACCTGGCGGCAGGCGAACGCAAAAATTTCGTCATCAAGTTCGAGGCCGGCAAATGCGCCGAATACCGCGAAACAGCGGAGACTCCGCCCCGCAAGGGTTTCGACTTCATCTTCGAGGTTCCCGCCCCGGTTTTCGAAGGCGTCGCTGCCGGAGTAATCGATCTGGTTGACGCCGGGCTCAAGGGACTAATCAAGATAACCGGCGACATGCGAATCCTGATCCGTCATGCCGAGCTCGTAAACGTGCTCTACCGTGTCTACGCGCGCGAGGTCGAAACTGAATGGCCCATGGGCAAGCCCGCCTCGCTCGCCGACGTCGTCGGCCGCGCTGAATGACGTAATCGGATTGACCGGTGGTTCGCGCGCGGGCCGCGTTAGGGGCCCNGTTTCTTCCTTCGCCGGTCAGGCCAGTTTTCGCGTTTTCACTAAACTTTCGTGCACGGCAGGTCGCACCTTCNTCGAGGAGATGCCAGGTTATCGCAGCCAGCCGTTAAGGATTAGGGAATGCGGGCAGCGCTACTCCGGACAAACTCGAGGCACGTTTGCCTTTCATCGCGTC
>JGI24721J44947_10012850_pt1 | contig 10270 bp, 9 predicted proteins | sample YelNatPaOPGAMG01_FD_44947 | JGI IMG/M metagenome (IMG submission 44947) | reverse complement strand
ACATGAGAAGCTGAAGGAGCTGGGCATAATCACGGCAAAGTGTTGGATAGGGAGCAACTTTTTGATGTATTTGGTTCTGCAACATCGGTCACTCTAATTCCCAACTCCTCGCCAATCTCCTTAAAGGGGAATCCCACGAAAGTGGGCGAATCAAACGCGGTCTCTATAAGTGTCCCCGCACAGGAAAAGCCATAAATGCTGATTTAAATAGTGCAGTAAACATCCTACATATCCCCGAGTCCCTGGGATCTAGGAGCAGAGGGCAACTCCTGGGGAGGGATAGGGGTAACGGGCTGAAGGCCAGCTTGGTCTACCGCTGGACGAACGGAGCGGGGTGGGTGAAAAACGCTAGCTGTGAAGTGATGAAAATGAAGGCGTAAACCACAAACCAATGATCCGCCCTGAGGGAACCCTCGCCTTAGGGCGGGGAGGAGGTCAGAATTCTTAAAAAAATATCTCTCCTTTCAAATACCTTTTTAAATACCTCTTTTTCGCCTCCGCCTGCAAGGATGGAAACAACAGGATCTCCTTTTTTGTATTTGCCCCAAGGGATATCTGCGAAGAATGGGTTTCCTGTCAGGTCTTTTTTTATTGAAATATCTTCTTTGGCAAATAGTATTGCCCTAATTGCGAATCTTTTTGCATTTGGTTTTTCAATTCTCTTCCCTTCAAAGGCCTTTACATGTAAAGAAAAAAGATTGACATCAAAGCACCATTCCACGCTGTCCAGAGACCCCTGAAATCTCGGATTAAGTTCTAGAACATAGGGTTTCTCTGCTAGAATGAAATCAACTCCGACGGAACCCCTCAAATCGAAAAGCTGAGCTGTTTCTATAGCGATTCTCTCAATTTCTCTTCTTTTCTCATCATCAACGATCAGAGGGGTGAGATTACCGCTGTATCTGAATCCGTTGGCGTACATTTCTTTCCATCCGGAGAAAATCCTGTTTATGGCAATCGGCAAAATCTCTTTTCCGCATATAAGCGAGACGCTGCAAGGAACCCCTTCAATAAATCTCTGGAATATTACTCCCTTTTCATCTCCATTTGCAAACTTTACGCCCTCTCCTCCGCCACCAATTCTTGGCTTTGCAATTGCTTTACCTTCGGGTTTTTTCAGTACTTCTGGATGTGGTATACCGGCTTTTTCGAGTATTTTGTAAAATTCCAGCTTGTCTATTATCCTCTTACTTTCTTTCGGATCATTGCAAAGCAGATCTGCATTGACTTCAAGGGTTTCAGCATTGGAACAAAGAATTACCTTGGCATTCTTTTCTTGAGCAATTTTTTCGGCCAAGGTTCTGCAATCGCCACCCATTTTATAAACTTCTTTGCAGTATAGCTTTAAATCCAGGTCAGCATATTTTGTGATCGCGTAGACATCATATCCGGCTTTTTTTGCCGATTGGGCAACGTTTCTGACGTTTGTTCCTACTAGGAGCACTTTCTCAGGCATCTTCTGATTACATCTTCTTCCTCGCTTCTGTAGATTTCTTTTGCGCTTCCATCACCGAGAACTTTTAGACCTCGGAAGATTACCGCTGGAATTCCGTCTCCAGCTTCTCCCATAAGAAGATTTGCAAAAGCCGCTATCTCGTCAGCGATGCATTCAACCGTTACTTCAAGCTTGTTGCCGTAGAGATCTGTTTCGCCCCTCCAATCCCTCATTGCGGAAACTCCGGAAATTCCCATTGCTATTCCAACCACTCCCTTTCTGAAGCATCTTCCGTTTGTGTCCGTGATTATAACTCCAACTTTTTTTCCAAGCTTTTCAAACTCCCTTCTAATTCTCTCTGCGCTCTTGTCTGGGTCAATCGGAGGGAGCAGTATTTTTCCTTTATCGATGTTTGATGCATCTATGCCTGCATTGATGCAAATGTTGCCGTATTTTGCTTTAACAAGAAGGAAAGGCTCTCTGATTAGAATTTCCTCGCTCTCCTCTATAACAGCCTGAATGAATTCAGGTGGTTTTGCAACTTTCTTGCTCAATTCTATGGCCAGCGAACTTGGTTTGTAGTCGGAGAGATTTTTCACCCTCCCTTCGGATTTTGAAACTATCGTAGAACATACAACAATCACGTCGCCGTCCTTTACTTCCACCTTCTCGCTTATCAGCTTCGCTATGTTGTCCCCCTCTTTAATCAGAGGCAAACCTTTTACGGGTATTACTTCAAGATTTCCTTGCAAGATATTCGAAGACGACACGAAGAATTTCTTCTCTGCTTGGTAGGACTGCAACTGCTCCTTGGGCAAGTTCTTTCTTTCCCCCACCACTTCCTTTCGCATATTTACCAACCTCCTTTAATATTTCCCTAGCATCGTAATCTTTACCGGCAAATGTCACAACAAATACCTTTCCCTCGCTCTTTGCCATNAGACATCCAACNGCCCCCCTCTTTGAGAGGTAGTCTCCGAGTTTCAAAAGTTCGTTCATATCCGCGCTTAATATTTCAACTACTACCTTGACTGAATTGAAATCCTCAGCATTTTTAAGCAAAACCTCTCCTTTAATCTTCGCAAGCTCTTCTTTAAGTCTTTCTATCTCCTTTTTCTGTTCTTTCCACTCTTCAAAAAACCTCTCAACGGTTCTTGGCAGAACTTTTGGTTCAACCCTCAGAATTTTGCTCGATTCTTTAAGGATCGCCTCCATTTTTGCAATGGCTTCGATAGCAGCTTCAGCAGTTGCAAATTCGAATCGGAGTACTCCATCTTGAATTGCATCAACGTTCAGTATCTTTATCAGGCCGATCTCTCCTGTGCTTGAGCAGTGAGTCCCTCCACAGGCTTGAACGTCGTCTCCAACTTGAACTATTCTTATTACCCTTCCCGGAGGAACTCCACCTTGGTAAAGCCTGAAACCGAACTCTCTCTCGGCNTCAATCCTGTCCATCCAGAACCATTTTATTGGCTTGTTCGCGAATACTTCNTTGTTTACAATCATTTCGATTCTCCTTATTTCCTCGTCGCTCAGTTTTTTGTAATGGGTTACATCGAGTCTGGCTTTTTCCGCCTCTTTTTTGGCACCAGCTTGCCATACATGTTTTCCGTAAAGCTTCTGGAGTGTGTACAACAGCAAATGAGTAGCAGAATGATGCCTCATGTGTCTGAGCCTTTTCTCGGCATCTATAACACCCTTTACCTCTCCCTTTATTTCTTTTGCATTTTCGACTTTATGGAGAACTATTCCGTCAATCTCAAGAACCTTCGAAACAAAGTATTTTTCACTGTTAGAAATTATGTACCCAGTGTCACTCTCCTGTCCCCCGCTTTCGGGATAAAAAGCGGTTTTATCGAGGATTAGATATCCGTTTTCGAATCCAAGAACTTTTGCGGTAAATTCAAAAAGCTTCGGATTTTCGTAGTAGAGCTTAGATGTCTTTGGATATACGTTTTTCAGTGTCATTATTTCCTTCTTCTCCTTTTCGGCCTTGGAATGCATTTTTGCGAGTTCGCTGTAAACGTCAACTTCCTCAACTTCAACTCCTTTTTCTTTTGCAATTCTGTAAACTAGTTCGGCCGGAAGTCCGTGGGATTCGTAAAATTCTATAAGATCGTCTTTGCCTATCTTCCTCTTTTTCCCTACGGTTCTTTCTACTATCTTTACACCTTTTTCTATGCTTGTCTTGAACCTTTCTTTTTCGAGCTCTAGAATTTCGTATATCGTTTCCAGAGGGATTTCAAATTTGAATCCAAGCATTTTATTATGCATTTCAACTAGATCCGATAGCTCTAGCGATATTTGCAGTTCTTCAGCCAGTCTTAGACTTCTCCTTATCATCAATCTGGCCAGATACCCAGCTCCAGCATTGGAGGGTACTAACCCATCTCCAAGCATGAAGAGAATGCATCTGCTGTGATCCGCGAGCGCGTAAACCTTTGCAACGGAATCGATCGTTTGCCTAACTTCATCTATATCCATATCGAATCTCTTTGCAACCTCGAATGGCAGGGAATCTTTTGGAATTCCCAGTCCTGCAAGTTTTGAAGCTTCTGCTATGATATTTCTAAAATCTCTCTTCTTTAGTTCCTTCAGTCCGCTGGAGCTGTATATCTCGTCTAAAACTCCGTCAAAGATTGCATCGTAAACTGTGGGGCTTCCTTTGCTCATCCAGACGAACCTTTCGAGACCATAACCTGTGTCGACAATGTAATTCTTCATCCTTCTGTATCTCTCTCCTTTTATCACGATATCGCCATCCTCGCTCAGNTCAAGGTTCATGAAGACTAGAGTTGCCAGTTCTAAACCTCTTACTATTGCCTCAAGACAGGGACCAGCATTTCCGCCGCCGGCCCACGGTTCTTCCTTGTATACTATTTCATCCCTTTTAACCCCGAGTTTTTCTAGTAGTTCTGTGCAATAAGCTACNGTCTCGTTTTTCCAGTATATCTCTTTTTCTGGGTAGTTAAAGGCATGATGTGCCATCATCTCGAAGAGAGTCAAATGTCTTCCAGTCCTCCCAACGCTTTCGAGATCGTCTAGCCTTATGCAGGGCTGTGAGATCGTCAGAGGATTTGCCGGGGGTGGAGCGATGCCAGATGTGACAAATGGCTGAAAATCTGCAATGCTCGCAATGGTTAGATAAATATCATCTCTCCATCTTGCCACAACTGGATACCTTTCAATTCTCTTGTGCCCTCTCTCCTCAAAGAAGCGCAGGTAAAATTCTCTCATTTCAGAAAGCTCGAAAATGCGGCTGAACGGGGAATTACCAATGAAGGTGTATCCTCCACANGGAGGATCGCCGCAGATTTCTCTATCTTCNCTTGTTGTCCAGAAGTATTTTCCGCATTTTGGACACTTTTTTCTAATGAATCCGTTCTCTTTTAGAAATGAGATATCGAGATACTCCTTTTCTAGCGTCATTGTGCTCAGTTAAACTCTCGGTATATATCATTCTCGTCCNCTGAAATCAAAAATCGCAAGCTATTTATATAACGGGTGGAAGGAGAAATGGGGTGATTGAATGCCGGAGCTCGAAGTGAAGGGTAAAAAACTGAGGCTCGATGAAGATGGTTTTTTACAGGACTGGGAGCAGTGGGATGAAGAAGTTGCAAAGGCAATAGCGGCAGATTCAAGGTTTACTCCGCAGCCAATCCTTCAGCTTACGGAGGAACACTGGAAGGTTATAAGATACCTGAGGGATTATTTCATTAAATATGGTGTAGCCCCGCCCATTAGAATGCTTGTGAAACAGATGAAGAAAGATATAGGACCGCATGTGGATCTTCAGTACATCTATAAGTTGTTCCCACAAGGTCCAGCAAAGGACGCCTGTAGGATTGCCGGTTTGCCGAAACCGACCGGCTGCGTTTAAACTTTTTTTATATTTGTGATTTCCGTGGATAGGCTTGCGAGGAGATTGTTGGAAGTAGGGGCTCTGAAATTCGGTGATTTTGTTCTNTCATCTGGAAAAAGGAGCAANGTTTATGTTGACATCAAGATGGCNTCCACTTTTCCGGATATTTTGGAAATGATAGCGGAGGCGATGAGTGAGAAGCTGGTAAATATAGAATTCGACAAAATCGCGTGCATAGAATTGGGCGGAGTACCTATAGCAACGGCTGTTTCTTTAAAGCTTAGAAAACCGATTATAATTTTCAGAAAAGAGAAGAAAGAACACGGCTTAAGTGATGACATGGTTGGAGAACTGAAGCCGGGGGAAAGAGTGGTTGTAGTTGAAGACGTCATAACAACGGGAAAATCGGCCATATCAGTTGCAAGGAGGGTTGAACATAGAGGGGGAAAAGTTGTTAAGATTTTGGCGGTTGTTGACAGAGAAGAGGGGGAATTGCAGTTTGAAAGTATTTTGAAGTTGAGGGATTTAATAAAAATAAAGGATTTCCTCAATTCTTCCAAAACCTAAATCGGTTGCCTCCTTTTCTGCTTCTTCAATTCCAACATTGAAATCGTAGCTGGAAAGAGATTTCTTTACTATTTCTTTTGGGAATCCTATTATCTCAGCAATTTTTGCCACTCCGCTGTTAGCTGAGGATTTGTCGTAATATTTTAGGAAATCTTCAAACAAATCTCGATTGAGCGTTAGGAAATCCTCATTAACGGCTAGCGAACAGCAAACAAAGTCTCCCAGGATTTCGCTAAAGTGTTCAATACAGCTGAAAGTCGAAAGATAGGGCTCCCAAATTGCTATTCCTTTGAGTTTCCCGAAGTTCGCTATCATCTCTTCGGGGGAATCAAAAAACTTTATCTCCTCCTTTATACCCTTTACTTTTACGTACTTTCTCAACATCCTTTCCATTGTGGAAAATTCGGAGCATCCAAACCCTTTTGCGTTTGAAAAAGCTATTCCACTTCCGTTCATCGCAACAACCCTGAATATCTTTATGTTTTTCATTAGAACTCCAAAGAATACTTGGGTGATGAATGGAGATGCTAGTATATCCACGCATCCNTGAACAAGATCTTTTGTNGCCTCTAAGCCGTTCCTGTATAATTTGAATATTGCATTTACTTTTTCTCCGGCATCCACGACTTTAGCGTACTCGCTTGCTTTAAGGAATCCGATTCTTAGGACACCATCTATCGGTCTCGGGCAATGCTTTATAAGCCAAACTCTGTAGCTTTTCTGCGATANCTCTTCCCTGAAAANGATCCTTTCCTCCTCTAGCTGGGATAGAATTTCCGAAACGGTTGACTTTGAAAGATTCAATTTTTTTGCTATTTCACTCTGCAAAAGTCCTCTGTCTTTTGCGGATTCGAGCAGGGAAATTATCCTCTCCTCGGCTCTCATTCAAGAACTCTTTTTACCCAATCGACAACCATTTCAACTCTCTCCAATGCTGTGCCGAGATAGTTCTCCGGCTTGAGTAGTTCAGATAGCTCTTCCTTCGTGAAGTATTGCATAATTTCTCCATCTTTAAGCAGTTCTTCGAGGAGTGAGCTTTTATTGGCGTAGGCCCTCATTGAAGCCCTCCTTAGTATTTCGTGGGCAATTTGCCTATCTACTCCCTTTTTTGTCAGGGCAATCATTACCGCCTCGCTCATGTTTAACCCTTTTTGCATTTCGAGGTTCTTTCTGACNTTNTCCAGATCGATGGCAATCCCAAGAACAACCNTTATCATTCTTGTTAAGATATGATCTGCAAGAATTGTTGCNTCCAGAAGCGTAATTCTTTCGGCTGACGAATTTGTCAGATCCCTTTCCTCCCAGAGAATTGCAGACTGATGNTGCGGCTCGGCAAATGCTCTGACTATCCTTGCAAGTCCGCAAATGTTCTCACTGTCTATGGGATTTCTCTTATGTGGCATTGTGGAACTTCCCACCTGTTTTGCCTCGAACTTTTCCATCAGCTCTCCTACTTCGCTTCTCTGCAGAATTCGGAAGTTTAGTGCGATTTTCTCTAGCGTGGTGGCCAAATTTGCAAGAAATTCCAGATACTCGCAGTAAATATCTCTTGGGATAATTTGGGAAGATATTATTGCGGGCTTGAGGTTAAGAACTCTCATTACCTCCTTTTCTATTTCGAAACCGTCTTTTCCAAAGGCTGCCTGAGTTCCAACGGCTCCGCTCATTTTTCCAACAAGTAGTCTCTCCTTTATCTGTTGCAACCTTATATAATGTCTAGCAACTTCTGACGCCCAGAGAGCAAATCTGAATCCATAAGTTGTTGGTAGNGCNGCTTGNCCATGAGTTCTGCCGAGACAGACAACATTTTTGAATTCAAGTGCTTTCTCGNCCAAGATTCTACCTAGCTTTTTTATCTTTTCCTCTAGTATTAGAACGCTGTCCCTGAGCTGCGTTGCTGTTGCCGTATCAATTATGTCATTTGAAGTCGCCCCAAAGTGTATCCATCTGCAATCTGAAACCTCTCCAATCGCTTTAACTAAAGCCATTATATCGTGCCTTATTTCTTCCTCTATTTCCTTTACCCTTTCGGGCTTAATCTTTCTGGCATTCTTTCGAACCCTCTCAACTTCATCTTTGCTTAGGTATCCCATTTTTGAAAGAGCTTTCAAAAGCGCGATTTCTACCCAGATCATTCTTCTTATCTTACTTTCTTCGCTCCAAATCCTTTTCATTTCTTTTGTTCCGTACCGATATTCGATGGGATGAATCACAGCTCATATTTTATTCGAGTTTTAAAACCTTTTTACCCCTCTCGCATGGTATTACCTTAATTTTTGCGTCCTTGAACTCGATCGTGAAAACCTTGTTCAGCACTAGATACAAAAAAACAGCCAATGCTGCCACCTCGCTGTGTGGCTGAAGACCTATTGAAATGTTCATGTCACAAAGCTCGTAGACTTCCTTAGGGACTTTTTCGGATCCTACTACGACTAATATTTTTTCTGCTTTTTTGATTTCATCTAGTTTTTCCGGCAGCGGAGTTCCATACATTGTAAGATGTATCTTTAGGCCGTCGAATGTTTTAAGCAAATTTCTCCACTCTGCTGTTTCTATAAAGAAGTTCCCGCCCCATCTTTCAACTACTTTTTTAACGCTTTCGAATAGACTTTTGTCAAATTTGTCGAAATAAATCCCTTCTGCGCCAAAAGCCCTTGCTGTTAGGGCTACATGCGTTGATATTCTCTGGTCTCTGTTGATTCTGTGGCCAAGGCGGAGAACGTAGACTTTCACAGCTTCCTTTTTAATTTAAAGTTTTTTTAACTTTTGCAAATCGAAAAGTTTATAAACAATAACGTTTAATTATTAATGAAGGTGGAATAATGGATGTTACATTAAAGTATTGGGTCGATGTGTTCGGTGGAAAGTTGGATAAGCTGGAAATAAAGCTTAAACCATTTGGATTCAGAATGGCACCAGTTACACAGTTGAAAACGCTGGTAGCTGACAGGGATACTGTGGTTGAGAAAGGAAAACCAGCAATTGTGAAAGTTCAAACAATAACATTGCCTGCGAACACAATAGTAGGACCGCTCAACATAATGCGCCACGCACTTGGTAGTGTGCTGGATGTAGTAGAATGCGGCATTCCTACAAGAGTCGAGGAAGATAAGTGCATAAATAACGTTGTTTTCTTACCCATAGACAACGGAGAGATAAAGAAAGGCGACATAGTCGGTGTTTTAAAAGTTTTCTTCGTTAAAACTGGTTTGGTTGGAAAAACGCTTGGATTGGGATCAGCCAAAGTTGAAGTGATCAAGGAGAAAGTTTCTGGTAACCTTGTTTGGAGGGATGATGGAAATATTTACAGAGAGAAAGTCGAAGTAGAGGATATAAGTTATGGAAAGACGCATATTGCTACCTGGGAGCCGGTGGTTTCTGAGGAAGAATTGAAAGTTCATCCCGGCGAAGTTAGAAGGATAAGAATAAGGGAAATTAGACTTCCGCCGAACACCGTCGTTGTTCCTATTGGTTTCATGATGAATGCATATGGCTCTCTGGTGGATGTAATTGAAATAGGGAAACCTTCAAGGGCTGAGAAAGAGAAGATGATAACGGAAGCGATTTTCTTAGCTGTAGAGGACGGAAAAATTGAAAAAGGAGACATGCTGGGAGTTCTCTGTGTTTACTACATTGGTCTAGAAGACTTCAAACCTCTGATAACTGGAGAAAAGAAGGAGTTTGCGATGGTATACCGCAGCGGAGGAGGGGTAATAAGAAAAGCTATGAAAATGGATCCCTTTGGATTCAGAAGGTCCCCAGTTGGTAGATGGGAACCGATAATTGCCGATGAGAAGAAAAAACTGGAGAAGAACAAGCCATGCAAAGTTGCGATCAAAAAGATAAGGCTGCCGAGGAATACGCTTATCTACCCGATGGGTATAATGAGAAATCCCTATGCGGTTTTCATCGATGCAGTTCTTGAGAAAGCTAGTAGAGTTGAGGAGGAAAAAACAATAAGTCAAGCAGTTATTCTGCCACTTCTTGACGGAGAAGTTGAAAAAGGGGATATTCTTGGAATAGTAAACATTTACGAAGTGGAGGTAAGTTCTATCGAGAAACTTAAAACTTGGATCAGTGAATGGATAGAAGCTCAGCAAAGAATTCTATACGAATAAATCTGCTGTAGGTAGCCGCCATATCCGTGTTGAAAACTTTGTTTAGTTTTCTCTTAACCCTTGTTTCCGTTATTTCCAACTGAGTAAGTCAACTTCATTCCATAGCTTTAAAACCTAGCAACTTTAGTATTTCCTCAGCTTCAACGCCTGCATTCCAAAATTTGCCCTCAAAGACTCTACGGCAGATTACAAACCCTTTGCAACTCTTCTTCTGCCTTAAAAGTGGGTTTTCAGCTATAAAGTTAAAACTAGTTTTTTTAGTGGTATTAGGTAGAGATCANTTAGTTT
>JGI24721J44947_10012845_pt1 | contig 10274 bp, 6 predicted proteins | sample YelNatPaOPGAMG01_FD_44947 | JGI IMG/M metagenome (IMG submission 44947) | reverse complement strand
TAAAAAGGATGTAATTATACATAGATTCTTCATCCATCAGAAAAGGAACCCTCCATTTATCCATGAATCGTCTGAGGTTATTTTCATATACATCCTTGTAGTAAGTCCCTTTTGAGCCAAATGTCTTATTCCCGAAGTGATATACAAAGACGCCCATGCATATTACTGGCTTTAATCGAGCAGCGTGGACTCGTATAGAGAGGTCAATGTCTTCAAAATTCCCGGGGTAAAACCTCTCATCAAAACCACCGATTTCATCGAATAACCCCTTTTTTATTGCAAGACAGAACCCTATCAGAGCCTCAGGGAAAATGTAGGTGTTCTGATACTTCCTGGAGATACTCAAGCCATAAGCAGACAGTCTTCCAAAATCGACATTGAACGGCCCTTTAAAGGCAACCGGGCAGTCCTTTATTTCCTGTCTTCCAGCCGCATAATTGGACACAGGTCCTGTTATCCCGATAGTATTGTCCAGGATAAGAGGTTTGAGTAATCCTTTAAGCCAGCTCGGTGTTACAAGAGTGTCATTGTTTAAAAAAACGAGATAGTCCCCTGATGAAACAAAAGCTCCAGCATTACATCCTCCTGCGAAACCTCTGTTTTCATTGAAACGGAGGTACCTTAACATTATTTCTCGATTTCTCTCTTTCCACCTTTTGACATACTGGTAAAGTGGCTCTTCAGAGCCGTTATCAACTATTACAATTTCGTACGGAGAATCGGTATATCTCGCTATCGAATCGAGACATATCTTCGTGTAATCCCAGTTGTTTTTTACAGGGATAACAATGCTCGTCAATGTATTCCTGAGATCTGGCTCTGGAAATCGTATAATTTCCATCCTGGCAGAAAAACTGTATTTTTTCTGCGTATCATTATTTCCTTTCTCCTTCGTTCTCAGGAAGATTTCTTTTAATCCTCTGGTAACAGACTGAGGAGAGTAATGCTCCTCAATGAAATTTTTTCCGTTTTTTGACAGTTCCTCCCAGAGTTCTTTATCTTTATACAGTCTTACTACCTTTTCCGCAAAGTCTCCGGGATTATCAGCAATCAGCACATGGGTTCCATCTCTGAGACCCATGCCCTCCGCACCTACGGACGTTGTAACCACAGGTAGTCCCCATGATAAGGCTTCACCGATTTTGCCTTTCATCCCGGCGCCATATCGCAGTGGAGCAACGGAGACGCGGGATCTTAAAAGATAAGGCGACAGATCCTCTACGTACCCCGTGACGATCACGTCTTCGCTGGCAAGGGCTTTTATATCATCCTCGGGGTTATTGCCTGCTATGTAAAACTTTACGTCCTTGAGCTCCTTTTTTATAAGCGGAAGTATATCTCTGCAGAAGAAAAAGACCGCATCCCTGTTTGGAGGGTGATTAAAGTTGCCCACAAAGAGTAAATCAGACGTTTCTTCAAATGTTTTATTTACGTGAATTCTTTCGTGTATATTCGGGACGATATCTACAGGAACTCCTGACACATGTTCCTCAATAGCTTCTTTATCCCTGTCCGTAACAACCCAGATTCTATCCGCAAGTCTGTAGGTGGCTATCTCTTCTTCTTTATTCCTCAGGGCTCTATCAAGCAATTCTCTATTATTGAGAACTTNCGCCTCTCTGATTTCTCTTACAAAGTGGACATCTACTGAATCAACTATTATCTTCGTAGAAGGCGTTACGTTTCTCAAAAGTGGAATCCATATTTTTCCATTTTGCCAGAATTCAATGATAACCCAGTCAAATTCTGAAGTTTTAAGCCACTTCCTGACCCTGTCTTCTTTTTCTGTTACCAGATCTGACAGTGTATATGTTTTAACTCCCAGGTCTTCTAATACGGGTCTGTATATGGCCTCAAGATTGTTATTCAATGCCAGAAAGGTTATGTGGTACTTCAATGTCTTCAAAATCTTCACTATGTTAAAAAGCCTCAAAGAGCCAGATGCCCTGTCAAAAAAGGGAAGGAAATGGTCAATGATAAGTATCCGCCCTTTTATGTCTCTTTCACATGCCTTTGATACATTCTCCGGTGAATAAGGGAACTGGGCTTTAAGTTCGTTATCCCACTTGCTGACAAATTTTTCTCTATTGATCACCTGATATTTTTTGAAACCCTCACAGAGGTGAGTTCCCGCTGTCTTGCCCTCGTGGTGTATAACGACACTTTTTGGCTGGTAATATACCTTATAGCCTCTCTTTCTTATCTCAAAGCACAAATCCGTATCTTCATAATAGGCCGGAGAATACCTTCTGTCGAAACCCCCTATCACGTCCCACAGATCTTTTCTTACCATCAGGCAGGCTCCCGAACAGTAGTCCACCTCCCTCACGAAGTTGAATTCAGGGTCATCCGGACCCATACCTCTGCCGTAGTTCCATCCATTCCCGTCAGAGAATATGATGCCCCCTGCTTCCTGAAGTTTCCCATCGGGATAAACAAGTTTGGCCCCACAGGCCCCACAGTCCGGGTATTTCTCAAATGTCCTTATCAGGTTCTCAAGCCAGCCTTCTTGAACCTCTGTATCGTTATTCAAAAGGACTATATATTGACCCCTGGCGTGTTCGGCCCCTAAGTTACATCCACCGACAAACCCGAGGTTTTCGTCTGATCTGATATAACGGATCTTATTGTCTTTAAATTCGTCAATGATTTGTTCAATATTTTCCTTTGACCCGTTATCCACGATGATAACTTCGTATTTTATGTTTCCCGTGTTTTCTAAAATAGACCTTAGACACTTTTTTGTAACATCTGATTCATTGTAAACCGGAATTACTATGGAAGCTAAGATCTCTTCGGCCCCCTCAATGGCCCTGATAGTCCTTTCTATTAAAGCCAGATTTTCCCTGTAAATCTCGTTATCACGGTTGAGGCTCACAGCTATTTTTGCTGTACGAAAAGCTTCTTTGTATTCCCCCGTATTGAAGAGCACATAACTTAAATTACTCCATAGTTCCGGGTAACTGCTGTCATATATAAGACCCTGTTCAAACAGCTTTTTTGCTAAAAGCATTTTCCCTTTTCTTACAAAATGCTCCCCGGCCCTGCACAGGAATATGGCCTGTTCCGGGAACAATTTAAAAATTTCGCTCATTACCTGCTCGTCTTCTTTGATTCCAATCTGTTCGCAGGTTTTATCTATTAAATACAGATAATGGTTGATTGCTTTCCCTGAGGATAATTCTTCGATCTTTCTTAAAAGCTCAGCTATTTGCCTTTCCCTCTCCTTTAAAAGGAGACGGTAATAAAAATATTCGTTCCTCAAATTTAGTTGGGTATTTGCCTGTTCGGCGGAATGCTGTCTATACTCGAGAAGTGGCTCAGGCACTAAAACCGCCTCCCACCCTTTTTCAATCATCCTGTAAAAAAGATTGTGATCCTCAGGAAGACTGGTTTTTATGTATCCTCCAGCTTGATCGTATGCCACCCTTCGATACATGGACGAGCCGTGTATAAAGTTCCTTTCTTTCAGTATTTTCTTTGCTTCCTCATTAAAAGGAATGAACTCCCATAAGAAGCAATCCTTCGTGTACGGTATCTTCTTTGCTCCCACATCCTGGGCAAGGACGGACGCTCTGGGGCCGAAAATGATCACATTTGTATAGGCTATTGCCGCTTTTGGATTCAAATCTAACGCCCTTTTGCACTTCTCCACGTAGTCGCTTCTTAGCCTNTTNTCAGCGCCGAGAAAGACAATATAATCCCCTTTTGTCAGGGATACGGCTTTTCTGAAGTTATCTACAATCCCGAGATTTTTCTCATTTCTTACAATTTCTATCCTGCCTTTGTACCGTGAAGCTATTTCTAAAGAGTTATCGGTGGAACAATCATCGATAAAGAGGATCTCATCTGGCTGGACGGTCTGATTGAGTGCAGATTCTATAGCTTCAGAAAGAAAATGACCGTAGTTGTAGTTCGGGATNATCAGTGAAACAGTCGTTTTTTTGAAGGAGGCATCGTTCGTAACAGTTATTCTGTTTAGCTGATACCTGTCTACGTTATTCCCTTCAGTACAGGATAGAGCCCCCGCAAATGTCGACCTTGCAATGCTAAGGACCAGATCGTTGTGCTTACCATGAGGATATGCAAACCAGTTGAAACCGTCGCTATCAATCGATCTTAAGTGCTCCGGTACGTGCATCTCCCTTTTTATTTCGTCCACATCAAGAAGAGTGAGATCCCGGTGTGTCAGGCTGTGCCATTGCAGGTTACCGCCGTGTCTTGACATTTCTTTTAGCTGATCAATGCTGGCGAACCTTGCATACGGCTCAGACGAATCAAATTCGTTACCCTTTCCTATTGCTTCGCCCACGACAAAGAGTTCAAAGGGATAGCCGAATTTTTTTAGAACCGGAAAGGCAAAGAGGTATACGTTTTCGTAAACGCCGTCAAAGGTTATTGCCACATGTTCGGGATTAAACGGGTCATATTCTCTTAAGGCAACAACCTTAAATCTCCTCAGTTCCTCCATCTGCCTTACGAAGTTGTCTACTGTGACCCACCATATGGTGGGAGATTCCAGGTAAACTTTATGATACATCAAAATCATCTGTAGTCTCCCCCGGATGNTTGAATTTTCATGTATAGTTCGTAGATGTGCGTGTACTCCTTGTAAGGATAGAACTCATTCTTCACCAGGTAGAAAGGGAATTTTAAAGAGTACCATTCGGCTATATGACAGCAAAGAAGGAAGCCCCCTGGTCGTAAAATGTCATCTATAATCGAATATACAAGAAGCTTACTCTCTCCGATGTATTGAGGATAGAGTACACCGGTTATAACGATTAGGTCATATGTTTCCTGCTTTTCGAAAAAAGGTATGTCGAAAAGGGATGCCCGCTGAACTCTATTCTTTTCTGATTACCTGCCCTCCTTTTTGCGTGCTTGATAGCATTTCTGAGATATCGATTCCGAGAACGGATTTTCCTGGAAGTTCGAGGGTAATAAAGCCATTTCCACAACCGATGTCTAAAACTCTTTCGTATTCTTTTTCCGGTATGAGGGACATCAGAATGTTTCTCCTTTTTATGTCCGCAGGATCGTTCTCGTACTTCCAGGGGTCAGGATCTGACTCCCACCATTTTTCGAGTTCATCGATAGGCTGGATAGGACTCATATTTTATTCTCCCACTATGTTCACACTTGCTCATTTTAACTTTTGACCTTTTCCTAACTTAAGAACAAAGAAAATTCTACTTTCATTCATTACCAAACATCGCAGATGCAATAAGGGTGCCAAAAGTGTATGCACACTCATATCCTACGGACCAATAAATCGCCTTTTGTCTATTCGCTCGGGTTTTGATAACGCTTTTTATTCCGCCGATTTTCTGTGGGAAGCACTAAAAAGAAGGTATAAGAGTTCCCTTAACTGGTTATAAGGCGGAAAGATTTTCCATCTTGTTTCGACGGATTCCATAAAAAAATTTTTTTGCACCCAGACCTACACANTTTTTGGCAGTTTTCGGGATTTCTTTTGGCAANTTTTTCCTCTATTTTTTAAAATTTGAAGACAGATAGATTTTTTTGTACATATAAACAATACGCATAGGTGCCATGTTTGGTTCTTCATTCATCGAAGATCTAAACATGGAGCTCCTTAAAATATACGACGAAATAGAGCAAAGGGTCCGTGAATTTAAGGCTAAGACAGGAATATCCTGCCTCAGGGACTGCGGGGAGTGCTGCGCAAAAGGGAGAATAAGGATCACCCCATTAGAATTCATTCCACTTGCCTTTGAGCTTGAAAAAAGAGGGGAACTTCAAAAATACCTTGAGCTACTGAAGGGAAAGGAAGAGGGGATTTGTGTGTTTTATAGACCAGTCAGTACGGACTTGAAAAAGGGATACTGTGCATTTTACGAATTTAGGGCCGCCACATGCAGACTTTACGGGTTTGGCTTCAAACGAAACAAATACGGGCAGTATGAGCCCGTAACGTGTGAACATTTGAGAATGGAGCTTTTGAACATACGCAGAGAGCATCTATTACGTATTTTACCACCTGATTACGATTCCGTTATGATCAGGATTTTGGCTCTCTCTCCCTCCTTCGGGATGGATAAATATCCACCAAATAAGGCAATTTCAGTTGCCTTAGAGAAGGTGGGNCTTTTCTCTTTTGTGCGTTCCGCCCATTATCAATATAAGAATGATTCCTACCACGAAAAGTACGGCGAGGGTGAAAAAAACAGTATTGAAAGATAACATCATTGACTGCCTCATAAGTTCTTTGTAGACTGCGGCCTGCGAGATTTTAGTGAGCAGAGGTTCTGAAAAACCTTTGAGGGCGAGAAGAGCTTTTATTTTTTCAAATCCAANCTGATATGGGATATCATATGGTGTCAAANTTTCGACAAGATAGGTCTGGTACATTTGAGCCCTTCGGGAAAGAAGGGTACTGACAAAGGCGGTGCCAAAGCTTCCGCCTATGTTCCTTAGGAAACTTATGATCGAAGTTGCCATGCTCATTTCCTCCTTTTTTACGTGCGCAAGGGATGCGATTGTCAAGGGTATGAATACAAAACCCATCCCGAAGCCAAGAACTACCCTTGGAATNACAAGGCTTAAAAAATCAGCCTGAAGATTGAATTTTGACATCTGGTAACATGCGACTGCGTTTATGAAGAGTCCAAAGATAGCGATGAACGCAGGGTAGACCCGGTTCACCATTCTTCCTGCTATCCAGAGGGATACTATGGTTACGACTCCTCCAGGCCCGAGGACGAGTCCTGTAAGGTACGCAGTATATCCCATAAGCTCCTGGAGATAAAGGGGGAGAAGAATTATAGTTCCAAAGAGACAGAAAAAAGTGAAAAACAAGGCGCCATTCCCTAAGGAAAAGCTCTTGTATCTAAAAAGCCTTAAGTCTATTACCGGGCTTTTCGATTTCGACTCCCAGACCACAAAAAAAGAGAGAGATAAAAGAGATATGATTGCGAGAGTTTGGATCAATCTCGAAGAAAACCAGTCTTTTAATTGTCCCTGGTCGAGAAGGATCTGTAATGCTCCAACCCCAAGAGAAACTGCGGCAAGCCCTATGTAATCGATTTTCATCGGTGCCCTCTTTGCCCATGGTGGGTCCTTTATAAATAGCAAAGTCATCAGGATGGAAATCAGTCCTATGGGAATATTGATGAAAAATATCCAGTGCCAAGACCAGTTATCAGTGATCCAACCCCCGAGCAGGGGACCTATGACAGGCCCAAATATTACACCTGTTCCAAATATAGCCATAGCTATTCCGTGCTCTTCTTTTGGGAATGTCTCAAGGAGTATAGCCTGGGATATTGGCTGAAGTCCCCCTCCTCCTATACCCTGTAAAACCCGAAACATGACGATTGACGGAATGCTCCAGGCGATCCCGCAGAAAAAGGAACTCAAGGTAAAGAGGCATATTGATAGAATCAGATAGTTCCGTCGTCCAAATAATCTACTCAGCCATCCCGTGATTATAACTATTATTGCATTGGAGACCATATACATTGTAAGTATCCAGGTTGACTCCTCAAATGCACCACCTAAGCTTCCCCTTATGTGGCCTAAAGAGACATTTACGATGGTCATGTCTATTATCTCTATCAATGTGGGAAGCATAACGGTAAGTGTGATGATCCACTTGTTCATTTGGTAAGTACGGTTGGGACACAAGACATTCCGATGCGCAAAAGTGCTTTTTTCTCAGGCGTCTCTTCGAGTACTATCTTTACGGGAATTCTCTGTACAACTTTTACCCAGTTTCCCGTTGCATTTTCAGGAGGAAATAGAGAAAAGGATGCTCCGGTCCCAGCCATTATAGAGTCAACCTTTCCTTCAAACACTATCCCTGGGTATGAATCAACCTTTATTTTCACCTTCTGGCCAGGTTTTATTTTCTCTATCTGTGTCTCCTTGTAGTTTGCCACAACCCAAATTTCGGATGAAGCAACGATCGCCATAAGGGGTTGACCAGGCTGGATCTGATTACCAACCTCAACCGACTTTTTTGTAATGTATCCATCAGCTGGTGCGTATATCTTTGTGTAGCTTTTTTTAAGGTTCGCATCCTGAAGATTAGTTTCCCTTAAGAGCACTGCTGCCTTTTGCGTTTTTATAGTCTTTTCAAGTTGATCGATTTGCGAGACAAGTGTCTCCCTTTGAGCCTTAAGCTGCCTAATCTTTTCCGTCAGGGCTTTAAGGGTGGAGGCGCTTACCCTGTAAGATGTGAGGGCCTTTTCGTATTTTTCTTTTGGAATGGCCTCTTTCTTGAACAAGTTCTCTGCTCTCTCATAGTCTATTCTTGCCTGATCCAAAAGATATTTCTGGACCTCTAACTGCGCATTTTCAGCTTCTATTGCAGCATCTATTTCAGCAAGCCGCCTTCTGAGAATTGTAAAGTTACCCTCCGTTTCTGAAAGGCGTCTTCTCTCTATTTCGTACGCTGCCTGTGCCTCCTTAACCTTGACGTCATAGTCTTTTTCGTCTAACTCTAAAAGCACATCGCCTTTCTTTACAAATCTATTATCTTCGGCATAAACTGCCTTGACAGTTCCCGGTATCTTTGAAGAAACCACATGGATTTTTCCTTCCACATAGGCATTATCCGTGGATATATGCGTCCCCTTGTAATGAACGTAGTAAAGGACGCCACCAAGGATGCCTAAAGCTACGACTATGATGATCAGTAAGCGCATCGTCCTCATTTTGTATACTCCTTCTCAAGGCTCTTTCCTACCGCATGTGCAAGGCCAGCCTCTGCTCTCATAAGATCGTAAAGTGCTCGATAATAGTTGGTCTCAGAGAGGGATAATGCAGCTATTGCATCCAGAACCTCCGTCCCAGTCCCAACACCTTCCTTGTATTTAATCTCAGTTATTCTTAAGTTCTCCTCAGCCTGCCTTACCGCGTTCTCCGTCACTCTTATCCTTTCTTTTGCGTTCAAGAAGTCAAGATAGTACTTTTGTACCTCGAGTTTTATCTCATCTTTGGCTTTTTTTTCCTCTGCTAATATCTTCTTCTCCTCAAAATCAAGAGCCTTTAGTTCAGAGGTCGTTTTCCCACCTTCAAAGAGATCAAGGCTCACACCAAGGGTCAAAGATCTTATTCCCTCGTACACCTGGTACCTGTTTTCAGTGTACGTATATTTGCCCTCAAGGAAGAATCTGGGAAGCATCTCCGATTTTTTCGCCTTCTTTAAGTAAGTGAGCTGATCTTTAGCTTTTTGAATGATAAGTTCGGACCTTGATGACTCGGCTTCTTTGATGTACTCTTCGAGACTTTGATCCAAAACCGGCATCCTTTTTGGCTCTTCAAATGTGATTTCCTGTGCAAGGTCCTTACCCATCATCTTATTTAATGTGGATTGGGTAAGCTTTCTTAGGTTTTTCATGTTTATCAGCCTTTGATGCGCGTCGGACAAGAGAACCTCTGTGTANAGGAGCTCATTCCTTGTTATCACCCCTTCTTGGTAAAGGGTTTTTGCGTCATTTAAATGGGCTTTAAGTCTCTCAACCTCTTTTTGAAGAACAACGATTGTCTTTTCCTGTTCTTTTAAGTCGAAATAGTACCGCAGAAATTGAAGTGCTACATCATTTTTTACCTTCTCTGTCTCTATCCTTTTCACCTCCTCTCCAAGCTTCCTATGCTTATAAAGTGACGAAGCTCCGAAGAAGTCGAATATGAGCTGCCTTATGCTCAAAGAATAAGTATAAAAATCCCTCTCGCTTATAGGAACCTCTACGGGTCTGCCATGAGGACGTTTTTCGCTGTTGGCTCATGACTCAAAAATGATCTTCCGTATGAGACCTCAACTTTTGGAAGTAGAGGGGATCTCGCGATCTTTGATTCTTGTGCCGCTATTTTTTCTTCGTACTCTTTTATCTTTATCAAATTCTCCTCTTTTAAGGCGAGCCTTAATCCTTCCGAAATAGTCAGGGTCTCGCAATAAGTTGAAAAAGGTGAAAAAAGAATGAAAATAAGAATGAAGAGAGCTATCCTCATGGACCTTTCGCTACACTGCACGTAAAAAGAATACTGAGTTGAACATGGGTTAAGATGAACCGACGTTCAATTTACCAGGGCAAAAGAATTGAGTCAAGAGAAATTTAGGATTCCTATCTGAGCCCAAAAACCGTCGGTAGGTACAATGAGCAGTATCTGCAGGGCCTGAGCCTGATATTCCAGCAAAAATAATTGCCACAACGATGGTTACTATAGCAAGACCCCCTGGAATAGGTCCAACGATGAGACTCACAAAGCGGATAAGCCTTTTCGATATACCGCAGCGGTCAAGGATC
>JGI24721J44947_10012838_pt1 | contig 10279 bp, 8 predicted proteins | sample YelNatPaOPGAMG01_FD_44947 | JGI IMG/M metagenome (IMG submission 44947) | reverse complement strand
CTCCTCCTCTGCTCCGCCCAGCGGGAAACGGCCTCGTAACCCGCCCCCGAGACCGCCTGCATGGAGGCCATGATCACCTCCTCCAGCCCGAAGGCATCGTACAGGGGCTTCAGGGAAAGGGCCAGCCCTATGGTGGTGCAGTTGGGCTGGGGCACCACGAAACCCTTCCACCCCCTCCTGCGCCTCTGCTCCTCGATCATGGGGGCCTGGGACTCGTTGACGGAGGGGAGGTAGGTGAAGCTGTCCTCGAAGTAGCGGAAGGCTGAGGCCGTGCTCACCACCGGCTTCTCCCTGGCCACCCTCCCCTCCACCTCCAGCGCCACCTCAGAGGGTAGGGCGGAGAAGAAGAAGGAGACCCTCCCCCCNACCTCCTCAAGATCCTTCACCTCCATCTCCAGGATCTCCTTTTTGGGCTCTTGCGAGTAGAACCATCTGGAGTCCTCCCTCCCGTACCGGAGGGCCTCCCCGTAGGTTTTACCCGCCGACCTGGAGGAGGCGTAGAGCTCCTCCACCCTGAACCAGGGATGATCCTGAAGGCTGAGGATGAACTTCTGCCCCACCTCCCCGGTGGCCCCCAGAATGCCCACGGACCTCATTCCCCTCTCCTCTTCCCCCCGCAATTAAACCGTTTTCACACGCGGGGCAGCCGCGCTCACTCGAACTCGATGGTGGCTGGCGGCTTGGGGGTCAAATCGTACAGGACCCTGGAGACCCCTGGTACCTCAGAGGTGAGCCTGTGAGAGAGCCTCTGCAGGAGGTCCCAGGAGAGCCGGAGAGGCTCCGCCCTCATGGCGTCCTCAGAGGCCACCACCCTCACCACCAGGATGGCCCCATACCTCCTCTCCCCCTTCTCGGAGACCCCCGTGGCCCTGTCGGAGAGGAGGACGGCGAAGCCCTGGAAGCATGGCTGGTCCCTGGTCTCCTCCTCCACTATCCTCGTGGCCTTCCTCACCAGCTCCACCCTCTCCGGCGTGACCTCCCCCAGGACCCTCACCGAGAGGCCGGGACCGGGGAAGGGGCGGCGCTCGCTCACCTCCGGGGGAAGCCCTAGGAAGCGGGCCACCTCCCTGACCTGGGGCTTGTAGAGGTCCTTCACGGGCTCCAGCACCCTGTACCCGTACCTCACCATCGGGTCTATCCCCACCTGCTCCAGAACGTTGTGCTGGGTCTTCACCCCCCCCTTCGTCTCCACCACATCCGCCGCTATGGTACCCTGCAGGATTACCTTCACCCCAAGCTCCCTGGCGATCCTGGAGAGGCAGGAGTAGAAGGTTTCCCTGAAGGCCTTCCTCTTCTCCTCCGGATCGGTCTTTCCCCTCAGGGCGGAGAAGAACTCCCCCTCCACCTCCCTTCTCTCCACCCTGATGCCCAGCTTCTCCAGCGTTTTGGACACGGACTCCCCCTCACCCTCCCTCATGAAGCCCGTGTTCAGGAAGACCACCCTGAGCCTCTCCCCCACCGCCCTGTGGCCCAGGACGGCGGTGACCATGCTGTCCACCCCTCCCGAGACCGCCGCCAGGGCCCTCTCCCTCCCGATGGCCTCCTTCAGCCAGGCTACCTTCTGGTTCACGAAGGAGGCAGGGTCGAACATCACCACCCTCCTCCCCTCCCCTTATAGCCTTTTTTCATAACTTTTCATATTCCGGGTTCCAGAAGGGAACTCACACCCGCTTCCGCCGGGAGGAACTTCATTCCGTGTGCTTCTTGAACCACTTCAAAGCCTCTTCCGCCGCCTTCTCGTTCCAGGGGGGAGAATAGACACCGAAGTGTCCGAGGGGAAAGGTGACGAGTTCCTTTTCAGCCGGTATTTTCTCGTACGCTCTCCTGGCTATGTCGGGAGGCGTCGTCTGGTCCTTCTCACCCACTATGAACTTTATCGGTCTTTCCACATACGGGGCGTAGGACTCAGGCACGTAGCTCACTATTTTCTCCACGCTGTCCATGGTCACCATGTTCCTGTAGGTGGAGAAGAGCTCCTCAGCCCTGGAGAAAAACTCGTATGCTTCGTCCGTGGGCATGAGGGAGGGAAGTTCTCTGGAGACCGCGGGTAGGGTCAGGGTGACGGGCAAGCCTTTGCCCTGGTCCTCCAGAAGGCCCCTTGAAAGGATGCGAAGGGGGACCAGACCCCCGTAGTATCGGGAGATAACTTCCATCGAGTTCACGTTGGGAACTTGAGCGACCCCGCAGCAGAACAGATCGGTGGTGGCCAGAAGGGTTACCACGTGACCCCCGCTGAAGCTCGTCCCCCAAGCGCAAACTCGGTCAGGATCAACATAGTCCAGCTTCAGGAGGTGGTGGACGGCATACTTATAGTCCAGAAGCTGCTCCTCGGGCCAGAGCCTTCCCCTGGGCTCCCCCTCACTCTCTCCGAAAAACCTGTAATCGAAAAGTAAAACCGTGAAGCCCCTTTTGGCCCAGTACTCGGCGAAGAAGGGAAGGTACATCTCTTTCACGGCGGAGAGACCATGGGCCATGACNACGGCNGGGCNCCTTCCCTCAACACGATCGGGTCTGTAGAGGAAACCGTAACACTTCCTCCCACCGCTGAGGAAGCTTACCTNCTCCACGTGTACAGGAGGATGAGGGCAGGGTTTAAAATTTACCGCGCTCCGGGCCAGCGCATCTATTTATCCGATCTCCCCCCACTCCAACGATGCCCCGCAGGAAGTACGGAAGGATGGTCAAACCCCTCCCCTCCCCCCCTCCACGCGAGAAGTGCCGGTTCTGCAGGATGGGGGTGAGGTGTCCCTACCACGCCTCCGAGGGATGAGGGGTTCAAAGTAGGCACATCCCTCCGCTATTTCCTCCATCCTGCGGAAGAGCACGTGATCCAGGGAAGAGGCCCTTCCCCAGCCGCAGCAGGGGGAGAGCCTTTCCAGCAGGGGCTCCGGCAGATCCAGCTTCCCCCTGAGGAGGCAATGGTAATCCTCCCTCCTGAACCGCCTGCACTCCCAGCAGCTACGCATCCCTGAGACCCAGCACGTCTTCCATCCCCAGGATCTCCCCGGGTTTGCCCCTCTCCACCACGAACCTCACGGCCTTCAGCACGCCCTCCGCGAAGGCCTCCCTCCCGTGGGCCCGGTGGGTAAGCTCTATCCTCTCCCCCGGCCCGGCGAAGATCACCGTGTGCTCCCCCACCACATCGCCTCCCCTGAGGGAGTGGATCACCACCTCCTCGCCCCTCTTCCCCTTCCCCTCACCCCTCCCCACCCTCACCTCCGCTCCCCTGCTCTCCGCCACGATCCTGGCCGCCCTAAGGGCAGTGCCGCTGGGGGCGTCCAGCTTGCCCCTGTGGTGGATTTCCACCACCTCCACATCATATTCCTTCCCCAGCCTCCTGGCCAGCTCGGAGAGGATCTTGAAGAAGAGGTTGACCCCCACCGCCATGTTGGGGGAGATCACGGCCGGAATCCTCCCCTCTCCCACCGCCCTCCTGAGCCTCTCCATCTGCTCTTGGGAAAAGCCGGTGGTGCCCACCACCGCCGGAACCCCCACCCTGGCGGCCGCCTCCACGTTGGTCACGGCGGAGTCCGCCACCGTGAAGTCCACCATCACCCCCCTCCCCATCCTCCTGAGGATCCCCTCCAGCTTCTCCGCTCCCGTCACCTCCACCCCCAGCCTCCCCACCCCCGCCACCTCCCCCGCATCCCTGCCCAGGAAGGGGGAGTTCGGGGCCTCCACCGCCGCCGTCAGCTTCATGTCCGACTGCTCCGAAATCTTTCTGACCAGAACCCTGCCCATCCTCCCGCAGGCCCCGCACAGGCAGACTTCTATCATCCCTTCACCTCACCCCTTCCCAGAATAGCGTTAACCATCCTGGCATAAAGGGGTCGGGTGAGGAGCACGGAGAGCAGGACCCCCAGGATGGTCACGAGCGCGAAGCCCCTCATCTCTCCGAAGCCGAGGGTGGCCAGGGCGATCATGGCCACCAGGGTGGTGAGGGAGGAGCCCCATATCACCCTGAAGGCCCTCCTCACCCTGTCCCTCAGCCCTCCCACGGCCCTCACCTCCCTCACCCCCCCTCTCATGAGCTCGTCCGTGATGATGATCTGGGCATCCACTCCAGTACCTATCACCAGCACCACCCCCGCCAGCTCCGCCAGGTCCAGGCTGTAGGGCAGGACGGAGATCACTCCCAGTGTGATCACCAGCTCCAGGATCATGGTGCCCATCACGGCCAGGGTTATGATGGGCCTGCGGTAGCGGAAGAAAATCAGCGCGAGTACCCCCAGGAAGGAGAGGAGCGCGGCCCAGAGAAGCTGCTTGAGGAAGGTGGTGCCGAGCCTGGCCTCCAGCATGCTCTCCCCCTCCACCGAGACCCCCACCGGAAGGCGCTGGCTGAGGATGGTCCTGAGGGTCCTGGCCTCCCTCATGGCCTCCTCCCCGGAAGCCCTGCTTACGGTGATGACCAGATCCTTTACCTCCTTCCCCAGCAGGAGCTCCTGGGCCAGGGAGGGGCTGATGGTGATCACGCTCTTGCAGCCGCAGGCCTCCCTTATCCAGGTTTCCGCGTCCCCGGGATGGGGAACGTTCTCCACGGAGTAGGAGGGGGGGAGTTCCTCCAGCACCTTCTCGGAGAAGTTCCCCACCAGGAGGATTCTGAACTTGGTCCTGTTTTCCTCTTCCAAGAAGGATCTGGCCTCCAGGGAGAGGGCGTCCCCCGGGGTCACCGCCGCCGGCACCTGAAGGTAGTATCCCCCTCCCTCCTCCGGGAAGCCCTTCGCCCTGAACAGGTGGGAGTAGTCATCGTACTCCAAGACGGGGAGGGAGGAAAGGAGCTCATCCTGAACCAGCAGGACGGCGTCCGTGGGGCGGTCTATGTAGACCACGGTGGGGTAGTTGGCCTTTCCCGCCGCCCCCTCCCTGAACCTGCTGGCTCCTTCATCCGTTAGCCTGAAGGGGAGCTCAGCCGCGTTCCTCTCCTGCAAACTGGCCCTGGGGGGGTCCACCCTCAGGATGTGCTCTCCGTAAAGCAGGGGCTCGTTCTCCAGCCATACCTCCAGCCTGCCCTGCTTCCCCAGGAGCACCTCCGCCTCCTGGGGGGTGAGGGCGGGCACCTCGTACAGGATGAGGTTTCCTCCCAGGGCCTTCAGCACCGCCCCCCTGGTCCCCAGGGGATCCACCCTGTTCTTCAGGATCTCTATCACCTCGTTCCTGGTCTGGGTACAGACCTCGTTCGTGACGTTCTCCCTGAGCAGGTGGGCCCTGTCCCCCACCAGGTTCTCCACCAGGTTGAGGAGGCCCTCCGTGGCCCTCACCCCCACCTCCACCCTGGCCACGCCCGTGGAGGGATCGTAGGGAAGGCCCTCCTTCAGGGCCTCTCCCTTGGCGTCGAGGGGAAGGACCCTGGTGTGCAGACCGTTCTCCAGGATCCCCACCACCTCCTCGTAGGCCCCGGGTAGCTCGGAGGGGGAGAACTGGAAAGCCAGGTGGGAGGCCTGCAGGGAGAGGAGGATCCTGGAGCCCCCCACGATGTCCACCCCGAAGTTCAGGCCCCTGGTGAACTCGCTGGCCCATCCCAGCGTGNTCCTGGTCCTCTCGTTCACCTCCGCCCAGGGCCTCCAGACCGAGGCTACCGAGAGCAGGGCCACCAGCATCACCAGCAGGAAGTACCTCTCCCTAAAGAGCGACAGGGATCTCCCTCCTTTCCTTCTTTCCTAGCGCCAGGGCGGCGTTCAGGAACCAGGTGTTCACCACGTCGAAGACCATCCCCACCAGGAGGGGGAAGGTCAGCTCATCCACCAGGGTGGAGGTGGTGAGGAGGTTCACGAAGAGGAGGGTGAGGAAGGTGGTACCGTTCACCATCAGACCCGTCTTCATGGCCGTCGCCGCCCTCTCCCTCGGGAGTCCCCCCCACCCCCTTCTCCACCGCCGTGACCAGGAGGGTGTTGGTGTCGTCCGAGTAGCCCAGGAGCATGAGCAGGCCGGCCATGGAGCCCATGCTCAGGTTCACCCCCGCCAGGGCCATGCACCCCAGGGCATCGAAGACGTTGAGCCAGACCGATCCCAGGATGCTCCCGCTCGTCTTCAGGCTCCTGAAGTTGAGGAAGATGACGAGGGCCATGAGGATGGGGGCCACCGCGAGGGCGTTCCTGGCCTGGCTCTTGGAGAGGCTGGTGAGAACGGAGCCCATGTTGTACACCGTCACCTGGTTCTCGCTCACCCCCAGCTCCTGGGCGAGGGAGAGCCTCAGGTTCTCCCTCACCCCCTGAGGGAGGTCCAGGTTGTCCGTTTCTATGTCTAAACCGTGGAGTCCCCCGTAGGAGGTGAGCTTCACCTCCGCCTTCCCCCCCAGCAGGTTCTCCACTATCCCACCCACCTCACCCAGCTGGGGGTAGTTCTCCATTCCCCTCACCTGGATGAGGGTGCCGCCCCTGAAGTCCCGGCTCAGGGGCACCCCCCGCACCAGCAGGCAGCCTAGGAAGAAGAGGGCCAGCACCAGCGGGGGGATCAGCATCCTGCGGGCGCTCCAGCGGTAGAGATGGTAGGCGGGATCCAGCTTCACGGTCTCTCCGCTCCCTTCCTCCGGGCCCCATAAAAAAGGTTCTGGGAAAAAAGGAGCGGAGGAAGGATCCCTTGCTCCGGGAAGGGATGGGGAACGGGTAAAATAGTGCCTCTCCCATCTAGGCCCGTGGGAGTGAGGGAAGGGGANAGGGTGGTCCTGCTTGACGAGAGGGGGAAGAAGTACCTGGTGAGGGCGGAGAGGAGGGTGCTCCACACCGATCTGGGCTTCCTCAACCTGGCCGACCTCCTGGGGGTTTCCTTCGGGGAGAGGATAAGGAGCCACACCGGGAGGGAGTTCGTGGTCCTGAGNCCNAGGATGAGCGATTTCCTGCAGAAGATGAGGCGCCTGCCCCAGGTGGTGCTCCCCAAGGACGCCGCCCAGGTGGTGGCCCACACCGGTCTGGGTCCGGGGGATCTGGTGGTGGACGGGGGAACGGGCTCCGGGGCCCTGGCCCTCTTCCTGGGGAACCTGGTGAGGCCGGACGGAAAGGTGGTGAGCTACGAGGTGAGGGAGGACTTTGTGGAGGTGGCCAGGGAGAACGTGAGGCTGGCCGGGCTGGAGGGGGTGGTGGAGGTGAAGCTGAAGGACCTGAGGGAGGGAATAGAGGAAAGGGAGGTGGACCTGGTGACCCTGGATCTCCCCTACCCCGAGGAGGTGGTGCCCCACGCGGAGAGGGCCCTGAAGCCCGGAGGTTACCTGGCCGTTTTCACCCCCACGGTGGAGCAGGTGCAGCGCCTCCACCCCGAGCTCCGCAGGTTCGGGTTTGCGGAGCTGAAAACGATGGAGTGCTTGGTCAGGGAGTGGGAGGTCAGGGAAGGATGCACCAGGCCAGGCACCAGGATGCTCGGTCACACCAGCTATCTCACCCTGGCCCGAAAGGTAGGGTTAGGAAGCTCTNAGGGGTAGGGGAAGGAGGGCTGCGAAGGGGAAAGCTTGCTTTGGGCCTTCCAGCACCGGCGGAAAGCGGAGGGCAAGCCAACTATAAAAACGGTAAAAGAAGACCACTATTGAGATTTTGAAACCCGGCGAAAGGGGTGTAAGCCCGGTTCTGATTTTGGCCGTGGTCATAGTGGCTTTGGGGGGAATTGCCGGCGCCGCGATAGTTTCTTTGGGCCCGGGAGCCCGGAGACAGGGGGGGAGCACCCAGCCGGGCGGTCAATCGGGTGCAACCCACCTGTGTCTGGAAACCATCGAGTCCGTCGATCAGGAGCGCACCGATTTGGAGGCCTTCAGCATCCTCGTGCCCTCCGGCTGGCAGTTCAGGGGGGGCATAAGCTGGCGCACCGACAGACCCCTTCTGCCCGCCTCTCTGGAGTTCAGCGTCACAGGACCCGGAGGCTTGAAACTGGAGGTCTTCCGGGATGAAGCCTACTTCTGGGTGGAGGGGCTCGGGCTCCTGGTACCGTACGATTACGGTCCGGAGCTNCGGGCGCAGTACGCCCAGGATTATCAGGGGTACGGGATNTCGCTTCCCCTCAGCGCTTCCGAGTACATAAGGGAGGTGTTGATCCCCGAGTACCGCCCGGATGCCAGCGACCTCCAGATAGTCAGCACGGCCTCTCTGAACGAAAGCGATCTGGTCCAGCAGCTCGAAAACATGATGTCACAGCGGCCTCAGGGGCCCTTCCCCGAGGAGGTGACCGTCGACGCGGCCGGAATTCTTGCGAGCTACGTGGAAAACGGCCGCAGCGTGGAGGAGGAGTTCTGGGCGATCATCCTCGTGGATACCTTCCGCACCACCACCGAGATGGAGCAGATGACTGGCGTGAGGCTGACCAGCACCTTCTGGTACACCTGCGGGCTATGGTCGATCAGAGGTGAGGAGGAACTCACGGCCGAAAATGCCAGAGTTCTCATGTGCCTCCTCAACTCCTTCAGGTGGAACCAGGAATGGCTGGACGAATACTCCAGCATGCTGGTCGACCTCTGGCAGCGGTTTCTTGAGGGAATCATGGAGAGGCACCAGGCCATCGTTCAGGCACAGAACGAAGTAACCAGGGTCCTGAGCACCACCTTTTCCAGCCAGGAAGCGGCCATGGAGAGGATCTCCGAGAGCTGGAGCCAGGTGATAAGGGGGGTGGAGAGGTACGATCCCTCCCCAGGCCTTGTGGAATTCAGCACCGGTGATCAGCCCTCCGTGGAGCTTCCAAACGGCTATGAGTACGCGTGGACCAACCGGCTGGGGGATTACCTTTTGACGAACAGTTCCCTCTTCAACCCCAACGTGGATCTGGAAACGGGTTACCAGTGGACCCCGATGACCAAAAGGCAGTAATCCTAAAGGAGATCGGAAGCAGGTAAACGAAAACTTTCAGGATGCCACTCGAACCGGCCGGATGCTGGGGAGTTTTCTCATGCCTCCGGCTTCCGTGAGGAGTTGTTCCTCACCAGTCTGGCCTTGAACCCGTAGTGTATGATCCCCTCCTCCCCCTCCTCCTTGATCCTCCTGAAGACCAGCTCCACCTTCTCCCCTATCTTAACCTCCTCCTCCCGGCAGTCCGTTATCTGGGCCATCACCTTCGGTCCTTCCTCCAGCTCCACGATGGCCAGCACGTAGGGCATCTGATCCCTGAGATCCCCCGGTCCCGAATAAATGGTGGTGAAGGAGTAGACCTTTCCCCTCCCGCTGAGCCTGTAGGGCTCCAGCTGCCCCACCCTCCTGCAGTTGGGGCAGATGGCCCTGGGGGGGAAGAAGATCCTGTTGCAGTGCCCGCACCTGGTGCCCACCAGGCCGTAGCGGTTGGGTATCTCCCTCCAGAACCTCGGGACGTGCATGCTATCTCCTCCTGAAGAGGTGCACCACCGCCGTCCCCCCGCTCCCCCCCACCGTGTGGGTAAGCCCCACCTCCGCCTTCTTCACCTGCCTCTTACCCGCCTCCCCCCTGAGCTGAAGCACGATCTCCAGCGCCTGGGCTATGCCGGTGGCCCCTATGGGATGCCCCCTCCCCTCCAGGCCCCCGCTGGGGTTCACCGGGAGGGGACCGTCGATGGCCGTCATCCCCTCTTCCGTGATCTTTCCCCCCTTCCCCTTCTCGCAGAAGCCCAGGTCCTCTATGGCCATGATCTCGGAGATGGTGGTGCTGTCGTGCACCTCCGCCAGATCCACCTGCTTGGGCTCCACCCTGGCCATGCGGTAGGCCTTCCTCGCCGCCTCGCGGGTGGCCCTCAGGCTGACCAGCGACTCCCTGTCCCCCAGGGCTATGGTGTCGCTCGCCTGCCCGCTCCCCGCTATCTCCACCGGGGTGTCGGTGTACTTCCTGGCCTCCTCCAGGGGCACCAGGATCAGGCAGGCGGCCCCGTCCGTGAGGGAGGCGCACTCCATCATCCTCAGGGGGGAGCTCACCATGGGGGACTGGAGGACCCTCTCCACCGTGAGTTCCACGTGGTGCTGGGCGTAGGCGTTCAGGCAGGCGTTGTGGTGGTTCTTCACGGCCACCAGGGCCCTCTGCTCATCGGTGGTCCCGAACTCGTGCATGTGCCTCCTGGCCATCAGGGCGAAGAGGGAGGGGAAGGTGGCCCCCACGAAGGCCTCCCACTCTTGATCGGAGACCGTGGCCAGCATCTCCTGGCCGGCCTCGGCGATCACGTCCGTCATCTTCTCTATCCCGGCCGCCACCACCACGTCGTGCATCCCCGAAGCCACCGCCACCATGGCCTCCCTCAGGGCCAGCGCCCCTGAGGCGCAGGCCGCCTCCACCCTGGTGCAGGGAACGGGGGCCAGCCCGGAGTGGTCGGCTATGAGGGAGGCGATGTGCTCCTGCCTGATGAACTGCC
>JGI24721J44947_10012837_pt1 | contig 10279 bp, 6 predicted proteins | sample YelNatPaOPGAMG01_FD_44947 | JGI IMG/M metagenome (IMG submission 44947) | reverse complement strand
AAGGTGGTCATGTGATTATTGATGAAGAGGGAAATACTGACCGTTATGAAGTATCCTGCGGTCAAAAGGTCATACTTCAATTACAATTGAAAGCCATTGGAACCTCTGGACATGCCTCTATGCCTCATCATGATAATCCAAATGTTAAACTTATTGAAGCATTAAATAGAATTACAAAGTGGGAAACACCTTATCATGTGTTGCCAATGGTAAAAGAATTTTTCCTAAATATGGCCCCAAAGAGACCTTCCTATGAAAGGAACCTTTTTGAAAATATTGAAAAAGCTCTTCTTGACCCTTCTTTTTCGGTTTGGCTTACCTCCAATCCACAATTTAATGCAATGATTCGAAATACGATCTCCCTAACAATCCTCCAAGCAGGAAGTAAAGTCAATGTCATTCCTTCTGAAGCACGAGCTATCTTGGATTGTCGACTATTACCAAATGCCTCCAAAGAGGAATTTTTATTAGAGGTTAAAAAAAGAGTCGGGGATGAAATTGAGATAGAAGTTATTGGAGAAAGTCAATCTGTTCCTCCATCTCCTATGGATACAGACTTTATTTCTGCAATAAAAAATTTTGCATCGAAGAATGACCCAGGTTGTCCTGTTGTTCCTCTCCTTTTGCCAGGGGCTACGGACAGTCGTTTTCTAAGAGAGAAAGGGATTGCCACATACGATCTCTGCCCATTTCGATTAACCGAAAAAGAAATGTTAAGGATCCATGGAGACAATGAACGAATCTCTTTGAATAATTTAGAATTTGGAATGAGAATGCTTTTTGAAATTATAAGAGAAATTTCAACATAATACATTTATTTTCTAAACAATGAAAGAATCAGTGTTATGAATAAGCTTATAAGGATGCATGTAACGATCGGGAAATAGAATGTAAATCTTTCCCTTCTAATAAGAATGTCACCAGGAAGTCTTCCAATAAAGGGAATCTTTTCCCCAACCATTAAAAGGATTCCAATGCCAATCATAAAAATACCAAAAAGGATGAGAAGTTTTCCTAATGAGCTAAACATAATTAACCCTCCAAAGTATGAGACAATATCTTTTTATTCATTCTGTTTCCAGAACCTTTCCTTCTCACTATAGATACAGCCACAATATTGTTGACGATAGAGTCCCATGGCTTTGGAAATTTTAACCCCCTCTCTCCATCCTACCCTAAAGTCTTCATAGTAAAATGGAATTTCCACTTCCCTGGCCACTCGTTCGCCTGTTTCGCGAATAAGTGAATGATTTTGATGGGTACTCTGAAGAAGTGTTGTTGAAAATTGATCGAAACCCATCTGTTTTGCTTTTCTTGCAGTCGCCTCAAGCCTTATGAAGTAACAATACCCACATCTCTCTTTATATCGATGAGCTACAGCCTTAAGAAATTCTTCAAGTAAATATTCATCACGGTAAACAATCTCTAATCCGACCGCTCGAGAATATTGCCTCAATGCTTCCAATCTCTTCAAGTATTCTTGATAGGGATGAATGTTAGGATTGAAAAAGAATCCTACCACATCCTTTCCTTCTTCTTTAATACGAGACACAGGATAAATTGCACAATTAGCACAACAGATATGAAGTAGGATTTTCATTTAACTTGCTGCAATTTTCTCTTGCTCTAACCATTTCCTCGGAGGAATACCAAGCTCTTTTTCAACTTGTAAAATCTTCTCTGTTGTCTTAAGCACTGTATCTGGATTTAAGGAGATACTATCTATTCCACATCTCACTAAAAACTCTGCAAACTCTGGATAATCGCTTGGGGCCTGACCGCATATTCCTATCTTTTTACCATTCTTCTTTGCCTTTTCTATTACCATTTGAACCATTTTTTTAACAGCCGGATCACGTTCATCAAAAAGATGTGAAACCTTCTCAGAATCCCTATCGAGACCCAATACGAGTTGAGTTAGGTCATTTGATCCTATGGAGAATCCATCAAAAATTTCACTAAATTCATCTGCAAGGATCACATTACTTGGAACTTCACACATCATATATATTTCAAGTCCGTTATTTCCCTGAATCAGCCCATACTTTCTCATTTCAGCAATCACAAGTCTTCCTTCTTCTACCGTCCGGCAAAAAGGAATCATTAATTTGACATTTATTAATCCCATTTCATCCCGAACCTTTTTCATTGCAAGACATTCTAAACCAAAACCTTCCATATAATCCTTATCATAATATCGGCATGCCCCTCTGAAACCAATCATTGGATTGTCTTCCACAGGTTCGAAATCACTTCCACCAATGAGATTGGCATATTCATTACTCTTAAAATCGCTCATTCTAACAATCACATCTTTTGGATAAAATGCAGCTGCAATCTTAGCTACCCCCTGGGCAAGTCTATCAACAAAGAATAGTCTTTTATCCTCATATCCAATGGTTAGCCGTTCAATCTCTTTTTTCTCATGCTCATTTGTTAATGCATCAAAATGAATAAGGGCCATAGGATGAATTCTAATAAAGTTATTTATAATAAATTCAAGTCTTGCCAATCCAACTCCATCATTAGGTATGAAAGAGAGATGAAAGGCATTGTCAGGATCTCCAACATTCATCATAATTTTTGTCTGAGGCCTTTCGAGATGCTTCATATCAAAGCGTTTAACCTCAAAATCGAGAATCCCTTCGTATACAAAACCAGTCTCTCCTTCTGCACAAGATACGGTCGCACTTTGATAATCCTTTAGGATTTCACTTCCATTTCCAGTACCTACCACACAAGGTACCCCTAATTCACGACTAATAATTGCAGCATGGCATGTTCGACCACCTCTATCGGTTACAATGCCAGCAGCTATCTTCATAATCGGCTCCCAGTCAGGATCAGTCATTTGAGTAACTAAGATCTCGCCCTTCTTAAATTTAGCTATATCCCTTACACTTGTAATCACATTTATAGGCCCTGCACCAATCTTTTCTCCTACACTCTTCCCTTGAACCAAAACCCTTCCTCTCTCTTTTAGGATATAGGTTTCAAGAATATTTTTTTCAATTTGTGATTTTACCGTCTCGGGTCTTGCTTGAAGAATAAAAAGCTGTTGGGTAAGGCCATCTTTTGCCCATTCAATATCCATGGGGGTATAACGACCTGCCTTTTTTGAATAGTGTTCCTCAATCTTTACGCCCCATTGGGCAAGAAGGATAATTTCCTCATCTGTTAGAATAAAATTAGCTCTATCATGAGCAGAAACAGGTACATTTTTTGTTGATCCTTCTCCCTCCACTGTATAAACCATTTTAATCTCTTTACTACCAAGAGTTTTCTGAATAATTGGTTTATAATTCTTTTGAAGGCAAGGTTTAAATACATAAAATTCATCCGGATTGATTACACCTTGAACTATATTTTCACCCAATCCATAAGATCCTGTAATATAGATAACATTTTGGAACCCTGATTCTGTATCAATTGTAAACATAACACCTGAACAGGCCTTATCTGAACGAACCATCTTCTGAATCCCTATCGATAGGGCAATTTTAAAATGGTCAAATCCTTTATGGACTCGATAAGAAATTGCTCGATTTGTAAAAAGGGAGGCAAAACATCTCTTGCATGCCTGAATCAAAGCATATTCTCCTCGAATGTTAAGATAGGTTTCCTGTTGGCCAGCGAAACTTGCATCGGGAAGATCTTCCGCTGTTGCGCTGCTTCGTACCGCCACATCTGTATCTTCTCCATATTCTTTACATAGTTTTCTATATGCCTTTACAATCTCTTCTACAATCTCTCTTGGAAATTCAAGACTATAAATTAGCCTTCTTACCCTACTGCCTTTCTCTGAAAGGTCTTCCATGTCTTCTACATTAAGATTCGAAAGAATCTCCCTTATCGTCTCTGGAACATTTGGCCTTACCTTATTGTCATGCCATTCTTGAAAAATCCCTTTATTTAAAAAATCGTAGTAAGCATGAACCGTTACAGCAAATCCATTTGGAATATTTACCCCAAATTTTGTTAGCTCTCTCCTCATTTCTCCAAGTGAGGCATTCTTTCCACCCACAAGAGGAATATCTTTTAATTCAATTTCATCAAACCAAAGAATATAAGGTTTATTGTTCATATAATCACCCTTTAATTTATCTTATATTTTCAATCTACCTGAACATCTATCCATTTGTCAAGAAAGATTTGTTTTATGCTTGCCAATTGGAAGAAATGAGTTTTAATGTATTTGATTTTAATCTCTTTTAGGATTATTATGAATATAAAGGGGTGAATTTATGAAGAATCAAAAGTTTGTTTACTTATTTGAAGAGGCTGACGGAAGCAACAAAAAACTTTTTGGTGGAAAGGGAGCTGGACTTGCTGAAATGACACGAATGGGACTGCCAGTTCCTCCAGGATTTATTATCACAACAGAGGCATGCGCTCAATATTATGCAAATCGGAAAAAATTACCAAAGGGCCTAATGGAAGAAGTTGAGAATAATATTAAACGAATAGAAGAAAAAACAGGAAAGATTTTTGGAAACCCACATAATCCCCTTTTCTTTTCTGTCCGCTCAGGAGCAGCTATCTCAATGCCTGGGATGATGGATACTATACTAAATCTTGGTTTAAATGATGATACCCTTGAAGGACTGATACATATTACCTCGGACGGAAGATTTGCATATGATGCCTATAGAAGATTCATTCAACTCTTCGGGAAAATTGCACTTGGCGTTGATGAAAAGGAATTTGACCAAATAATTAACAAAGTAAAAGAACAAGCTGTCATAGTTAATGATGCTGATCTCGATGCAGACTCTCTTAAAGATATATGCCAACAGTATCTTGATCTCATTAAAAAGAAGACAGGGAATCCTTTTCCAAAAGATCCAATGCTTCAGCTAAAGCTTGCAATAGAAGCTGTCTTTAATTCCTGGATGGGTAAAAGGGCTGTGGATTATAGGAGAGAATTTAATATTACACCCGATATGGCCAATGGAACTGCTGTAAATATCTGCACAATGGTTTTTGGAAATATGGGATATGATTCAGCAACAGGAGTTGCCTTTACAAGAGATCCCTCAACGGGAGAAAATATTCTATATGGTGAATATCTTGTTAATGCTCAAGGAGAAGATGTGGTCGCAGGGATAAGGACACCAAAACCTATCCAAGAATTAAAAAAAGAGATGCCAAAAATATATCGTGAACTTGAACGTGTAAGAAAAACCCTCGAAGAACATTTCCGTGAAGTACAGGATTTTGAATTTACAGTAGAAAGAGGACAACTCTATATCCTTCAGACTCGAAATGGGAAGATGAATGCTCAGGCCATTGTTCGTACATCAAGAGAGATGGTTGCAGAGAGATTAATAACCAGGGAAGAGGCTGTTATGAGATTAAAACCACAGGATTTAGAACAGCTTCTTCACCGGAGAATCGATCCAAACTTTAAGGGCAAACCGATTGCAAAAGGACTTGCAGCCTCACCTGGAGCGGCGTCTGGGAAAGCTGTTTTTGATGCAGATGAGGCCGAAAGATTAGGAAAACTTGGCCAAAGAGTTATCCTTGTTCGTGAAGAAACAAAACCTGAGGATATCCATGGTTTCTTTGCCTCTGAGGGCATCCTAACTGCACGAGGGGGGAAAACCTCTCATGCAGCTGTTGTTGCAAGAGGCATGGGAAAACCTTGCGTTTCAGGATGTGAGGAGCTTGTAATTAATCTCGAAGAAAGGATGGCTAATATTGGCGCAGTTCATATTAAGGAAGGTGATTATATAACTATTGATGGTTCAACAGGAGAAGTCTTTCTTGGTGAAGTTCCAACCGTAGATCCAGAAATTAGTAAAGATCTCCTTAGTATATTGAATTGGGCAGACGAGATTCGAACACTTGGGGTCCGAGCAAATGCTGATACCCCAGAGGCAGCTCTTAAAGCAAGACAACTTGGTGCTGAAGGAATTGGGCTTTGTCGGACAGAAAGAATGTTCAATGCTGTTGATCGGTTACCAATCGTTAGGGAAATGATTCTTGCCGGTTCAAAGAAAAAAAGGCTTGAGGCAATTTCAAAACTCCTTCCAATGCAAAAGGCAGATTTTAAAGAGATCTTTAAAGTCATGAATGGACTACCTGTAACAGTGAGACTTCTTGATCCACCTCTCCATGAATTTCTTCCCTCTACAGAAGAATTGGCTTCAGAACTTAGACATCTTAAAGAGGTGGAATCCGCCTTCTCTTCAGCTGAAAATCTATCCCAAATCATCAAATTTCTTGATTCTACCTTTAGAGAATCTCTAAAGCCCCTTAACCACATGTTATCCGATATTATGGAGATAAAAGAGAAGAAATTAGATAAGAAACTGATCCGTAAACAGCAGGAGATATTAAAAAAGGTTCAGCAAATGAAAGAGGTTAATCCCATGCTTGGCCACAGGGGAGTAAGACTTGGAATTACCTATCCTGAGATTTATAAAATGCAGATTCAGGCCATCTTGGAAGCAGCTGCGGAATTGATCATTGAAGGAGTAGATGTTCAGCCCGAGATTATGGTTCCCCAGGTATGTACAGCACAAGAATTAAAATGGGTCTACCAATTAGTAAAGAAGGTCCAGAGAGAGGTAGAAAAGAAATACGGAATCCAAATTAAATATAAATTTGGAACTATGATTGAGGTTGTTAGGGCTTGTATGAGGGCAGGCAGACTGGCAGAGGTTTCAGATTTCTTCTCTTTTGGAACAAATGATCTGACGCAGGCTACCTTCTCTTTTTCAAGAGAAGATGCTGAGAATAAATTCCTCCCACTTTATAATGAACGAAAGATCCTTCAAGACAATCCTTTTGAAGTGCTCGATGTCAAAGGAGTAGGAAGATTAATGATGATAACTATCGAATGGGGAAGAAGAACAAAACCTGATCTAAAGATAGGAATCTGTGGGGAACATGGGGGACATCCTGAATCTATTGAATTTTGTCATTCAATAGGTATCTCTTATGTAAGTTGTTCTGTCCCAAGACTTCCAATTGCTCGCCTTGCAGCAGCCCACGCAAAGATAAAAGAGAAAAAGAGAAAACCACCTGAAAAATATGATCCGGATTCTGTATTTAATATATTTTTTTAATATAAAAATAGCCCTTCTTATAAATTCAAATAATTTGTTTTAAGAAGGGCCATTTCTTCAAATTATCTCTCAATAAAATTAAGTAGGTTTCTTCTTTCTCCTTTAAGAAATCTACGAAGATTTTCTTCAAATATCGAGAGTGCTTGTTCAACATAAATATCGCTCATACCAGCGACATGAGGACTAACGATAACATTCTTCATTTTCCAGAAGGGATGCTCTTTGGGTAAAGGCTCTTGCCAGAACGTATCCAGACCTGCTCCTGCAATTTTCCCTTTCCTCAGTACTTCAATCAATGCCTCTTCATCAACAATTTCTCCCCTTCCGAGGTTCAAAAGAAAAGCTGTGGGTTTCATTGCCGAAAGCACCTTAGCATCGATTAACTTTTCTGTCTGGGGTGTTCTTGGTGCTACAATCACGAGATAATCAACTTCACTTGCCACTTTAACAATATCTTCTGGTCCATAAAAGGCATCAATACAGTCGAGGTCCCTTTTAATTATGTCTATTCCAAAGACTTGCATGCCAAATGCCTTACATTTTTTAGCTATCTCTTCACCAATGACCCCAACACCAAGAATTGCAATCTTCTTCTTCCAGAGCAGTTTCCCTGGCCATCTTTCCCAAACTCCTTTATCCTGATTTCTTACAACCTCGGGAAAGTTTCGATTTAAGGCAAGCATAAGTAGAAAAGCCATTTCTGATACCTGGGGGCCATGAATACCACGCGTGGAAGTAATGATTACATCCTTTCTCAAGGAAGGAAGGTTAACAATATAATCCACTCCTGTTGTTAAGGCATGGATCCATTGTAGTTTTAAAGCTTTCTTTAAAAGTTCATCTGAAATTCGAATGGTCAAAAGGATATCTGCCTCCTCAATAAATTTACCAACTTCTTCTTCTTGAGTTGCAGCATGGATCTCCACTTCAGGAAACTTTGGCTTTAATCCATTAAGATAATCCTTTGCCCTTTGTTCTAATATTAATAATTTCATCCTTTTAATCCTCCTTTAATTTAAATTACAATAATCTCTTTCGGGGTTTTATGTAGACATTCACTAACTCCATCCTCCATCACTAAATAATTATCACAAATCCCTGCCCAAACTGTAGCGGTTGCTGCTGCAGGATGAACAGTTATGTTCATTCCTGCCTGTATCTTCATGGGTTCGTCAAATCTAATCAGGGGCCTTTCTACCAAATCATATCCCTGACCATGAGCGTAGAGTCTCCTCTCAGGTGCATATCCCTTTTTCTGTAAAAACTCATTATTTGCCTCCCAAATCTCTTTTGGGTCGGCTCCTGGCTTCAACATATTTAGTGTTAATTGTTGGGCTTCTAATGCTACACTAAAGGCGTCTTGAAGTTCCTGAGATGGTTGACCGAGTGTGAATATTCGAGAAATTTCTGTATAGAATCCACCTGGTCCATTAACTTCGATTAGAAGCGAGATTTGATCTCCTTCTTTTATAATTCGATTCTGAAAATGTCTAAATGCAAAAGGGACGGGCATTCCAGGAGGACCAGAGTTAACTAATATTAGTTGACGTTCACTTCCATTCATGACACAAGAATATTGAGCCTCTGCATGGATTTCGAAAGTTCTTCTCCCAGGTCTTATCTGTTTTTTAACATATTCGATTGCCAAATCCTGGAGAGCTGCAGTGCGCTTAATCAATTCAATCTCCTCAGGACTTTTTATCACCTTTATTTGATCGACCCAATCTGTTGCATCAACAAACTTCCATCCTGGTAAGTGTTTTCTAAGGTATTCATAGAATGTGATAGGAATATAAGATCTTCCTACCAATCCAACGGTTGCTCTTTTCTTTTCTTTCAGAACACCCACAGCTAATTCTGCATCATATGTGCTTGTATAATGGACTGATGGGAAATAAGGAGCCCCTAATCTTTTTTTTACCCCCCTAACAGCCCATTGAGGAGGAAATCCAGGATCAGCAGGAGGAAAAGCTCCAACCGTGATAAAAGTCATCTCATCATCCACAGGGAAAATGACAGTAAACGGGTAACTATGTCTTGCAGAGAAATCCGTAAACCATTTTACATAACCGCCCAAAAATTCCTCATCTTGACGCATAAGTAAAAAATCGATCTTTTTTCCACGCATCATCTCACGCACAGCCTTCCATCTTCTTTCAAGCTCTGCGTCTGATATACATGTTGTTAAACGTTCCTTTAAATCTTCCATTAATATAATCTCCTTTCTTTTTAAGATCTCAAAAATGATAGCAATTGATTAATGACAATCGCCCTTTCATTGATGAATCTTTAAATTTCTATTAAAGTTAACCAATACTTAATTTTTTGTCAAGGAAATAAATAAAATTTTACCCAATTTCTTGACAACCTTTATAATCCCATGTTATTTAAAAGAAGGGTTAACTTTAAGACCCCAAAATTATTAAGAAAAGAAAGGGGAAACTATGAAAAAGAAAGGATATCTTAAGATCACATTTGTAGTAGGACTTGTTCTGGCGTGTCTAACCTTCTCAATCGCCAACCTACATTCAGCACCTATTACTATTAGAACAGTGAGTGCATGGTCCAGGGCAGCTCAGTTTGAGACACAACAATTTCTTACATTCATTGAAATGATTCAGAAAGAGGCAAACCAGAAGTATCCAGGTCAACTCGTAATTGATTACAAAGGAGCTGGAGAAGTCATTCCACCACTTCAGCAGGTTGAGGCACTTCGCAGTGGTATGGTAGATATGATTCTGACAGCAGCAAGTTATTATACTTCTATTATGCCTGAAATGGATGTTATGAGTTTAACACAATTGAAACCCTGGGAGGAAAGAAGCGCTGGAGTTAATGATTATCTTGAAAAACTCCATAACACAAAGGCAAACGCTCATTACCTTGCCCGATTGGGAACAGGAGATCTTTTCCATATCTTTTTAAGCAAACCCATACAAAAGATTGATGATTTTAAAGGATTGAAAATTAGGGTATCCCCTACACATATACCCTTTTTGAAAGCCCTTGGAGCAGAACCAGTTGTTACCCCACCCGCTGAAATATACACTGCTATGGAAAGGGCTGTTGTTGTAGGATATGTTCAACCACTTGCATCTATTCGCACAATGGGACTTCTACCTGTGACAAAATATCTTCTTCGACCAGGTTTTTATCAACCCATCGTATTGGTGCTTGTCAATCTTGATTTTTGGAAGAAGATGCCA
>JGI24721J44947_10012827_pt1 | contig 10285 bp, 8 predicted proteins | sample YelNatPaOPGAMG01_FD_44947 | JGI IMG/M metagenome (IMG submission 44947) | reverse complement strand
CATTGAAGCCGGAGATCAGAGCGAGCGAGAGAGAGAGCGCGCGAGAGAGACGGAGAGAGAGGGAAAGCGTGCGGTTGCCCATAACGCCCTCAACACCTGATGTTGATAGCACTGGGAAGAGACCCAAACTTTTGTGTGGATGCCCGTGCTATGCCCGTGCACTCGTTCCAATTTTTTCAGACAACGATGCAGCGTATTCTGCAGTGTTCGGAGCAGTGGATCCGAAATACGCCGTTTCCTGCGGCCTGACGGTGCGGTGTCGGGACAAGCGTGCGGTTGCCCATAACGCCCTCAACACCTGATGTTGATAGCACTGGGAAGAGACCCAAACATTTGTGTGGATGCCAGTGCTATGCCCGTGCACTCGTTCCGATTTTTTCAGACAACGATGCAACGTACTCTGCAGTGTTCGGAGCAGTGGATCCGAAATACGCCGTTTCCTGCGGCCTGACGGTGCGGTGTCGGGACCCGTCGAATGCTAAAAATAGATATGCTCCCAAAGCCGGCCAAGATGAACTGGTAGGCAACCGTTGAAGGCCATGTTGCTGAAACATGCGGAAGAGTCCTTGTCCATGACCAGGGTCCGAGATGTTTTCTCCCCTGCACCCCAGTAGCAGAGCTGTACCCGCTTCCTCAACTGCGTTGGTGGTGTCCGGTCACGCTGCAAATTCCCAGACTTGGGTTTTTGTTGCTGTCTAGCCTAAGAGGCATGTCCATGAGCAGCGCTTGGCGACCAGGTGACCTTCGTTGCCGCAGGGCGAGCTCCGAAAGGCATCACGTTCAGGAGTCACATGCTACGGTCGGAGGCGAGCTCGCTTACCAGCAAACCAGCGCCCCGTCTATACTATCGTCTGGACGAGCAATCGCTGACCNAGCCTTCCGACCGCNAGGCTATCCAGGAACTGAACAATACCCAGAATGCGAATCGTGCCTCTGCTGNACACTAGGCGCTTTGACGACAGCGCCTACGCCTTTGACTGGACTGAGCTAGACAGCATTCGCTGGCCCGAACAGCCGCTCGCTACCANTCTCCGCTGGGTCCNCCGCGACCACCTCTGAGCGTTGCGAATCGTCATTGCTCAAGAANAGGACAGAGAAATCTGGGAAGCGAAACCACACACTGCTTCGACTGAGGTATTGATTGTTAAACGATCATGCCCATTTCGTGATTTATAGACGAGCGTCCGGATGCATCGCAGCTGAGGCTAAAAGTGTCGGCATGCTCGCTTGTCTCTGACTGACAAACAGCGAGTTGCGCGTCTTTGAGTTCCCGTAGTCAGGTCCCTCGTTGGTCGCCAATGACGTTCCATTGAATGAAATGAACATCTGCCCCGCCTCTGATCATCCATCGCGACTCCATTCGACTCGAGGATGACGAGTTCCGCGCGCGACGCACCCGTGTCGAGGCGTGCTTTTTTTCTGCGTCCATCCGAGTATCTTCATCACCGTTCAAATCAACTTCAAATGAACCTCGCACCCTGCTGCTTTCTCGGTAGTATTTCGTAGGGATCCTATGTGTGAAATGGATTGATGAGAACAGAGTCGTGAAGATGGAGTCTTACAAGTTCCGTTTTNGGTGCACCACGTTCATGAGAAGGACAACGCGAGGAGTGATTCATGCACCGGCTGATCGTGGAACAACTGACCGGTAGGGGTCAGGTACCTGTTCGCAATCCACCAGTGTCGCCATACAGTCTTTACGCGACCTTTCCCCAATTCACAGGACACATTACTTTTCTTGAATACCTGTGAGAACAAGAAAAAGTCACAAAAACGGGCCCCTGGCACAAATATCCAGAATACATCGTTCTGAGGTGAACGTCCACCGATGCCCTGCATTCTAAAGCGCATACGATGAGATACCTGCTTCCGCATATTGAAGCACGGAATCTCTATCCGCCAAACAGCGAAGCGTCTCCCACAACGTCCCGCGGTGGCGATTCCGACACCGTCAGCGTCTGTTGCATGCGTTGAGCGAGCGCATCATGGGGATGCTCGGAAGCGGGATCCGTATGCTCTGCTCTTTGCCGCTCGGTTGTCTCCTGAAGCGCCTCGTCGTCGCTCGCATTGGAGAGAGAATCCGAGCTAGATTCATAGTTGCGTTCTTCGTATTTGGTCTCATCCGCATTTGCATCATCGACGAAGAGCTCTGGCCGGTATTCGAAAAGATCGCGGCCTGAAAGGCCATACGCCAGTGCCACTTTGTGCCTGACGTAACTCGAATTGCCCTGTGTGCCCATGCGTTTCAGCGCCTGATCCCGTTTGCGTTGCTCGCGCTCCTCTCTTTCCTTTCGCTTCCGCTCTTTCCACTCGAGAAATCGTTCCAAAGTGACCGGCGTATAGGTTGAGATGAGTGCGCGCTCTCGCTCAATCTCGTCCTCGAGGGCAGCAGCCTCAGAAGCCGCGGTCTGATCATTCACACCCTCGTCATTCGCCTTTTTCAGCTTCAGAACGAAACCAGGAGGCAGTGCATGGCGATATGGGCACTTGTCGCCACCATTTGGACACGTCCAGAACCAACCGTATCGACCAGCCTCAAGCGCATCTAGAAAATATCGACAGACGATTTGCGTAGCGTTCCGTTGATTCTGTGATCCGTGCCGCTGTTGAATGACCTCCTCCAGCTGTTTCATATCCCAACTGGCCATCTCTGTTCCTGACGGAGCTGGTTGACTGTTCGAGGTTGCTGCTTTCTGCTCCCGGAGATCCGTGTAGAGATCTACCTTGTCGTTCTGACGCTGCGCCTTTGGACCCGCGGGAACTGGCCGAAAGTACTGAGCCAGTTCTGCCGCTCGGGCTGCCTCTGCTGCCTTCCGGGACTGCCGCTGCGCAGGCTCGGTCTGATGCGAGCCCTTTCGCGAGCCGCCAACCATTTGTTCCGCTTGCTTCTGGACCTGTTCGACGTAGCGTTGCACTTTTTTCGATTTGTTCTTGTTTTTCATTCCGAAAGTCTTGTCCTCTACGATCTTCTTCTTCTTCTCTTCGGCAGCTTTGCCTTTAGGCGCTGCAGCTTTCTTTCCAGCCATGATGATGTATTCAAAACTCTCAGCAGTTTCTCTCCAGTATTTCAAGCTCTGGACTGGTAGTTGTCGCAGAAAAATTCCCAGGTTGCGTCCGCCGATCCCTGTGTTCGACGTTGGTATTCGTTTCGCTGCACCTCTCCTTGCTATGTCTCGGTTCTAGAGAAAGCAGGTGGCTGTGCTTGCGATTGCGCTCTGCACTATCGTACTCTAGTAGAGCTCAGCGTCGAGCGCCGACCGCGCGCTGGCGTCCTCTAGTCTCTCTCCGAGCCTCCAGTCTAGCTCGACAATGTCGGACAAGAGCGTTGCCCTGAGTCAAACGCGTAGCGCGTGGTGGTGCTCTCAAAAGCTCACAGGCAGCCCAGGTCTGCGGCACCACTGCCGCTGCACGTCGCCAACGTGTACGCAACTTTGGCAACGCACAAACCAGACCCAGTCTAGTTCAATCTATGTCCAGCAAAACAGCTGGCCTCGTGCAAGCCTCTAATCGCTCGTGGCAACGACACACACTGCGTCCTGCAAGTGTTCGCCGCGACTCCGTCGTCGAAGTCGTTGTCGTTGTCCTGTGCCACACCGCGCTACGCTGCCACAGTACGAACCGACAACGCCTCCTGCGCAAGCAAGTGACCAAGCGGTTCCCAAATCAATCCAGCAAGCGTCTGTAGAAGAGCGTCCTCAGCCAACCGCTGCTGCACGCTCCTTTTCAAGGTTCAGTGTCCGGCTTGTTCGCCCGGGCGCGCCCCTGCGGCAGCCGGTGTCTAGTACCGCTGGCGCCTCCGCAGCAGCCCTGAACGGAGTGTGTGTATTGCCCGCTCTGCTTATGGTGCTTGCCCGGGGTGCTCGTCTGGTAGCGCTAGCAACCCTCGCTGGAGTCGCTTTGAACACAAACCTTCGTCGCAACGCCATGTACGCACTAAAGGCGGTTCAGTTCCTGGTACACGGCTCGTGGTCGTATACACGCGGTGGCTTCGAAAAGCACCAGCGAGCATACTTCCGAGCGGAGGATGTGGCGGTTGATCTGCACGACAAGCACGTGCTGATCACTGGAGCGAACTCCGGTATCGGGTACTGTGCTGCGGAGGCGTTAGGTCTACGCGGAGCCACAGTGCACCTGCTCTGCCGGAACAGCGAGCGCGGTGAAGCCGCCAAGATGCGGCTGGTGCAGAAGCTCTCGGAGCGCACTGGTGCCGCTACAGGGGTTTCGGTGTCGACGTCAGCGGCGGAACGCGTTCATCTGCACGTCGTGGACGTGAGTGAGGCGCACAGCATCAGACGGTTTGTTCAAGACTATTTGGAACGCGGTTTCCCAGCGCCGAACGTGCTCGTGCACAATGCAGGCGCGATGACCAGTCCGTGGAAGGCGACCAGCGAGGGTGTCGAAGTGAACTTTGCGACGAACGTCATGGGACCTGTGCTTCTCACAGACCTCTTGCTTCCGTCGATGCTCCAAAGCGACAGCGGAGACCATAGAGTTATTTTCGTAACGAGCGCCGGTATGTTGACCGAACGATTGGAGACGAAAGATCTGGAGTGGCGTGATCGGGCGCGTTTCGATGCCACTCGCCAGTACGCTAAGAACAAACGACAGCAGGTTGCGATTGTGGAACAGTACGCCCGCACCGTATCACCGGACAAAGTACTTTTTGTTGCCTGCCACCCAGGATGGGCAGAAACGCCCCTTGTCCAGGAGGCTATGCCAGGATTCTATGCTCGCCTCAGAGGTAGTCTTCGAACGGCGGATCAGGGTGCGGACACCATCGTCTGGCTCTCGTGCGTTCCGCGGAGTCGCATAGAAGATGGTATGCTCTATTTTGATCGCAACATTGTTCCCAAACACCTGCCGCTCTCGGATACATCGTATCACGTTCGAGATGCAGAGGAATTGCTCCGCAAAGTTCGCCAGCGCATTGACGAAATTTCCGCAAAAGCGGAGTCATCCGCTGCGAGAGTAGCTGGTGCAGAGACCTGATGCACCACCTATGCATCAAGATCGTGTCTAATGCGGAATGCACGACAGGTGGGGTATACGGATGTGAGCCCCCGGCTCAGAGACAAAGGCCAGCGTGCTGCTTTCTCCAAATCCTGTTGATGCATCAGCAGAGGCGCTATGTTGGCCTGTTCTGCTTCCGAAATGTGTATTCGTTGTGCGATACAGGGTACCGACACACCGCTTGTCGTTTCCTGCGAATGAGGGGTAGCGGCAAATTCGCGCTGCACCTGTTGCACGTTCTAGCCCTGTGCCTTCTTTCGGGGCACATGAGCAGCCTATGCGCGTGCTCGCAACCATTGACGAACGTTCCGTGGATGCATGCTTTTGTTAGGCGCTCCTCTTGGCACGCCGATTGCACACTGAATCCCATGGTGCGTTGAAATATCGTCGATGCTGTCATCTACGATGTTCATTTCATTGTCAAAATACGCTTGTGCACTGTTACGAGTCGCGCCATCGAATCCAGGTGCTTCCTCTTTCTCTCGAAATACGATCACCGCTTTGTAGTGGCGTTCTTTTTGTACAGCAAACGCGAGCTTGCTGAACCCAGAGCGCTCGCCGATCCGTTTGTGAGCGCCGCTTGGACTGCGTGGAACCCCCTGCCCCCGTAAAACCGTAGACACACCGATGCTTTTGAAGCCGCACCATCGCTTTCACATACCAGCGATACAATCTACAGGTAAAGAACAGCGAAAAGCAGTCCTTCCGTGGAATACCTCGCGCTTATATGCAAACTGGCGCAGCAGCAGCAGCAGCAGCAGTATCTGTCGCAGGCGGCGGCGCTGCACGTCAGGACTGCATACAGCACCGAAGGATTCCGCTCCCGAGTGCTGATTTTACAGAGAAAACTCCTGGGGGTCTTAGAATGCTTCATTGGACGGTCGTTTCTGACATAGACGAGAGACGGACTGGTTCAATAGGGCGCTCATTTGAGCACGATACCAACCTTTCAACGCGTGGTACGCCTCGGAGCCAACTATACTCGCTTTGGCATGCGAGAGGCCCACGTCCATCGGAGTGAGCCTGTAATCGTGAAGGCACCATCGATGTGAACAAACCACCAGGCACTTTTGCTGTCAACATCTTTTCAGAAAACTATTTTCTAGTTCCAAAATTGTTGGATTCTGACACCACCAGGCACTTTTTCTGTCAACATCTTTTCAGACAACTGTTTTCTAGTTTCAAAATTGTTGGATTCTGACACCACCAGGCACTTTTTCTGTCAACATCTTTTCAGAAAACTATTTTCTAGTTCCAAAATTGTTGGATTCTGACACCACCAGGCACATTTTTTCTTTAATATTTTTGCAGGCAACTGTTTTCGTTTCGAACTCGCTCCATCCTGAGGCCAGGCAACGGTACATGATCCGCGGGCTACCGCGGCGAGGTTTACGAAACATCGCATACACGATGACACTTGGGTCGGCTTCGGATACCAAGGGACGGAAAGCGCTGAATGAGTGCGTTCCGCTATAGCAAGACCCAGTAGACAAGCTTCTCCGCAATGAACTGGTTCTGTATTTTTCATCTGGGAGGACTTGTTCTTTTCTTTCGTGACTTTAGCGAAGCGAGCGATGCGGGAACCGACGACCAGCACACAAGCGCACAGCCCGAGAGCGTCCTCCGCGACCTTGTCCGCACTGTGCTGCTTGCCGAGAAAGCTGGAGCCCGAATCGCACAGCTACGCAAGCAGCATCTCGTAGCCTGGCGGGCAGCGAACCAGTTTCAACTGGTGTTTGCAGCAGAGGCCCCCAGTACGCTCGAGCTGCACCTACTGGAGCAGTTTCTTGAGTGCTGCCGTTCGAGTTTCTGCCAAACGTACGGAAGCTTGCTTCAGCGTCGACGCTGGTCGACCGAGAGTGACTTTGATAGCTTTGCTGAAACTGTTGATCGTGCTCGTGCAACGCTCCAGCTCGGTAACACAAGGGCAGTGTTCGCGGCAGACGAGCACGCTCACNTTGGGGCGGCCCTCCAGCGGGGGCGCGTTTCGAGCCCTACACCAGCCGCTAATACAAGGTCCTCTGTGCAAACTCTCGAAGATTCACAGAGCGCCGTACCTTCGAGCTTGNCTGCACCGACTACNGACGCACCCGACGTGCATGCACCGGNACATGCTGGCAGCATCAAGGATACGCTTGCAGATGATGACGTGCCGATACGGTCGAATGCCGAGCCCTTGATNAATGCATCCATACCCGTGGAAGCAGCAGCGCTCGAAACGAATACACATCCGAGCAACCAAGCGAAGAAGCTGTCACGAGGGAGCATTCAGCGGCACTCAGCACGTCCTGAACAGCGACGTCCGCCGAAGAAACATACCAAACTAGCGGCTGGACGCCGTTGGGATGATAGCATCCCGACTGCCGAGGAACTCGCTGCTCTGGACCTCTCCGGGGAGGCGAGCTGTCCGCTGGGTAGCGCCGATGATGTGGGGCGCGCTCGCGCCGCCTACCTCGAGACACAGCCTCGCGCGTCTATTTTCGAAAACTTAACCACAGANGAGGAAGCTACAAACAATGNCATGGAGCGCGACGTGGGAGCNGATGGCGCAAGAGGCAGCGGGAATCTCTGGAGAACCCTCGGTCGGCTCGCTGGTTCGAGGCCATTAACCCGTGCCGATCTTGAAAAGCCTCTTCAGTATTTCCGGGACCGTCTCATTGCACGGAATGTTGCTCCAACTGTGGCAGAGAAGCTCACCCAGTCGGTTGAGGCTTCGCTTGAGAATCGAACTTTGGACGCGCTTACCGTGCATCGCATGGTTCGCGCTGCGGTCGAGGATGCGCTCCAACGAGTGCTGCAGCCTCTGCACGGAACGCAGGATCTTGTTCTAGCTATTGAACAGCATCGACAACGAGCTAGTATTCGTCGTCCTTTTGTGATCGTCTTTACTGGAGTCAACGGTGTCGGAAAATCAACGACGCTCGCGAAGATCGCCTTTCTTCTCTTACAACACAATCTGCGCTTGCTCCTGGCAGCAGGCGACACCTTTCGCGCTGGCGCCATTGAGCAGCTTCGGATTCATGCGCGCTGCCTGAATATTCCACTTTATGAACGAGGCTACGGTAAGGATCCATCGTCTGTAGCTGCGGCTGCCATCTCCCAAGCCGAGCAGGAGCAGCGGGATGTCGTCCTCATTGACACCGCCGGTCGCATGCAAGACAATGAGCCGCTCATGAAAGCATTAGCTGCATTGGTGCAGCGAGCAGCTCCTGAGCGCTTGTTCTTCGTAGGCGAGGCTCTGGTCGGGAACGAGGCCATCGACCAGCTGGTCAAGTTCAATCAGGCGTTGCTCAGGTATCAGCAGGGCAGCGGTGGCAAACCTCGCCTCATTGATGGCATTATTCTGACCAAGTTTGATGCCGTCGACGAGAAAGTCGGTGCCGCTGTCACGATGATGTACACGACCTCGATACCGATTGTCTTTGTGGGCACTGGCCAGACCTACCATGACCTGGAACCCGTCAACATCCCGAAACTTGTCAAAGCGCTTGTACGCTGAATGCACGGGGCCCTACACCTTGCGCATATTATGGCACTTTACGATCATCCGCGGGGGCAAGTGCCGCCCCTGCAATGACACGGAAATCCACACAAAGAACACGNTTGATGCTGACAAGGGCATCTACGGATCGGGCATGANTCTCCTTCTTGTCGCTGTCGCCGTACCCCATACGTAGAAGGTACCTCTTTGGCGCCAGGGTACACCGAGACGATGTCCGCTGACTCTATGAAACGGAAAGCAAATCAGTGGCACATGGCTCCACTGGGTCTCTGGTGCGCATCTGAGCCAAGTCGTGGCATCATTATGAACTGGTGTCCGGTTGCAGGACGCCAGCACTACCTGAATCTGGCAGCGCATTCTCCCGGCGTTGTTCACGGGACGCGCAAGTGCCTGCGAAAGCGGTGACGAGGATATCCCCTGAACCGGAGACGACAGGGGGCGGGGGTGGTCGTATCCCTGGCAACCGACAGCGCTGAAGCATCCGAAAGCGTGACGGCAGGTGCACGATTCCCCCAGTATCATACCTGGCAACAAGTGCGAATCTGGAAGCGTCTGTTTCAAGTTTTCCATCAGAGACCAGAGAGAACCGCCTATTTTGACGTGGATAAAGTGCAGCGCAGTGCAGTGCAGTGCAGTGCAACTCGAGTAGACGACNCTTGCAAGCCTCGGATGGTTTTGAGGATCAAAAAGGACGCATGCTCGACGCCCGGATGTGAGAGGTCTGCTCGGACTCTACGAGGAAACGCGAGCTCCTTTGCGCATCTAAACTTTACGTCTTGCCGTTGATTGCGCAGAAAACCCGGCAAGTACCCTGCGTCGAGGGCAATGAGACAAGCTGTTTAAAAATTAGCAGTATTTTGGTGAAGCTGGCGCTGTTCAAGATGCTCGAAACGCATCTTTTCTTCCAGGTTAATGCATTAACATATATGAAGCATTTGCCGCTGCAGTTCAACAGTCCAGAATCAAAGAAAAATGAATAAGAGCAAACCTATCATCACGCTTTGGAAGGCGTGCGTGTTCACAGCATTTTCTTTGCTAGACCGCATGCCTTGTCAAATGTGTCAGAGGCGCGGTTTCCATCGGAATTCGTCCTACAATTCTAGTTTTACGTTGGTGAGAAAAACAATCTCCACGGTACCATTTCCTAGAGCAGGGTGCAGCTCATCACGAAGAACGGTACTTCTCGGGGTCTTTGGTGTCGAACGATTTCACCGACGTCTTCGAATATCTCCCAGAAGAACAGGGGATGTGTGTGCTACTTTACCAGTACTCCGGTAAAAATGCGAAAAGTTCCACTGCTACGAGCGCCCGCGCAACGAACACACTAGGTCAATGCTGCGTCGCACGCGTACCAGCTTCTGTCTGCAAACAGGGTGTTCAATGCCTGCTCCTCGTCATGTTTCTCAACAGATGCTATGGATGCACAGCAGAGTTCCAATGCCTCTGCGAAAACGTGTCTCATTGTCTGCTACTTGTTTAGCGTCCGAGTCTGTTCCATGCGCGCACAGCGGGTCTTCAACGTGTGTCGCATTTCAAACGCATTCAAACACCAGACAAGATGCAGCAGTGTCAGTGCCTAATCCGCCGACACGCTTTACGAATCCTATTCTAGACGGGGAAACACTGGCTCTGGGGTGCGAAAACGCACACCAGGCTGCAACAGGTCTCTGCGGGCGTTCCACTCGGTGTCATGCCACGAAGGCACGAATGCCGCTGCTGTGCTCGCTACCTCGCCTGGCCCCGCTACAGGGTAGCAGAGCGCGCGCAGCATGC
>JGI24721J44947_10012822_pt1 | contig 10289 bp, 8 predicted proteins | sample YelNatPaOPGAMG01_FD_44947 | JGI IMG/M metagenome (IMG submission 44947) | reverse complement strand
CCGTAGTTTAATTTATTTAATGTGATCTAGCATAAATATTACTGATGGGTTGTCAAACCAGTACTTCTTATAACCTTCAGATAGTCGGTTTTTATCATGTGTAAATAAGTATAAGTTTGCTTTAATGTTTAAATTTTCAAACTTAAATGTTTTAGGGAGTTTATTTTCTTCAAATATTCTTGCAAAGCCATCTACTTTAAGTTCATATTCTGTGTGAGTTATTCCCTTGGGGTCGACAAATATGATGTAATAATCTTCTCTATTTTTAATCCAAAATATAAAATCTGGTTTGAACTTTCGAATANTGTTAGTTTGTGGATCATAGTACGGAATGTATACTTCGTCTAGATATTCGTCTATTTTGCTAAACGCCCACCAATCTACTTTTATCTTATCTTGATTATTTTTAATGAAATCTTCTAATTGAGAAATAAATTTTACTTCGCTTTCAGTTTTAATTATGTGTTTGATATAATTTATTTTTTCTTTAGTCGAAAGGATCAAAGGAAGATAATAATGGTTCGCAATATATTTTAATTTTAGGTCTTTATAAATTTCTTCTTTTGAATATTTTTCCCTAATTTCTTCAAGTAGTTTAGTGTACTCCTCTGGCGGAACTTTGCCGTATTTACTTTTCAATTCTTTTTCTTCTTGTTGCTTTTTCGGATATTTTAAAATTTTGTTAATCTTGCTTTTTAATTCTTCCAATTCTTCTAGTTTGTCGAAGAATAGTGTTATTTTTTTGAAATGAATTATTTCGTTTTCCAATTTTTTGAATTTTTCTAATTCTTTAATATTTATATCAAAATGCTTAATGATCTTTGATAAGATTATTTTAAGCGAGACGTTTTGAAGTTTATTATCTATTTTATAAAATTTTTCTGATTCTTTGAAACTTTCTTTTATGTGCAGTAAAAGTTCTGGTGCAACATTGTAGTTTGTTAAAATTATCCTATCGTCAATTTTACTTAAAAATTCTCTAAGATATTCGAATTGGTTTCTTGAAATTAAAAATTTTTGTGGGTCTTTTTGCAAATATAATTTCTTTGTAGATTCTTTATATACCGGAACAAGCAATAAACAATTTTGAATTTCTTCGTTTATTGCCAATTCTATATTTTCTGACCTTTTTTCAATTTCTAAAGTTTCTGTAATTTCTTTTAAGGCGTTTCTATTAGTACCGAATATGAATAAAGTTTCTAATGGCTGAATTATTGTTTGATCGTCAATTTTTCTAAGCAAACCTTCGTCACGCCCTTCGTTAAATAAACTAATCAGCCTCTTTCTTTTGTTTTTAATAGGCTCGATTCTTACCCCTCTACCTATTGATTGCAATACAAATTTTTTAGCATTTGCTCCAACTCCGATATTAATGAATAATGCTAAATTTGGTCTATTCGAATCCCAACCTTCGTAAAATGCTCTCGAACCCATTAGAATGTTTATTTCCTTCTTTTCTTCTAAATTTTCAAAAATACTTTTATCCTCGTAGCTTTCATTAACTTCATAACCTTTGAGATGATCTTTTACCCACTTTAAAGCGTCTCCAACTTTTATTAAAGCAAAAGGTTTGTCGCTGGTTTTAAGTTTGAGTATGACTTCTTGACTTTTTTTAGGTATGGTTAGAGCTTCTATACTTCCAAATCCGTCTGAATTATAAACTATACGCATAATATCATTCAATGCAATTGATTTGAGCAAATCTTCCTTTATATTTATTTTATCTTTTTCGAAGATAAAAGAAGTATTTTCAGAAAATTCTTTCAACAATTCGTTGATGGCTTCTTGCAATAACTCTTTACTTACTTCTCCTTTTCCAATACTTTCAAGCTCGTCGAAAAATAACTTTAAATCTGATTCTTCTTCTTTAACTTCAGAAAGATTAACAGTATTTACTAAAGTTATCATTAATGGTTCGTGATAGAAATTTTTTGGAATTTTCTCTCTNAATTTTTTAATGTATGTTAATAAAATCAGTGCCTTTAAAACAATTTTTTTCTTTTCCAATTTATTGTAATCTTCCTTTTCTTTAAACGCCCTTAGCTCTTGTTTGAAAAGATAGATGTGTTTTCCAAAACCATCCGAAATAAATTTTTCCAAATTAAAATTAAATATAGTCGTTATTATGTCTAAAGGATGGACAAATGTAGCTGAAAAATTAAATAGAAAACCATTCCTAGACATTATCGAATAAAACAATTGTCTTTTGGAATCTTCTTTATCTCCTTTGTGCGCTTCATCTAGGATAATGTACCATTGTCCGCTGTTCTCGTAATTTTTAAAATCTATTATTTTTTCCTTTTGCTCGTCGCTTATCAAATCTGATCTGTAATAAAATACATTAATTGTGTTTGAAAAAAATAAATTTTCTCTTTTTATAGACTCATATTCGGTTAATTCTCGTAAATTAATTTCAAAACCACGTTCTGTTGATAATTTGTTAAATTCGTCAACGAATTTTTTGAATTGGTTAATTAAATCTTCCCTGTGAGTAAGAAACAAAATATCTCGTTTAGGTATTTCTTTATCATCCATTAAATTTTTTAAAATTTCTATTATTTTTATTATTAGTAATGTTTTTCCAGATCCGGTAGCCATCCAGAATGCTTGCCTATTAATAAAATTCTCAAATTTTATAATGCTATTTTCAGTTTCAACTGGAAAATATATCCTTAGCGTGTCCGATATTTTTTTCTTAAAATTCGATAATTTAATGTTTATGCCTTTTTCAACATCTTCATCTAGTCCATTGTAAACATATCGTTGATAAAATTTTGATTTATCCGCATTATCTTTTTTGAAGTAAAGATACAAGCATTTGATCGCATTTTTTAGCGCATTTTGCTGAAANTCCCATAACTCTTTACCTTTCGAAAAGCTTTTTACGTCTAATAAATTCCACGGACTAGGCAAATCTTCAAATTTAATTTCTTCCACCATCGACTCAAGGATAGGCCGAACTATCATTTCTTAACCTCTAGAAAAGCGAAGACCCAACCAAACAAATATACATCCTAAGAAAACCAATATTAATTTACTTCCGATATCTATCTTAGACACAAAAAATGCCGATAATATACTTCCAAACCCCAAAATAACGGCCATTGCCGTACCAGAGATTATTTTATAACTGTTCATTTTACCCTCCCCACCAAATCAAAGGTTTAATTAGTTTATAATCTAAATACTTCAAATTAACTTTCATTCCGTCTTCAAATTCGACTTCATCAGCTGTTATTTTCTTAATTTGTTTTCCAAGCACACAAGACAGCGTTTCTGCAACATCGATGTTGTCATAAAGCTTAGATAAGTCAACTTTTACTTTATTATTTTTGTAATCAACTTCCAAAGTTTCAAGTAATTTCAAATCTCTCATAAAAATGTATTGATTGTAAGGATCTTCGTCTGGAATTAAGAAAGGATCATCACAAGCATATTTTACATTTCTTAAAGTTTGTTCGAATTGTTCCAATTCAAAATATTTGAAAAATCCACCAGCATTATTTTCATTATATTTTTCTTTCACATCTTTTTCTTTTGAAATTCCTGAGCTATCATAAGCCAAAACTTTCTTCATTCTTGGTAAAACTACTGAATAAAAATGCTCTCCCATTTCAATTCCAATCCATTTTCTTTTAAGCTTATGTGCTGTTGCTATCGTTGTCCCACTTCCTAAAAAGAAATCCATAACTAAATCGCCTTCGTTGGAGGTAGATTCTATTACACGCTTTAAGAGAATTTCGGAATTTTCGGTTTTAAGCCCCCAGATAGGCACAGTTGAATAACTAGGAATGTCCGTCCAATTACTTCCTAATTTTCTTTTGTCTAAAAGAATTTTAATTTTTCCATTCTCTATTTTTAACCTTCCTTTTGCATACATCTCATCTAAATTTTCTTGAGAATAAGCCCATCTTCTATATTTAGGTGGATAAAATTCTTTCCCCTCTATAATTCTAGGTGGATTTACTTCAACATCAGATGGACGAGTGCCTAGCTCTACCCATTCTGCTTCCTCTCTTTCTACTAGTTGATTTAAGAAATAAAATTTTTCAGATTTACTAAAAACAAAAAGATTTTCAGTTTCCTCTATTAAATTTACATCTCCTGTTTTTGGTAATGCTTGATTTCTTTTAATATCAATCTCATTCCTAAAATTCTCTTCTCCAAAAATCTCATTCATCAATAATCTTACATACATATTGCCGTTATAATCGCATCTAACAAAAATACTCCCGGTATCTTTTAATAAATTTCTTGCTAATTTTAACCTGTTTTCAAGCATTGTTATCCAAGTCGAATCTTTGAATTTCACGTTGTAGAAGTAATCGGCGTCTTGTTCTTTGTTAAATGGCGGATCTATGTAGATTGTTTGCACTTTTTCTTTGAATTTTGGCAGAATCGTGTTTAGTGCTTGATAGTTTTCGCTTTTTACCAGCCAGCCATCCAGCTCATTATCTAAATTATCGAATAAAGAAAGAATCTCTAACTCCAAATCTTTGAAATATTTTGTATCAATTGGCAAAAATTTGTATTTTTCATTTATTGTTTTTCCATTAAGTGTTTGAGTAAAGAAATCTTTTACTTTGAAATCTTTATCAACGACNTCTAGGTTTTTCCATTCTTCTACTTGCTCTTCAAAATTATTATGTTTTAAGATTTTTTCAATGACTTTTATTCCACCCCCCTTCTCAGCAATTTTATTTAAAGTTATAACATAATTTGATTTCAAAACAAATTTTGGTTTGTTCCAGATTCTTACCAATTCATCTTCAAATTGAGAAATAAAATCAATTATTTTGTAAGCAATCTCTTTCAAAACCTTTAATTGCTTAATTCTTTTTTCTGTAAATTGAGTTTCATCAGTATAAACATATTGATAAAGCCATAAATCAAACTGTTCTTTCAAAAACTGTTTCGCATTTTTATTGATGAAATAATCTACTTCGCTTTGTTTTTCGAATATTCTAAATGCTTTTTCCAAAACTTCTTCATCGGGCCTTATGCCCTTTTCTTTTAATCGCTTTAAAATTTCATCTACTTTTGTTTTTCTCCCTTTTTCAGAATATAAAACATAGAAAACGATCGTCCCATCTTTCCTCACTTCTTTTAATTCATATATCGGCTCTTTTTTCTCCCACGCTTTTTTATACTCTAACTTTGAAACATCAAAGAAGAACTTGAAGCCGTCAATCTCGACATTTATACTATTGAATATTCTATCTGTTTTTACATAGTAGAGCATATGCGTCTTCCAGAATAAACTAACGTCTTCTCTATCTGTGTAAATCCTCTCATAAATCCTTTCAGAAAATGAGGTATTAACAAAGTAAAGTGAGCCGCTTTCACTGAAATATCGTTTAAAGAAACTGTAAAGTTTATTGTAGAGTTCTTCTTTAAATTCCGGGAATTCTTTTAGTTTCTCTTCAATATCTTTTTTGAGTAAAACGAATATTTTGTCAAAATACTTTGACTTGATTTTCATCAAGTTAATGTAACCCGACACACCTTCGACTTTCGCACCTATAAAAATATCTTTTAAAGATTCAAAAAATCTCTTTTCGAAACTATCTTTTCCGTATCGTTTTTGTTCTTCTGAAATTTTCATTTTTCTCCTTCTTCATTTTACTTTTTTAACTTTTTAATACGTTCTTTATTTTTAAATTTAGTCCAAAGTTGGCCATATATCGTCCGCATCCCAGGAGAGGGAACAATCCTCCTAGAGAAAAGTAAGGTTAAAGAAAAATTTAAAGGTTTCTCTGAAGAGGGAGTGATGAAAATCATGCAATTTGTTTAGTAAAATATCCAAAATTTTAAAAAGAGTTTTCTTTTTCATATGCGGAATGGCCAAAAATTTAGAATACAAAATAATTGTTTACGACCCAAGGCAAACTGTTTTGGAAAAATTTGGACAAAACAGCGGCGCAAATGGTGCAAATGTTTCTAAGCAAATAGTGTACCGCCAAAAAACTCTATATGATTATTGCTCAAAAGCTAGTAAAACTTTATACGATTTTGGCCAGGAATCAGAGTAAAAATTTTATAGACGTAACTAATTTAGAATTTGATGCGAATAATAATCCACATAGACTTAGACGCTTTTTTTGCGCAGGTTGAGCAGAGAGATCNTCCAGAATTAAGAGGAAAGCCAGTTGTTGTAGGAGCAGACCCTAAACAAGGCAAAGGTAGAGGCGTAGTATCTACTGCTTCTTATGAAGCAAGAAAATTTGGAATACGTTCTGGAATGCCAATTTCTATCGCTTATAGAAAGTGCCCTAATTGTATTTTCCTGCCAGTTGATATGCCGAAATATGTTGAAAACTCAAACCGCATCATGGCGCTCTTTAAGAGTTTTGCAAATAAATTCGAGCAAGCATCCATAGATGAATGTTATTTGGATGTTAGTCAAAGGTGCACAAATTTTGAGCAAGCAATAGAATTAGCTAAGAAAATAAAAGAGAAACTTTGGGAACAAGAAAAGCTAACTTGTTCAATTGGCATCGGACCAAATAAACTAATAGCAAAAATTGCTGCAGGCCAGCAAAAGCCAAATGGGCTTGTTTGCGTTTCGGAAAAAGAAGTTTTAGATTTCTTAGCACCATTGGATGTTGATGAGCTGCTAGGAGTTGGGCCAAAGACAAAAGAGGTATTGAATTCGATTGGAATCTACACAATTAAAGAGCTAAGAAAAATGCAAAAAACTAAGTTAATCGAACTTTTTGGAAAATTTGGCGCTACTTTGTACGAATTTGCACGAGGCATTGACAATTCTCCATTAATCGAACAGTGGGAGCCAAAATCTATTGGCAGACAAGTAACATTTGAAAAAAATACTAAGGATGTAAAAACAATCTTTGCAACACTCTCAAAAATCGTCATCGAGACAATCCAAGATCTAAAAGCACAAAAATTAAAATATAAAACTATTACAGTGAAGGTTAGGTACGAAGATTTTTTTACAACTTCTAAAGCTCAAACTTTAGAAACATATCATGACGACGCGGCTACAGCCCAAATCATCGCCAGAAAATTGCTCACATCTTTCTTAGAGGACCCTAGGGCAATAAGACTCATAGGGTTTAGTGTTTCAAAATTGCAAAAATCCAAACCATAACTTTTTAAATAAAAATATCTTGAATNTTGCATGCAAACAAAATACCTCTTTATTCTGGGCGGTGGTTATTCTGGTCTTGGAAAAGGCGTAGTCACTGCTTCGATAGCGAGAATTGTAAAAAACCTTGGTTTCAAAATAAAAATTTGTAAAGTAGATCCTTACTTTAATTTCGGAGCTGGCGATCAAAATCCGAATGAGCATGGAGAAGTTTTTGTAACTGAGGATGGTGGAGAGATAGATCAAGATTTTGGCTATTATGAAAGGTTTACGGGAATAAACTGCGAGAAAACTTATAACATAACGTCTGGAAAAATATATTGGAAAGTTATAAACGACGGACTAAAGGGAAAATACTTGGGCAGAAGTATACAATTAATACCACATGTCCGTGACGCAATTAAAAAAGAGCTATCTTCTATAAAAGATGTTGATGTTTTAATTGTAGAAGTTGGTGGAACAATAGGCGATGACGAGTCCATTATTTTCTTGCGTGCGATTGAAAGCATGATAAATGAAGACAAAAAAGATTGCACTATATTTGTTTTGGCGCCTCTAGTTTTTAATGAGAGTGTAGGAGAGCCAAAAACAAAAATAATACAAAATTGCATACGAGATTTAAATAGCTTCGGACTTCGGGCAGATGCACTGATACTTAGAACACGCTCAGCAACTTTTTTGGATAAGAAACGAAGAGAGAAGATATCAGTACATTGNGGTATTTCTCAGGAAAATATATTTGCAGACCCNGACATAGATACGATTTATCGCCTGCCCGTTATTTTGTCAGAACAAGGCTTAACTAATTTCTTAAAGCAAAAGTTCGGTTNCGTAGAAAAAAACGGAGATTGGGGTAATTTTAACACATTTCTGAAAAAATTAGATTCTGCAACGAAGAGCATTCCAATTGCTTATGTTGGGAAATATGTAAAGGATGGAGACGGGATTCATAAAGATGCTTATATATCTGTTGAAGAAGCTCTAAAAAGAGCTTGCATAGAATTCGGTTATTCGCCAGAAATATATCGAATCGAAGCGGAAGATTGTCAAGATGATNTATCTCTGTTGTCTAATGTGGCAGGAATAATNGTACCNGGAGGTTACGGATCGCGCGGTTTCGAAGGTAAAATTTCCGCNATAAAATNTGCACGTGAAAATAANATTCCTTTCTTAGGGCTGTGTTTAGGTTTGCAACTTGGAGTAGTAGAGTTTGCCAGGAATGTATGTGGTNTAAAAAACGCACATACAGACGAACAAGATGAAGAAAATAGTGAGTGCAGTGGCGAGCACGTCGTTTGCATTTTGAAAGAACAAGAGAAAATAAGAGCCGAACACGGATTTATTGGAACACAACGTCTCGGCGATTTTGCTTGCGTCGTAAAGGAAAATTCATTTATTAGAAAAATTTGTCAAACAATCGGAAGGCCTAGCGAAGAAGAAAAATTAAAATTAAAGAAATATCCAGATTACAGATTNGGTATATTGGAAAAAGACGACTTTGTTATATTTGAGCGGCATAGACACCGACGCGAAATAAATCCAAAATATCACGGAATTTTAACAGAAAATGGTATGGAATTTCATGGAATACATCGCGCCTTAGACGGAACTATTCTTGTAGAGATTGCAACTATTAAAGAAAAACCTTGGCTGGCTACACAATTTCACCCAGAATTTAATTCGAATTATGCGACGCCTAGTCCGTTTTTTTATTGGTTTGTTGACGAAGCCATAAAATATTATTGGAATGCTAGAAAGTTGCAAATCAAAAAATAACTATTTTTCCAATTCAGATATAATTTTCACTCCGTATGTAAAAATATCTAAGTTCGCATTTTTCCAAGCAGTTGGTTCGATGCCTGCCTTTAAGCATAAGTTTGATAAAAATTCTTCTGGCTTTGGTAGCTGTTCCCAAACTTGTGGTAAAAATGTTGCGCTATAATCTCCATATCTAATTATAACTCCTGGTTTCGCCGTGGCCAATTTTTTTAAAAGGTCTGCAGAATCTTTATAAATAAGCTCTACTGGCTCATCTAAAATTGAAATTTCAACTTTGATTTTGTCCAGTTCTTCTTTAGATAAAGGCGGAAATCTGAAATCAGAGAAAGCAGCTGCAACGGCACAATTGCAAATAGCCTTTTCCAAAGGCTCTTCTACAAAAGAGCCTATGCAACCTCTTAATTTGCCATTTTTATACAATGTTACGAAAACTCTTGCTGGAGTTAAATATTTATTAAGTTCAGGTAATTTAGAATTTTCTAGTTTAGCCTTTATCGCAGCTTTAGCTAGACTTATTAATTCTTTTTCATTCAAATCCCCTAAACTCTTTTTTTTCTTTTTCGCCATTATTTGTATACTCGAGAATACAATTTTTAAATTTTGTGTAGAACTAAAAATTTTAAAATAATAGAAGCAAATTAATTAAATGCGCTATTATTTCGTTTCTTGGAAAGAAATTGAACAACTATGTAGAGAATTGGCTCAAAAAATTTCCAATTACAAACCAGATTTAATTATTGCACTTTCTCGTGGCGGAATTGTGCCAGCTCGCCTTATTAGCGATTTGCTTGTCATAAAAGATATCATCACAATAAAAGTTAACCATTGGGGAATAACAGCTACAAAAGACAAAACAGCAGAGATTAGCTACGCCGTACCAATTAACTTAAGCGAGAAAAAAGTATTAGTTGTTGACGATATAACAGATACTGGAGAAAGTTTGAGTTTGGCTAAAAAGTACATAATTGAAAACATGAAACCAAAAGAGCTCAAAACTGCTACACTTTATCACATAGATCATTCTTCAATAGTTCCGGATTTCTTTGCCAGAGAGCTAAAAGCCTCGGATTGGACATGGTTCGTTTGGCCATGGAATTTCTTTGAAGACATTAAAACGATTTTAGAAAAAGAATGGAGCGGCGAGCCAATTGAAACTTTTCTTCAAAATTTTAATAAAAAATATAAATCAAACCTTTCTTTTTTAGCATTAAAACAAACATTAGAATTTTTAAAACTCAATAATTAACTTGTGCCTTTCTGGCATATAAAATAAACTCTGGTAGACCTTATCGATTCGAGATCACAGACTCTAAATTGAGCATCTAACGTTGATTTAATTTGAAAACCACAATTCCTAAGCAAATTAGAAATTTCTACTGGATCGTATCCTCGCTCGACGTGC
>JGI24721J44947_10012795_pt1 | contig 10305 bp, 10 predicted proteins | sample YelNatPaOPGAMG01_FD_44947 | JGI IMG/M metagenome (IMG submission 44947) | reverse complement strand
ATCAAAAAAATAAACTACTGTATGAAAATCACTTTTGCAAGTTTTTTTTAGCTCAATTGCTTCTGTCCAAAGCATTACTCTCAATAAATCATACCTCTTATGCACTACTCTTAAACTATCGCTAAATTTACTTATAGAATCATATTTCTCAAGCTTTTTAGACTCTTCATAAATTCTATCTGCAAAAGAAAAAAGATTGCTTTCGGTTATATTACACTTAACATCAAAAACCCCGAAAAGATTTTCGCGGGTTTGTTCATCCAACAAGCTAATTTCGGATTTCCAAAGGTTCTCTTCAAGACTCTTACTCCTAGTATCCTCTATAAAAAAACCAAAAAGTAATCCAAAAACAAATACAATTATAGTAAATGCCAATGCACCTAAAAAAGCATATTTAGAGCTTACCATGAATATTTTCCAATTGCTTGTTTGTATATTGCTGCAATCATAATAAATGGTTGAACTGACAAATAAACCAATGTGTAAAACAAGATATTTAAAAGTTTGTGGTTTTTTGCACCATACTCTTTCATCATATTAAGTGAAAAAAGTGTAAAACCTAAACCTAACAAAAACAAAGAAGCTCCAAAAAAGTTTAGTATGGAAGGATAAAAAGTAAGTTCTGACAAAGAAACAATTGCTGTACTAGCATAAATAGAATATTTTGCAGACAGATAAGAGAGAAATATTCTTCTAGCAAACAAATAAGTAAACAGTCCTAACCCAAAAAGACCTATAAACAAAGACAAGCTAAAGAATGGAATAACGAAATAACCAAAAATTCCTTTTTTAAATAAAACATTTTTATATTTAAGGATGCACTGATTTCCCCCTATTGTCCATCTTATTCTTTGTTTCCACCAATCTTTAAATGTATAAGGTGTTGCCGAATAAACACTTGCCGATAGGCTCATTCTTACTTTATAGCCATGATTAAGCATTCTCCAAACAATTTCAATGTCTTGTGTTAAATTTTTTGTATCAAACAAGCCTATTTCAAATAGAACCTTTTTCTTGTAAAGGGCCAATGGACCAGGTGTAACATAAACAGCGTCAATAAAATCCAACAACTTTCTATTAAACGCAATAACAAAATACTCTACTGATTGCAAATATTGCACAAAATTTTTAGGCTTCTTAGCTAAAACAGCGCAAGTAACCCCTCCAACTTTTTCGTCCTCTTGCAAATACCCTATCATTCTTATTAAAGAGTCAGGATGAGGAGTAGAATCAGCATCTGTCACAGCAATATAATCATATTTGGCAGCGCGTATTCCAATATTCGTTGGCTCAGCAGCTCCGCCAGAATTTTTTTTATTTACTATCAATCTAACATTTTTGTATTTGTTAACATATCTTTTAATAATTTCAACAGAATTATCTGTTGACTTATCATCTACTACGATTATCTCAATCATTTCTTTAGGATAATTTAATTTGAGAAGTGATTCTATTGTCCCACCAATATTTTCAGCTTCATTATAACACGGAATAACAATACTTATTGGTTCAGGTTTTGCTTTTGGATAAGAAAATAAATTTTTTCTATTGGGAAAATAAATAAAAAAAAACAAACTTAGCATATACAACCCTACAAACATATAAAAAAAGAAAACTGCATCAACCCAACTTATCATTATTAACCTCTCCTTTCTTTTCCAATTGAGGATTTTCTCCTTCTGAAAGGCTAAAGTAATCATAAAAATTATCTGTTAAGCTTAACTCTGAAGTATGTCCTACTTTCTTCTTACTAATCAATCCCATTTCAACAAATTTTTTAACATGGTCATAAGCCTTATTTCCTCTTATTTTTACAAGCACAGATTGTTTAAGAGGTTGTTTATATGCAATTATTGCTAAACTTTCTTGCTCTGCTTTGCTAAATTCGCTGCTCCCTCCGGCAAGTTTATTTACNAAATAACTAAACTCCGGAGCAACATCCATTTTCCACAACTCTTTTTGTTGAATTAAAACAATTCCAGANTCCTTATACTCTTCTTCTAAATCAGCAAGTAATTTTTTAAGTATNATTGGATTTATTTCCGTAAGCGCAACTAATTCAGNAATACTTAAAAATCTCCCAGAAATNAATANGGNTGCTTCGAGTTTTCTCTTTAACTCCGCTTCTCTCTCCTCATCAAATTCTTCTAAGCCTTCTTTTTTAGGTTCCATATTTTTTAAAAAGAACTTAAAGTTTTAAATTTATTTATAGGCCTTTATTAACAATCCTTCAATAATTGCTGCTACTAAAAGCAAAGGAATAATAATTAAAAAAATAGCAAATAAAGAACGGATCACTCTTTCCAAAAAACTCTTTTTCTTATTTATTGAAAAAACAAAAAAACCTAATTTGATTCCTAATCCCAACGAAATAAAAATTGCTGGTAACTCAAAGATTCCATGAGGCAACAAGAGCCAAAACTTTCCAATTCCATCTGTTGTATATACCCTGCTTAAAACATATCCTACTATAACCCCATTAGACAAAGAAACCCAAAGGGGAAATATTCCTAAAAAAATTCCTAAAACTAAACCCAAGACAGCGGTTTTAAGATTATTTAAAAAAATATAAACAATTAAGCTAAATCCTCTTAAGTTTTTTGTTTTCTCAATTAAATTCTTTAAAATTTCATCTAAAAAAGTAAGCTGTTGCGAAAATAAAAAGCCTATCAAAACACCTGCAGAAAAAATAAAAGCCGTAGCATAAATAAAATTTTTACTCTCTTTTATGTATCTCCAAGTGTTTTTTAATTCTTTCTTAATATTCATCTAAAATACCTCCTAAGCAACTCAACCTTTCTTTGGTATTTAATCTTCAAATAAGTTCCAAAAAAGATTCCAACTAAAAATCCGCCTAAATGAGCTACGTTTCCAACATTCCACTTTGCCAATGCGCTAACTATCCAAGTTAAAGCTAAAACTAAAGGAAGCATAATATAAGCAGGAAGAGAAAAAAAAGGAAGAAAGATAATACTAAATCTTAATTTAGGAAGTAAAATCATTAAAAGCCCGGCAATTGCAAATATTGCCCCAGAAGCACCAACCATATATTTATCAGGAGAACCAAAGAATATTTCTCCTTTTCCATTACCAAACAGCAATGCTGCATAAGTAGCAAGCAGACCTGCAAAAATTCCTCCTCCAAAATACAAAGCAAAAAATCTTCTTCTTCCTATTATTCTTTCAGTTAAACTTCCTAAAGAAAACAACACAAACATATTTATTAAAAGATGTGCTATGCCTGCATGCATAAAAATATGAGTAACTAAAGTCCATAAATATTTTCCAGAATAAATTGCAGAAGGTTGCAAAGCAAGAAAAGAAATGCTTTCAGGATAAATAAAAAGCAAAACAAATTCAATACAAGAAAGTAAAGTTGTAAAAAAAATTAAAGTTCCTGTAGCAGAAAAATTATTAATTTTGTTCCAAAAAGAATTTTTAGAGTTCATTTTATTTTCAATTTTTATTTCTAGAGTCTGCCTTTCTTTTTTTGTTTTTTACTTTTTTGAGCCCTTTTGCCAATTTTTTTAACTTTGTGCTTTTTTCTTTCTTTAATTTTTCTTGCTTGCGTTTTTCTGTTAACATTTTACGCTTTTGCACTTTTTGTTTTTGAATATTAAGCGCTTCTACTTCTTGATTCACACTTTCTAAAACACTTTTAAGTTTGTTAATGTCTCTTTCTATTTGTGCAACTTCTTTTTGAACATCTTTCAAAACAAGCACCTCACCACACTCTGGGCAAGTGTAATTATTTAACAAAGATTGCTCTTCGGTATATTCTTTCTCGCATAACGGACAAGAAAAAAAGCGCGTATTTATTCTATAATTTTTTTGTTGTTGAAGAGTTTCTATATTTTTTTCTAATTTTTCTTTAAATTTGGAAAATCCTTTGCCAGTGTTTAAAGTCCAAAAATAGTCATACCATCCTCCTTTTTTGCTGTTTTTTTTGCGTACAAAAGTAACTAAACCCTCGTCTACAAGTCTATACAAAACATTTCTAGTTTGATTTACAGTTAATTTTAATTTCTTTGTAATGAGGACTTCGCTAACATTTTTCTTTCCATATAAAATTTCCACTACTTTTCCTGCAGAAGAGCCTGCTACTGAGACAGCAATATTTTTCAAAAGATCAAGTTGCATAATTCTTTATTTAATAGGGATATTAAAAACATTTCTGCTAGGTGTAACCATTTAATAGTTAATATAAACCTATATAAATAAAATTGGAAATGTAAAAGTATGTTCTGGAAAAAAAAGGAGGATTTCAAAGGTTTGCCAGATTTGCCGCCGACAGAATCCCCCTCATTGCCACTACCTCCAAAAGAGGAAATAAAAAAAATGGGTATTGCAGAAAAACAAGATTTGCCTCCCCTACCCCTTTCGCCTGAAGATTCAATAAAAAATGCTGTATTAGACTCTCCGTTTAAAGATGAAACAGAAGAAGAAATAGTAAACTTACCTCCTTCTAAAAAAGTTTTTAAGTCAATTGAGCTTGAAGAATGGACTCCTAATAATCAACCATCTAATTTTGTCCCTACTCAAAATCAAATAGTCTCATCAGTTCCTATTTCAAATACAACTCCTTTTCCTACAACTACTGCAATGTCCACTCCTGCTCAAACAATTAAACAAACTCCTATTTCCCAACCTTTCCTGAAACCAGAACCTCAAAAAGAATCTCGTTCTGAAGTTTACATAAAAATTGATAAGTTTTATTCGGCCAAACGCGCATTAAGTGCAACAGAAGAAAAATTAGAAGAAATTGACGAACTTCTAAAAAAAATTAGGGAAACAAAACTACGTGAAGAGCAAGAGCTTTCTGCTTGGGAAAAAGAACTTCTCTCTCTAAAAACCCGTATAAAAGAAGTTACAAATACACTATCAGAAAAAGCTTAAAATGGCCTATGAATATGTCCGTCTTTCTACTACTGAAAAGGTTTACAGCGAAAAAAACTTGTTACAAGCCCAGCTTGACTTAATTTCTTTAATAAAAAGATTAGAAAATTATAAGTCTATTCGATCTGAAGAGCTTTTGCTAAAAATTTCCCTAAAAAACAAGATCGAAGAACTAAAAAACTTAATGGCTCTTTTAGAAAAACTTCTTCCTAAAACCTCATTTGCAGAAGAAAAATATCCTCCAAAAACAAAAGAGAACAAAAAAGAAAGAAAGAAAAAACTCTCTTTAGAAGAAGAGGTAGAAGAAATTCGCAGAAAAATTGCAATGCTTAATCAATAAAAATTTAAACCCTTTTTGGCCAATATTTTTATGCAATATTCAAGACAAGAGTTAATCAAGAGTTATATTGAATTTTTTAAAAGCAAAAATCACAAGCATATTCCTTCTTCTTCGCTTATTCCAGAAAATGATCCAACAGTATTGTTTACCACAGCAGGTATGCATCCTCTTGTTCCTTATTTGTTAGGGCAAAAACACCCTTTAGGCAAAAGATTAGTGGATGTTCAAAAATGTTTAAGAACTGACGATATTGATGAAGTAGGAGACTCTTCTCATCACACTTTTTTTGAAATGTTAGGAAATTGGTCCCTAGGAGATTATTTTAAAAAAGAAGCTATTGAATATAGCTTTGAATTCTTAACAAAAATTTTGAAAATTCCAAAAGAAAAACTTGCTGTTTCTTGTTTTGCAGGAGATTCTAATGCTCCAAAAGACGAAGAATCTGCAAAAATTTGGATTTCTTTAGGAATACCAAAAGAAAGAATTGCTTTTCTGCCTAAAGAAAACAATTGGTGGGGTCCAGCAGGAATTACAGGCCCATGCGGTCCAGATACTGAAATGTTTTTTTGGAATTCTCCTTCCCCCCCTCCAAAAAAATTCAATCCTTCTGACTTTAGATGGGTAGAAATTTGGAATGATGTTTTTATGCAATATGAAAAAACTAAATCTGGAGAGTATATCCCTCTAAAACAAAAAAATGTAGACACTGGAATGGGNGTAGAAAGAACTTTAACTGCACTAAATTGCTTACAAGACAACTATGAAACTGATATTTTTAANCCNATNATAAAAGAAATAGAAAATCTTTCCAATAAAAAATATGAAAATTATAAAAGAGAAATGAGGATAATTGCAGACCATTTAAGGGCAGCTGTTTTTATTTTAGGAGACGAAAAAGCAATAAAACCATCTAATATCGGACAGGGATATGTTTTAAGAAGATTAATTAGAAGAGCAATTAGATACGGAAAAATTTTAGGTATAAAACAAAACTTTACTTCTCATTTAGCAAAAACAATCATACCGATTTACCCAGACTATCAAGAGCTACACAAAAATCACTCATTTATTACTAGTCAAATTGATGAAGAAGAATTCAGATTTAATCAAACCTTAGAAAAAGGTCTAAAAAAATTTCAAGAGATTACAAAAGAGCACCAAGAGATTATAACTGGCAAAGATGCATTTCTTCTTTTCCAAAGTTATGGTTTTCCAATAGAGTTCACACAAGAACTTGCAACAGAAAAAGGAATTAAAGTTGATCTAGAAGAATATAATCAAGAATTTTTAAAACACCAAGATTTGAGCAGAACTGCCTCGATTGGACAATTTCGCTCTGGTTTAGCAGACGATTCAGAAACAACCAAAAAATTACACACCGCTACTCATCTGCTAAATGAAGCTCTGAGAAGAGTATTAAGTAAGGACATAAGACAAAAAGGCTCAAATATTACTCCAGAAAGATTAAGATTTGATTTTAATTTTCCTAGAAAATTAACTGAAGAAGAAATAAAAAAAATAGAATCTCTGGTAAATGAAAAAATACAGTCTGGATTAGAAGTAAAAAAAGAAGAAATACCCTTGGAAGATGCAATAAGCTCAGGAGCGCAGCACGAATTTGGTGCAAAATACCCAGAACTTGTTTCTGTTTATACTATTGAAGACCCATCTGAAGAAAAAGGATGGTTTAGCAAAGAGTTATGTACTGGTCCTCATGTAAAAAACACAAAAGAAATTGGAAATTTAAAATAATAAAAGAAGAAGCAGTCGCAGCAGGAATAAGAAGAATAAAAGCAATTATAAAAGATAATTAAAAAAGTAATAAATTGCAATTATCAACCCTAAAATCAAAGTGTAAAAACCAAACCATCTAAGATTTTTCTTGTTTGTTAAAACAACCTTAAACATAAAACGAAGAGAAATCAAACCTGCTAAAAAAGAAACTAATGTGGCCCAAATTAATTCAGTAGGCAGTCTTTGGTTTCCAATTACTAAAATATTTGCCCCAAAAATAACTGGAATTGACAATAAAAAGGAAAATTTTGCAGCATTTTTTAGGTCTAATCCCAACAAAGCTCCGGAAGAGATAGTTAATCCTGATCTTGAAATTCCTGGTAAAATAGCAAGTGCTTGCGCAATTCCAATTAAAAATGATTTTTTGTAACTTAAATTTTCATTTTTTTCCGGAGAAAAACTAACAATAAAAAGAATCAATGCCGTTAAACCAAAACCTAAAGAAATTAAAATTAAATTTTGGGAAATCTTATCAAAATAATTAAAAAACAAAAAACCGAGAATCGCTGCAGGTATACTTCCAATTAAAACACAAAGTCCCAATTTTCCTTCGTTACTTTTAAATCTTAAAAACAAAACTTCTTTAGCAATATCCAAGATGTCTTTTCCAAAATAAACAAAAACAGCCATCAATGTTCCAAAATGTAAAGCAACTTGATAGCAAACCTCTTTCATAACCTAATAACTTCTCCAAAATAGCAATATGTCCTGAACTAGAAATTGGCAGCCACTCAGTGACTCCTTGAAAAATAGCCAAAATTAAAGCTGAAATTAAATTATCCATACTTCTTTCTTTATAGAGCAATTATTAAATTTATCTTTTATTAAATAGTATTATTAAATCCCAAAATTCTATAAAAACGATGGATTTTTATAAAAATTTGACATAGAACATCCTAAGCAAAAAATTCTTCTAGCGTGATTTTACTATNTACTTTGCCTACACTTCCAGCACAGCAAATTCTTTTTTTTATGCTTTAGTTGCAAAAGCTCTGCCATTGNATGCTCTTCAGAAAAACCTTCAAGGTCATAGCTTAAATCAAAAATTGCTCCGCACCTCTGGCACTGCACTGGAATTCCACCTCTTTCAATTTGCCTCATGCACTTTTTAAGAAAAATTTCTTTTTATATTAATAGTGAAATCAAAATATTTTTTTAATTACAAATAAACTTATATAGCAAGTCACTAAAAAAAGACAAAATTATTTTTTTAACTTCGGTAATTTTTAGCAACCATTCTTCTTTTTATCCCATTTAGAAAGAATTTTTCTTCTAAATGTAGCCATCTGACGCGGATTAAGTTTAGAAACAGAAACCAAAACCTGATTAGACTTGTAATGGGGTATTACCAAATGACAATATGGCACTTTTAAAGATGGGCTAATTTCATCAAAAGTTTCATTAATCATTGATTCTACATCTTTATATAATTTAAAAGGGTCGCAATCAAAACTTTGTAATCCAAAAACGTGTGATTTAGGATGATCTCTCTGCCAACCCTCTATTGTATAAGGAACTGCTCTTAAGTTACCATGTGAAGTATATGAATTTACTGCCTTAAAGAGTCTTTTCCAAATATCATAATGTAAATGCCCTAACAAATTTAAATTTCTTACAGGATCGGATAATACAGGACAATTTCCAGATTCAAAATTATTTTTTTGATTCTGAAACCAACTCATTATATTATCAAATGAGCCATGCTTAACAACTAATTGATCAAGGGTTATTCCCTTAAAACCTCTGGTATAACCACCGTATAACCCATTTCTCATAGTAAACAATCTTAAAACACGAATATTGTAAGTCTGATCTTGATCAAATTTAGNAAAATTTAATGTATATACTATAGGAGGGCAAGTCTCTGCTTCTCTTTCATCTAGCAACGCAACACCCACGGGAAATTTATTCTCGTAAAAATGAGCTTCTACTCTGCCACATTTATTAGATACTCTAGCTTGAGGGAATATTTTTTTTAGCAAATTTTCTTTTTCTTGTTTATCGTACACCCCAGAAACAACAATCCCTACATCAAAATCAGATGGATATCTATCATCAGGAGCTTTTGGATCAATTACTGCGGTTAATCTTTGAGGATTAGTCGAACCAACTAAAAGAATATCTGCTGTTTTTACATTTTCTCTTTTTAAACTATCTGCAATATAGGTTCTAAGAGAATCTCCTGTTTTAACAACTAATTCTAAAAAAGCATTGCTATCTCTAATATCTTCCTCAAATTCATCAATTTTACAATAAAAGCTCATAAAAAAAATACTTTTTTATTATATTTAAATCTTTCTTTTGTAACTTCTTTATAGTTATAACAAAAATCCAGAAAAACAATTAATCTCTCCTGTTATAGATTTATTCAACATAAATCCCAGGTTTGTTTGGTTTTGCTTTTGCAGATTTAGCTTCAGGGTCATATTTATTTTTGTCATTTACAGCAAAAACCTCTACTTTCTTACCAATTCTTCTCTCTATAATTTTTTTATCATAAATTTCAACTTCTTTTGGTAGTGCATACAAATAAACCTTCTCTATTTTTTCCTCTTTTTCAGAAAGCATCTTTAAAATATTTTGAATGTCTCCTATCGTTTTTTCCAAAACTTTTTCTGCTTCTTCAAAAGCTTTATTTATTTTGCTTTCATCAGCCTCAGGCCATTTTTCCTCTGCTAAAAATCCTTTATTTCCAAGTATAAACCAAATTTCTTGTGTAATATGCGGACAAAAAACATTAAGCATTTTCAAAAATAATTCTGCATTTGATTTACTAACATTTTCTTTATTTATCTCAAAAAATTCAANCAATGATTTAAGACTAACAACGGCAGAATTATATCTAAGATTCTCAATATCTACAGTAACACTTTTTATTACTGAATTTATTTTGCTTTCCATCTTTTCATCAGNTTTTCCAGGTTTATAATCTCTGAAAAAAGTCCAGACCTTTTTCAAAAACTTAAAGNAACTTTCTAAACCAGCGCTATCCCACTGAAAATCTTTATCAGGACTTGCAATTGAAACTAAAAATATTCTTAAAGAATCTGCGCCGTATTTTTCAACCATCTCCATAGGATCAATAACATTTCCCCTTGATTTTGACATTACTGCTCCATCCTCTCCATGTATCATACCTTGATTAAACAATTTTACAAAAGGCTCATTTATTTTTACATAACCTAAATCCCTCAAAGCTTTTGTAAAAAATCTAGCATAAATTAAATGCATGCATGCATGTTCTGCTCCACCAATATAAAAATCAACAGGCATCC
>JGI24721J44947_10012791_pt1 | contig 10309 bp, 8 predicted proteins | sample YelNatPaOPGAMG01_FD_44947 | JGI IMG/M metagenome (IMG submission 44947) | reverse complement strand
ATGATCGCCCTCGCCGTGGCCGCGCTGGTGATGGCGGCCGCCACCTTCGAGCTGGCACGGATCGACGCGGTCGCCACGCGCCGCAAGGTCGAGCGGATGCTGCGCGGCCGCGTCGGTCGGGATACAGCTGCGGCACAGCTTGGTGCTGTAAGTGTGGAGCGTCACCCGGCCGGGCGGACACCTCCGCGCAACGTCACACAGTGGTAGTAACACAGTGCCAGTCACACAGTGCTAGTCACACAGTGCCAGTCACACAGTGCCAGTCACACAGTGCCAGTCACACAGTGCCAGTCACACAGTGGTAGTAACACAGTCGTAGGTGAACCGATGCCGAACAGTTGGTATGTCGGCCGTCGCCGGGGGAACACTGGTGGGAACCGTTTGAGGTGAGGGGTCATCCATGTCCAAAGTCGATGTCGCGGCGTTGCTGGCGTTATGCGCGGCGATGGCCTCCGCCGTGGGCGACGTGATCCGGCAGCGCTCGGCTCAGGAGATCACCGACAAACAGGTCGGTCACCTGCAGCTGTTCCGCATGTCGTTGCGCGACGGCCGGTGGTGGCTGGGCGGGCTGGCGGCGATCGTCAACTACAGCCTGCAGGCCGGGGCCCTGGCGTGGGGATCTGTGGTGTTGGTCACGGCGCTGCAGGTGACGGCGCTGCTGTTCGCGCTGCCGATCTACGCACGACTGACCAACCGCCGGGTGACCCGCTGGGAGTGGATGTGGGCGGTGATCCTGGCCGGCGCCCTGGCCGTGGTCATCATCGTCGGCGACCCGGCGGCGGGCCGGCAGCGCGGCGCCCTCGAGACATGGATGATCGTCGCTGTTGTGATGCTTCCCCTGCTGGTGGGGTGCGTGCTGGCGGCGCGGGCCTGGTCCGGTGGCCCGTTCGCGGCGGTGTTGCTCGCTCTGGTGGCCGGTTCGTCCCTGGCGCTGTTCGCGGTGCTGACCAAGGGGGTCGTGGAGATCAGCGAGCACAGCCTGCTCGGCGTGCTGACGGCACCCGAGTTCGTGCCGTGGATTCTGGCCGCCCTGACCGGGATGATCTTCCAGCAGTCGGCGTTCCGGGCCGGGGCGCTGACCGCGTCGATGCCGACAATGACGGTGGCGAAGCCCGTGGTGGCCGGTCTGCTCGGGGTCTTCGTGCTGGGCGAGACGCTGAGCTCGGACGGCCCGAAGGCGTTGGTGCTGATCGCGGCGGTGTCGGTGGTGATCATCGCGACGGTGGCGCTGGCCCGGGGCGAGGCCGCCACCATGGTCGCCCAGACCGGGCGGGACGGGGTCGGTGCGGCTCGGCGCGGGCGGTTGGGTCGGCTCCTGGCCCGCGGTGATCGCGGCGCGGCGGAAGGGGTCGTCACGGCCGACACCCCGGCCGCCTAACCGGAGACGCTGCGGGCCGGTGCGGCCCGCAGGCCGGCGAGGGGCCGCCGGGACGTTAGTTTTGGTGGCGTGTTGAGCGCTATCGCGATCGTTCCCTCCGCACCGGTGCTTGTTCCCGAGCTGGCCGGCGCGGCCGCCGCCGAGGTGTCCGAGCTGGCCGCGGCGGTGCTGGCGGCGGCCGTGTCGCTGCCGTCCCGGTGGGTCGTCATCGGCACGGGTGACGGCGACGACGTGCTGGGGCCCGACGGTGTCGGCACGTTCGCGGGGTTTGGCGCGGACGTGCGGGTCCGGCTGAGCCCCGGCGACGACGGCGCGGTGCCGGCCGCCTTCCCCCTGTGCGCGCTGCTGGCCGGCTGGGTGCGGGGTCGGGCCCGGCCCGACGCCCGCGCGCAGGTTCGCGTCTACCGCGGCGACAAGGAGGCGGACACCGCGCTGGCCCAGGGCCGGCAGCTGCGCGCCGAGATCGACGAGACACCCGATCCGGTCGGGGTGCTGGTCGTGGCCGACGGCGCGAACACCCTGACGCCGGCGGCCCCCGGCGGCTACCACNCGGGCGACGCCGAGGCGCAACTGGCCCTCGACGACGCGCTGGCCAACGGGGACGTCGCCGCCCTGACGCGGTTGCCGCCGCCGATCCTGGGGCGGGTCGCGTTCGGGGTGCTGGCCGGTCTGGCCGGGCCCGGGCCGCGTTCGGCCAAGGAGCTCTACCGGGGCGCGCCTTTCGGGGTGGGTTACTTCGTCGGCGCCTGGCAGCCNTGAACCCGGCGATGCGACCGCTCGCGATCCTCGGACCCACCGGCACCGGAAAGTCGCAGCTGGCGCTCGAGGTCGCCGAGCGGCTCGGCGCCACGGTTGGCGCCGAAGTCGTCAACGCCGATGCGATGCAGCTCTACCGCGGCATGGACATCGGCACCGCCAAGGTGCCCGTCGAACAGCGTCGCGGCATNCCCCATCATCAACTCGACGTCCTCGACGTCACGCAGACCGCCACCGTCGCCCGCTATCAGGCCGCCGCCGCCGCCGACGTCGACGCGATCGCGGCCCGCGGTGCGGTGCCGCTCATCGTGGGCGGTTCGATGCTCTACGTCCAGTCGCTGCTCGACGACTGGACGTTTCCCGCGACCGATCCGCAGGTGCGGGCGCGCTGGGAACGACGCCTCGCCNAGGTCGGGGCGGGCGGGCTGCACGCGGAGCTGGCCCGCCGGGACCCGGCNGCGGCCGCGGCCATCCTGCCCACCGACGGCCGGCGCACCGTGCGGGCGCTGGAAGTGGTCGAACTCACCGGGAAGCCGTTCGCCGCCTCGGCGCCGCGCATCGGCGCAGCGCGCTGGGACGCCGTTATCATCGGCTTGGATTGCGACACAACGCTTTTGGATGAGCGATTGGCGCGGCGCACCGACGCGATGTTCGACCAGGGCCTGGTCGAGGAGGTACGCAGCCTGGTGCGCGCCGGCCTGCGCGACGGGGTGACCGCCTCGCGCGCCCTGGGCTACGCCCAGGTCCTCGCGGCGCTCGATGCCGGTGGGGGCGCCGCCGGGCTACGGGACGCACGAGAGCAGACGTTCATCGGGACCCGGCGTTACGTGCGACGGCAGCGCGCCTGGTTCCGCCGGGACCACCGGGTGCGTTGGCTCGATGCCGCCGGGGGTGCCGGCCTGGCCGACGCCGCGCTGCGGGCGTGGCGGCAAGTACCCTGAACGGGTGATCCGCGCCGACGACGAAGACGCCGTGCAATGGCGCGCATGATCTTCGCCAAGGGCCACGGCACCGAGAACGACTTCGTGCTGCTGCCCGACGTGGACGCCGCGCTCACGCTCACCGCGGCCGGGGTGGCCGCGCTGTGCGACCGGCGCCGCGGCGTGGGCGCCGACGGGGTGTTGCGGGTCACCATCGCCGGCGCCGCCGTGAGCGCCGGTGTGCTCGAACGCCTGCCCGACGGTGTCGGTGCGGCCGACTGGTACATGGACTACCGCAACGCCGACGGATCGGTCGCGGCGATGTGCGGCAACGGCGTGCGGGTTTTCGCGCACTACCTGCGGGCCAGCGGCCTGGAAGCCCGCGGGGAGTTCGTCGTCGGCTCGCTGGCCGGCGCCCGGCCGGTCACGCTGCACCACGCCGACGCGGCGCACGCCGATGTCACCGTCGACATGGGCAAGGCCAACCGGCTCGGTGGCGGGGAAGCCGTCGTGGGCGGCCGGCGGTTCACCGGGCTGGCGGTCGACGTCGGCAACCCTCATCTGGCCTGTCTGGACCCGCGGCTGAGCGCCGCCGAACTGGACGCGCTCGACGTCGCCGGGCCGGTCAGCTACGACCTCGCCCAGTTCCCCGAGGGCGTCAACGTCGAGGTGCTCACTGCCCCGGCGGACGGGTTGGTGCGGATGCGGGTCCACGAGCGCGGGGTCGGCGAAACCCGGTCCTGCGGTACCGGAACGGTCGCGGCCGCGGTCGCCGCGCTGAGCGAAACCGGGGCCGGGACCGGAACTCTGACCGTGCGGGTGCCGGGCGGTGATGTCACCGTCACCATCACCGACGCCACCAGTTACCTGCGCGGGCCCTCGGTTCTGGTCGCTCACGGCGAAATCGGTGGGGAATGGTGGAGCGCCCAGCAGCGTTAAAACGGATGCACGACGCAGCTGCGGCGTGCACTATTTCTCATTGACTATGACACACTCCCAATCTCCCAACCGGGACCCCAGCGTCGGCGAACTCGCCCTCGACGACCGGTCGGCGCTGCGCCGGGTCGCCGGGCTGTCGACCGAGCTGGCCGACGTCTCCGAGGTCGAATATCGCCGGCTGCGGCTGGAACGCGTGGTGCTGGTCGGCGTGTGGACCGAAGGCAGCGCCGCCGACAACCAGGCGAGCATGGCCGAGCTGGCGGCGCTGGCCGAAACCGCGGGCTCCCAGGTGCTCGAAGGGCTCATCCAGCGCCGCGACCGCCCCGACCCGTCGACCTATATCGGGTCCGGCAAGGCGGCCGAGCTGCGCGCGGTGGTGATGGCTACCGGCGCCGACACCGTCATCTGTGACGGCGAACTGTCCCCGGCGCAGCTGACCGCGCTGGAAAGGGCCGTGAAGGTCAAGGTCATCGACCGCACCGCGCTGATCCTGGACATCTTCGCCCAGCACGCCACCAGCCGGGAGGGCAAGGCTCAGGTGTCGCTGGCCCAGATGGAGTACATGCTGCCCAGGCTGCGCGGCTGGGGTGAGTCGATGTCGCGGCAGGCCGGCGGCCGCGCCGGCGGCAGTGGCGGTGGGGTGGGCCTGCGCGGTCCCGGTGAGACCAAGATCGAGACCGACCGGCGGCGCATCCGCGAACGCATGACCAGGCTGCGCCGCGAGATCAGGGACATGAAGCAGGTCCGGGACACCCAGCGCAGCCGGCGCCTGCAGACCGACATGCCCTCGATCGCCATCGTCGGATACACCAACGCCGGCAAGTCCAGCCTGCTCAACGCCTTGACCGGGGCGGGGGTCCTGGTACAGGACGCCCTGTTCGCCACCCTGGAACCCACCACCCGGCGCGCCGAACTGCCCGACGGGCGGCCGTTCGTGCTCACCGACACCGTGGGATTCGTCCGGCACCTGCCCACCCAGCTGGTCGAGGCGTTCCGCTCCACACTCGAGGAGGTCGTCGACGCCGACCTGTTGGTGCACGTCGTCGACGGCTCCGACGCCACCCCGCTGGCCCAGATCGACGCGGTCCGCCAGGTCGTCTCCGACGTCGTCACCGACCACCGGGGCGACCATGATGCCGCACCGCCGCCGGAGCTGCTGGTGGTCAACAAGATCGACGCGGCCAGCGACCTGACCCTGGCCAAACTCCGGCACGCCCTGCCCGGCGCGGTGTTCGTCTCCGCGCGCACTGGCGACGGCATCGAGATGTTGCGGCGGCGGATGGCCGAACTCGCCGCTCCCACCGACACCGCCGTGGACGTGGTGATCCCGTACCACCGGGGTGACCTGGTGTCGCGCCTGCATTCCGACGGGCGGGTCCAGCACGAGGAGCACAACGACGACGGCACCCGGATCAAAGCCCGGGTTCCGGCGGCGCTGGCCGCCAGCCTGCGGGAATTCGGCGCCCGGTAAGCAACCACCGCCCGCCGACCAACCGGCTGGTTGGTATATGTTGAGCTGCAGAGTTCTCGTACGCCGCGCAGGTCGCCGGAGGTCTTCGGAGGTTGTCCATGAGTAGCGCCATCAAATACGAACGCACGCTGTTCGAACCCGAGCACGAATTGTTCCGCGAGTCCTACCGGGCGTTTCTGGACCGCCATGTCGCGCCCCACCACGACGAGTGGGAGAAGGCCAAGATCGTCGACCGCGGCGTCTGGCTCGAGGCGGGCAAGCAGGGCTTCCTGGGCATGGCGGTGCCCGAGGAGTACGGCGGCGGGGGCAACCCCGACTTCCGCTACAACACGATCGTCACCGAGGAGACCGCCGCCGGGCGCTACAACGGGATCGGTTTCGGCCTGCACAACGACATCATCGCGCCCTACCTGCTGGCCCTGGCCGACGAAGAGCAGAAGCAGCGCTGGCTGCCCAAGTTCTGCAGCGGGGAATTGATCACCGCCATCGCGATGACCGAGCCGGGCACCGGCAGCGACCTGCAGGGCATCAAGACCCGCGCGGTCAAGCAGGGCGACCACTATGTGCTCAACGGGTCAAAAACCTTCATTACCAACGGAATCAACTCCGACCTGGTGATCGTGGTGGCGCAGACCGATCCAGGCAAAGGGGCGCAAGGCTTTTCGCTGCTCGTGGTGGAACGCGGCATGGAGGGCTTCGAACGCGGCCGCCATCTGGACAAGATCGGGCTGGACGCGCAGGACACGGCCGAGTTGTCGTTCACCGACGTCAAGGTGCCGGCCGAGAACCTGCTCGGCGAAGAGGGCATGGGCTTCATCTACCTCATGCAGAATCTGCCGCAGGAACGCATCTCGATCGCCGTCATGGCGGCCGCGGCGATGGAGCAGGTGCTCGAACAGACACTGCAGTACACCAAGGAGCGGAAGGCATTCGGCAAACCGATCGGCAGTTTCCAGAACAGCCGATTCGTGTTGGCGGAGCTCGCCACCGAGGCGACCGTGGTGCGCATGATGGTCGACGAGTTCCTGCGGCTGCACCTGGAGAAGAAGTTGACGGCCGAACAGGCCGCTATGGCCAAGTGGTATTCCACCGAGAAGCAGGTGCACCTGATCGACCGTTGTCTGCAGCTGCACGGCGGCTACGGCTACATGCGCGAATATCCGGTTGCGCGTTCCTATCTCGATGCCCGGGTCCAGACCATCTACGGCGGCACCACCGAGATCATGAAGGAGATCATCGGCCGGGGGCTCGGGGTCTAGCCCGGATCTGGATCCCGTACAACGGGACTCGTCGTCGGCGGCGAAGTTACTGACGCGTAGCCGTTTTGGGTCGCTCATTCGCCGGCGCGGAGACCAAGCTGCGGCGAATTCGCGAAATTCGGCAATCGTCGGTCAGATGTCGACCGGCTCATGGTCTGACGTACCGTCGACGCATGCGTCTTGCAGATGCCGGTGAGGGCTCGGACGGGTGCGCGAACGTCGACGTCACCGGGACGGGCCGGGGGCCGGCGACGGCCCCGGCGNACGACAGGGTGAACCGTACGCCGCGCGTGCGGCGGNACGGTTCGTTGCGACGCGCATGTCGTTCGGCATCATTTCCACATCGATGCGGTATCCATTTTTGTAATATCCGTAAATTGAGTTCGCATTTCTCGTCGATTGGAGCAATGTTGTGCGAGCCCGGCGAAAATGCGGACCGTTACGGGGGTACGGGCCCGTCGGTGGCATGAAGCTCCGTTCGCGGGGCCGCGGGATATGGGCATGGCCCACAGGTGGGCGCATACCCGTGGACTGGAGGGCTTGGTGAACGGGCAGAGAGGTCACATGCACAAGCTGGTCGGGCGTGCGCTGGTCGGCTTGGCGACCACAGCGCTGGCCGCCGTGTTGCTGGCTCCCGCNGGGGCCGCGAGCCCGATCGGCGACGCCGAGGCGGCCATGATGGGCGCGTGGGAGAAGGCCGGCGGCGATACGTCGCCGCTGGGTGCCCGCAAGGGGGATGTCTACCCCGNCGGGGACGGTTTCGCCCTGGAGTTCGACGGCGGCACGATGTTCTACACCCCGGCCACCGGGGCGAAGTACGCCTACGGGCCGGTCCTGGACAAATACGAGTCGCTGGGCGGTCCGGCCGGTAGCGACCTGGGCTTTCCGACGATCAACGAAGTGCCCGGGCTCTCCGGACCGGACAGCCGCGTGAGCACCTTCTCGGCCAGCGACAAGCCGGTGATCTTCTGGACGCCCGAGCACGGCGCGTTCGTCGTGCGCGGCGCGATGAACGCGGCCTGGGACAAGCTCGGCAGCTCGGGCGGCGTCCTCGGGGTGCCGGTCACCGACGAGACCTACGACGGCGAGCTCGCCTCGCAGAAGTTCAGCGGCGGCCAGGTCTCCTGGAACCGGGACACCAAGGAGTTCACGACGGAGCCGACGGCGCTGGCCGACCAGCTGAAGGGCCTGCAGGTGCCGATAGACCCGACGGCGGCCATCAACATGGCCTGGCGCGCGGCCGGGGGAGTCAACGGCCAGCTGGGTGCCAAGCAAGGCGGGCAGTATCCCATCGGCGGTGACGGGATCGGCCAGAACTTCGCCGGCGGGAAGGTGTATTTCAGCCCGGCGACCGGTGCGAACGCCGTCGACAGCGACATCCTGGCCAAGTACGAGTCCCTGGGCGGCCCCATGGGCAGCGACCTGGGATTCCCCGTCGCCAACGAGTCCGACGGCGGCATACCTTCGAGCCGGATCTGCACCTTCTCCGCGGCCGACAAGCCGGTGATCTTCTGGACCGCCGAGCACGGCGCGTTCGTGGTGCGCGGAGCCATGAAGGCCGCCTGGGACAAGCTGCGCGGTGCCGGCGGAAAGCTGGGCGCGCCGGTCGGGGACCAGGCCGTGGACGGCGACGTGGTCTCGCAGAAGTTTGCCGGCGGCACGATCTCGTGGAACCGCACGAAGAACACGTTCACCACCGACCCCGCTAACCTGGCGCCCCTGCTGGGCGGGCTGCAGATATCGGGCCAGAACCAGCCGAGTGCCGTGGCGATGCCACCCCACACCACGAAGCCGGTCTGGCAGCAATGGTGGTGGCTGCTGGGTGGCGCCGCGGCGCTGGTGCTTGTCGCGTTGCTGGTGCTGGTGGCCGTCCGCATGCGCCGGGCCCCTGCCGGCAGCGACACCGCCGCCGGAGGGACCGAACGGGATGCCGGCGCCGGATACGATGCCGAGGCCGACGGGCTCTGGGGCCACGACGGCGAGGCCGCCACCGATCACTTCGGCCGCGGTGACCTGGACGACTCCACGGAACGTCCCGAGGGGGGACATCCCGAGGGCGCCGAGTCCGCTCGCCGGGTCGGCTGGGGGCGCGGGACCGGGGCCGCGCTCTTGGCCGAGGACGTCGAGCACGCGTTCGGCGTCGGGGACGAAAATCCCGACGCGGTGGACACCGACTCGATCCCCGTCGTCACCGACGCCGACTTCTCGGCCGCCGGTTACCCCGAGCTCGAGGAGGACCACGGCNNTCTCGACGAGCCGGAGGCCGGCTACGCCGAGTTCGCGCCGGAGGAACTCCCGCAGGNCGACGTCGCCGGGCACGCGGAGTATCCGGAGCCGGCGCCCGGGGACGAAAACTCCGATGCCGTGGGTGCCGCCGCTGCCGGCCATGCAGTCGCCGCGTCCGGCGCGGCGGCNGCCGACCTCTCCGGGGCTGCCGCCGGGGAGGCGCGCAGCGGGCGGCACGCGGCCGTCGACACCGCCGAGACCTCGCCGTTGGCCGCGCACGNCGCCGGCGCGGGCCCGCGCGGGACGGGGCGTCCGACGATTCACCTGCCGCTGGATGACCCCTACCAGATGCCCGACGGGTATCCGATCAAGGCGAGCGCAAGTTTCGGCCTCTACTACACGCCGGACAGCNCCCTCTATCAGGACACACTCGCCGAAATCTGGCTGTCCAGCGAACAGGTCGCGCAGGCCAACGGGTTCATCAAGGCCGACTAGGAGGCCGGTCGTCCCGGCTCCGCCGGGGGCTAGATCTTGCGGATCACGGTGACGACCTTGCCCAGCACGGTCGCGTCGTTGCCGGGAATGGGGTCGAACGCCGGATTGTGCGGCATCAGCCATATCTGACCGCCCGCGCGCTTGAACGTCTTCACCGTGGCCTCGCCGTCGAGCATNGCGGCGACGATGTCGCCGTTCTCGGCGACATGCTGCTGCCGCACGACCACCCAGTCGCCGTCGCAGATCGCCGCCTCGACCATGGAGTCGCCGACGACCCTGAGCAAAAACAGCGTGCCCTCGCCGACCAGCTCGCGGGGCAGCGGGAAGACGTCTTCGACGGCCTGCTCGGCGAGAATCGGCCCGCCCGCCGCGATGCGTCCGAGGACGGGGACGAAGGCGGGTTCCGGCAGGGCGTCCGAGCCGGCCACCTCGGTGGCGGGCGCCGCGGCGGTGGCGTCGTCGGCACCGCGCACGTCGACGGCGCGCGGGCGGTTGGGGTCGCGGCGCAGGTATCCCTTGCGCTCCAGGGTGCGCAGCTGGTGGGCGACCGAGGAGGTCGACGTCAGACCGACGGCGTCGCCGATCTCCCTGATGCTCGGGGGATAGCCGCGGCTGGTGACCGACTCGCGGATGACGTTGAGGATGGTGCGCTGCCGCTCGGTCAGCGATGAATCACCGGCGGAGGCGCCGTTGCTGTCGCTCATGGCAATGAATGTAGCCGGACGCAGGCCGAGAATCAAACATGTGTTCGACTGGCGTGTCGGCGACCGCGACGAAGCCCGTTCGGCCGTCAGGGCCGGCCGAATGACAAAGGTGTAACTCTGCGGGCGATCGGGTATTTGTGCGGCATGTGCCGGTTGACCGA
>JGI24721J44947_10012789_pt1 | contig 10311 bp, 8 predicted proteins | sample YelNatPaOPGAMG01_FD_44947 | JGI IMG/M metagenome (IMG submission 44947) | reverse complement strand
GATTTCTCTTTTGGCCTTTAAGATGAGGCTGTATAGGGCAAAGAAGATGCTTAAATATCTTTTGGGCGGCAATAACTATCAATTTTGACTATTCCAATAAATTTTTATTATTAGTAATTTTTTTTATGCATCAAAAAAACTATAGTAACCAAAATTTAATATTGAAAAAGAGGATAATGAGAAAAATTTACCTGCTTTGGTTTCTCAAAAAAATAAATAGTCCCGTTTCCATAAAGACGGGTATTTTTTTGATTTCAACCACATTGGCTGGTTATTATATATCTTTTATAAGTATTTTTAAAAACGCCTTAAAATCCAGCCATTCGCCAATAGATTTGACATCTTTTTTTGTAAGGAACTTTAGTTGCGCTGATTTGTCTTCAAAATTGATTGTCTTAATGCTGTTGGCCTCAATCTATCTTCTTTTAGAAGAGGTTTTTAAAAAGAGAGATTTTTATACTCTTAAGGCCCAATAAGATTTAATCTTTTATTACCTCTTTTATCTTACCCGCTATCTCTTGGGTGATTTTTGGATTGTCTTTAAGAAATTGGCGGGCAGCATCATAACCCCTTCCCAGAGATGTCTTTTCGTAAGAATAAGAGGAGCCGGATTTTTTGACGATGCCGTATTTTTCTCCAAGATTTAAGATCTCGCCGGTATAAGATATCCCCTCATTATAGATGATGTCAAATTCCGCTGTTTTAAATGGCGGAGCAACTTTATTTTTTACCACCTTGGCGCGGATTCTACTGCCAATGACATCCTCTCCCTTTTTAATCTGGGCAGTCCTTCTTACCTCAATTCTCACTGAGGAATAAAATTTTAGAGCCTTGCCGCCGGGAGTGGTCTCTGGGTTCCCAAACATCACGCCAATCTGCATTCTTATTTGATTTATAAAGATGACAACTGTCTTTGATTTTGAGGTAATGGCGGTTAATTTTCTTAGAGCCTGAGACATTAATCTGGCCTGGAGTCCCACATGCTGGGCGCCCATCTCTCCCTCTATCTCTGCCTTGGGTGTGAGCGCGGCAACAGAATCAATCACCACCACATCTATTCCTCCGGAGCGCACCAAACTTTCTGTGATCTCCAGCGCCTGTTCTCCTGTATCTGGTTGAGAGATTAAAAGATCGTCTATTTTAACACCAAGTTTTTTTGCATAATCAGGATCAAGCGCGTGTTCCGCATCCACAAAGGCGCAGACCCCGCCTCTTTTTTGCGATTCGGCAACAATATGGAGCGCCAGGGTTGTCTTACCCGATGATTCCGGACCAAAAATTTCTATTATCCTTCCTCTGGGTACACCACCAACTCCCAAGGCAATATCTAGGCTTAAAGAGCCAGTGGGTATTGCGTCAACATCAACTTTGGCCGCCTCGCCGAGCTTCATTATTGAACCCTCTCCATATTTAGCCTTGATATCCTCAATGGCGGTTTCCACCCCCTTATAATCTCTTAGATTATCTTTTTTGTCTTTTTGCTTTGGCATATATTTATTTTAACATTTATTTATTTTAATACCACACTTAAGGTTTTTTTTATCTCTCTGTTAAATTTATCTTTGGCCCTAACCTCAATTATATTTATACCCCTTGCCAGTAAAATATTTTCTTTAAAATTTCCCTCTGGATCTGTAAAAATTTGCCTTCCGTCTAAATACAAAAGGGAGATGTTTTGGGCTCTGCCATCTATCTCAAAATCCGAATTATCTACCGTCATAATGGCTGGCTTTTTGAGGTCTATTTTGGGACCGGTTAAAAATGATTTTGCCTCATAAAGACCATAGGCGATAAAGATGAAAATTATAAAAGAGAGAATAATTATTTTTGAATTTAAGAAGCTTTCTGCTATCATTGCCATAAATATTATTCCTTATTGCCTTCTTCCGAGGTGTCTATATCATTATCTTTTGTCTCAATATCTTCGTTGATGTCTTCTGATTCTATGTAATCACTCTCTGACCCTTTTATTAATACCTCTCTTGGTTTTGCTCCCTCTCCAGGACCCACCACTCCTCTTTCCTCCAGCATATCAATGAGTCGCGCTGCTCGGGCATATCCTATTTTAAATCTTCTTTGGAGATAAGAGGAAGAGGCCTTGCCTGTTTTTATCACTAAATTTTTTGCCTCTTCGTAAAGCTCATCATCGTCCTCTTTATCCTCTATGTTATCTATATCAAATAAGGGCTTTATCTGGGATTCTTTTTTCTCCTCAATATCTTTTTCCATTTCTTTTGCCGAGAGATCTGGTTTTTCTTCGCTTAAATCATCAAAATCAACATTTTTATATTGATCGGCAATATATTTGACAACCTGCTTTATCTCCTTTTCAGAAATCATCGGGCCCTGCAAACGTCTTGGTTTTGACGTGTCTCCTGCCAGATAGAGCATGTCTCCGCTTCCCAAAAGTTTTTCTGCGCCAGCCATATCCAAAATTGTGCGCGAATCAATTTGAGAGGCAACCTGTAGGGCCACTCTTGAGGTGATGTTTGCCTTAATTAGACCAGTGATGACCTCAACCGATGGTCTCTGGGTGGAGACTATAAGATGAATCCCCACTGCCCGAGACATCTGCGCCAGTCTTACAATTGAGGCCTCCATCTCGCGCGGATATGTGGCCATCATATCAGCCAATTCATCAATGATTATTATAAGATAGGGCATAGAATTATAGCTGCCGTGTTTTTCATGATAAGACAGGATGTCTCTAGCCCCTGCCTTGAGCAAAATATCATAACGTCTTTCCATTTCCTTGCATGCCCACTTTAAAGCTAAAATGGCCTTTTTCGGTTCTGTTATCACCGGGGTTAAAAGATGGGGAATTTTGTTATAAACCGTTAGCTCAACTCTCTTTGGGTCAATCATTATAAAGCGCAATGATTCCGGCGAATTGTGATATAAAAGACTCATCACTATGCAGTGGATAAAAATTGATTTGCCAGAGCCAGTGGCGCCGGCAACGAGAAGATGGGGCATTTTGGCTATGTTTGCAAAGACAGCCCTGCCTGTGACGTCTCTACCCATGGCAATGAGAAGGGGATGAGGAGATTTTTGGTATTGTTCTTCAGAGAAAAGGGATGACAGGCCGATGATGGTTTTGTTGCTGTTGGGAATTTCAATACCCACCAAAGATTTACCCGGGATAGGCGCCTCAATGCGCAATGGATAGGCAGCTAATGCCAAAGAGAGATCATTTTGTAGGGCGGTGATGCGGGAGAGCTTTATTCCCTCAGCCGGCTTAAAGGTGTATTGGGTTACAGATGGACCAATATTTATTTCGTCCATCTCCACCTCAATGCCAAAATTTTGGAGGGTGCGCTTGATGATATTGGCATTGGCCTTGATATCTCCGCTTGATGGCTTACCCCTGTCTCCTTCTAAAAGCTCAAGCGGCGGAGGAACAAATTGAGTGGGGATTGTCTTGGTTTCTCTTTCTCCTGCTTTTTTCTTTTTACCAAAGCCAAAGGAAAAGCCAAATTCTTTCTCTTCTTCGTCTTTGGGAGATTTTTCTTTTTCCTCTTTTTTTACTGGCGTCTCCCCTTTTTCTTCTTTTTCGGTTTCAACAGCAGGAGTCTTTACTGTCGGTTCAAAAATTTTTGTCTCCTCTGTTTTTGTTTCTTCTTTCTTTTTTAATTTTAATTTTATTGGCCTGTTAAAAATTATGAGAAAGGAGATGATGCATAGGGCAGAGAGAATGACGAGACTTATCCAGAAATCAAAAAGTTTAATTAGAGGTAAAGAGACTAAATAGCCCAGATAGCCTCCGGTTTTTTCTCCAAAGATGATGTCGGCCAGTCCCAGACTGCTTATCAAAAAAAGGATACCGCCTATGATTGTATGCCTCAAAAAATTTGGTCTCAGGGAGGTGATAAGAGAGATTGTGCCAATAAAAAACATTGTTGGTACAAGAAAGAACCCGGTGCCAAAAAGCCATTCAAGAACCCGATAGGCAATGTTTCCAGCAATGCCTGCTCTTTTAAAATAAGCAAAGGAGAAAAGCAATCCCAAAACAAAAAAGATGACTGCCAAGATAGAATGTTTTGTCTCCTCTGTTAAACCCTCATACCATTTTTTCTTTTCTTTATGATTATATTCCTCTTTTTCCTTCTCCCTCTTTTTATTTTTTTTTCTTGCCATCAATTTTATTATATACCAAATAAAAATTATTTTAAAATTTTTTGAGGGGAGGGGAGAGGGGAGATACCTAAAACACTTTTTATTGATTTTTAATAATTGCTTCTTAATTGCTATCTGTTAATTAAGAACTTGTCTTTTATTTTTTGTCTCTTATAATATTGGTAATGGACTTGAGACAGGTAATATCAGACAGATTGCAGAAATTAACAAATGCCCTTTATAGGGTGACTGACCTTTTGTCTGATAGAGAACCTTTAAAATGGATATTAAGAAATAAAGCTTTAAAAATATACGATATTTTTTCTTTATTATTGTCCGATATAGACATAAAGGACAAAAATAAAAAATTAAACGAAGGCTTATCATATTTATCTCAAATAATAAATATTTTAGGGATGATGTCCAATGGAGACTCTCTTTTTTATAAAAATTTTGAGATATTGAATAAGGAATATAATAATCTAAAACTTTTTGTTCAAGGGGAAAGAGAAACAATTATTTCAGATATTAAATTTTTACCAGAATTTTCTGCGTTAAATAAATCCTCAAATAAAAAAGATTTTAAGGCAGATAAAACCATAAATAATAAAATTTCTATCGGACAAGAAAATAACTATTCTATAGGACAAAATAATAAGGCCGTTGAAAGAAGAAATAAAATACTAGAAATTTTAAAAACTCAAGGGCCAAAGACAATAAGTGAAATTACCCCCAGCTTTCTGGGAATAAGCGAAAAAACCATTCAAAGAGACCTTATTTTTTTGGTTAAAACCAATAAAATAAAGGCAGAAGGAGAAAAAAGATGGCGTAAATATTATTATTTTAAAAAAAGCGAAGACATTTAATTTTTACCACTTGACTTTACTAGGCTTAAAAAGGTATGCTTATTAATGTATTTACAGAATCCCAGTTATCCACAAAAATCTTTTCTTAAATTTGCGGATTATCTTATAATATTTATTGATACAGAAAAGATTGGCTGGGTTTTTGTTGATATTTTCGCGCAAAGTAAGAACTTTAAAAATTGAATATTGATTCCCGATTCCCGATTACTGATTATCAGAAAAACAAAATCAAATTATTATCAATTTAACAACACATTCCAGAAGCATTATTAGTAAGTAAGTAAATTGCGCGAGGGCTTGGTTTAGTCGAAACCAAATTAACCCCCTGCGCAAAATTAAAAGTAAAATAAATTATGAGTAAAATTAGCAAAACAACTTCAGTTATAGTTGGTTTGACAACAGCAGTCTGGTTATCCGGAGCTGTGGCATTGACCCCNATGGTTGCTGGCGCCGCCTCTTTAACTCAGACACAGGTTGATGCAATCATTTCGTTGCTTCGATCATTTGGCGCTGATTCAGCAACAATCAGCAATGTCCAGTCAGCTCTAACCGGCGGTTCCTCTTCTAGCAGTGGTTCATCTGCAACTGGCTATACATTTACAAAACTTCTCAAGCTGGGAAGCACAGGAACAGAGGTTTTAAATCTTCAAAAGGTTTTAAACTCTGATCCAGCCACGCAGATTGCCACAAGCGGAGCAGGTTCTCCGGGACATGAGTCAACTTATTTTGGCTCCAAGACCAAGGCGGCTGTTATCAAATTCCAGCAAAAATATGGATTGAAAGCAGATGGTGTTGTCGGTTCTGCCACAAGAGCAAAACTTAATGCCTTGTCAGGCACCGGCACCGGCACAGGCACAGGCACAGGTACAGGCACAGGTACTGGGGCAACAGTTCCGGGAACAGGCTTGGCTGTGTCATCACCAACTCAACCGCAGGCATCGCTCGCTGTTCAAAGCGCTTCCAGAGTACCTTTTACAAAGGTTACTCTCACTGCCAGCAATGATGGCGACGTTGTTGTAAACGGCATTCAGGTTGAGAGAACCGGTTTGGCAAATGATGCTGTCTTTTCCGGAGTCGTCCTCTTGGATGAAAACGGAATGCAGCTTGGCATTGCCAAGACATTAGGTTCTAATCATCAGGCTGTGGTTGGCGAGCCCTTTACTGTTAAGGCTGGTCAATCAAGAACCCTGACCATTGCCGGAAATATGGCATCTGATCTTTCATCTTATGCAGGACAGGTTGCCTACCTTTCTGTAGTTGGGGTAAATACTTCAGCAACAGTTTCAGGTTCACTTCCAATAACAGGCGCTGGTCATACAATCAATGCCTCGCTGGCAATCGGAACAGTAACTGCAATAAGAGGCCCGCTTGATCCAGGCGCAACAGCCACAAAGGAAGTGGGCACAACCGGTTATACCTTTGCCTCAGTTAAATTCACTGCCGGTTCTGCAGAAAAAATTAGAATTAAATCAATTAGATGGAATCAGTCTGGTTCTGCTGCCTCATCAGATTTGGCAAATGTCAAAACCTATGTAGATGGCACTGCCTATGACACCACTGTTTCCTCTGATGGCAAATACTACACCTCAACGTTTGGCAGCGGCATTGTCGTTGACAAAGGGAATAGTGTAGAGGTTTATGTCAAAGGAGACATCGTTGGCGGTTCTGGCAGAACAATTGACTTTGATATCTATAAGACCACAGACGTTTATATTACCGGTGAGACCTATCAATACGGCATTACTCCAACAGGTTCTGGCGCAGGATTTACCTCAACCACTCCTTGGTATAATGCCAATGCTGTGACAGTTTCCTCTGGTAATCTTACAGTTTCCAAGGCAACATCAGTTGCCTCCCAGAACATTGCCATCGCCTTAGCTGATCAGCCATTGGGCGCATTTGATGTTGATGTCAAGGGAGAGCCAATCTCTGTTGCCTCAATGGTCTTTACGGTTTCCTCAACCACAGGTAGTGGTTATGGTCTTTTGACCAATGTGTCACTCTTTGATGAGAATGGCGCAGTGGTTGCTGGCCCGGTTGATGGTGTTTATACAGGCCAAACAACTCAGACAGTCACCTTCACTGATACAGTTACCTTCCCAATTGGCAAGCACACCTATACCTTAAAGGGTAAGGTTGCCTCAACCATTGGAACAGATGGAACATATCAGGTTTCATTTACACCTTCTAGCGCATGGACAACAGTTACTGGCCAGACAACAGGAAACCCCATTACCCCTTCACCAAGTAGTCCTGTTACATTACAGACAATGACAGTGAAGGCAGCAGTGGTTAATGTCTCTGTCTCAGCCAGCCCATCAGCCCAGAATGTGGTTGCCGGAGTACAAAACTATGTGTTTACCAATTATGTGTTTGATGCCACCAATTCTGGTGAGGATGTCAGATTTAATTCTTTGGGACTTTATTACACATTTAGTTCCAACCCGGAATATCTGACAAACTGCCAGTTATATGATGGCTCAACTGCATTAAACACAGGTTCTAATGCTGTTAACCCGTCATCACTTACAAGCCCAGCCACTGTCACCTTTACTCTTGATTCTGGACTTGTGGTGCCAAAGGGTACTACAAAGACAATTGCCTTGCAGTGTAATATTTCCTCCAGCGCCGCAGGTCAAACGTATAAGTGGGGCATTAATGCCGCACCAACAGGAACTGGTTTGACATCAGGCTCATCAGCCGCTGTCACAGTTGCTGCTTCTGGCGGTCAGTTAATGACAGTGACATCAGCTGGTTCTCTGGCTGTTGCCGCTGATTCCTCAACCCCCTCTTATGGTATTGTGGCTGCTGGTTCAACAGGAGTGACAGTTGGTGTACTTAAATTTACTGCCACAAACGAGGCAGTTAACCTCACCAAAGTTGGATTGAAGTTAACTTACCTTAATACAAACGGCACTGCCTCCACATCGCTTGGCGATTTGGTAAAGGCAACTTTGTGGGATGGTTCCACACAGGTTGGTCAGGCTGTCTTTACTGCCACAACTTCAACCTCAACTCTTACAACCGCTGTCACTGTTCCCAAAGATGGTTCCAAGACATTAACAATCAAGGCTGACTTGGCAAACATCAGCACCAGTGATCCTGGCCAGGAAGGCGCCTTAATCGTTATTGATTACGCAGGCGCTGGCCAGGCAGTTGGTACTGGTGTCTCAAGCGGCAGTCAGGTTACATCTACATCAGCCGCAACCAGCTTTGCCGGTATGAGGATGTTTAAGAGCTACCCAGTGTTTACTAAACTCTCAGTTCCTTCAACAACATTGGTTTCAGGAGATATGGATCTTTACAGATTCAGCGTCTCTGCCAATCCTGCAACAGGAAATGGCATTGGTTTGTACCAATTAACTGTTAACATTGCCACTTCAACCGGTAGTGCAGTTGCTGGTACAACCACTGTTACCAACCTGAGAATTTATGCCTACACTGATTCCAGCTTCTCCTCACCAGTTTCCGGATTCACTAATGGCCTTGTCTATCAGGCAAGTGGTGGGCTTAATAGCTCTGGAGACAATGATGCTCAACTTTCATCCATTCTCCAGATTCCCGCTGGCCAGACATACTACTTTAGAGTAGTTGGTCAGGTGACATTGACATCCGGATCAGGAACATTCTCCGGTTCTGTTACCACCAAGATTAACGGAGACAGCGCCTATCCATCTTTGGCAGGACTCATGGGTACAGCAGCAACAGTTAAAGCAGACTCCAACAACAACCTTGTCTGGTCACCGAATGCCACCACAACCTCACTTGCCACTCATGTTGATTGGACAAATGGTTATGGTGTAAGCGGTCTACCTGCAACTGGCATGGATACAGTGACGATTTCCAAATAATCTAGTTCTTCTGTCCTAGACGGATACGTATCAGTTTAGGCAGAAGGCTTGTGAGCTAGATTATTCTAATAAACAAACCCCGCTGTTTTTACAGCGGGGTTTGTTGTTTTTAAATTTTTTAAATATTGTTTATAATTTTTTATTTTGATAAAATAATTAAATGCGTCAAAAAATTATTTTGGCAATTATTTTATCAATCATTGTCTTTGGTGGTATTGGCTATTATATTTATTCTAATTTTGGCCAGCGCAAAGAGATTGTTTCCACTACAGAATCACAGAATAAAACAGGGACGCAAAAAGATATTAATAATTTGGCCACAACCACGGTAGAGGTTGATTATTCTAAATTTGAAAATCTTATTTTATCCGGCATTCGTAAGAAAAATAACGGAGATTATAAGGGCGCGGAATATGACTGGCTTGAGGCCATACGGCTAAATCCATCAAGCCCCGTCCCCTTTAATAATTTGGCAGATCTTTACGCCTATTATCTTAAAGATAATAAAAAGGCAGAGGAATATTTTAAAAGGGCCGTTGAGAGAGGCCCAAATATGATTTATATCTACCGCAGTTATTACGAATTTTGCCGCTATGTCTTAAAAGACGATGAAAAGGCAAAGTCAGTTTTAAAACAGGGGATAGAGAATAACCCCAACACCTCAAGAGATTTAAAATATCTTTTAGATAACTATTAAAATGGGCATAACACAAATTTTGGTGAATATCTTTACAGGGATTGTTGATAAGATAGGCTATGGGGGAATTTGTTTTTTGATGACGCTTGAGAGTACTGCCGCNCCNGTGCCCTCTGAGGCGGTNTTGCCCTTTGCCGGTTTTTTAATGCATACGGGACGTTTTTCTTTTTGGCCGATTTTAATCTGGAGTTTGGTTGGCGCGCTTTTGGGCTCTCTTTTTTCTTATGCCTTGGGGCTTTATGGCTTAAGGCCTCTTATTAAAAGATTTGGAAAATATATTTTTTTAAACGAACATCATCTGGAGATGACAGAGAGATTTTTTGAAAGAAGGGGAGAGATAAGCGTCTTTTTCTGCCGTTTTATACCAGTGGTCAGACATTTTATCTCNATTCCGGCAGGNGCGGGTAAAATGAATTTAGTAAAATTTACCTTTTACACTCTTTTGGGCGCGAGTATCTGGCATAGTATTTTGATCTATACAGGTTATTATCTTAAAGACAATTGGGATAATCTTCAAAAATATTTTCATATAATAGATCTCTTTGTGATAGTTGTTTTTGTTTGTGGTATAATATATTTAATATGGCAGAGGAAATAAAATTTAATTCCGTGGAAGAGGAAATTGCCGCTTTAAGGAAGATGATTAACGAGAGGCCGGAGGCGGCAAAAGAGATTTTGAAAGAGCACACAGAGAAAAACCCAGAGGAGGTTTTGGGTGAAAAGAATCGTCTGCCGCTTGAGACAGTTATAAGTGAGGCAGAAAAAATTTCCAGTCTTCCGG
>JGI24721J44947_10012780_pt1 | contig 10315 bp, 11 predicted proteins | sample YelNatPaOPGAMG01_FD_44947 | JGI IMG/M metagenome (IMG submission 44947) | reverse complement strand
TGTGGTTAACTCTTCGAACGCTCAGAATGTTAGTGGTTATGTGATGGTTGGGGGTGGAGCGCAGAAAGGTGGGGGTAGCGAGCAGTGGGGTTTTGCGGGTCCTGAGTTTAATAATACTTTTCTGGGGAGTGTAACTAATGTTCAAATTTACAATACTGCTTTAACTTTCAAACAAATTTTAAATCTTTACAGCAACGGAATTGCGAGTCAAGCGCTTTCAGGAGTTACTAGGTGGTGGCTCGCGCCAGGATCAAGTTTGTGTCAATTAAAATCATCTTGACCTTGTTTTTTTGATTTTAATTTTTTTATCACGCTATTGTCTTTGAATTCAACGCTCCCCTCTGAGCTTTTGAGAGAACTTTCAATTGATTGCGCACTGCCACCCCCTGTCTTTTTTCAGACGGGTTGCTGAAACTTTCACTTTTTTGGTTGATTTAATTTTGTAATACGCCCTTCATCTCAATTTTTTTTAATGTTTAAACGTTATGTTTTAAATATTATTTTATTGGTGTGAGTGTGTTATTTTTCTAATTGTATTTTGAACATTTCAATCACTTCTTTTTCGGTGGTAGCGTCGGTTGGTTTTTTGTCTGTTCTTATTTGGGTGAGTCTTGGAAATCTTAGAGCTAGGCCTTGACCGTTTTTGAACGCGCAAGTGTGAATGCTGCTTTGTGTTATCTCGTCAGCTTTAATTGTGACTACGATTAACGGTTCAACCCAGACTTGTGGTTTTAAAATGGTTTCAACGTTTTCAGGTTTTTCTTTTAATGGTTTGAGGTTTTTGGAAAACCATTCTAGTTGTTCTTCGCTGAAACCTGTTCCGAGTTTAGCGATTGTTTTAAACTTGTTGTTTTTATCATCGTAAACCGCGGTTAGAAGCCCTCCAACGCCTAGTTTTGTTCTTTTACCTTTCCCGTAGTAGTAGCCTATTATGACAGCGTCGATGGTGTCAGCGATTTTACTTTCATAGCTTTTTTTGAGTTTAATCCAAGCGAATTTTCTAGCTCCGACGGTGTAGGGCGCGTTTAAATCTTTTGCTATAACTCCTTCTAAACCTTTTTTAATCGCTTCGTTGAAGTAATCGTTTAACTCTTTTGCTGTTTTAACAATTTTCTGCGTGCTGGTGAACACCGCGTCTCCTGGTTTTATAATTTCTTCTAGTTTTTTTCTTCTTTCGAGGTATGGTTTTTTGGTGTAATCTTCTCCGTTTAAGTAAAGTAGGTCGAAAGCGTATANTCTTAGTGGTATTGACTTACTGGTTTTTTCCACTTCATGTTTTCTTTTTCTTGTTATCGTGACTTGGAATGGTTGGAATGTTTGAGTTTGCTCGTTGAATGAAATCGCTTCTCCTTCAAATATCGTGTTGTCAGCTTCAACTTGTTTTTTAATCGCTTCGATTAAGTCTGGGAACATGTGTGTCATTTTTTCCTGTCTTCTTGAGAATATTTCAACTTGGTTTTTTTGCGTGTGAATTTGAAGTCTGAAACCGTCGTACTTGTAGTCAGCCGCGCACTCGCCTATTTTTTTGATGATTTCTTCAGCGTTTGAGAGTCTTTCAGCTAAGGCTGGCATTATTGGTTTGAAGGGGGTTGGCTTTATTTTTTTTATTTCTTGAAAACCTTTTTTAAAGAGTGTTTCCGCCACGCTTCCTAAGTCGGAAGTTAAATAGTAAGCTCTTTCAAGTTCTTCTAAGGTTTTTTTATCCCCGTTTTTACTTTCGTTTAAAGCGCTTATTATTGTTTGATCTGCGAAGCCTGAGCTTATCTTTCCAGTTACTATTTTCATTATCACTTCGCTTTCGTTTGGCTTCGCGTTTGAGAGAAGCTCTGATAGTAATTTGACTTTTAATTCGATACTTCCAAAACCGCTTGTGGTTGAAATTTTGTAAAGATTGGTGAAAACTTTGTCGAGTGTGAGCTCTTCTTTTGAAAGGCTTGACTGTTTTTTCTTTTCAATTAAAATTCTAGTTGTGACTCCCAGGTCTCCTGTTTTTTTGTAATTCTCGTCGATTTGTTTTACGGGGTCTCCGGTTGTAAGTGAAATGCTTTTCTCAGCTAGTTTTTCACCCACTCCTATTTCAACTCCAGTGAATGGCGGTTGAACCGCTCCTTGAAGCAGGTAGCAGAGTTTTTTAACTTCATCAGAGCTTGTTTTTTTGAACAACTCGGCTAGGATGGTTGTTATTTCTAGCCTAGAGCTTGTTTTTCTAGTTTTTTCAAACGCTTCGGCGATTTCACTGAAAAGCATTTTTTCTTCTGATTCTTTTTTTCACTGAAAAGTTTATTAAATTTTTACATTTTAAATTTTCAGGGTGATTTTCAAACACTTGAGAGGAGTGAACAGTGGGTTGGCTGGGTTCGCGGGTTTTAAACGTTTCGAGCCGAGCGATGTGAAAAAGGTTGATAATGGTTTCGCGGTTTACTTTCCAGCGATTGTTGACGTTGACAAAACTTTCAGTGTTTTAAAAGAGAAAAAATTAAAACTTGTTAGTCTTGTGGATGAAAGTAAAACTCCTTTTATCGCTATTTTAAGAGAGGTCACCGCTCGAAAACCTTTATTTAACTCTCAAACGCCTGTTTTAATTATCGACTCAGGTGTTGATAAAACTCCGCACGCTGTTTTAGGNAGGTTATACTCGTCTCGTNTAGAAAGTAGTGATAAAAAAATGGCGCTTGAACTAGCCAGGGCGATTCAATTTAAAGAAGTTAAAGAGGTTTAAAAGAGAAGAATTCAGGGGGTGGGTTTCAAAATGGTTTTATCTAGAAGTATTTTAAAATCAGAAGTTAAGGATTTAAAAATTAAAAAAAACGAGAGTGTTAAAGAGCTTGTTAACAGTTTTGAAACTGTTGGTGGTTTCACAGCGGCGAATGTTTTTCAAGGTGTTAAAATTTTAAGGGAGATGATNGCTGATGAGAAGTGCACNAAAATTTTAAGTTTTCCAGCTGATTTAATTTCAACGGGTGTTAGAGGGGTTTTCGCTGACAGTATAAAGAATTTTAATGCTGTCATAACAACTTGCGGGACGCTTGACCATGATCTGGCGAGAGCGTGGGGTGGTAAGTATTATTCAGGAAGTTTTGATTTTAACGACGCGGAGCTTAAAAGGATTGGCGTTTTCAGGCTTGGAAACGTGTTAATACCTTCTGAAGATTATGGGGTTGTTCTAGAGAAAAACATGAAACCTGTTCTTGAAGAGCTCGTTCGAATTAAAAACGAGTGGAGCACGTGGGAGCTTGTGAGAGAGTTTGGAAGAAGAATAAAAGATGAAAACTCGATTATAAGGCAGGCTTACCTTCACGACGTTCTTGTTTTTGTTCCCGGGGTGACAGACGGCGCTTTCGGCACTCAGTTAACACTTTTCAGTCAGGATCATGATTTTAAAGTTAATGTTTTGAAGGATGAGAGGGAGTTATCAAGGGTGGTGTTGGAAAGTAAGAAGCTCGGTGCTTTGATGATCGGCGGGGGTATTAGTAAGCATCATACTATTTGGTGGAGTCAGTTTAAGGGGGGTTTGGATTACGCTGTTTACGTTACTACAGCTTCNCAGTATGATGGGAGTTTAAGCGGGGCGAGGTTAAGTGAAGCGGTTTCTTGGGGTAAAGTTAAGGTTAAAGCGAAGTTCGTTAATATTGATGGTGACGCGAGTGTTATACTTCCTTTGATGCTCGCCGGCTTGTGAATTTTTTTTCAACAATTCAAAAAAAATTAATAGGGGAGGTTGTGAAAAGGTTTTTAAACGTTCATACTTTTAAATATACGTTTTTAAAAATTGTGAGTGGTGGTTTGGTTGAATATGGATTCTAAAGATTTTAAACATAAGGCTGAGTCTGAAACTCGCGAGGTTCACTCTCATGTTAAAGCGGGGTTCTCGCAAAACCAGGTTTTGCTTGTTTTGATAGCGTCGCTTGTTGTTGGTCTTTTGATAGGTTATGTTGTTTTTAAGCTTACCACTCCTGTCACGTCAACGTATGTTAGCACTGCGGTTGGTTCTGGTTTGAGCGCTTCAGATAAAGCTGCTTTGCAAGGTCAGATTCAAGGACTTTTAGGGCCTGTGCTCGCCCAGCAGGGTGGGAGTTTAAGTGTTAGTGTTAACAGTGAGGAGGCTCCAATAGTTAATTTGACTGCCTCGATTAATGGTTCTACTCAGTCAATACCTGCTTTTGTTTATAATAATGAATTATTTTTAGCAACTCAGGGCATTCCTCTTTCAGCTGGTAACTTGTCAGCTTCAACGTCTAGCAAAGTGATTCCGAAGTCAGCGGTTCCAAGCGTTCAACTTTACGTTATGGGTTACTGTCCGTTCGGCACTCAGTCTGAGTTAAGCGCGGTTCCAGTTCTTCAAAAGTTTGGTTCAACTGTTAACTTCACTCCTGTTTTTATTGTCAGTTCAAACTCTTCCGCGGTTACAAATGATTTAACTAATTTTTCATACTCTGGTTTAACTGGTTTAACGGAGGGTTATGATTTTAATGGTTTGAACTATTTATGCTGGCCGAATGGTGTTTGTATGAATTCTCTTCATGGGGCTGATGAGGTTTTTGAAGATGCTGTTCAATCTTGTATTTTAAAGAATTATGGTTTGAACGCGTGGTATAACTACACTTTAGCGGTTGACCCTATTATAAGTGGGATGATTGTAACCGCGGGTGGGATTTCACCTCCAAGCCCGGGGAACCCTGGTTTACCAGCAAGGATAGAGTCTAACCTTTCTTCAACAATTCCGGGGGTTTTCAGTTCTTTGAACATTAATTCAAGTGTTATTAATAATTGCATTTTAAAAGACGCTCCTCAAATGCTTGAAAGTGATGCTGTTCAATCGCTAAGTAATGGTGTTCAAGGCTCTCCAACGTGGTTTATAAACGGTGTTCAATTCACTGATTACAGCGCTCAAGGTAGAACCCCGACAGTTTACCAGCAAGGTTTTTGCAATGCTATGAACACGCCTGTAAGCGCTTGTAATTTAACGTTTTCAAACCCGGCCACACCTACAAGCGCGGCTAAATGCGGGTAAAATTTTAAGAAAAAAGGGGTTTTTGTGAGTATGGGGCGCGCTTCAAGTGGGAAACTTGTTTTTTTTCTTTTGTTTCTCCACTTCGCGGTTGCGGCTACTGTTTATGGTTTTGTTTATGATTATAATCTTAACCCTGCTAAAGGTTATGTTGTGAGCGTTAACTCGACTCCCACTCAAACTGTAATTTTAAACGATTCCGGGTTTTACTCTTTTCAACTTCCAAACGGGTTTTTTATTCTTAAAGTTTACCCTCCAACCGCTCCTGAAAACGCGACTATTCAAAACTTAACGATAGCAAGTAACGGGAGTTTTGAAGTTGACTTACTTGCTTTTAACTTTCCACTTCCAAACGAGTCTTCGATAAATGATTTAAACTCTATAAACAATATGAGCGTTTCACTAAACAATTTAAGCGCGCAATCTTTTAGAAATAATCTTATTAACAACACTTTTCAAAGACCTTTCCAACCATTTTTTCCTTTTGATATTATTATGATATTAGTACTTGTTGTTTTTGTGGTTCTTGTGGTGGTTTTGTTTGTTCTTCTGAAAAAGTGGAAGCGTGTTGAACAGTTTAAGGGAATGGTGGTGTTAACAGGGGATGAGAAAATTGTTTTTGATAAGATTAAAGAATTTGACGGGAGGGTTTCGCAGAAAGAGTTAAGGAAAAATCTTGGTTTAAGCGAGGCTTCAGTTAGCATAGCGTTGACTAACCTTGAAGAGAAGGGTTTGATTGAGAAGATTAAGAAAGGCAGGGGTAACATAATAAAAATTAAATAAACTCTCTTTTTTTTAACGTTTGGGGGGGTGACTGGAGGGGGTTTGTAGAAAACTGGGTTTTCAGTAATGTTTATTAATTTGAAACTCTCTCTTTTTTTAATGTCCATGCCAATCGCAGATTATTTGTTGAAGATTAAAGCTAAGAGAGAAGCTAAGAGAGAAGAGAGTTTTAACAAGAAGCTAGCTAGTTTTTGGAATAAGTATGGGGATGTTATTTCCAACCTGCCTTTCATTCCAGGCACTGGAATTTTAGACTGGTTTGTGACAAGAAAGGTTTTGGGTTATCCGAGCAGGGAAGGCGTGGATAAGATTTTACAAACGCATAAAAAAATACTTATTAAAAGGTTTAACGAGTCGGTTGAAAAAGGCGTTCCTAACTTGTATTATAAAAAAGCAATTGATAACGTGAATAAAGCGATTGAGGTTAATAAGAACGCGCCTAACGCGAGGCTGGCGAGTACAAGGCTTTTGAAATTTAAAAACGTGGGGGCGCCTTCTTTTAACAGTTTTAATAAAACTGAAGCTCGAAAAGCTTTGAGAGTGCTTTATAAACTTGAACGTGAAAGGACTCGGCAGCAGCGGTCTAAAGTTTTCACTGGTTTCAATCTTAAAAAAGCCGCGTGAAATGGTGTTAAGTTTGTGAAGCCCTGAGCGAGATTTGAACTCGCGACCTCTTGTTTACGAGACAAGCGCTCTACCTGCTGAGCTATCAGGGCAAGAATAATTTTTAAACTTCTTTGTTTATTAATATTACTTGAGTTTATTGAGGAGAGTGATTGTTTTAATTGAATCTTTTCGAAGTTTTGGGTTGGCTTGTTTTTCTTTTGTTTATAGCAGTGTACGCTTTTAAAAAGGAAATGCTTGACGAGGGCGGGGTTATGGGGGCTATTTTTGTTGGTTTAGTGTTACTTTTCGTGCCGCGTGACCCTCCAGGGTGGGTTTGGCTTTTAGTCCTGCTTTTCTTTTTCGTTATGGGAAGTTTTGCGAGTAAGTTTAAAAGGGAGTTGAAGGTGAAAGTTGAAGAGGATTTCGCGAAAGGGGGGGCTAGAAATTTAATGCAGGTTATAGCTAACAGCGCTGGAGGTCTTGTTTTCGCGGTTTTAGGGTTTTTTTCAGCCTCGCCTGTTGTTTTCGTTGGTTTTGTTTTAAGTGTGAGCGCTATGAGTGGGGACACGTTAAGTAGCGAGATTGGAGTTTTATCTAAAAGTAACCCGGTGAGCATTAAAACATTTAAAAGAGTGGAGAGGGGTGTGAGCGGGGGGGTGACGTTGTTAGGTTTAGCGGCGGGTTTAGCGGGGGGTTTTCTCATAGGGGTTTTCAGTGTTCTATTCGTTTTGGCTTCAAATCAGTCGTTTCAGGNGAGTTTNACACTGCTGGTCGTATTCGCGTCTTTCGCAGGTTTGCTTGGGAGTGTTATGGATAGTGTTTTAGGTGTTTTTTTTCAAGCGCTTTACTATTGTCCTAAATGTAGGGTTTTAACAGAGCGTAAAACGCATAAGTGTGGGAGTGAAACAAAACTTTTAAAAGGTGTGAGGTGGATGGATAATGATATTGTTAACATGTTTAGTAGTTTGATTACAAGNGTGGTTGGGGTTATAGTTTTTTACTTGATAGTGAAGTGAGCATGGATTTTTATGAGGATTTCGCTAGAAACATTTTGTTTAAACTCGACCCGGAGTTTGTTCATGATCTCACTTTGAAGGCCGCGGCTTTCGCTGGCGCTAATAAAAAGTTTTTCAGTTTTCTTAAAAATTTTTACTATTTCGAAGATGAAGTGTTAAACGTGAGTGTTAATGGTTTGAGTTTTAAAACCCCGCTTGGTTTAAGCGCTGGTTTTGATAAGAATGGTGAGACGCTTGATTTTTTTTCAATGACTGCTTTCGGTTTCGTGGAGGTTGGGAGCGTCACGCTAAACGCGTTTCAAGGGAACAAGAAACCNCGTCTTTTCAGGATTCCTGAAGAGAAGAGCGTTTTGGTTAACTTGGGGCTTCCTAATCAGGGCGCTGAGAAGGTGGTTGAAAGGTTGAAGAGGGTTAATTCGATTCCTTTTGGGGTTAGCGTGGCTTCAATGAATGAAGTGTTTGAATCGGATTTTGAGAGGGCTGAGAGTTTTCTAGATTGTTACAATATTGTTAAGAGTGTTGGGGGTTACCATGTTTTGAATGTTAGCTGTCCTAATGTTTCAAAAGGTAGGTTTGAAAGCCCTGAGCAGGTGAACACTCTTTTAAAAATTTTCAGTAGGAAATGTAATGTTGAAAAACCTTTGTTTTTGAAGTTCAGTGTTGATTTGAAGGAAAGTGATGTTGAAGAAATTGTTAAAATAGTTAAAAGATTCAGTTTTGTGAATGGTTTTATAGTAGGAAACCTCACAAAGGAAATGACTCGTCTTAAGAAGCACTCGAAGCTTGGCGGGGTTGTTGAGAAGCTTGGNGGGAGTGGTGGTTTAAGCGGTGGGAGTGTGAAAGTCAAAAGTGACGAGCTTATTAAANTGTTTTACCAGGAGAGCGGTAAAACGGTGATAGGAGTGGGTGGGNTTTTTTCAGGAGAGGATGCTTACACTAAAATAAGGAATGGCGCTTCNCTTGTTGAAGGGATTACGGGGATGATTTACAGGGGGCCTGGATTCGCTAAAAAGGTTTGCATGGAGCTTGCTGACTTGGTAAGAGAGGATGGTTTTGAAAGCGTTTCAGAAGCTGTTGGGGTGGACGCGTGAAACTTATTTTTTAACCCCNGCGCAAAATGCTTGAATGTTGTTAACTTGTGAGGTAGGGGGGCGTGGTGAATGAATTACGTTTTTGATTCTTCAGTTATATTTACTGTTGTGAGACTTGGAAAGTACGGCGAGCTTGTTGGAAGTTATTCAATAACACTAACACGGTACGAACTTGGAAATGTTGTTTTTGAAGAAGGCGTGATACGCAAGTGAATTACAGTAAAAGAGCAGCGTGAACTGCTTAGTGTGATTGATAAATTATTGAAAACAATGCATTTTTTTGATATAGAAGAGCATGCAAGGCGTTATTGGAAACTGCGAACAGTTTCAGAATATCATTTTATGACGCGGTTTTATGCTTTATTATGTGAAAGCGATGAGCATTCCGTTAATAACTGAAGATGTCAAGCTCGCAGACGTGATTAAAAATAGCGTTTCTTTTTTTATGAACATCGCAAATATGATTTTTAAAGATTTAAAAAGGGGGGGTTAGTTTTCTAGGTGATTGTTTGAGTGTTGAAAACGCTGGGGCCGAGATTTGAACTCGGATAGGTTTTGCAACCAACTAGATTGCTTGTTTTTTGATCTCGAGTCTAGCGCGTTACCGGATTCCGCCACCCCAGCTTTTGATAATTTTTTTGGGGTTAAAGCCTTTTTAATTTTGCCTGTGTTATTAATTGCGGTTTATTAAGATTTTAAAGTGATTTTTTTGAAATGGATTTTAAGGAGGTTTCTAAAAACGTTTGGGAGTTTAAGGAGGAGGGGATGAACGTTCCGTTAAGAGTGGTGGCTGGGAGAAGTCTTCTTGATAAAATGCAGTCTGATAGGACTATAAAGCAGGCGGTTAACGTTTCAAAGCTTCCAGGTCTTGTTGGGAGTGTTTTTGTGATGCCTGATGGTCACGAGGGTTATGGTTTTCCGATTGGTGGCGTGGCTGGTTTTGAAGAGGGTGGGGTGGTGTCTCCTGGGGGTGTGGGTTATGATATTAATTGTCTTCCCGCGGGTGCTAAAATTCTTACAGAGTTTGGTTTTGTGAGGTTGGTTGAGTCTTTTGAGCGGGATTTTATAAAGGTTCAGGAGGGGGGTTTTGGAAGTTTTACATTGTTTTTATCTTTAACCGCTCCGCTTGTTCTTTCTGTTGCTGATAAGAAGCTTTGTGTTTCAAAACCTGTTGCGTTTATGAAGAAGAAAGCGAGTTCTGTTGTGGTAATTCAAACAGAGTCTGGTTTGGAGTTGGAAGCAACGTTAGAACACCCTGTGATGACAAGACGTTCAATGGTTGAGGTTGGAAAAATAAAACAGGGGGAGGAAGTTGCAGTGTCTTTTTTTAAGGGAGTTGAATTTGACGAGCAATTGCCTTTAGGGTTTAGTTCTGTGGAGGAAGCTGCGATTTACTCGCGTTTGATTGGATATTTTTTTGGTGATGGCGTTCTGGCTATTTGCGGTGGTGAAATGTGTGCGATTGCTTATGGTGAAAAGGATGATTTGATTAAGATGCAGTTTGATGTTTCGCGTTTGGGTTTTCATTCTAAAATTTTTACTAGAGCCAGAAAACACGGGGTGGCGAGTCAATATGGTGAAAAGAGGTTTAAGTCTGCAATCTTTGAACTGCGTGTTTATTCTAAAGAGTTTTGCGAAAAGTTATTGTCGTTGGGTGTTCCTTTGGGTAGTAAAACAGAAAATAGTTTTAGGGTTCCTTTATGGGTGGTGAAGGGTTCAAGATGGGTTAAACGATTGTTTCTCGCTGGGTTTTTGGGAGGTGAATTTTCTTCTACTTTCACTCGCTCGAAAACTAGTTTTAATACGCCGGT
>JGI24721J44947_10012774_pt1 | contig 10317 bp, 4 predicted proteins | sample YelNatPaOPGAMG01_FD_44947 | JGI IMG/M metagenome (IMG submission 44947) | reverse complement strand
TTTTTTATCATCACTTTATTTTACCGATTTTTTCTTTTTTCAATCAATTTATTTATTCCCAAAATCAAATCTGGGTTTTTAAGGGTTGACTAATTAAATTGTATATAATCCGATATATAATAAACGCAGTCATTTCTGAGGTTTGACATAAAAATGAATCATATTTCTATATACAAATTATTTTATATTCGAAAGGATTGTAAAATGAAAATTTTGAGAATAAAAATTTTACTAATATTTATTGTGCTATTTTTCTTTATAAGTATAAAGGCTTATCCGGCAACAATTGTTTTAACCAGTGATAAGCAGTTCAGAGAACTTCAGAACCCGGACTTCAAATTGGACTTGTCGACAGGATTTACAAAACGATATATGAGTCTTAGAGAAGTCTGTGAAGAGGCAGCTAAAAGAGGCGATCATAAACTATTTATTGTATTCGATCAATTTTACGGACAATTTCGTGGTGAAACAGCTACGGTAAGAAAACTTAAACCGGATGAAGAAGAATATATAGAAGAAATAAAAAAGATCGGACAGTTTGCATCAAAATATGGAATGGGTTTAGGATTAAGTATACTCAGCCCTCTTGAAATAGGGCCCGGATTTGTTCAAAAGACCGGTCAGAGCGGTCGCTGGCTTCAATACAAAGTAGGACTTCGTGATCCCAAGACAGGGAAATTCAGTCTGCAGTTGTGGAAACAATTATATTGGACAAATAATAAAGGGATGATTGCCCTGAAGCTTAAGGGAGTAAAAGCGTATGCGTTTAAGGAAAAGGTAATCGATAATGGTCATTACAGCGTAGTAAATCCTGATGACATTAAAGAAATTAAAACCGGTATAAAGATGGACAATTGGAGTAGCGAAGAAATTACACCTATGTGGGAACCATCGGATTTAATAATGGACATAAAACAACCGATACAGCGGATTCGTATTTCTTGTAATGGTGATAATGAGCTACAAGGATATGACCGTGTCTTTGTAATATTAGAGTATGAAACCCCGGAGATGGACTATTTTAGTCCCAAAGCAGAGCCATTCTTAAAATCCTTGATGAAGGAATATCATGATGACGGAATAAATTTGGTTGCTCTTTATTCGGATGAGCTGCATATTCAGCAGGACTGGTATTATTTCAACCATCATGATAACGGTGAGTTTGCGATGCGTTATCTTACTAGGAGTATGGCAGATANATATAGCAAGCTATATGACCCCAGCATACAAGATATGGATAAGTATATGTTATATTTTGTTTACGGACCCAAAATATATACGAACTCACCGAAAGCCTTGATTAAAACCCAATATGTCATGGGCGATAAATCTGAGGATATATATAAGACAATTTTATTCCGAGATAGATATTATAAATTATTAAATGACAGGGTAGTTAATTTATTTAAAGAAGCAAAAGCATATGCTGAAAAAATATTTGACAGAGAATTACCCACACAGGGGCATGCAACGTGGGCCGAAAGCCCAACAATAGACTTATGGGATACAGGCGATTTAAGAATGGCCCCTTATGGATATGAATACACATCAAATTTCCTATGGTCAAATACTGTTCAGCAGGCAGCAGCAGGTTGTTATGATTATTTTAAGTGGGGTGAATATCTTCAGCCCACGGGGAACGATTATGCTGAATGTGGCTGGGCAGATCGGGATAATTTTGGTGAGGCAATGGCAGTATCAATAGGAATAATAAATAAATATAAAAATGCATACGCCGCATACTGGGGAATGCCTGAAGTTTGTGCAAAAAGGAAGCAAGCTATAGTGGATGCTTACGGATTGTCGAACTCGACTCCGGCAATAAAGGCAATTACGGAAGGACAACCGAGGGATGTTGATGCGTTAATACTTTATCCGATGAATTTAGTAGCAGCCGATGAACGTTTCGGAAGCTGGATGACCCAATATGGTTATGCGAACTATATTACAGATGAAAAGCTATTAGAGCTAGCAAAAATTACTGCTGACGGGAAAATAGAAATGGGAGGCCGGACATTTTCGACTCTGGTAGCATTGTTTGAACCAATACCGCAGAAGGGAATAATCGATTTCATGAAAACATTCAGCCAAAGAGGNGGTAAAGTAATNTGGTNCGGACCACCACCATTAATTGACGGGAGCGGAAAGTCTTGTCTGAATAGTTGGGAAGAGCTTTTTGGTGTCAATTATACTCCAACTCCTTACATAGGACAAATTGCATCCGGTCAGGAAGTTGTTTTTAAAAACAGTTTCAATAGTATTCCGGATCAAATTATACTTACTGATTTTTTAGTTGATCATATTTATCCAGTCGAACCGCGGAATACTACGGAAGTTCTTGCAAATGTTGGGCGTTGGAATGTGGGTACAAAAAGACAAAATGAAAACGGACAAACATATTTCTTTGGTTTCAGACCACGGGACGACCAATCAAGAAGCTTGGGATACGAGACAAAAACACTATTCGATATACTTAATTTGGCAGGTGCGTACCCTTCAACGGGTAGTTTTAAGGGAGTAAATGATAATACCGAATATGTCTCACGAACAAGTCCTTACTTAACAACCAGATTCCCGAACGGTACCACAATCATTGCAGCTCATTACCGTACACAGCCGGAAGATTGGTTCAACGGTACATCAAGAAATGATTCGGCGGACGCATTAGCGTTAAAAGATAATCCTCTGCCGCCGGATACCTTAGAGTTGAAGAACTTTAAGATAAACGGACATGAGATTAGTTTTAACGGAAGCTTGATTTGTGCATTTAATGTCGGCTCAAAAGGTAATTTGATTTCATTTGAGGGACATAATTGCAACAAGGCAGAGATTGATAATAAGGAGTATAAATTCGGCGAAAATAAATTCTCTATGATTGCTTGGACAAATACATCGAAAACAGAGTCAAGTAAATACGGGGCGTTTATGAAGGTGTTCATCAATGGCAGCGGGCTTGTTACATTGCCGGTAGATCTGAATAGCAAAGAAGTTAAACTCGGTCAAATAAATGACGATAAAATAAATTATATAAATGTTTCTGATTTAAAATTAAGCAACGGCTTGGTATCGTTTACGGTAACACCTGAAATTTCAGGTAAATGGATTTATCTATGCAATTAGAAAAATTGTGTTTTTATGAGAGAGTGTAAAATATTTAAGGTTAACTATGAATAAATCGAAAATCAATATCCTTCTCCTCTTTTCTTTGTTTCTTTTCCTCCAAAAATTAGTTGCGGGGCAAGAAACAGTAGATGCCAATTCATTAAAATTGTGGTATGGCATACCGGCCGCTAACTGGAATGAGGCTTTCCCGATTGGAAATGGAAGAATTGGTGCCATGATTTTCGGAGGGCCACAACAAGAAAAATTACAATTAAATGAAGATACTTTTTGGGCTGGGAGCCCTTACAATAATTTCAACCCAGGTGGTAAGGACGCCCTGAAAAAAGTACAGAAGTTGCTTCTGAATGATAAATACAAAAAAGCTCAGAAATTAGTTCAGAAATGTTTTGTTTCTCAATATTATCAAGGTATGCCTTATCAGCCTGTTGGTAATTTATTAATTGATTTCCCGGATCAAAATAACTATACAAACTATTATCGTGAACTCGATATTGAAAAAGCTATTGAAAAGACTATCTATAAAGTAAACGGAGTGACATATTCCAGAGAAATCTTTGCATCGTTTGTTGATCAAGTAATTATAATTAAAATAAGTGCCGATAAAATCGGCAAGATCAATTTTTCAGCATATCTTAAAACGCCGCAAAAAGGGAAAATAATTACAGACAATAAAAACAGAATTGTTTTAGATGCGGTAGCGCCTGAACATCAGGGAATGAAAAGCTCAATAAAAGTTTGTACAATAGTAGACGTTAAAAGCGAAGGCGGTAGAAAATATGTAGGCGGGAAAAAGATAATCGTCAAAAATGCGGACAGAGCTGTCATATATATATCGATGGCAACTAACTTTAAAAACTATAAAGAACTTACCAACAATAGAACCAAATTAGCCGAAGGTTATTTGCGAAATGCCGAGAGCAAACCATTGTCAGTAGCAATTCAAAATCATATTAGTTATTATCAAAAATATTTTAATCGTGTATCGTTAAATCTAGGCAAAACAGAAGCTGCAACCGATCCGACTGATATTAGAATAAGAAAATATTCTAAAAGAGAAGATCCACAATTAGTTGAGCTTCTTTTCCAATTCGGCAGATATTTGCTATTATCTTGTTCCCAACCGGGTACACAGCCCGCAAATTTACAGGGACTTTGGAACCAATGGACACAACCACCTTGGGATAGCAAGTACACTACAAATATCAACTTTGAAATGAATTATTGGCCGGCTATGGTGACTAATCTTAGTGAAGCAGAGCAGCCATTCATTCAACTTGTTAAGGACGTTTCTATAACGGGGAGAGAAACAGCAAAAAACGAATATGGCGCTAACGGTTGGGTTTTGCATCATAATACTGATATTTGGCGGTTTACAGGTCCAATTGACGGACCTTGGGGAGTTTGGCCAACCGGAGGCGCGTGGTTATGTAATCAGTTGTATGATAGATATTTATTTAATGGCAATAGGAAGTTCCTTGAATCTATTTATCCAGTACTGAAAGGCTCATGCCTGTTTTTTCTTGATGTTATGTGTAAAGATCCGAAGACTGGGTGCTGGATAGTAGCTCCTTCCACATCCCCTGAAAACGCTCCATCGATTCATCCGGGGATTTACACTGCCGCAGGTTGTACTATGGATAATCAAATTTTATTTTCCCTTTTTTCCAATACAATTGCGGCTGCAAAATTATTTGACATTGATCAAGACTTTGTAAAAGAATTGGAAAATAGAAGATCAAAACTTCTGCCAATGCAAATAGGAAAATACAACCAATTGCAGGAGTGGATGAATGATTGGGATACTCCGCAAGATAAAAATAGACATATATCACAATTATGGGGTTTATATCCCGGAAACCAAATATCTCCATTTCGAACCCCTAAATTATTTGAGGCAGCAAAAACTTCTTTAATTTATCGGGGTAACCGTGGAACAGGGTGGTCGACTGCGTGGAAAATTAATTTATGGGCGAGATTGCTCGACGGCAATCAAGCTTTGAAACTTATATCGCAACAATTTAATGATGTTAATTCCAATAATAATACTCCGGCAGATACCGGAGGCGGAATATATCCGAACATGTTAGATGCGTGTCCACCGTTTCAAATTGACGGTAATTTAGGGTCTACCGCAGGCATTGCAGAAATGCTTTTACAATCTCACGATGGTGTAATATTTATTCTGCCCGCACTGCCTGATAAATGGTCAAAAGGTAAAGTCAAAGGTTTGAGAGCCCGAGGTGGATTTGAAGTAGATATCGCTTGGGAAAATGGGAAAATTTACAAATTAACAATAAGATCAAAATTAGGAGGGAATTGCAGGATTAGAACATACGACCCGATAAGTATGGATAATATAAAGTGTAAATTCAGTGAAGCGGAGGGTCTTAATTCCAATCCGTATTATCAAGTTCCTGCTGTAAAAAAGCCAATTATTTCACAATTGGCTAAGGATATAGGATCGGTATTTAATAGGAAGGTTTATGAATATGATTTGCTAACGACACCAGGTCAAGAATATCAATTTTCATTAAAATAAATATACTCGAAGGGAAAATCATGTTTAACAAAATTAATACTCTAATATCTCTCACAATAATTTTATGTTATTCCATAATACTAACTGCACAAACAAAAGTAGATCCAAATGTTTGCCCTGTCAAAGCTGATATCTGGGTATTAGCCGGGCAATCCAATATGGAAGGTAACGGACGAACGCCGGATACAACTACTAATCCAAGAATATGGATGCTGAACATGGATAATCGTTGGATGATAGCTAAAAATCCATTGCACAGAGTATATGAAGCTTCCGCCTTTGCTTACGAAAAAGACATGTTCGAGCTTTTACCCAAATCACAAAAGAACTGGGACAAATTTAAGAAGCATTATTCTGAACTTCATGAGAAAAGTGAGAAAGAACCTATTGGCAGAGTTGGACCAGGAATTTATTTTGCAAAAAACATAATTAAAGCAACGAACTTTAACATTGGTCTTATTCCGTGTGCACTGGGCGGCTCTACAATTGATCAGTGGGATCCGGCAAAAAAAACAAGTGGGGATAGTTCGCTTTATGGAGCCACAATCAATAGGATTAAATCAATCGGAGAAAAAATAAAAGGACTTGTTTGGTATCAGGGCGAGTCCGAAGCAATGCTGCTGGAAACGAAAACTTACGAATCTAAATTTTTAAATTTAATTGATTCATTTAGAAAAGACATTGGCAACCCTGAACTTCCGATAATATATGTCCAAATTGGTAAATTCAATATTAGAGATTCTGCAATGAACAGAGCGTGGGAAGATATCAGAGAAATACAGCGTGATGTTTTGACAAAGCGTAAAAATGTTTATATGGTCACAGGTATAGATTTGCCTATGGATGATTGTATCCATATATCTACCGAAGGGCAAGAAAGATTGGGCAAACGTATTGCAGAGATGGCATTAACTTATGTATATAATTTGCCGGGACATGCAAGACAGATTAATCTTGAGTCGATGAAATTATGCAAGAATAATGAATCGGACTCATATTATATAAAAGTACATTACAGCGGAGTATGCGGTAATCTTAAAAGCTGCGGTTTGTCAAGTCAATATTCACTTCGTCTGAACGGTAAAGAAAATTATATGTATGTTGTTTCAAAAGTACAATTGGACCCTAAAGACAACGCCGGAGTAGATGTGTATTTATCAGAACTTCCTAAAACTTCTGCCCAATTGGTAAGCGGAGCCGGCACTTATCCTTACATGAACATTACGGATTCTTTGGACAATGCACTGCCAGCATTTGGACCGATTGAAATACCTTTAAAGTAAAATTCATGAATATTAATACGATAAGATTTAGAAATCGCTATACTTTTTTCTTTTTTGATTCATTTAATCCAAAGAATTTCATTTACCATTTGACAACATATTTTAAAAACCAAACTAAAGATTATTTAATTAAAAATTTTTTGAAAGAAATATTCATGTATAAACGTTTGCTAATTTTATTTATTTGTTTCAACCTATTTAATAGCTTTATATTACCTATACCTAAGATACCGGTTAGATCATTTACTAAAGAAGATGACGGTGTTGTATTTAAAATGGAACCGGGTTTGTTGAAACTTCAAGTTTGCACTGATAAAATAATAAGGGTAATATACACACCAAAGGACGAATTGCCTCAAAAGATGGGCAGCCATGCCGTAGTTAAAGTTAAATGGTGCAAGGTTGATTATAGTGTAAGCGATAAAAAAGACGAAGTAATAGTAACTACGGATAAGGTACAAGCAGTTGTGGACAAAGCTAGCGGAGCGGTTAGTTTTTATGATAAATCGGGTAAGCCCCTATTGCAAGAAGTATCGAGCGGAGGGAAAATATTTGTTCCTAAAAGAATGAAGTTGAATATTTTATATAATTTTTCTCAAAAATTTCTAAGTCCGTCGGATGAGAATTTTTATGGCTTAGGTGGGCAATGGCATGGTGATATGAATTATAGAGGACAAACGGTAGAGCTTTGGCAAAACAACACTACGAAATCCAATCCAGTAATTCATTCAAATAAAGGATACTCATTATTATGGAATAACGCATCCGAAGGATATTTCCGAGGTGGCCCAGATTTAGAAGTAATTCCGCCCAGTCAATTTACAACTCCGGATGGAGATAAAAACGGTTTGAAAGGAGAATATTTTCAGAATGAAGATTTTACGGATTTAAAGACAACCAGAATAGACTCCAATATAAATTTTAAATGGGGACTAAATAAACCGGTTGACTCCATTAATCCTAAAGCTTATGGTGTAAGGTGGACAGGTAAACTGAAGACTCTCGATAAAGAAGGCTATTATACATTTTATACTCTCAGTGATTTCAGAATTAGACTTTGGATAAATGGGGAAATGGTAATCGAAAACTGGATTGTTCACAATAAATGTTATGATAACGGAAAGATTTGGTTAAAAGCTAATACGAAATACGATATAAAAGTCGAATATAATGCTAATCAAACTGGGGTATCGATAATGAAACTATTATGGATCCCTCCACAAAAACCAACAAAAGAGGTCTCGTGGAATTTTACTCTTGGTAATGCTATAGATTATTATTTTATCTACGGTTCCACTATGGACGAACAGAATGAAGGCTATTATAAAATTACCGGTAATACTCCGATGATGCCAAAATGGGCTTACGGATTATTTCACAGTCAAGCACTTTCTAAAAATGGTTCCATACCTGCAACACAAAAAGATATTGAAGACTTAGTTGACGGATATAGATCAAGGAAAATACCTATTGATGTAGTCGTTCAGGATTTTCATTATTTCCCGGAAGGAATGTGGGGTTCTCACCTTTTTGATACAAAAACACACCCTGATCCAGATGGAATGGTCAACTATATTCATAAACATAATATGCATCTAATGATTAGTGTAACACCTATTTTTCAAAACCAAAACCCTAATGGATTTAGAAATATAAATTATAACGAAATGAAGAATTCAGGTAATCTGCTTATTCTTTATGACCATAATAATTTTAGTTGGTATAATCCCTGGAAAAAAGCAGCTAGGGTAATGTATTGGGATCAAATAAATAAATATTTATACTCTCTTGGTATTGATGCATGGTGGCTTGATGATTCAGAGGGACCTAATCAAGATCTTGTAATACATGACTGGTGGCGGGAATCGACTGTAGGCGAATCGCACGCACTTCAATATGCCAATGAATATTCACTAATGAATTCGAAGGCAGTGTATGAGGGGCAACGCAAAACCAGTCCCAATAAAAGAGTATTCATCTTAACAAGATGCGGCTTTGCCGGACAGCAAAGATATTCTTCAGCAGTTTGGTCGGGCGATATAGGTGTGGATTTTTGGACATTAAAACATCAAATACCTGAAGGATTAAATTTTACACTGTCGGGTATTCCTTATTGGACTACTGATATAGGAGGGTTTGGAGGAGGATTCGCCCACTACAAAGATTATAACGGTAGGGACCCAAACGATTCGGTCTATAGGGAGACTTTTGTGCGTTGGTTCCAGTTCGGCTCTTTCTGTCCAATATTCCGCATTCACGGAGCTACAGGAAAGACGGCAATTTATGATTTTGGAAAGAAAGCTGAAAAAATACTAACAGAGTATGATAATCTTCGTTACAGACTTTTACCTTATACTTATTCTCTTGCATGGGATCAAACTGAGCACGGTCGGAATATGATGCGGGCATTAGTAATGGACTATGAAAATGACCCGAAGGTAGCTGATATAACCGATCAATTTATGTTCGGACCGGATCTGTTAATAAATCCCGTAACGAAATTCGAAGCTAGGGCTAGAGAATTATATCTGCCAAAAACATTTTGGTATGACTTCTGGACGGGTGAAAAACAAGAAGGCGGCAAAACTATAACAGCAGACTCTCCATTGGAAAAGATGCCTATTTATGTTCGGTCAGGTTCAATATTGCCGATGGGTCCATTCTTACAATATGCAATGGAAAAACCCGCTGATCCGATTGAGTTAAGAATATATCCAGGTTCTGACGGAAGTTTTAATCTATACGACGATGACGGCATAACCTATAATTACACTAAAGGAGAATACAGTATTATCCCATTCAAATGGGATGACAAAAATAAGACATTAATAATCGGGAAACGTCAGGGGTCATATCCAGGAATGCTTGAAGAGAGAACGTTCCAAATTGTAATCGTAGGTAAAAATCACGGTACAGGTCTTGAGCCGGAAGCCAAACCCGATAAAGTTATCAATTACAGCGGTAATGGAATAAAAGTAATTATGAACTAGACATAAAATCAAAAAATAAAAGTATTTAACAACTGTCCTTCATATAAAAAGGCAATCATGTTCAATATTAATAAACTAAATAAGTTTATTCCGATAATGTTTTTTCTCCTGATTTTGTCCTACCCATTAGAACAATTTGCTCAGACTCATCAACAAAATAAATTTCTTCCGGAACCTTTGCAGGGGGACAAACAATTAAATAGAGTAATTCCGGATCCAAGGGTCAGAGCTTTTGTTTATCCGGAAAGGATTGTTTGGCAATCAGAAAATTCGGATCAATCTGAAATTACTAATTCAAATTATCTTATTACGCAGCATACCCAGCAGGTAACATTAGAGAATAAACATTTTTGTACAATGATTAATAACGGAAAATCACCGG
>JGI24721J44947_10012771_pt1 | contig 10319 bp, 10 predicted proteins | sample YelNatPaOPGAMG01_FD_44947 | JGI IMG/M metagenome (IMG submission 44947) | reverse complement strand
CGAGGGCCTGCACGCTGCTCAGGTGATCGAAGTGGCCGTGCGTGATGAGGATGGCGTCCACGCGAGATAGCGAGTGGCTCGCGGGATAAGCCGGATTGCCTTCGAGCCAGGGATCGAGCAAGTAAACTTCACCCGAGTCGAGACGAAACTGCATCGAGCCGTGACCGAGCCAGGTTATTTCCACGCCAACCCTCCTTTGAGGAATCGCCAGAACGTGGGCGCGCCGCAGCGCGCCATCATTCCCGATGATAGAACAAACACAGTGCTGATCCTGGAAGCATCAGCCGCCGGAACCTCGCGCCGATGCGCTGCGCGAGGCGGAGCCGTTCTGCGCCGCGACCGGCTTGCGTGCCGGGCGCCGCAGCAGGCGCGCCACGGTGCGCAGCAGCTGGGGAACCTCGTGAGCGCTCTTGGCGAGCACGGCATCAGCGCCGGTAGCCTTTTCGTTGAGGCCCAGCGTTTCCGTGTAACCGGAGATGAGGATGATGGGAACGCCAGGGCGCTCGGCACGAATGTGCTGAATGAGTTCGATGCCATTCATGCCCGGCATCCGGAAATCGGTCACCACCAGATCGAAGGAGCCGGCGCGAAACAGCTCGAGGGCGGCTTCGCCGCTGGCGGCGGTGGTTACGCGATATCCCTGTTCTTCCAGAAGCGCCTTGCGGGCGGCGAGCCCCAACNTGTTGTCGTCCACCAGAAGAATGTGCGCAGGAACCGGAGCAGGCATGGATCGCATAGGGGACTTTCGAAAGGTAACAGGGGGCGGGGCATCGTGTCAATGCTTCGTTAACGGATTGAAAAAGGAACGAGATTTTTTTCTTGATTCGGACGGCGGATTCTGCTATAGCCGTTCACTCGACTTCGCGCGGCGCGGTGTAGCCGCTCTTGGCGATGATCGTGTACTTGATGGGACGCCCGCGCTCGTCGGTGATTTTCAGGGGTTCATTGGTAGCCGGGTTGACCAGNTCGACCTTGATGCGCCGGAACTTGCCGTCGCGCTTGAGGTTGGAAGGCTGATAGGTGATGTAGTAGCGGTTGCGCAGGGCCTGCGAGATGGCGCGAAAGATGCCGGGGAACTCCCCATAGAAGCGGGGGAAGAAGGCCATGCCGCCGGTCTCTTTGGCGAAAGTGCGCAGTTGGTTATCGGCCTGCAGGAAATCCAGGCGGGCGATGGGGCCCAACATGCCGTAGGCGTCGTACCACTCGCGCAGAGCCTGCATCAGGCCGATGGCGTAGATGGGCACGCCCGCGTTTTGCAGGATCTCGCGGGCCTTGGAGAAGGTGATCTTGCTGAAGGTATCAATGCCGGAGGAGATCAGCACGATGGCCTTGCGCCCCTCGATGTCGCTCATGCGCTGGGCCACGTCGGTGACCGCATCGAACAGATTCGCCTCCGAGTAAGCGGCGATGCGAAGGCGTGACATGGCGTCATAGGCGGCGCGCTTGTCGGTGGAGAAGTCGGAAAGAATTTCGGGACGGATGTCGTAAGCCACCACCGCGACGTAGTCTTCGGGTTTGAGCGTTTCCAAAAAGCCGTAAGCCGCGGTCAGCGTTTGATACCAGGTTTCGGTCCAGTACTGCTGGAAGAGATTGCTGAACTCAATGACCATGCAGACGGTCATGGGCGCCTCGCCCATTTCGAAGCCGACGATCTGCTGGGGGACACCGTCTTCGAGCACGCGGAAGTTGGCGCGCGGGATGTTGGGGATGAACTGGCCGCGGTTGTCCAGCACGGCCACGTCCAGGCTGACCGTGAGGACTTCCGTGCGGAACGAGGGCGCGCCTTCGGGAGGGGCTTCCTTCTTCTTGCCGAACTTGGAAGGAATTTTGGTTTCCTCAGCCGCTTCCGGCTCGCCGGTGGTCTTCTTGCGCGGTCGAGCGACGGTTTCGCTGCCTTCTTTCTTGGGACCGGCCTGCGCCCAGACCGCTTCGGCGCCGGCCAGCAGCCACACGAGGCTAGCGAGGAAAGCAATGGCGGTGCGCTTCATGACATCCCCCATTCCCAACTATAACAAGGCGCGCGTGGCCGGTTGCGCCTCAGTGGCTCCAGCGATCGTGCTTGCGCAGGTAGACCTCGAACTTGCGGCGCGCGCGTCGGATTCGCCACTGCCGCCACGCTTCCCGGAGCCGGAAGAGGAGGCCAGGACGGGACCCCAGGCGGCGAGTCGGGCGCCGGGATTTCAGGTAGACGTAGCCGAACAGCATTCCGCCCAGGTGAGCGATGTGGCTGACGCCGCTGCCGGCGGCGCCGAAGGATCCCAGAAAGGCGATGGCGCCAATAATCAGGACGAAGTACTTGGCCTTGATCGGGAACAGAAAGCTGAACAGCACGGTGCGGTCCGGGTAGAGAACGCCGTAGGCCAGCAGCAGGCCGTAGATGGCGCCGGAGGAGCCGAGAGTGCGGGTGTAGGGATCGCCCCAGAGCAGGTTGGCGGCGATCACGCACAGGCCGGCGCCCACACCGCAAAGGAAGTAATACTTGAGGAACGTGCGCGTGCCCCAGTCGGATTCCAGTTCGACGCCGAACATCCAGAGGGTGAACATGTTGAACAGGATGTGGGTGAGGCCGCCGTGCAGGAACAGGTAAGTGACGAGCTGCCAGAGGTAGCCCCNTTCGAGNACCTGCCATGGGGCCAGCACGAAGATGGCGAAGGGATCGTTCCGTGCGATATTCACCCAGAAGAACTGGACGACGAAGACGGTGATGTTGGAGATGAGCAACCACTTGACGGCAGGCGGCATGCGGCTGGTGTAGTAGCCGGTGGGTCTGTACTGGGCGTAGGGCATGCGAACGCGGCAGGTCCTTATGCCAGAATAACAGAAGCAGTCGGCTGGGGACGAAGCGGCGTGCGGCGGAAATCGCTGGTCAGGGTTCATGTGCCGGGCCTGTTTGCGCGATGGCGCCAGTGGCTGCGGGGGCGCAAGCAGAAACTGATACGGGCCGGCGAAAACATGCCTTTGCTGCTGATCAGTTATCCCAGGGATGGCGAGGCGGCCGCTGCGGAGCTGGAGGCGGCCTATGCGCACACGCTGCCTGCCATGGGTGGNCAAGCGCGCCGGCTCTACGATTCGCTCTGGCCGGCTTTGCCTGCGATCGTGGTGGTGCAGTTGCGCCCGAGCAACCCGTGCGGCTGTTTGGGTCATCATCATCCGCCCGGAAGCGAATCACGATTGGCGCGTCGGCTGGCTTCCGAGTTGGGGCACGCGGTGGCGGAAATTGACTTGGCGTACGAGAGCATCCGGTCGTGGTGTCCGGAGCCGCTGTCCTCGCTGGCCGTCAGCGCAGCGCCCGCGGAGATGGAGGCATTGCGTTTCCGCGCAGCCTTGCTGGCGGTTTTGCTGCACGAGATGGAGCACCTGGCGTTTCCCGATCGCAGCGAACCTGAGATTCGCAGCCGCAGCCGCGAGTTCTACCGGCAAGCCATGGCGGAGATGGTGGCGCAGGAGCTGGGGCGGGACTACGGCATCGCCTGATCCTGCCGGCTCGGAGTGCGCGGGCGGCCGGCTTCGCTGCGAGCGTAGCGCGCCAGCCGGCTTGCGGCCAGTTGCAGCGCGAGGGCCAGCAGCAGCCATGCTTGCCAGTGCGAGAAAATTCCCTGCGTGATGACGAAGCGGGCCGTGAGCTGCAAGTCGGCGCCGAGGCGCCACAGTGCAAGCGCCAGCGCCATGGCCGCAGCGGGCGTCAACAAGGCGCTGAGGGCGAGCGCCAGCCGGCGCCCGCTGGATGGCAACGACTCGCCCCGGCCGGCACGGCGCAGCCGGATCCTGACTACCATGCGAGGTTCCGGATCGTGAACCGAGATCGCACCCGCCGCGATTGGCCGCGGCGGGGCCTGCCTCCAATCTAACAGGTTTTTGCGATACATTGGACAGGGTACACGACGATGTGGTGTGTACTTCGCAATCGAAACAATCCTTGAACCAAGTGGAGGGAGCCGACGAAGATGGCACGCATCAAGACCGCAGTGATCGGGACCGGATTCATGGGGCGGGTGCACACGGAAGCCATCCGCCGTCTGGGCAACGTAGAGGTGGTTGCGGTGGCCGGACTGACCGAGGAGCTGGCCAGCTCCTTCGCACGGCAGATGGGCATTCCGCGCGCGACCGCCGACTATCGCGAGCTGCTGCGCGACCCTGAAATCCAGGCGGTGCACATTTGCACCCCGAACTCCCTGCACTATCCCATCGCCAAGCAGGCCATCGAGGCGGGCAAGCACGTGCTGTGCGAGAAACCGATGACGCTGTCGCTGGCCGAGGCCAAGGACCTTTTGGAGACGGCGCGGAAGGCGGGCGTGGTCCACTGCCTGAATCACAACCTGCGCTACTACCCGATGGTTCAACAAATGCGNGCCATGCGGGAGGCGGGCGAGCTGGGAGAAATCCTGGTCGTGCAGGGCACGTACTCGCAGGACTGGCTGCTCTACGACACGGACTGGAACTGGCGCATTGACCGCAAGGAGAACGGGCCGTTGCGCGCCATGGGCGACATCGGTTCCCACTGGATGGACATGGTGCAGCACGTCACCGGCCTGAAGATCACCGCGCTGTGCGCCGATCTGATGACCTTCCACAAGACGCGCAAGCGGCCGAAAGCAGAGGTGGAGACCTTCGCGGGCAAGACGCTGCGTCCGGAGGATTACGAAGAGGTTCCCATTGACACCGAGGATTACGGCGGGGTGCTGATCCGTCTGGGCGAGCGGGCGCGGGGCTGCTTCACCGCCAGCCAGGTGAACACCGGCTGCAAGAATCGCCTCCAGATCGAGATTTACGGCACCAAGCTGGGCGTGATGTGGAACCAGGAGCGTCCCGACGAGCTGTGGATCGGGCAGCGGAACAGCCCCAACCAGCTCATCGTGAAGGACCCGTCGCTGATGCTGGAGAGCGCGCGGAGCTTCGCCGACCTGCCGGGCGGCCACGGCGAGGGATACGACGACGCCCACAAGCAGGTCTTCCGGCGCTTCTATCGCAAGATCGAGGACCCCTCGGCGCCGGTGGAGTTTCCGACCTTCGAGGATGGCGTGCGCGGGATGCTGCTGCTGGAGAAGATCCTGGAAAGCGCCCAGAAGGGGTGCTGGGTAACGGTGGAATAAGAGGGGACAGGCTGGCCCCGCCTGGCGGGTAAGCTCCAAGGGACTTCCCTGCGGGTGGGCGTGTATAATAAAAGCAGGCGTCGCGCCTGAAGAGTGGGCGAAAGCCCACTTTTTTATTGGCCGCCCGGTGGCGGGATGAACCGTGAAGAAATCGTGGCCAGGGTTCGCGCTGTGGCCGAGCGCGTGGCTGCCTCCGAAGGGATGGAGGTGGTGGACGTGGAGCTGCACGGCAGCGGCTCGCGCCGCCTGCTGCGTATTTACATTGACAAGCCGGAAGGGATCTCGCATCGGGATTGTGAGATCGTTTCCGAGCAATTGAGCGCGATTCTGGACGTGGAGGACCTGGTGCCGGGCGGCAGCTACACCCTCGAAGTCAGCTCTCCCGGCGTGGAGCGCAAGCTGGTGCGTCCCCGGGATTATGAACGATTCGTGGGACGCAAGATCAGGCTGGTGCTGCGGGAACCCGTGGGAGAGAGGCGGTACTGGGAGGGGGTGCTGGCAGCCTTCGCCGAGGGGATCGTCACCCTGGAGCCACGCCCGGGGCAGCGCCTGGAAGTGCCCCTGGCGCAGATCGAACGGGCCAACCTGAAGTTCGAGTGGTAACCAGCCAGGATTTTCCGGAGAAGTCGTCTTGGATAGCATCCTGCAATCTATCGAGATACTGAGCAAGGAAAAGGGCATTGACCCGCAGATCGTGCTGGACGCGGTCAAGGATGCCATGATCGCGGCCGCGCGCAAGCAGTTCCGCACCAACGAAGAGCTGGTGGCGGAGGTCGAGGAGGGCGGGATCCAGATTTACGCCCTGAAGCGGGTCGTCGAGCAGGTTCAGGATCCGGTGAACGAGATCACGCTGGAGCAGGCACGCCGGCTGGACCCCAACGCGGAAGTGGGTTCGGTGGTGCGCATCCGGCGTTCGACCGAGCAATTGGGGCGCATCTCGGCTCAGACGGCACGCCAGGTGATCCTGCAAAAGGTCCGCGAGGCCGAGCGCGAGATCGTCTATCAGGAATACGCCGGTCGAGTGGGCGAGCTGGTCAACTGCACGGTAAAGCGGGTCGAGGGCAACGACCTGATCGTGGATTTGGGCAAGACCGAGGCTCGGCTGCCCAAAAAGGAGCAGTCCAAGCTGGATAACTACAGCGTGGGCGACCGCATTCGCTGCGTGATCAAGAGCGTGGAGAAGAGCGGGAAGACGCCCGGGGTGATCGTCTCGCGCGCGGCGCCCGAGTTGGTGATGCGGCTGTTCGAACAGGAAGTGCCCGAGATTTACGACAACACGGTGGTGATCAAGGCCTGCGCGCGGGAAGCGGGCGAGCGAACCAAGATCGCGGTGCAGAGCCGGGACCGTGACGTGGACGCAGTGGGCGCCTGCGTGGGCATGAAGGGCATGCGCGTGCAGTCCATCATCCGGGAGCTGCGCGGCGAGAAGATAGACATCATCGAATACTCGGATGATCCGGTCGTGTTCGCTACGCACGCCCTGAGCCCGGCGAAGATTTCCCGGGTGAACATCCTGGATCCCGAGCAAAAGCACATGGAAGTCATCGTCGAGGACTCGCAGCTTTCGCTAGCCATCGGCAAGAAAGGACAGAACGTGCGGCTGGCCGCCAAGCTTCTGGGCTGGCGCATTGACATCAAGAGCGAAGAAGAGAAGCGCCGGGAAGCGGAAGCTGCGGCCCAGGCTTTGGTGGTTCCCGGCGCGCCGGTGACCGTGCTGGTGGATCACGGTCTGGAAGAGGAGATCGTCGAGCGGCTGGCCGATGCCGGCGTCAACACCGTCGAACAACTGGGCGCGATGACGCCCGAGCAACTGGAAGCGATTCCCGGGATCGGGCCGGAGACGGTCCAGGCCATCCAGATTGCGGTGAACAATTACTACGCGCAGTTCGAGGAGGTGCTGGAACCGGCTGCGGTCGAGGAACCGGTGATGGAAAGCGAAGTGGCGACGGAGTTCGAGGGCGGGGCGGTGGCGGCAGGGGATTCGCCAAGAACACAGGGTACGCCGATCAGCGAGATTCCGGAAGCGCAAGAGAGCACGGAATCGGCGGCTTCTGATGAGGATTTGGTAGGATAGAAGCTCAGATTCACCGATTCAGAAAAATCCATGAGGGAGGTTGCAATGGGCGACCCGGCGCTATGAAGGTTGACTCCGCGGGCGCGACGGGTGGTCGCAGGGCGGTATGAAGAAAATTCGAATCAACGAGCTGGCGCGAGAATGTGAGCAGCCGAACAGCGTGATCCTGGCGCTGTTGCCCCAGTTCGGCATCACGGAGAAGAAGACCCACTCCAGCTCCATTGACGAGGAGGTCGCGGACAAGATCCGGCGGTACTTCGGAATCAAGCCGGCTGAGGAAGCGACGGAAGCGCCGGCGGCAGCGGTTACGAGGGAAGCCGCGCCTGCGCCCGTGGCCGAAGCAGCTCCTGAAGCTACTCCGAGCGTCGAGCCACAGCCGGCTGCGCCGCCGACGGTGCAAGTAGCGCCGGCGGCCACCGCCGAGGCGGCCCCGGCGGCTACGGCGCCACCCACCGCAACGCCCGATCTGGCGACCATCATCGCCAGACCCGCGAAGCCGGTTCGTCCCCCGCTGGCAGGGCGCGGACCCGTCAAACCGACTCCCGCCGAGGCACCGCCGGCAGCCATCGTAGCGCCACCGACTCCACCGACTCCTCCGCCGACTGCGGCGGTCGAGACGGCACCGACCCCCGTAGCTGAAGCGGGCGCTGCTGCGCCGCCCGCCGAAAAGCCTCCTGCGCCGGCAGAGAAACCGGCCGCACCCGTGGGCACTGCACCCGCGGGCAGGGTCGTTCCGCCCGTCATTCCTACTCCGCCGCCGAAGCCAGGGCAAATTCTCAGCGGCCCGCGTCAGCCGATTGCGCCAGCTTTGCGCGTCGTGCAGCCGGCGCCCAAGCCCGGCGTGAAGCCGCCGACGCCCCCGCCGGGCGTGACTCCGCCACCGCCCCCTGCGCCTCCGAGCGCGGTTGTCGTGGGCAAGCCCGCTGCGGCGCCAACGGGGACCGCCCAGACGGGGACGGTGGTGGGGACGCCTCCGCCGCGGCCGGTGGTTCCGCCCCATCCCGAATTGGCGAAGAAACTGACGGAGACGCGGGCGATGCCCGGGCAGCCTGTGCCGCGGCCGGGTCAGCCGCTGCGTCCGGTGCCTGGACAGCCGATCTACCAGGGTCGGGTACGTCCCGGACAACCTTTGCGTGCCGGCGCTGCGGCAGGGGCTGCGGTGCCCAAATCTCGCGGGACTCATCCGACCACGATCCCGCGGCCCGAGACCGCCGTGCCTTTGCCTGCGGATGGTCGCCGTGCGCCCACGCGCAAGGTGACCCGCGCAGAAGAGCGCGAACGCGAGCCGGAGGAGAAGATCCTGCATCGCCCGGCGCCGAAGCGCGAGGAGTTGCCGGCGCGTCCCGCCGAGGGCAAGAAGATCACGATCGCCGAAGGCATTACCGTCAAGGAACTGGCGGAGAAGCTCGAACTCAAGGCCAGCCTGGTGATCAAGAAGCTGGTGGAGCGCAAGATTTTCGCCACCATCAATCAGACGCTGGACGTCAAGCTAGCCGAGGAGATCGCGCGCGAATTCGGCGCCGAAGTCATGCAGGTAAGCTTCGAGGAAGAGGCAGCCGCCCAGATCGAGCTCGAGCAGCCGGTCGAGGAGCAGCAGCTGGAGAAGCGGGCGCCGGTGGTCACGGTGATGGGTCACGTGGACCACGGCAAGACGACGCTGCTGGATGCCATCCGCAAGACCAACGTCGCCGCTCGGGAGGCAGGAGGAATCACGCAGCATATTGGCGCCTACCANGTGTTCAAGGACGGGCGCAAGATCGTGTTCATAGACACGCCGGGTCATGAGGCGTTCACGCGCATGCGCGCCCGGGGCGCCAAGGTCACGGACATCGTGGTTCTGGTGGTGGCGGCCGATGACGGGGTGATGCCGCAGACGCTGGAGGCGATTGATCATGCGCGGGCGGCCAAGGTCCCGATCATCGTGGCGATCAACAAGATTGACAAACCAGACGCGCAGCCGGAGCGCGTCAAGCAGCAGCTCAGNGATCGCGGGCTGGTGCCGGAGGAGTGGGGCGGCGATACGGTGATGGTGCCGGTGTCGGCGCGCACCGGGCAGAATCTGGATTTGCTGCTGGAAATGATTCTGCTGGTGGCCGACATGCAGGAGCTGAAGGCCAATCCGAACCGGCCCGCGGTGGGGACGGTCCTGGAAGCCAAGATGGATCGCGGTCGCGGCCCCGTGGCGACAGTGCTGATCAGCAACGGCACGCTGCGGGTGGGCGATTACGTGCTTTCCGGCACGGTGCTGGGCAAAGTGCGCGCGATGTTCGACGATCAGGGCAACTCGCTGCGCGAGGCGGGTCCGGCGACGCCGGTGGAGATTCTGGGCCTGGACGCGCTGCCGGAGGTGGGCGATTCGCTTCAGGTGGTGACCGATCTGGCCAAGGCCAAGCAGATCGTGATGTACCGGGAGAGCAGGGCGCGCGAGCAAGCCATGGCGCGGACGCCGCGGATCTCGCTGGAGCAGTTGCACGCGCAGCTGGAGGAAGGCAAGGTCAAGGAGCTGCCGCTGATTGTGAAGGCGGACGTGGCCGGTACGGCCGAGGTTTTGCGCGAGACGCTGGAGAAGCTGTCCACCGAGAAGGTGCGCATCCAGGTGGTGCATGCGGGCGTGGGCGGCATCACCGAGAACGATGTGATGCTGGCCTCGACCACGGGCGCGGTGATCATCGGATTCAACGTGCGTCCGGATCGCAACGCGGCGGCGCTGGCCGAGCAGGAGAAGGTGGACATCCGGCTGCACTCGGTGATTTACGAGCTGACCGACGAGATCAAGCGGGCCATGGCGGGCCTGCTGGAGCCGGTGGTCAAGGAGGTGTACCGCGGGCGGGCGGAGGTCAAGCAGATCTTCCGCATNGCCAAGGTGGGTACGGTGGCAGGCTGCCTGGTGGTGGACGGCGTCATCACCCGGGACAGCGAAGTGCGAGTCCTGCGCGACAATGTGGTGGTNTACACCGGGCGGATCGCGTCGCTCAAGCGTTACAAGGACGACGTCAGCGAAGTCAAGAGCGGCCTGGAGTGCGGNGTGGCTATCGAGAACTTCAACGACGTCAAGCCNGGTGACGTGCTGGAGGCCTTCGTCCGCGAGCAGGTGCCTGCGGAAGTTCTGGTTTAGCGGAAAAAGATGCCGAGCGTGGGTGTGCTCACCCTCGAGG
>JGI24721J44947_10012753_pt1 | contig 10325 bp, 8 predicted proteins | sample YelNatPaOPGAMG01_FD_44947 | JGI IMG/M metagenome (IMG submission 44947) | reverse complement strand
TGGAACTCTAGTTAAGAATTTTCCTCCTGAATTCTGGAAAGATTTCAGTTTTGCTCTAATATCAATAGATGGTATCAGTGAGATTACTGAAAAAAACAGGGGGAAAGGAGTTTATTCTAAAGTGATCGAATCGGCCAAATACCTTAAATCCCTTGGCCTTGAGACAATAGCGAGAATGACCGTTACAGAGGAGACTGATATATTCAGGGATGTTATGCATTTATATAACCTGAATCTATTTGACAGGATACACTGGCAGCTAGATGTTGTATGGGAAAGGCGCTGGGACCTTAAGAATTATGCGAAAAATACATACATTCCAGGGATAGAGAAGCTGATGAATGAATTTACTAAAAATCTAAAAATTGGTAGAATAATGGGGATAGTTCCCTTCCTGGGAATATTAAGCTCATATTTCTTTAAACCCTACAATCATTTCCCATGTGGTGCAGGGCAGAGATCAATAACCGTGAACACTGATGGTAAAATCCTTGCCTGTCCAATCGCACCAGAATATGAATGGAACCAACTTGGTGACCTGAATTCATTCAGGAAAATAGAAACGCCTCAATGTAATAATTGCAAATATTTTGGTTACTGTGGTGGTAGATGCCTCTTCTCCTATATTGAAAGATACTGGGGTGAAGAGGGTTTCAGGGAGATATGTGATGTAACTATGAGGACAATAGATATTGTCCTTGAAAAAGTGAATCTTATTGAAGATCTTATTGGAAAAGGGGTAATAAAAAAGGAATCCCTGAAATATGATCCTGTGCTTGACTCTACCGAGGTGATTCCCTGAGTATTTTTTCTATCCTTGAGATCAATTCAGTATATACTGAATCAAAAATATCCTCCTGTACGTTTATTAAGAAATTTTTCTTACCCCCACCCTTTAAACCCATTTCATTGATGAATTCATTCAATCTTAGATCAATATCTGTAGAATTTATAATTTCAATCCTTTTCAATGATCTTCTTGCAATAATAATTACGCACTTCTCCCTTTCAGATATTGAGTATGCCCTTTTCTCTATGCCCCCCTGTCACCAATCTCCTCCTTTGTAAAATAGACATTAATTCCATTCACGGTATAATTTTCAAATCTGAACATACCCTCCGGTGATCTTGTAATAATCATCCCTTAGTTTATCTAGCTCAGTCTTCATTTTAACTATTTTCTCATAAACATTTGAAAAATCATTAAGAAGATGTGAAATCCTTCTATATGCATTCTTTGAAATCTCAATCTCCTTTAATGCCTCATCTCCTACAACGAAGAATATCTCATTCTCCCTTGAATATTTTATTTTTTTTACATGTATCCTTCCTATCTCCCCAGTATTTTTAACATGCACACCTGCACAAGCTGAAGAATCAAAATCGCCTATTCTCACCACCCTTATCTCTCCCTCCCTTATTCTGTCCCTCCTAATCCTTATGTTTCCAGAATCTTCAAGAGCCTTTACTTCAACTGTCACTGGAATATTGCTCGAAACTATTGAATTTGCCATCTCCTCTGCCTTCTCTATATCATCAATAGAAAGCCTACCATCTATGAAAATTACGGATTCAGGAACATTGAACTCAACCTTTACAAACCTTACGGGATATAGTTTTTCCAGGGATCTATAGAGAATATGCTCCCCTGTGTGAGATTTCATCAAGTAATATCTTCTTTCCCAGTCAATATATATCTTTCCTTTATCCTCAGGCTCCCCATTTAATTTCCTTATCCTGTGCCATATTCCATCCTCATCTTTTTTCACATCAATTATTTCTGCAAGAAAATTCTCACCCTTGAAATATCCTGTATCATGTGGCTGTCCCCCACCTCCTGGATAAAATATGGTGTCATCGAACTTGAGATAATCTCCCCTTCTCGATACTACCCTTACCTCCAGTTCCTTTAGATAGGGATCCTCATAGTACTTTGGCATAAAAGGGAATATGATTTATGGCATTTATCTTTTGCCTATCTTTGAGGGCCACCAATTGTATTTCTTCATTATAAGCATCACGGATGGTATAAATATCATCCAAGATATCAGTGTATCTGCAAGAACACCAAGTGCCAATCCAACACCCACCTCCTGTATTATTGCGATTGAAGTAAAGTAAAGGGAAAGGAATGTTGAAATTAGGATGAAACCGAGTATCATTATGACTGATCCATTTTCACGCATTGAAACTGCAATTCCATTATCATCATCCCCTCCCTTTATTACCTCTTCCCTTACCCTTGTTATCATGAATATATCATAGTCAAGGCCCACGGCCAGAAGTGTTATGAAAACAAAGAGTGGCATAAATAATAGAATTGGCATGTGGAATGTGTAATAAAATATGAAATAGGAAATAACTAGGGAGAATAGCACAATGCCTATTACCATTAGAACAAGCCTGAGTGGTGTGAAGATTGAGTTAAGCTGTATCACAAGAACAAAGAATGCAGCAATTGCAAGAATTGGAACTATTGTCTCAAAGGCATTTAATGTTCTCTGGTTCGCATCTATCAGCCCCTGTGCAAGACCTCCAATGTACCAAGTCACATTAACAACATGGTTCATATTTGATGATATTTTCTCCACAAGTTTCATTGCACTGTCTGTCCATGAAAGCATTGAGGTCTGGAAATATATAACTACTGTCCTATTGTCCTTTCCTATGTATGAGTTTATCTGTGAAATGTATATGGATTTTGTTGCATTTGTGTAGTTACCAAGGGAATCTGGTGAAACATAATTGCCAAAGGGATATGTGGGACCATAAACGAAGGAGATTTTACCTGTAGATAATAGATATTCCTCCACATTTGTGACTTCGTTCATTTCCCATTTGTTGTAGGATCCATTGTTCAAAATCGGTGATGGGAATACAAGTAATACATAGTTCTGGAAAACAGTATCCCCTCTGAATGTCTTATTAATTACCTCAACCGCATTGAGACCGCTTTCATGTGGAACAAGCTGGAATATATCCATTCCAGATGGTGTAATCTCATATACATAGAGTGAACCAAGGGTTATAATAATAAATATTACAAGTAGTGCCTTCCTGTATTTTTTATCAAAATTGAATATTTTTTCCATTACCCTGTGGGAAACCTCACCTGAGTTTTCTATTTTTCCTGGCCAGAAGATCCTTTTCTTCAAAAAGAACATTAGTGAGGGTAGGAACGTCAAGGCAAGAAGGAGTGTAACAGATATTGAGAGTGCATTTGTAAGCCCAGAATCACTGAAGAGTGGTATATCCATAAGCCATAGAAGAAGATAGGATATTATCACCGTTAGACCACTGGTAAATACAGCATGTCCGGCCCATCCCACCGTTGTAAGTGCAGCATCCGCATTACCTTTTTTCAATTCGTTCCTGAACCTTGATAACATATATACACTGTAGTCCGTTGTAAGTCCAAGAAGCAAAATAAGGAGTAATGTTGGTGTAATAAAGGTTACCTTTGTTTGCAATATGTATTTGTAAATAAATGCATTTAGTCCGAGGGATATATCGGCTGAGATACCAAATGTTATGATTGGCAAGAGGCCTGCGATTGGAGACCTGAAGAAAGCAATTGATATTGCTACTGCCGCTATTATTCCTACCGCAAGTGCCCTCATCATTCCTGAATTGGTTTGATTTGTTAGCTGCAACTCAATTGCATTCTCTCCGCCAATCAGATAGTTAGAGATTCCTCCCAGATATTGCCTTGCGGTGGAGTTTATTGTATCAAGGGTATTCATGGGAGCTTTTTCATCAAGGTATATGAGTATTATAGAAACATTCCCTACATAGCTGACAAATTTGTGGTATATGTAATCTGATGGTATAACCGGGTATGTTGTAAAATTCCAGTTTAGGATTGTGGAATTTACAAGGTCATGCACATTTGATGAATTAAGCATATAAAGATAATTTGGTAGGCTATACTTGTTCAAATTTGTAAGCGGATTACCGTAAAAGTTCTTTTCAAGGACATTTATGCTCTCATTTATGGATGTTTCTGTAATGTTATTTGAATAGTAGGCATTTTTAACCAGTGTTAAAGGATCTATGTAAATATCCCTGAGAAAATTTGATAGAGTTGAGTTATTTGAATAGTATTGGGAAATATGTAATATTGTATAATTCAATAAATCATTATTTTTTAAAATTTCGTAAAGATAGTTTTCACCAAGTATTGCTGAAAGGTTATAGCCCTTAAAATACACACTGGCATAATCTATTGCCAGTTCTGTATAATTTACGTTTTTGATAACACTATAAACAAAGTAATGTGCACCATAGGGTAGCATTGATATAATTGTAGAATTTGATGAAAGCCCTTGTGATATCTCATCAATTGTGAAATTTTCAATGCAATCCCTGTTCATATAATTTGATGTGTTGAAATAAAGTATTAACTTCTGCCAGAATGGTATCATCAGGTTTGAATATTTCTCAGAGAATGATGAGTTGTATATGGTCATGTATATGCTATAATATTCTATATCATTTGCCATTGCAGGCGAGGTAATTGTATAGTTCCAGAAGTATGTAAAGTTATTAAAATAATCCCTTGCAAGACTACCCGTTTCTGAAAAATAATCATTAACAAAATTAATCGTTTCCTGGTATGCCAATTTTTCAGCTATATCAAAACCTTTTCCACTATCAATTATATAGAGGAATACATTCTTATAATATTCTGGTATGCCAAATATTAATAGGAGGGAGCTGTTGGTATTATTAAATAGTTGTTTATAATTCAAATATGTTGTGTTTGCAAGTAATATTATGCCCTCCATATATTCCTTTGAATAATTGGCAAAAGAATTAATTTGAATAACAGTATCTTTCGTTTCCTTGTTAAGATTATATATGCCAGAAATTAAATATTTTGTATTTTCAGAAAAATTTAGCAATAGATCCTTTTCAATTGTATAAATCGATTCAACACTTACATTATATTTTTTCAAATAAGAATTATTAAGGATTGCATCCTGCATAGATAAAATATTTTTTGTAACATTTTTTGAATTAACGCTTGCATTTTCAATTAATATGAAATCTAGAGTGGTTGAGTTATTACCTTGGGAGCCAAATTCCTTTGATAATATGTTCATTGCCTTCCCTGACATCGTATTGTTAGATACGACACTTCCAGCAATATCATAGGAAGTTTCTTGAAATATCATACCTACGAATGGAAGGAATATTAGTGCCAATAGTATCCATATGAGTATTATATATTTCCATCTTTTCTCAGCAATCTTCCCGAGAGCATGGAAATATTTTTCAAACATGGAAAGGGAGAATTAAATATATCTATAAAAAGGTTACATCTTTAATTTTCAGGAGATTTTTTAAATAGTAAAAAATTCAATTTTTATTAAAATTTTTAAATATAGTATGTATAAAATAATTAAAAAGGAAAATTTTTATTTAGTTGTATTTTAATAGGAGATAAAAGGTGATGGAATGACAGATTTTGTTACAATACCTCAGGATGAGTTTATAAAAGAGGTAACAGAACTTGTTGAAAAGGCACAGAAGGAGGGAATAGTACTTAGAATTCTAGGTGCTTTAGCAATACATATTCATTCAACACACTGTGAGGAATGCATTGTTTTGCACAAGGCGCTTGACCGGCTTGGGGGTGGCAAGCCCATGTTTACAGACCTCGATTTAATGGCATACTCAAGGCAATCCAAGCAGGTAAGGGAATTCTTTGAAAAGAAGATGGGTTATAAACCAGATCAGTATGTGAACACAATATTTGGAAATAGGAGAAATATTTTTTACCATCCCAAGGGTCATTTCCATGTTGATGTATTCTATGATGTCCTAAGCTTTAGCCATGATGTGAAGTTTGAGAATGGAAGACTTGAAAAAACAATACCGACAATACCCCTTGAAGAACTTGTACTTGAAAAATTACAGATACATCAGATAAATAGAAAGGACCTTGTTGATCTATTTGTACTCTTCCTTGCACATGATGTATCGAATGTGGAGGAGGAGAATAAAATAAATGGCAAATACATAGCTGAGATTCTTTCTGATGATTGGGGATTCTGGTATGATGCTACAAATAACCTTAGGAAGGTCCTTGAGGTATTACAGAATGATCCTAAGGTGGATAAAAATCAGTTTGAGACGGTAAAGGAAAGGATTAATAAACTTTTGAAGATCATTGATGAAACTCCAAAAACAAAGGCTTGGGAAAAAAGGGCAAAGAAGGGAACATCTAAGCCATGGTTCAATGAAGTAGAGGAAGTTGAAAGGTAAAAATATGAATTTTCAGGAGATAGTAAGAACAAGGAGGAGCATCAGAAGATTCAAAAGATCTGAGATACCTGACACAAAAATAATGGCAATACTCGACTCTGCCAGATGGGCTCCTTCATACAGGAATTCACAGCCATGGCATCTTCTTGTGGTACATTCACCTGAGGACCTTGAATTTATTTCAAAACTATACCTCGAATCATACCTTAAACTTGCTGTTAATCTTAATGATAATGAGGCAAGTGCAATAAGAGCCATGGCTGATATGCTTAAAAAGGAGGTGTCAGACGCCTCTTTTACAGTGATAATGATTGCTGATCCAAATAGATCAATATCTTGGCCCATAGACCTTTCAATGGCATCACAGAATATGATGTTGATGGCTCACAATCTTGGTATAGGATCTTCCTTCATAGATCTTACATACTCCAGGATGTCCTCCTATTTCAATAAGGAATTAATGAGGGAAAGATTTAATATTCCAGAAGGCCTTGTAATTTTCTCAATGATAGTATTCGGAATACCTGAGGAAATCCCAAGGCCGCCGCAGAGAAAATCGCTCTCTGAGATTATACATTATGGAAGGTGGTAAAATTGCCAAAGAATCCAAGGGACATGGATCTGCATAATATGGCATGGACAATATCCAGCCTGGATATGGCAATTTATGGTAATCCAATAAGACTTGATTATATTGAAAAAATAATGAACAACTATGAAAAAAAATATAGCGAGATAAACCAACCGAGGATAATTGCCTCACTAAAGAACATTGAGAGAATAATGCTTGATAGGATCTATACCCCAGTTATTAGAAAAAGATTAAAAATACTCAACTATGGTACCAGGGCCTTTCTAATCTCAGCAATTATTGTTGCATTTATTTCACTTTTTTATAGAATGAGCTGGCTATTATATGTTTTTTATTCATTATTTATTTTAGCGGTTTTACTTCTTTTATTGAATTACATTGTTTTAAAGGGCATAGATAGAAAAATAGAAAATTTGAATGATGAAGATTATTTGAAGGAAAAGGAGTTTATCAAAAGCATAAATCAATATCTTATAGATTTAATGGCAAAAAAGGTAAAAGAAAAGAATGCAAACCCAAGGGACTATAGGATCCCTCTAAAAAGTGAGTATAAAAATTTGGAGATTGTTTCAAGGTCAACTTTTTTTAGAAAGTACTACACTGCAATCGTTAAGATTCAGCCTTGAATCTTCCAGTATTTCTCAATCCCCTGCCTGTTTATATCAATTATATATCCCTTTAAAAGACCCTCACCATATTCAGACCCTGGATTCAATACTAGCGTTTTTCCAATGAAATCGTAACCGGCTGATTCATGTATATGCCCGTGGAGACCAAGGATTGGCTGATATTTTTTAATAGCTTCCCTTACTGCCTTGCTGCCAACGTGTATGTATTCAACACCTGCAAAACCAGAAACTATTTTCATACTTTTATCAAGCTTAGGAGCAAGGTCCAGGTTTGTTTCATATGGTGGGCAGTGAAAATTAAAAATCCCATTTTCTGGCCTTTGCATCTGTTTCACAGCCTTGTCTATTATCTTTGAAAGTGTCCTCTCATCCGCCTCCCTCGGAGTATTCCAGGGTGTGGGATTTGTATGCGCTATGCTAGCCATCTCATGACCTTCTATCTCAACTATTCTTTCAAGAGGATATATTATCCCCTTGTCCTCGAACTCCCTTATCACAGGATCTATTACAAACTCATCATCGTTGCCAGGCATTACCACTGTAAGTATTTCTTTCGTGTTCACCTTTTCCACCAGAAGGTTCAGCCATGTCCTGATCCTTTCTATCATCAATTTGTTTATTGTTTCTGAGACTAGCTCGGGTTTTTCCTTCATCCTTTCAACTTCATCCTTTTTCATCCTTTTGTAGTATACACCACCGTTATCCAGCTTCCTCTCAAAGTCCTGTATCTCCGCCTCATCCTTCAATAACCAAGTCTTACCGTAATATGATGCCTTAAATGTGCCATCACCCTGATCTATTATTGGAACTAGAACCTTACCTGTCAGATCACCAGCAAGTATTAGACCGTTCGTCTTGTATATATCCACAGCTGAAATCCACTTCCTCCATACCGTGGTAGCACCATGAACGTCAACCGCAAAAAACAACCTCATTTTAATTCCTCCAAAAAAATAAAAATTTAGGCTGGTGGAATTTCCGTGAAAATCTTGTTTGGATCTATCCCTTCTTTTTGGTTCTTTGCCCACATGTAAACAAGGAGGAGGAGACCTGCAGTTACAAGCACGATATTAAGAATCTCAGCCATTATATCCTCTTCAGTTGCTGTCATTATCATGACATACCAGCCTACAGCGAATGTCAATGTACCTAAGATTGTCATAACAGGCACACCCATTATCTTATACTGAAATGTGCTCTTTTCAAATAGATCAGGCCTTGTATAGGGAAGTAGCATACCCGCAAGACCAAGTGGCCATATGAAAAACAGGCATGTGAAATCCATCAGTGCAAGAACAGAGCTTGCTAAACTCATTGAATAATAATCCATAAGACCTAGAACAACTCCCAGGAATGCAAAGATGCCAATGAAATGGTTAGCCCATGTAGGGGATCCCCTTTTATTTATGTTAGCAAACCTGGTGGGTATCATCCTGTCAAAAGCCATGGCAAAAAGGCCACGTACTCCTGCCATCCATATGATTATTATTGTATTTATATACCATAGCCAGTAAGCAAAACCGAGCACTATTGCTATATATGGATTTCCTAGTATTATTGAGGCATAGAATGGAACAGTAGGTGCAGCAGGTGTGGTTCCAAGGATTGTTTGAAGTGCATTATAGCTCGACGATGAATTATAGTACAGGAATGAATAATCTTCTATGAATTTGTAACCAAATGCGTAGGATACTGTCCATGCGTTAAGCATGTAAAGAATTATTACTGCTATTAAACCATATACATATCCTCTCATGAAGCTTGTCTTTGGAGTTTTAACCTCGCTCCCTGCAAATGATATACCCTCAAGTCCACTGTATGCCCACAAAACTATAAGCAAAAGTCCAGTGGTAGCGGCACCGAAGTCCATATATGTAAGACCATTCTGTGGTGCTGCAGTAAGTATTGCCTGGTATGTCCCCTGACCGAATACATTATTCCATGCAGTCTGAGCACCAGAGGGACCTGCTATAAGAAAAACAAGAATCACAAAGATTGTAAGTGCCAGGGGCAAAAGTACTATTACCCTCATTACCCATTTCAATGATTTTATACCTATGTACTCAATGATCCAGAGCACGATTACCATTATAAAACCGACAGTAAGAAAACCAGATGGATCACTAAGAAAACTAGCAATTCCAGAGAAATATGAGTTATGTGTGATTATTCCTGCAGCACCGAAGCCACTGGCTAAAGGTATTATGCTAAGGTACAGTAAAAACCCACTTGCAAGTGCAGATCCACCACCTATTGCATAAAGCCATATTGGTATAAATCCAAGGGTTACATGTGTAGCCCTAGAAATTACAAGATATGGGGCACCTGTTCTTGGAAAAGAGGAGGCGAATGCGGCAAGTAGAAGTGCAATTGGTGTCCACATTAAACCGCCCAGGAAAAAGGCAAATGTAATATCTCCGCCTGGATAAAGACCTGGGAATTTCACTGTATAATATGTCATTCCTGAGGCTGCGGGTCCAGCAATCACCCAGAGAAGAACATCAAACCATGTTAGTTCACGCACCAGCCCAGAAGCTCTCCTAGTAAAAATTACACCTTCTTCAGCCATTTATTTCCCTCAAAAAGAAATTAAAATCCTTATTTATAAATATTTCTTATATTTTCTTGAAAAAAGTTAATTTTTAGAATTCAAAAATATTAAATATTGTCATTATATATATGAATCTATGAAAATCTGTCCTAACTGTGGTTACCAAAATCCGGATGAGGCAGTCTATTGCATGAAATGCGGTGCAAAATTGGATAATACACCTTTAAAACAAATTTCAGACTTGGAAAACACAAGGCTCTGGGTAATGATTGCATACATATTT
>JGI24721J44947_10012751_pt1 | contig 10325 bp, 9 predicted proteins | sample YelNatPaOPGAMG01_FD_44947 | JGI IMG/M metagenome (IMG submission 44947) | reverse complement strand
CCATGGGAATGGTACAGGGTGCGCTTCCTGCACTCGTTGGATGCTCTCGTCTGCGACACGCGATTACAGCCTTTGAGCGCTGCAGGATGCCCAGTGGTGCAGAATGGAACAAAACCACGCGACTCGATGGTCATTTGCTTTTCCAATTCATTGAAAAAGTTGGTGCATACATGCTCTCTGCCTCTGTACAACAGAGACCGTTCGCAATTCTAGATCGATCCCGTGGAAACCGGCCAAGTATCGCCACATGCCCTTTATGGACGCGCGTATCCTCTCTAAACCGTAAAATTTCCTATACCAGTCAGTAGGTTTTTTCTGGACCAGTGAAGTGAACGTACAATGCGAACAGAAGAGGGCGTACATCGTGACGCGCTCGAGAGTGCTCCGCATAGGGTTCGCATTTCAAGGTTGGTTTTGAATTTTTTTGGTACCGCAGCTGGCGATATTCCAGGTGTCGACTCGATGCGGCGACCTGTAAAGTTAAGTTGGGAATCAAGTGTTCCATTCCCTGAACTTTTGCTCAGGTCGCACGGCGCATCCTGCCCCGCGCGCCAGCTGGGTTGTCGTGCGTAGCTTTCATCGACAAGTTCTGGATGAATGTGGATTGTTGGTTGTCCTGCGTCCGGACTCCTACGTACCGTTGCTTATCGACGTGCATCGAGAGAGTAGAGGCGACCGCTACTCGAATAAGAAGCCATACAATTGCTAATGGAGTACGGTCTTTCACTTTTCAGAGGAATCTCCCCGGTAATCGGTTANAGGAAGGAGGGGTTTAGAAGGGTTTCCGGCTGATCTTTCCACCCTGGCACTCTTCTCATTACTGTTCTTGCTTGTACTCTGTTCGGAAGGATGCTTCTCTTCATTGTCGGGCGGTTTGCGCGTTATATCCTTGGCTCGTCGGGGCGTCATCCATGAGGTCGCTGTACCCTGTATGCATTTTTCCACGCGATTCACATGTGTGGAGTTATCTGTCGGNCAGAGGCTGGTCTCGTCCATCCATGAATCTACGAATCCTNGAGTACCTTTTCGTAGTTTTCTCTGTCGAAAGCACGCTCCAGGACCGGAGCGCATATATGCGCTCCGTGCTGCACTCAAACTGAAGAGCGATAGTGCAGAACGGGGGCTCGTGAAGATAGAGACCGACTTGGCGGAGAACAGAGCCACGGATGCGAACGCCGCATCAAGTGATTGAAGGTCGTATAAAAGGTGTTTGAGAAGAGATAGTTCGCCTTCGACTTTAGTGAAACAGGGACAGAAAGCGGGTACGAAGTGCAGCTCAACGCNAGTCGCAGGCGCGTACTCCNTGACCGCTGTTGCGTAATGTAAATCGACGTTGTCAAGAATCGTTACGAAAGATTTCCGGAAGCACAAGTCAGAGGGTGTTTCGGCGAAGGTTTCGTTACTGAACGCTCCTGAAGGTTAGGCGATTTGTAGTGTTCAAAGAACTAGATCGCTGCTGGGGCTCACGTTGTCGTCAAGCCAGGTTGTCTCGTCTTGATGGGCAGCAGTCCAGCGCTNCTTGAGTGCGCTTACACAAGTCGACTAATACTGCCGAGTAAATTCTGCTCGAATGAGACGGATACTTTTGACCCTTGTACGAAGAGCTCGAATTTCTCCTTGAAATTGATAGAATCTTGATCAGCGTGCGACGTTGTACCACGGAAACATGCGTGTTTCTTAGTCCTTCCGATTGTCTTCCTTGCGTATGGAATCTCAAGTACGGAAACGTCGCATCTCGTGGCAGCTGCGGTAGTATTTTTCCGAACGCGTATGGATTGGAACGGGTTCCCCGGGAGATGATTGTATAGATGAATTCTTGAAAGTTCTGAGTTCGGTGCATGATTCACAGAATCGGGACTGGATCAAGTGTGCTTCACACNCCTGCAGACAGCAAACGCCTGGTTTGCTCGTATTTTTGCGACCACGCGCTAGTTCACAAGAGTCTCATCTTCGCTTGACTGCGTGTGAGAAAACGGATAAAAACAGAAAACGCGTGCCGATGACCATATTCTAGAATTCAGTGCGCTGCGAATGACCTGGGCATGTCGTGTGCAAGTCAGCCGATAGCGTTCTAAGTGCAGCATCGGCTGAGTGGACCGTATCACTTGGGTCAGCACAGAATGGGACACCGAACTGCTCGCGCTGTGTGTGCCTTGCGATTTTCGTCGCAACTTGGGCTTAGATATCTAGCTTCGACGTTCGGCATTGTAGCGGTATGAGGTTACGGGTTGATGGGAAGTTTCATCGCGCTCAGCAGTTCTTCAGGGGTGAATTTTCCGACTGTTCGACGCCTCTAGCTCTTGTATACAAGCCTCGACTCTGCTGTTTTCCTTAAGCGTACCATGTTCAAATCACGCATTCCTCAAGTTTTCGATCGTTCTGTTCCAAGGGAACTCGTGGGTGCAGCTGCTCGTGCGGCTGGACTCGCGAGGAAAGAAACTCGATGCTGCACCTAGGAAACTCCTTCAGATGTTCATGCCAAACGCCCAGTAATTGCCCTAAAAATGATCGGTACCGTTCGAAAGACAAATCCACCACGCTTTACGTTCATCGACGAAAGAGCGTTCCATAGATGCGTGACATATGTAATGGGATATGCCTCCAGAGACTCCATTTTCATCTGTTTATATGTCGTATTGTCTTGGACTCGAAGCTCGGTCACCGCGACATCGCGTGCAATGGAGCGTCCGTTACCTCTTTGCACCAGGAGATCGAAGGTTATAGTCGGATGAAAAGTTTTCTCGACATCATCTCCTGCCTGTATGATCTCGTCGATACTTGCTTCATCATGGATCACATCGCATTCCACAATTCTTCTTCTGATTGAGACAGCGTGCACTTGCGTGTTCAACGGATAAAGTACTCGCCGAGTGCATTCCCCGCAAAAGCCCCTGACCGTTGGGCACGACATCGGTTTCGAACACGGGAGCGGGCATCCAGCCCAGCCCTCTGTACACGTCAAGGGCTTCTACCGAGCGATGATGAAAGTCTCCACGCGCTACAGGTCAGCTCTTGGAGGAAAACGTGCGGTGGACATCTGGGAACACCTGATCGCAGCCAAGCTTCAATTTTACGAATGGCGAACCAGCGCTGTATGCAGAGAAGAAGAGCTTGGCAATCGACACGTAGATTCAACCGCGTAGCTGTACATGACATAAAAAAGCAGAATAGCCAGAGGTCGCGAAATGAAAAGGCGANCGCTGCCGTCAACATCCTCTGANTGTTGACAAAGGNGCCAGAGATGCAAGAGAGATCGGCGTATTGAAAGACGACGATAACAAGAGAAAAGGAAGCAATCGCAGAAGAAGCCCACAAAAATTAGAATTCACGATCGTTGAAAGATATGCAAGCTTGATCGTATGCTTTCGAGTTTGCGCACTGCACGCACTCCATTTCATGCTCGTACGAGTCTAGCGCACGGGGTTGCGATGGATCCATCGAGACCCTGCAGCGCGCATCTTTCTCCAATGTCAAATTAATTCCAATAAATACATTGAAATACAGTGTTGTATCGAAATGTGCTGGACATCATGGAGACGCGGCATGCGCGCAGTCGTCAGCATTCCAGCGAGCGTCCTGCAGGGCATCCAGCATACATAACTGCTTCGAAACGCGGTTGCGGTCCGTTCGACCGGCACCATCGCGTGCGCTCGTGTGTGCAGCGGTGGTGCTGGCCCTGCAGCAAGTGAGCTGACGCTTGATGCATACCTTGCACCTCGCAACGAAACAGCCGTTCGGCGTGCACTGTGTTGCAGTGTCGCCTAGGGGGCGCCGACGGCAGCAGCAGCAGCAGCAGCAATATCCCCAAAAACGCACTGCAGGCGTGCCTCTCGCGTTTGGCGGCGGCTGGGAAGTCACCCTGGGATCGTTGCTTTCTACACTACTCGCCCTGGGGCTGGTGCTCTGGGCAGAACGAAGATCATGCTCGGCTTGTCAGGGCACAGGCATGGCCCCGTGTCCATCCTGCAGGGGAACGGGCTGGGCGCCCGGCGCTCGTGCACAAGTCTGCGGACGTTGCGACGGCGTCGCACGCGTGCCTTGTCCGCGGTGTGCCGGGCGCCGGCCTCGTCAGCGGCAATCAAGCCGACGATCGACAACATTCACAACTCGAGGCGACAAGTGAAGAGGCACGGGAAATCGTCAACCGCTGTCGCAGAAAACGCCTTGGGGTCTGCGTAGATCGTATTCATGGCGTTACAGAGCGCGGACGCTTCACCAGCACCGGGANTAGAAACCGCACTCGAGGGAGGCATGACGCCAGCGCCGCGAGCGCGTTACTCCTTCACGCGTCTCGGTAGCAACGATGCTGGTAGTGATCCTGGTAGTCATGGTTTACGGACTGCGCTCGGTCCGATGCGCTAGCGTACCTATGACGACAGTGCCTGCTTATCATGGATTTCNGGAATTGGGCTGAAGTACGGTGGGAGTCTCTCGAGACCGCTCAGTGCAATGACCACAGTAGACGCTCGTGCGGCGCACTTGCGCAGTGCTGGAGCCAGCTCCACTCGCCCGCGGTGCTTCAGCATCAATGAGGCAGCGGCACGGGCATCCAAAATCTCGCTGAGTGCATCGTACGCAACCTTCGCAACGGACGAGATGCCTAAACCGGGTCGTTTGAAGATTGCAGGCAGACTCTCCAGGGCTTGGGTGAGGAAGGGTTCGTCTGCCAGGGCCGACACCGTCGCAAACGCGAGGACGCACTCGCGGCGAACATCCAGCAATGTGCTGTTCAGGGCCGCCTCCCATAGGCCGCGCAGCAACTTGCTCATTGAAACGGAGAAGAGACGTCTCTGGTCCTGGTCGTCAGGTCGATCTCGAGCGGCAATGAACAGCAACTCGACACCAAAGCGGCGACTGAAGGCCGCCGCAGCCAGCGCCAACCACGCCTCGGGGCTGCGCAGACACCGCAGCAGCGAAGCGTGGACATCGCGTGCTGCTGACGGGGTCTCCATGCACAGAAGCCAACCGTTTCGTAACCAGCTTACAATCAGGGGACTGGATGCATATTTGGAAGCGAGTTGCTCACAAAATTGGATATGCAAACGGGCCAGCTGCGGTGAAGTTTTTGCATAGCCAAACGCGCCCTCGCGGAGAAAGAAGATGGCATCACGAGGCGCACACGATAACAGAAACGGCTGCAGGTGCTCCGCCAGTTCGGAATACCGGTACGGCCTCTCTTCCAACTGGCTCAACTGGCCAGTATCTTCGATATGAAACATGTAAATAAACGCAATTGCAGCAGCAACGCGTACAGCTGCTGAACGATCGCCATTCATAGCGATTACGATGCGTTCTCGCAGCGCTCCGTACACGGGTCGTTCGCGAATCCATTCCATGGCTGCTGGGGTTGCGTTCGCCACCGAGCGGAGAACTTGGAGCCACAGCGTGAGCGCTGCGAGTCGTCGAACAGATTCAGCGCTCGCCAGAGCGTAGAGCGCCCGTCGCATGGCCGTGTCTGCGAGCGGGCGTCGAGCCTTTTGCGCATTGTCGCCGTTGGGCTGTGACCTGCGCTGCAGCTGCGCAGAGCCGCTGTCAGAGGGTGCTTCGGTTGTGTGTTCGGCATCCGAGCGCTCGTCCTGTCCGCCCGAGAGAAGATCGTCCAGCTCGAGCAGGACGTTCGATGATGCTGTATCGCGCGTAGGATCGGCGGAAGCCGCCTCGTCTACTTGGCGTTGTGTAGACAGTAGTGCTGCCTCGTTGGTAAACGGCCAAGAGGGATCGTTAGCCTCCAGGAACATCCATTTCTCCCAGGGTAACGATCGGGAAAGCATGGCGAGCATTTCCAAAATGCTACGATTACCGGTGGAGTAGTCACAGAGCTCCTGAACATACGTGAGAATCTCCTTGTCACTGAATTCTTCCGACTCGATATGATCGCGTGTATCGACACTCAGTGACTTGTTTCGTGCCATTTCAGCTTTGACTCGCGCTGCCAGGAGACGGCGATTCGTCATGGCCATTCGCTCTGACGACAGTTCCTGGGCGGTAGACAGCATGCTGAGGCGCATTTGCGCCAGCGAGATGTACTGTGCCCCCGAACGCTTCACGTCTGTCGTATTCAACTGATGAATATGAACCAAGCATTGTAGAATCTTCACTAAGTAGACCTGGGTAGCGGGATCCGCAGCCAGCCTCGCCAGCAACACTCGATTACAGAATGCTCGACGGATCAGACCGCGCATTCGAGTTGGCAGGTTGAACTCCCCGCTGGTCCGCCGACAAAGCTGGGTATATTGCAACACCAGAGCCACACCATGACGACGCACTGCCGCTGAGCGCGCATTCCAGGCTAGTTCAATAAAATGTACGGGAATGGGGTAGGGTTTCTGGGCTAGTTTTTCCAGTCTAAGTGCCTGGAGCTCGCGCCAGCCTAGCAGCAGCGCTTCCAGGAACGCGTCGCTTTCCCGCGGCGACAAATGCAACTTCAGCGGTCCAGCGGTGGCGGCAGCATCGTCAGTTGCGGTACCACTGGTGTACAGCGCATTCGAGCGTGGACGGAAATCAGCTGTCCAACCGCTGTCTGCGAGGGAGCAACGACCCAGTTGGACCTCTTCATCTGTTTCCCAGACGTTCACCAATGCGCTGCATGATGCTATATCCAAGTCAAGTGTGACAGAGGCTTGCTCAAGATCTGAGTAGGGAGCCCCGACTACGCTACATGAACCGCGTAGCAAAAGAGTCGCCAGCTGATCAACGATACCCGATGAAGGCAACGCCACCGCCAGCGCAACGGCAGTCTGCAGTGCACCAACCTCTCTTGCGTGGTGCCGTTTCTCGAACTGCAGAGACCACTTGCGAAAAGCCTCGGCGATCTCAGAGGTGTGCTGAGAGAGCTGCGTGGCGAGTTCGTTCTCATCGTTGCTTCCAGTGGTCACGACGGCCACAGCTCGAGCGCAACGGCGTATAAGCAGACGCGCCGCCCCGGCGACCCGCGAGCCATAACCTCCAAAAGTGAGTTGGAGTAGCTGTGGGAAAAGATCGAGGGGTGACTCATCAGTTAAAAGAAGTAAGCGTAGTGCTGCCAGGAGCCGACTTTCGCTGCGAAGCGCCTTGTCGTTCTGCAGCTCCTCTTGGAGGGCGATTCGGCCGAGTGTTCGGTACGAGTCCTCCGAGCGTTTAACACTCTCAGAAACTGCTGTGGTTACCCTTGATTCGCAAACCCTACCGACTCCGTATTTTTCTATACACTGAACGAGGTACTGTCCTGGGAAAAACCACATGAAACTACACGTGTGCGAAGCCACTCGAATGACGAGAAACGAAGCGCATTCGTTGAGTGAGTCAGTGCGGCCTGTCTGGACAGGTTATACCACGAGTCCAGAAATGGGAGGATTCGGACTGCCACATAGGCACAACTTCATAACGTCGGATTCGCTTTCAACTCGGGGGTGACTTTCTCCGCAGCAACAAAAAGGTCTTTTGAATCTTCGAGTTTATCGACCAGATTAGCTGTGGGAGGTGTGTTTTATCGGATTGAGAAAAAAATTGACTCTTGTGGGATCAGGTTAACATAACCTCTGGCGTGCTGGACCAGTGTGCTGCGGGACGCTTGCGGGGAGAGAAAGGACGACGAACAGACACAAGTGACCGCAGGCAACGTTGGCTTTGTCAAGATGAGGCTGAACGCTCTTCTCCAAGAAAGCTGCCGCGAACGGATATAGTCCTCGGTCCCAATTATTAAGCCAGCCGTGGCAACTGGTTCGAAAGGGAAGCATATGCCCTCGCGAACTTACACATTCTGACGATTTTCTCCAGCGACACCTGACCCAGCTCAACATATTGCTCATTTCCCTTCTTACAGACAACGAACAGATATAGGTGCAAGATGGTCAAAAAATGGACGGGCGGAGAGGCCACAAACGCGCTCCCGCTCCTCGATGGGAACTTTTTCGCTCTTGCATGATTGCTTGTATCGAGAGAAGCATGTACAACTTCGAGAGAACCATCGGCTCGAGTGTCACTTCGATCGTCACTGACCCAGACGCACGGGAGGACAACCCGAAAGGGAAGAACAGTGAGCGTGCGCGACAGTGGATTTCCTCGGAATGACTCAAACGCTTGCGGAGCTTAGCCATCAAGGTGGCGACAATAGAAACGAATCACATGCAGATGAACGTCGAGTCAAACGTCGCCCATTACTGAAAGCCCAAGCACGGAAACAAAATCAAGGAAGACGCTAGAAAGAGAGGGAGGGAAACATTGTCTGTGTTGTCACCATTCGATCGTTCGTATGCCTCGACGCGTCACCCGCCTCCCGAATGATCGAGAAATGAAAACGAACGTGACACTGGCGGCTGCGATCACGGAAGACGTGANGAGATGCATTCGCGAAGGCTTGTTTGTGAAGCACTCGTTCATGATGCGAGGGGTCCTTTNATCTGGCCAGCAAANAGTTGAAAGAGNGTGTGAACGTTTCGAATACCTGACGGGAGTAGGACGCAGCACGCAGAACAAGTGAACGTCACCCAAAGACGTTCGCTCTCCTGTCTACGGAGCGTGGCTTCACTATAGGTTACGTTGCTTTCAGTTACTTGAACATCGTGGGCGTGCTGCGATGTCGTGGCATCGAGAAAATGAGAGGAAACGAAAGGAAATCCTGTGAGGAAATAAAGAGGACGGTTTACCAGGAAAACCTCAATATCAAGAGTGCCGAAACGAAAAACAGTCCATTCGATTTCCGTATACTCGGACATGGGCACGGTGTCAGCCATGCACTGATAGCATCGCCGAATATTTCGGGGCGAAGGGGAAACGATGGAAGCCTGCCGCCTCAGCATGATAATCAGAGCCTCGTGGGCATCGATCCGGGTTTTCCAGACCTGGTTTTTTTGTGCACCCGAGTCCAGGGTCAGAATAGCGTCATTATAGCAACAGAACAAACGCCCACGAGGCGAGGTTCGTCTACAGCGCAACCAAGAGACAAAAAATACAACTTACAGCCGGAGGGTGTGACTGCTCGTCTCATCTTTTGCGGAACGATGCATTCTACTGACAATACTTATCTGCGTAGGTAACTGAGGGTTCTCCTTGAATGACTGGAAAACAGAGCTGGTTCTCGATACCAGCGCTAGCGGTTCCTCCGTCACGTGTTTGAACAGTAAGCAGTCCAGGGGATCTGCGACCCGCCTCTGGTGCGGTGTGGCAAAGAGGCAATCCTCGTGTTCCGGAACTGGGATGCCGAGGTCAAGCATCCGATCTCCCGTCGGGCGTGCGGCGCATTTGAAGCGACCAAACAGAAGTTTCGGGAAATACCGGATTTTTTTCATTGACAAAACGTTTACTTGGGCCAGCGTACTCCGATTATGCGCTTTTTTCTTTTCTTTCTTCTTTTGTGCTTTTTTTTTTCTGTGCGCGTTGAGGGAAATGCCGGATGTGCGCATGGTGGACATCGATGAATGCCGGACGTCGATTAAGTATTCTTGTCACGCAAGTCGCCTCACGAATTTGAAAGGGATGACGACGAGAGCCATCAAAAACAAAGAAACGAAATCAAAAGAAAGGAGGTCGTATATTTCTCGGATCCGCAAAGTGCTGCCCTGCAAGCGTGTACGAGGCAGGGGCGAGAGGTAATTCTCCCAGCCGAGGCACCACATGGAACCGTGACGACAACGGATGCCACAGCATTCCGCAGCTGCTACAGATCAGAGTGAGTAGCGTTTAACAACCTGCACCGTTGCAGCGCTCGACAGAAAATGAAAATCATAGCCCAGAGGCCAAAAAGACTTGGCAATCTTACAGACCAAATGTCTCGAGGCGAGAGAAAGGTTACGTTACCCTGGGTCTCGTATGTGACGAGCATTTTACACTGATACAGGCATGCAGGAGAGCGTGCGATGCAAAGACTGTCCTACAATGTTGGAGCATGCTCGTACACTATCATAGAAGCAAGCAAGCANGAACGCGCGCGCNCACNCACACCTTCGTATTCATACATGAATGTGCGCAAGCACTTGTATAGAGGCAAGTATTTTTTCATGGCNTCATATCGATGGATCTGTGTAGATTCCGCTGGNTACTCGCCGAGTGCCGGTCATCAAACAAGAGACTGACGGGACCGTAGCGACCGCACGCAAGAATCCGAAGGGCAATGCAGTGAACATCCCCAGTTCAAGGCACCGAGTCCACATGGCATCGATCCGGGATACGCACCAGGTTGCGACTCGTCTCCAAATCGTTGATCTGGTCGGTTATTCGAGATCTCGGGTGCGCTGGTGATGCATTTTCGATATGGGCAAATGACCGACGCAGAGCTTTTCTGGTCGTCCAAGTCGAACGACAGCGAACATGTTATAGCCGGGCGTCCATGGAACGAGAAGGCGCCTACG
>JGI24721J44947_10012742_pt1 | contig 10330 bp, 5 predicted proteins | sample YelNatPaOPGAMG01_FD_44947 | JGI IMG/M metagenome (IMG submission 44947) | reverse complement strand
GATGTCATTTTGGCTTTGGATCAAAAAACAATTGATTTACACAAAGAAAGATTAAAAAAAGAGGGTTTTTTGATTTTTAATAATGATCGGGCAAAAAGTGAGCAGGGGATTGGCGTTCCCGTTGAAAAGATCGTTAAAGAAGAGGGTGGTAGCGGACCCATGGTCAATACTGCTTTGATTTCAGCTTTTTTGAGGATTTTTAACATTGATTTTTCTTTATGGGAGAAAATATTAAGAGCAAAAGTAAAAAACGATATTGATGTCAATTTAAAAATTGCTAAAAGAATTTTTGAAATTTTCGAGCCCAAATTTCAAATTTTAAAGATTCAAGAAAAAGAATCTTTATTAATGACTGGTAATGAAGCTTGCGCTCTGGGAATGATAAAAGCGGGTTTAGATTTTTATTTTGCCTATCCGATGACTCCGAGTACCTCTATTTTGGTTTTTTTAGCTAACAAGGAAAAAGAATTTAATGTGAGAACCTATCAGCCAGAAAGCGAGATTTCTGTTATTAACATGGCTCTTGGTGCTGCTTTTGCGGGCAAAAAAACAGCAGTGGGCACTTCTGGCGGTGGTTTTGCTTTAATGACAGAAGCTTTAAGTTTGGCTAGCCAAAGCGAAACACCAATTTTAATTATTAACAGTCAGCGAGCCGGCCCTTCAACAGGAATGCCCACCTATAATTTGCAGGGTGACTTAAATTTTATTCTCGGCGCTGGCCATGGCGATATGGAAAAGATCGTTTTGCATGCAGGTAACGCCAAAGACGCTCTTTTTTGCGCAAATTTAGGCCTCAATTTGGCCTGGCAATATCAAACACCAGTGATTTTGCTTTTGGACAAAGATGTTTCAGAGAATACTTTTTCTGTTGAGAAAGAAATTTTAGAGGATTTAAAATCAAAAGAACCGAAGCTTTTTGAAAAAAAAGAGGGAGAAAATTTTTCCCGCTATCAGCTTACTCCAGATGGAATTTCGCCTTTAGCTTTTCCCGGCGGCAAATTTATTGTTAAGGCAAACAGTTATGAACACGATGAATTTGGAATTACAAACGACGAGGAGGAAATCGTTAAAAAAATGATCGAAAAGAGAAAAAGAAAGTTCGAAACAATAAAAAGAGAATTGCAAGATTCTTCTTATTTAGAATTTTTTGGGCCAAAAGACGCGGAAATTTTTCTTTTTCCCTTTGGAATTAATAAAGGAATTGTTTTGGAATTGGCAGAAAGAATGGGATTTTCCGTTATCTTTCCTTATTTGCTTTCTCCGTTTCCCGAAGAAATCGTCAAATCATATTTAAAAAAGGCAAAAAAGATATTTACCATTGAGTTAAATAGTTTGGGTCAGTATGCTCAATTTTTAAAAAGATACGGTATTTTTGCAAAACCGATTTTGAAATATACTGGTCGGCCATTTTTTATCGAAGAATTAGAAGAAGAAATCAAAAAAGAAATATGAATTTAGAAACAAAAACAAAAATTACTTGGTGTCCGGGTTGTTCCAATTTTCTTGTTTTAAAGACCTTTAAAGAAGTTGTTGAGGAATTGGAGAAAGAAGGAATAAAAAAAGAAGAGATTGTTTTTACTACTGGCATTGGTTGCCACGGAAAAATTTTTGATTATTTAAACTTGAGTAGTTTTTATGGTTTACATGGTCGAACCATTCCTTTGGCTCAAGGAATAAAATTGGCAAACCCGAAACTAAAAGCTATCTGTTTTGTTGGTGATGGCGATTGCTATAACGAAGGGATTGAGCATTTGATTTTTGCTGCCAAGAGAAACGCTGATATCAAGGTTTTTGTTTTGGACAATCGAAATTTTGCCCTTACGGTCTCTCAATTTACAGCAACCTCACCAAAGGGTTTTAGGGGTGCCTCAACGCCTTTTGGCTCAATCGAAGAACCCCTGAATCCTTTGGAACTGGTTTTTTCTGCTGGTGCCACTTTTATTGCCAGAACCTTTACCCATGAAACATTGCATATGAAAGAAATGATGAAAAACGCCATTTTGCATCATGGTTTTGCTTTTTTGGAAATTTTGCAACCTTGCATTACTTTTTTTAACAATATTTCTTTTTATAAAGAAAGATGCTATCTTTTAAAAAATAAGAATTTAGAATCAACAAAAGATGTTTTAGAAAAAATAAGAGAATGGGATTACAAAGACGGAAAAAAGATTCCCTTGGGTATTTTTTATAAGGTCCAAAAACGAACCTTCGAAGATGAATTTTATAAAAATAATTGTTAAAATAAAAAAGGGATTCAAAAAATTTATGAAAAAATTTTATTTTTTAGCTTCGTTTTTCTCTGGAATCATTTTTTTCGGAATTATCTTCGCTTTCACGGCTCCGACAGATTTTTTTTGTGTTCAAGTCATCACGCCAGCTAAAAAACCAGAAACGGGGGAGTGTCGAGAATTTTCAACACCTTGCGCTGTTCCTGAAGGTTGGGTAAAAGTTAAAAGTTGCGCCGCTGATCAAACAGAAATAGAAGATCAAATTTTAGGTTGCCAGGATCTTTATTGGTACGATAACGTTAAAAGAGAATGCCAAGGACCAAAAAAATTTTGCGGGGCTTTTATGTATGAGGGATTGAGGACTTTTAAGACAAAGGAAGAGTGTCAAGAGGATTTACAAAAACAAGATTTTTATCTTTCGCCCCAACCTTCTCTTTTACCAACAATTCCGGTATTGAAAAAAGAAAAGAAAGTTCCTGTTGGGCAACCGCTAGATCTTTGTGCTTTGAGCGATAATTATCTTTCTCAAATTAATGATCTGGTCAAACAAGCTGAATTATTCAGAAATCAAGGCGATTTGGAAGGAGAAAAAAACATTTTGGAAAAAATTAAAATTTTAAAAGAAAAAATCGAACAATCGAAAAAGGAATGCGCTCAGATGTTAGAAACAAAAACCAAAATTGAAAAAAATGACGCAGAGATTTTAAAAGAAGTTTGTCAAACGCAAGAGAAAATCGAAAAAAAAGTTGAATATTACAAAGAACTCCTTTCTCTTCCTTTAGAAGAAATTGAAAAGAGGGGTTATAAAAAAGAGGAAATTGAAAAAATTTTAAACGAGTTGTTATCAGAAAAAGAAAAGATAAAATCTCTTTGCTCGGGTGAGAAATTAAAAGAAGAAGTTGGTACCATTAAGCCCGTAGTTCCAGAAGATTCAAAAGAGATTGTTAATTATTACAAAGAAAAAGTGGCTTTGATCATTGAAAAGCCTTCTTTCTCAGAGAATCAAGTTCAAGAGATAAAAAAACTAAATCAAGAGACCCAAGCGATGGTCAAAGAATTGATTAGGACGAAAGAACAAATTTCTTTAAAAGAGGCCCAAAATCTTTTTGAGAAAATTGAACTTCAAGCAGGGAAAATAAAAATCAATGAAGAAGAGATTAAGGTTTCTCAGGAAAAAAATATCGAGGTAATGATTAACAAAAAGCCGGTTAATATTTCCGTTAGCACGCAAAAGGTAAATTTAAAAGAAGAGAATTTAACCGTTGAAGTTGAGGCGCCTTTTGTTTTAGAAAAAGAGAAAGCGCTTTTTCAAAATCAAGAAATAAAAGCAACCCCAAAAGAAGCTTTATTGAAAGCAGATTTAAAAAATCCTCAATCTTCAAGCATCAAACTTCGATTGAAAGAGAATCAACCTGTTTATGAGATTAAGGCAGTTGAAGAAAGAAAATTTTTATTTGTTTTTCCAGTAAAAGTAAAAAAAGAAATTATTCTTGATGCAACAAAAGAAGAATTCTCAAAAATAGAAGAAAAAAAACCCTGGTGGAGTTTTTTTGCTTTTTAATTAAATTCAAAAATCAATTTAAAAAAACAGATTAAAAAATTTTCTTTATAAAATTCAAAAAGTTTTATTTGATCTCAATTTTTGAACGAAGCGCGAGCCTTTTTTGAACAAAATCCTGACGCTGATTTTTAATTATCGCCCTGCGTGCCTCCTATTGAACAATGACTGGCGAATTAACCATTGAGTGGCGAACGAGAGATAACCCAATTTTATCTCGAGTAAACCCTTTCTCCATCCCAAAAAAAGTTCACCTCTCTGTTATTAGAAAGTTCAACCGCACCAGCCAAGGTTCCGTCTGGTTGGGAATGAATATACTTAGCATCTTTTATCTCTTGGCCACCAATTTTCTCTAAAAGCTTGTCTCCTTGAAAAAGCGCCACTCTGACACCAGAAATATCATCAAAAAGGTCAACCACACCAGCCAAGGTTCCGTCTGGTTGGGAATGAATATCCATAACGTCTTCTATCTCTTTGCCACCAATTGTCTTAAAAAGCTCATTTCCTTTTAAAAGCGCCATTCTGCCACCAGAAAGTACAACCGCACCAGCCAAGGTTCCGTCTGGTTGGGAATGAACATTCCAAGCACCTTTTATCTCTTGGTCACCAATTTTCTCTAAAAGATTGTTTCCTTGAAAAAGCACCCATCTGGTACCAGAAATATCATCAGAAAGTAGAACCACACCAGCCAAGGTTCCGTCTGGTTGGGAGTGGATATCCCTAACGTCTTCTATCTCTTTGCCACCAATTGTCTCAAAAAGCTTGTCTCCTTTAAAAAGCGCCCATCTGCCACTACTAGAAAGCTCAACCGCACCAGCCAAGGTTCCGTCTGGTTGAGAGTGAATATACTTAGCATCTTTTATCTCTTGGCCACCAATTTTCTCTAAAAGCTTGTCTCCTTGAAAAGGCAACACTCTGCCATCAGAAAGTTCAACCTTACCAGCCAAGGTTCCGTCTGGTTGGGAATAGACAGTGTCAGCATTTTTTATCTCTTTTCTAACACCTGGTCTCTCTGTCTCTAATGTTTCTAAAAGCTTGTCTCCTTTGAAGGGCAGCCATCTTCTTATCTTCAACGAGTCATCAAAAATTTGAACCACACCAGCTAAGGTTCCGTCTGGTTGGGAATGGATATCCCTAACGTCTTCTATCTCTTTGCCACCAATTGTCTCAAAAAGCTTGTCTCCTTTAAAAAGCGCCCATTTGCCACTACTAGAAAGCTCAACCGCACCAGCCAAGGTTCCGTCTGGTTGAGAGTGAATATTCCTAGCATATTTTATCTCTTCCTCACCAATTGTCTCAAAAAGCTTGTCTCCTTGGAAAGGCAACCGTCTGACATCAGAAAGTTTAACCACACCAGCCAAGGTTCCGTCTGGTTGGGAATGAATATCCATAGCATCTTTTATTTTTATCTTATGATTTTTTTCCATTTCAAGAAGAAAATCTAAGATTTCTCCTCTCATAAATATTTCCTTGGAAGAAGATTCAAATATTTTTGTTATTTCCTTAATTATTTCGATTATTCTTTGATTACCTTCGATTATTCTTTGATTACCTTCAGGTGTTTCTCCTTCTCTTGCCATTCTTTCTTGTTCTCTTGCTATTCCTTCTTGGATTTTCTTGATTTCTTGTACCAATGCTAAACCCTTCTCCTTTTTGATTTGTTCAGGAGATTTTTGTTCTGGTGGTTTAGCAGAATGTTGTTCAAAAGCTTCTGACATTTTATTATAATTTGATCTCTCTCTTAAACACTCTTTAATTTCTTCTGGAATGTTGGGGTTTTGTAAAGCAGACATTATTGCATCTTCAACATCGTGTTTAGTCTGTTCTAATTCTCTCTTTTTTTTTTCTTCCCATCTTTTTCTCTCCTCTTCTGTCATTGAGGCGCGCTCAACCAAAATATCAAGAACTTCTTTGCGAGACCTTATTTCCCCTTCAAACATAACTGCGCGTGGCGGTAAGTTTTTGCCCCCGGCTCCTAATGCATTTTCGGATCCTCTAATCGCCTTTATATCTTTTGGTTCTAATAATTCCTGCAAAAGCTCTCGCATTCTCGTTCGAGCCTCTTCGCTTACCAAACGACTAATATAGTAACGTTCAAAAGCATTTTTTAGGGTTTGGCTAAAATCAATTCTTCCTGTTTCAGGATTTCTTACTTGAAAACGATCAAGATAAGCAAAAACTCGTAAAGCATTTCTCCCTGAAAATTCAAACTGTTGAGTTCTTTTACCACCCTCTTCAGTGATTTTGTCGCCAACTTCTTGATAAGTTTCGACAAATTCTTGATCAAATAAATCAACAATATCAGCAATTTGTTCCCCAAGTTGTCCATCTAGTACCTGATCCCAAGCCAATCCTTTTTCAACAGGAACAGAAACAATTTCTGGAATAAAGGGGGTAAGTTCTTTTAGTCTTTTTCTAAGCCGTCCACCGGCAGTTCTTCGTATGACCTCTTTCTTTTTCTCAGCTTCTTCCGGAGTAATTGTTTTCCAAACTAAACGGTCTGTCATTGGAGCCACTACCTCATTTCGGCCCGGAGTTTTTTCGGGATAATTAGAAGCAAAACAAATCCAAGTATCTTTCCCGCGCGCATAGCGAGTTTTGCCAGTATTACCCCAGAAACTAATTGAGTCAGAAAGAGCACCCCTTTCTCCGCCAATCTGTAAAAAGATCTGCTGGTAATTAGAAGGAATAAGATTGAATTCATCTACAATTAGAATATAACCCCGACCTTCTCTTCCTGAATAAGCTTGTAAAAGAGCACCTTCTTTAAATTTCCACTCTACCTTTCCAGTCAGAGTTGTTCTTTGCATTAGAGATTGTAATTCAGAGGCATATCTCTCTTGAAGAGGTTTATACCATTTCAATAAGTTTTCAAGTCGTTTATTCGCTTCTTCTTGGGTTATTTTTCCATCTTTTATTTCGTCGTTAATTTTCCTATATTGAACATCAAACTCATCATTTGCTTTTTGATATTCTGCTTCTAATTGGTCATATCGTCGGATTGTATCTTGGACAACCGGGTCTTTTGATTCCTCCTCTTTACTGGCTGGTGCCCAATGGCCTAAAATTTCAAGTTCTGAAGTTCGCGGAGTACCAACTATTTCTAAAATTGGCGCTTTTTTACCATGAATTAGCTGAACAAATTTTTTCATTAAAAAAGTCTTTCCTGCTCCAGGATCACCTTCAAATAAAAGAGGTTGATGAAGCTTGTAGCATTCGGCAATTGTTCTTAACATTTTTTGGTCTGTTTCTGAAAGCACAATCTCTTCTTTTATTGCCTCAATATCTTCTTTTGGAGCATAGGTTTCAACTTCTACGCCCAAGATATTGACAAACCTCTTTACTTCTTTTGTTTCGGGATCAACCTCTTCTCGATACAAAATTTTTCCCTCTTTTTGAAGGGCCTCAAAAGTTTCTCGTTCTCTTTTCTCTTCTGGTGATAAAAACCTCATTTTTTCTGACATAATTTTATATTAAATTCTTATTACTGGACCAAAAAGGTTCATAAAGAATGGATAAGTAATTTCTTTTTCCAGAAAATCTGAATCAATACAAAAAATAATTCGAGTTTTAGGATTAAGGTCCATTCTAAAGAGCTCTTGGCCTTCAAAATGGGAGACGGTAAAAGCATTATCTTCGCTTATTTGTTTTAATACAGTAATAATGGTTGGTGATGGGTCAGTTTGGCAATCAACCAAAAACCACTGGCCTTCCCTATTGGCAATTACCAATTCTTTTAAGAAACCTTCATATTCGTGTTTATCATTCAATAAAAACAGCCGGGCTTTTCCGGGAGGAAATAAGCTATAAATATCGTTTGCTCTTAAAGAAGAGTTTGGTTCGAAAATAATCAAACCTAAATCATAAATCATTCTTCGCGAACGAGGATCAGAAGGAGCAGTTACTTTTTCTATAACTTCAAAAAATTGATTTAATTCTTTTTGATTTTTTTGAGACAATTTTTTTGCCATAAAGTTTGGGTTTATTTAATATTAATACTTTTCTGGATTTTTTACAATATCTTCTAAAAGTTCAGATAGGGCTTCACTAAAATTTTTACCTTTTTCTGGTTTAATTGCTGGCATTACTAATCCAAAATCATAGCCATATTCTTTTACCAATTCTTGAAGCTTTTCCCGATCTTCTTCTTCTCCCAGCCAGATTAACCCTACCTTGATTTTTAATCTCTTTCGTTCTTCTTTACCTTCTTTTAATAATTTTTTTAATTGATCGCGAATATCGTGATTCGGTTCGCCATCAGAAAAGGTTAACAAAAAATTTCCTGTTTCACCCAGATTTTGTTTTAAAGCCCCCAGGGCAAAAAGAGTAGCTGAGTAAGTATTGGTTCCCGCATCATTATCATGAGTTCTCTCAGGCATTTCAGAAAGTCTGTCTTCGACTTTTTTGGTGAATCGCTCGTTTGGTTCTTTATAGGGGAAAATTCTGCCATGGAATCCCGTAATTCCTTGACGGATGTTTGTGATATCAGAATTGAGGTTTTCTAGTCGGTCAATAGCTTCTCCAACTACAATAAATCCCTTAAAAGTTTCCTCAATCTTTTTTCCTTTCATTGAACCAGAGAGATCAATCAGGTGCCAGAAGCGATAATCTTTCCTTTCCGGAGCAGTTTCTCGAATCCAGAGTTTCTGTTTTTGTAAAAAATCTTTTTCTGCTTGCATTGCCCGAGTAATATCAAGTTTTTGGCCAGCGGGGTATCCAGCTTCTTCGCCACCATATTCTTCAGGCTTTAAAATGCGGCGCAAACGATAATATAAATCATCAATTAACCCCACTACTTCCGCTCTTGCTCTTTCATAAGGCGTCATTTTTTCTCTTCTCATTTTTTCTAATTCCCTTTCAATTCTTTCTCTCTCTATTCTTGCTTCTTCGTTCTTTTTCACTGCTTCTCTTTCTGCCCCCTCTCTTTCTCTCCTCTCTTTATGACTTTCTGGTTTATCTTTATTAAGTTTTCCTTCTAATTCTTTGTTTATCGTATCCTCAAAATCTTCCAACTGTTTTTTGGCTTTATCTTCTAATTCTTCGCGTTTTCGACGAGGCAATTTATTGAATAATTTGTCTAATTCTCTCTTTGTTTCCTCAGAAAGTTTATCCTCGGGATAGGGCATCTCTTGGCTAGATTGGATATTATCTAAGGCGTCTTGAATATCTTTCAATTCTTTTTTTGCTTGTTTCTCTTTCATCTCTTGGGCCAATTTTTCCGCTTTCTTTTCTTGAAGTTGTTTTTCTAATTCTTCTTTTTCTTTACCTTGTGCTGATCTAAGTTTTTCTTCTAATTCTTTGATTTCTTTTTCTAATTCTTCTTGCCTTTGTTTTGTTTCTTCTCGTTGCTTTCGCTTTTCTTCAATCTCTTTGTTTAATTTTTCAGCCGCTTCTCTCACAGCTTTATCAATTTGTTCCTGAAGTTCTTTTTTGGCATCTTCAGATAATCCATTAAACGGATCTAGTTCTTTTTCTAATTCCTCAATCTCTTTTTGAAGTCTTTCCTGTTTTTCTTTATCGCCTTCTTTTTGGGCTTGCTCCATTTCTTTTCTTTTTTGTTCTAATTCTTTTTGTTTTTGCCGAAATTCCTTTAACATTTGTCTTTTCTCTTCTGTGCGCAAATCCATTTCCACTAATTTTCTTACCTCTGGCCAGATATCCTCTGTGTTTATCCTAAATCTTTCTTGAGCTGTTCGAATGATTTCTTCTCTATCTGACTTTTTGGGATCTGGAATAGTCGATATGCTTTCTCTGGCATAACCAATTGTTCTCTCTAATGCTTTTCTTACTGCAGGATCAAGATTTTTGCTAAATCTTCCTTGGTGCCAATCGCGGATTATCTCTGAGCCGTACCGAGCAAACTTTGGCCAATAGCCAAGTTGATCAGCAATTCTTTGTACTTCTGGCTTGACCAAAACCACACCCTCTTCTTTTAATTGTTCATCATAGTTTTTTTTGGTATATTCTTTAAGCCCGGGAAATCTTTCTGTCATCCAATCATTTACTGCCGGATCTTCTATAGCATTCTGGAGATAGCCAAAACCAATTTGAGAATAAAATTTTCTAATTTCTTCTGGAGAAAGCCCCAATTCTTTAAGGCGAGGAGTAATTGCCCGATGAGCACCTTCGTGAGCAGCAACAAACTTTGCTAATTCAGGATTTTCTTTAATATGTAAAGGGTCACAAGTAATGGAACCATCCTCCTTGTTAAAAAAACTCCCACCCCCCGGTTTTCCTAATTTTACCTCCATTCTAAAATCGCCACCCACTCTTTGGGCAATAATTTTTAAGAATTGCCAATCTTCTTCGGAAATCTCTATTTTCTCAAAACTTTCTTTTGTTGATTTTTCTTCTTCTGAAAAATATTGTTTTGCTTCAAATTTTTCCGTATTCATTTGTCATTTTAACAAATTTTTGTTAAAATGTAAAGAAATTATAATACAATTTTATTATGTCAGAAGCTTTTGAACAACATTCTGCTAAACCACCAGAACAAAAATCTCCTGAACAAATCAAAAAGGAGAAGGGTTTAGCATTGGTACAA
>JGI24721J44947_10012718_pt1 | contig 10344 bp, 9 predicted proteins | sample YelNatPaOPGAMG01_FD_44947 | JGI IMG/M metagenome (IMG submission 44947) | reverse complement strand
GAAACGTATGGAGTTTGTGAACCGAGATTTTAACACCGCCATCAATATCAGGAGATGCGCGGTGATGGAGAAAAAACCTCCACAGCTGTCAAGAGAGAANTTTAAGGGACAACCACTCAAAGTGGGATTATATGAGAAAAAATTGGAAGCCGTAGTAGGTGGCCGGTCGAAAAAGACTGGNAGGCANCAGCTCGTCAGTTGGCGACGTCTAGTCTAAGGCGGAGCACTCGCCACTACTGTACACCACTGGCGGCGACAACGTTTTTCTTTTGGGAGATGTTTGTTGTTGGTGTCGGAGGTGCGTCTGGAACAGGTTTCCCGAGAAGACTGCTGTCCGGTTGCNTCCTGNTGCTGACGCTCCTGGTATTACTTCACTCCAGGTCGGGCGATGCTCTCGAGCGCACGCTTTCCATACTAGAAGCNTGCCGTTTTACCCAGGAGACTACAGGAATCACCTCCTACGCGAAGCTACGCGTCCTTGACAGGTTCNGGTCACGNGACGGTCTTGAAACGCTGGTCTTGAGCGCTCGCGGGCCCCTGGACCGGCGCACTGTAGAGCAAGCAGCAGCGACGTGGTGTGCGCCCNGTGGCGTTCTCCCGCCACGCCTAGACCCGCAAAACGAAGTGCTCATTCTGCAGTGCAAACCAGACGCCGATGCTTTCGAAGGAACTGCTCCAAACGAGCAGTTACATCTCGCTGCCTGGACGATGCTGCGGTTGCGCCCTGAGTCTCAGGAGAACCGTCGGCCGAACAACGTAGAACGCTCCGTTTCGCAGAGCCTCCTCCTGTCGTGGATCATACACCATACAAGGGTCGGCATTCGGAATTTTTTCATCTATCTCAATGAGCCGGATGCCTGTGGTTCCAGAATAATGGAGCTTAGGGATGAATTGACGGAGCGACTCGCCGATGTGCCTGCGAATGTATCGATCATAGCGTGGCCATTTCGTCCACCAAAGGGCGTGCACTGGAATCATGTTCAGATTGCAGCCATGAACGATTGTTTGTGGCGGAATCGCGGCATATTCAAATGGATTCTTTTCGCAGATGTGGACGAGTACATCGTTCCGAGCGAAAATGCGCTGCGCTCTAATCCGGAAAGCCCGGTACTGCATGTGCTGGATGACATTGAAAGACAACTACCGATTAACCTGTGCAGTGTTCGAGTGCCTTGCTGGTGGCGTTACGACGTTATTGAACCGGCTCTGAACTGGAGCGAAGCCTCTCAGACGTCGCTCCGGAGGCCATGGCTAGGTGCTGCCGCTCCCGTTGATCGCGTTTGCAAACCGCACCTGAACCGTGAAAAGTGCTTCGTACGTACTGACCAGGTGTACTACACAGCTGTTCATGCTGTTGCTGAAGCGTATGGACCAAATTGTGTGCAGGTATGGCCGGACGTGCACCAGCACTTGCGACTGGAGCATCGGCGCTCACCGCGAGCTTTTGACGATTACTCGCCTGCTGAAGTACTCTACGCGACCTAGACTCGAACAGATCATCTGGGCACTGACAGCTCTAGAAAAGCAGCGATTCGTCGAAGCAGACTCGGCACAGATGCGCACCTGCTGCCGAATCCATTCACCTTCTACGATTCGGCACGTGATGCATTCAGCATCACGGGCTGATCTGGTAGGAGACGGCGCCGTAGATTCGTTGCAGCGCCTTCGTCCGCATCCTCGCCAAAGAACTCGCACAGGAGCTCGAACAAACTTTCCGGTGGAAGCTCGGCTCTGAGGCGAGGACCTGCAGCGTATGTCCATTCCGAATCCGCGATATTCAATCGAAAGCGTTGCAAATAGAGCATTTTTGGGAGATAGAGCGTTAAGAGTTTGTGGATGTCAGCTTTTCGCTGGTACCCATGGAACCAGACGTTGTCGCCGGAGACAGCTCCAGTGGCATCGGGGTCGGCGTCATTCGCCGGCACACCTCGCAATGGGTTCGTGTCAGGCACATAGTCTCCGTTGTGCGTATGCGCTGGAAGCGCTGCCTCACGGGTAGCTTGGGAATTGTTGTGGACGGTCATTAAGCCGATTCGCGCAAAACTATTGAAAAGCTCTTTCTCTTGTATCATTCCGGTGTCGGAAAGACCAAAGAGACATGCAAGCACCATGAGCAATCCCGAAAAAGCAATGCTCCTCGGCTGTGGGCGCAGCTTTGGGGGCAAGTCCGAAACGAGCAGGAGTAGATCACTGGGCATTCCATCGTTTCCAGGCGGCGCTTCGTCGAGCGACGGTGGTGCTCCCTCGACCAGACATCTCTCCTGATAGAAGTGATAGGGGGCTACGGTCAGCGTTAAACCACGAGCAGCCTGTCGCGTGCGACCCCTCGCATGCTCGCCAAGCGGAAGACGACCCACCTGAAGAACCCGAAAGCCCAAATCAAAAAGAAGCATTTGTGCGGCGCGTTCCAGAGCAGCGTTCCGCAGTGTCGTGAGCCAGGTTGGAAATCGACCTCGAGGACCAGCCGGCACCCCAAGGGTTTCAGCCACGAGGCTTGTTATGTCCCGCTTCAACACGGGTATGCGCGATTGTTCACGGACAAGTAGGAAGCGCGTTACTGTTGATACAAGGTGCCGTTGCTGATCCTCGTCCAGTGCATCCCAAGAGCCAGCAGACGTCGGTGCGGTCACCGCAGGCGTTTCTGGTGAACGTGCAGCACGAACCCCATGTTCGCCGGTGCTCTGCAGGGCTCCTGGTCCTCCTTCCGGAGGCAATCTGTCCCCGCTTGGTGCTCTATTCTCAGCATCCAGGTCCTCGGCGTGGTGCTCGGGCTCGCCGCAGTCGCTCAGTGGGTTCAGCGCACTCGCTGGGGTTCCAGCGCCCCGCGAGCGCGCAGCGAAGAACGCATCGTCCGCGTCTGGACCTAGGCACGCCAACGCGTCACTTGTCGTCGACTCGCCGTGCCGTGCGGCCTGCGATCTGCTCGCCTGAGGCTTTTGCTCCCTGGAATTACGACTTGTCCGCAAACGGCGGGTCATTTTCCAGACCCGAGGGTCACCAGCCCGTCAGCGTAGGTCGATGAAAGCGTCCAGAACGTCAAGACACGCTACTCCCAACAAGCCCCCCGACAGCGTGCTTTTGTGCTCGATGCTCGTCACNCAACTCGCTTGCCAGCACCGCGTACCAGCTGTCCTTCTGACTGACGGTATAGACTTCAGTGTATACCCAACCAACGTGCCTCTACCACAAGAGACTGCTCATGACTCAATGCATATCCGCCAAGGCGCGCTGCATTGCATTGGCGCCAATACCGTTGCCGCTGCCGCACTTGAGCGCTGCGAGAACAGTGCCCAGGCTTGGCAGGTGCTCATGGCCTCCCGAGCGAGGAGAGCACTCGGTGACGCACTGGTATCGAAAATCTCCAAGAAATGTCTTGCTGTGGGTCGAAACTATGTGGAGCACGCTAAAGAAATGGGTCATGAAGTGCCTAGTGTTTCCCAGGAACCGTTTTTCTTCATGAAACCTACGACGTGCTATTTGCGCGAAGGGAGACCGATCCTCCTGCCAATTGGCTCTGAGCCAGAGCACGAGGTTGAGCTAGGACTTGTCATAGCGCGTAGGTGCAAACGTGTTCCTAGAGATGCAGCGTTTTCGTTCATTGCGGGGTACCTCGTTTGCATAGACGTGACAGCGCGACGCTGGCAACGCGAAGCGAAAGCCAAAGGACTACCCTGGACACTAGCGAAAAGCGCTGACTCGTTCCTGCCCATGTCTCGCTTTATTCGACGTGAGGAGGTGCATGATCCACAACGGCTGTGGCTGTGGCTGAAAGTTAACGGGCAGCTTCGCCAGCGTGGTTGCACTGTCGACATGGTCCACGACATCGCTAGTCTCGTGCACTATGCCTCGCGGTGGATGACCCTCGAGGAGGGCGACATCATCCTAACCGGCACGCCAGCTGGTGTGGGGCCCCTCTTGCACGGCGACATCGTCGAAGCCGGGATCGAGGAACTCGTCTCCATGAAGTTCGTATGTGAGACGGACACAGGCTCGCCGATCTAACACCCAACGCGACGATTTCTTCGTGCAGTCAGGTGGATGTACTGAAACAGCATCCCCTGGAAGCGCGAGGGCGGTCAGCAACCAGGTGAGCGACTGCCGTGCCTCTCCATGGATGACGATGCTACACTAGCTTCAGGCCAGACTACCTCCAAGCTGCAATGATGATTGGTACCCTTTAGCAAAGATCTTACATGCCGGCTCTACCTAGAATGCCTCGTGCGACGCTGAATGTGCCATCGCCACGGACCTCGCACTATGACACAAGCACCTGGTGACGCGTCGACGGGTATCGACTAGCGTTGCTCGACGATGCCGGGGTCCATTCGCGGACAGGCTCTTCCCAGCGTATACCATGGACCTCATTGAAATGCAGCGGAGGCGCGCGTTGTTGTGGCGAGCTTTTTGTGGAACGATTGACAGCGTCTGCGTCTCATCACGTACGAGGATCAGCAGCTGTGGTTCGTCGTCGCGCTGGGATCCGAGGAAACGCGCAGATGCACCCTATATATCGGGTAAAATGCTGAACCCGAGCCCGTTCAATGGACCCGTATCTTTGGCCTGACTGGCAAAGGCATACGATGCCAAACTTGTTGACTGAAGCTTTTTCTAGCTGAAATTCGAAAGCCTAATTAGGAGCACTGCCCCAGGTTGTCGACAGCGTCCTGTGCAAGGATTTGAGACGTCTGCGATCGTGCATCGTTGGTCGTGTTTGCATGCGACCCGCAGTGCAATGCATTTGGAGCGTAAAGCACCGTAAACCGATTGTGCCGAAAGCTTGGATGCCTTTGCGTTGATGCGATACCCGCGAAACCTTTCGCTTGTATGGATTTCGTAATCTCGGCGAGCCAGCAATGCCGAAAAATCATCGAAATACCAAGTGCGCGGGTACCCGCCTTGAGCGGCCACACAACGTGCGGCCTATTTTCATGACTGCAGATACAAGCATACCATTCGGATTGACTGTCTTATGCTTTTCTCGAGCTATCGTGTGTGATGACCGTTAAACGGTGGCGACGGGTTCATCGGGCGCCGCTGTGCACTACCACCTCGTTGCATTTCGCGTGGCGACTGGTTTTGCCACCCACGAGTTTGCTGAGTCCGCGGGTGCTCCGGCCTCAACGGTGCGGCACGGGGATCAGAAATGGCCTGTGTCTCCGCTCTATGGTGTGGTCGCTGGGGAACCGACGTAGCGGATGCGCGAGCATCCACGCGGCTCGTTGTCGATGTTCGTGGCGTCACCATGCTCCGTTTGAACGGCGGCTGTCCAGTAGCAGCAGGTCCAGAGGCCATATTGGGCTTTCGCTTCCCTGGCGCTGGTATCGATTTCGGGTATGACGTCCTGGCTGCAACCGGCGGTACGCCTTGCGACAAGCGCTGAAGCTCGGGAATACGCTCACTTATCGCTAGGGTTCCTAGCTTTCTAGGCCGCCTCACTGCTCCAAGTGCGAAAGCCCGTGATACACGCTCATGAAACGTGAGTTGCTCACCAGAATCTGGCGCTGCATACCGGTCACGTGGTACCCATTGTCGTGCCGCAGCGAACACAGCCCATTCGTCGTCCTTGAAAGATTCAAGCTTTCCAAGCATCGATTCAAAGGCAGCGCCATTGACTGCCGTGTGCAGCAGATCTGCGCTCGCTTCGAGGAACCGGTGGAATATTGGATGATAAACATGTTGGGGCAGTAGGAACGCGAGCAAACGTGGTTGTTTCTCCAGCAAACTGAGAAGCTCCCGCTGTAGTTCCGAGCTGAGTCCACGCTTCTCCCCCGAACAGATATCGCTGCAGCATCGCAAGTCGTCAGCGATAGGGCTCGCAGACGCCGGAGCCTCGGTCTCGCGCTGTTGCGGCGGCAAGGCCGAGCAAAACACTCGCAGGGCCATGTGTGACGCAACCAGCCGCATCACTTGCAGCTCTGACGCTGTAGGGGCACACAGCAGCTCGCGTCGACGCGTTCGCCACTCCTCAAGAGTACCGCCCAGAGCGAGCACCAGGTTTGCTGATCGCAACGCCGGGAAAAAATCTTTGTACGGAAGGTATTGCTCAAACGAGATTGCGTCCGATGTGACTGTAGTGATGACATCGCCATTTCCAGTCGCTTTCGCAGCACAAGCGTCTGCTTGGGGCGGTGTCACAACGTCAGCAGCCTCGCCCAGTAGGGCGCGGAGGTATTCGTTGTGCCAGGGGTGCTGCTCTTGTAAAAACGCAAACTTGCTCGGTTCGCGGGCCAGCAGCCGCTGCTCCACATCCGTACCCGCGTGCTTACGGACAAATTCCGCTGTCTTGTGGATTAACTCCCGAGCACTGTAGGAGAGCTCGAGCTCCTGAACCGTCTGCGGCTCCATGACTGAGATACTATACGATACGATGGCGGTTGCATGGATTGTAGTCGCGCGTCGCCAAAGGGCATTGGACTGTACTGCATTAGACTGGTTTAGAATGTTTTTTTTTATTGTACTAAATTTGGCTGTACGATACTGTATTGAACTTTATTTGACTGTATTGGACTGTGCCACATACGTGAACGACTATAGCTGTCAGAAATACGTTGCCTTCATGGCGTCTTCTTCGCGTAAGCCGGTGGTTGTAAGCGCCTATGGAGCAGGAGTTTCCCTGAGAGCGTTCTTCTAATAACGGACTCCAGTACGCTGTGCAGGACACGTGCACGAATGCACTTTGGGAGAAGCAACGTGCCGCACGTACCGTGCAAAAGAAGGTAAACGCTCAAGCCAAGGTCGAGCTTCAGACGTCACTGATACTTGATGTTTAACCTATCCGAGCACAATTCGGCAGCCGCGTCCACAGGATCCAGGACAAAAACGAGTTTCGGGGCTGGTTCATCAGTCAACACCGTTGTCTAGGAGAGAGATGGGTAAGCACTCTCTGCAATGCTGTCTGGAGCGTGGCGGCAACGCTCGGAGGCTACAGCGTTCCCCGGTGCGTCGTCGTCGTTTCCGTTCCCTGGCAGGTGAAAGCGGGAACGTGGTGGAAACCATAGTGATAGCCTTTTACAGAGGTAGGATCGAAGCTACAAACACTGCCGGCATGCTCCGTGCATAGAAGTGTGGGCTCGAACCGAAGCATATTGTCCGTGAGTCTCCAGTTCCAATGTGGCGCGAACATCGCTTGCGAGCAACGAGCTCGTGACTGCGTACATTCATGATGAACACGGACGCTGCTGGCGAGCCGCGGGTTCGACGACTCGCTAAATTCTGCCATTCCGTCTATGACGCAACGAAAAACAATTCGAATCCCGCTCATTCATTGGTCCAGGGCATCGTATTCTCACTTGAGCTCGTTTTACTTTCAAGCATTTGGCGCTCGGCGGGCAATGCCAGTGATATCAGTAGACGCGGCGCAGTGGCATCGACTAAACCTGGTGACACGCACGTGGAGATTGAGGCTCATCAGTGGCGGTAGCTTGCTCATCGTTCCCGTGAAACACCGCCCACTTTTGTGGGTAACACACCACAGACCGTGAGCGTGAAACCGGGAGCGTATGTCGACACTGGTGTTGATCATGTGGCGCGTGTAAAATGCCTTGCTCAGGCTTCCGCTTGCTCTAGCCAGACGGCTGATGGCGCATTCGCGAGCAGTTTTCGGGTCTCTCCGATGTCGACGAGGCCGGCGAATGCATCTGAGTTAATACGACGCGCGGTGCTGAGACAGAACTCATCAGCTGCTTGGTACCTGAGGAACAGGCGCTGCAGATGTCGCTCCAGCTGGTCTAGATGGAGTAGAATATTTTCCTCTAAACGCTTTTGGTGGTCGCGTATATCATGCAGCGCCTGGTCGGTTTGCGTCGAGTCAACGGGCAAAAGGGCGCATGCTTCATCCGACTCCATATCCTCTTGATTCTCATCGTGCAGGAAATTCTGAACGTCCTCCCAGCCAGCAATTTCACGGTCATACAGAGCTTCAAGTGCAGTAAGGGCGCTGAGGGATTTGCGCATTCGCTGGTTGTGTTTGTTCGGTCGCATTGGTCTTTGCAACAACCTGTTCACATCGGCGAAGGTCAGCTCCTCTAAACGTGGACGCTCCTCAGATTCTGGAGTATCTGGAGGCGCGCTGGTGAGTAAGCGATTTGGTGTGACAAAACGCTCTTCTATGTCTTTCAAGAACGTGGATACCGCACCCTCAAAGAGCGCAATACAACAGCACAGCTCGTTCTCAGATATGCATTCAAGACCTGCAGTTTTCTGGTAAAGGTCCTGGGAGGCGACGAGGCGCTGGCGGAATCCGTCAAGAGAGGCAAGCGCGAACCACTCGCACAGACGGAGCAGCCGCACCTCCTGGGCTATGTCGCGCGGAATACGCTCACAGAGCAACCCGTTCGCAGAGGCTACTGCCTCGAGTCCACGCACCACACCCGTTGACTGTTGTTCACCGTGCCGCTTTTGGATACCGACAGACGATTTGTCACCAGCGCAGGGCTCCGCGCAAACGCTTGTCGCCGCTGCCTCGCCCGCCACTACAACGGCTCTGTTTTCGTTCTGGACACCGCAAGATCGTTGCTCAGAGTCCGAGCGTGCGGGCAGCTTCGCAGCACCCCCAGCGGGAGACTCTGATTTGCGCCGAAAGTGGAAGGTTTTCTCCGTTGGCCGCATGCGGAGGCTCTGCACGCTCACGCTGTTGACATTTACGCGAAAGCCGCAAAGNGCCGCGGCACACGTATGCCGGCGCGCGCACGTTGGGCTGGCACCCGGTGTGGGCGTTTGAAAAATTCGTGACGGCGGTGTCGTGACGGGCAGTTTGTCGTTAATACACATTTATGTACATAACGGCCAAAAAGGATGCGCTGGCTGCCTCTTGGGCCGTATTTTTCATGTTTGTACATTGTCTCTATGGACCATGGATCCCAGATTGCGGGATCGTCACAGGCAAACGGGAAGACACTTATTATGCTGTGCCCTGTCTTCTAGTTCCATTACTTATACTTTCTCTCGGATGTACTGGTCGTTTCGTATGTTCTATCGTGTGCCGATTGCCTGCTTTGAGCATCGGCGATGGCGCCTAAACCTCTGGGCAGATGCTGCAGGGAGGCAGAACGGCGTTGCCAAACCACAGAGGGCGTCGGATCGAGGAAAGCTTCACCTGATGGGGATCTGGGATTCATAATCATTCTGGGAGCCTGCAAGCAGCGCAGACGGACCTAGTACAGGCGGCAATCCGAATTGATATACTAGGAGGCCACTGCAACAAGAGTGACGCCCAGACGCAGGCTACCCGATCCTAGTCCCAGAATAAACTACGTTGCGNACGAGCTGCTCAGGTCTCGCCACTGAACTCGTCGCTCGCTGGTGCACGAAGCACTNGCCCGGCAGACTCGTCNGGCTCGTGGGACCTTCCGCCGAGAAGGTAAACGTTCGACAGTGCGGAAACCGTTGCCCACTTTTAACATTTATCATAGTGGGGAAAAGAAATTGTTATCTCGTTGCGAGTTAGTAGTGAGTCTCTGTTCTTTGTTCTACATAGCGTGGCCGATACGCGCACCCGAGAGCTCTGGCATCCATGAGACACGACGCGCGTATCGCCGTTGANAGGGAACGCAATCCTGACTATTCGTTGATCTGTAGTTCTAACGTGCAAGTTGTATTTGCTTTCAAGTCGTAGCAAGGTAGAGTTTTTCAGTTCAATTGTGCTTTGACCCTCATGGGAGTGGATTCAAGTGACTATTCGCGGTTTATAGCAGAAGCGTTCAAAGTGTGTTTTTGCTCAAAAACATAAAAAAAGAAGAGTTATGGAAATGAAAGTGGAGGATCTTTGAGGGCTGTAGTCGCCGGCAGCCAGAGCAAAAAGGAACTGGAAAAGACGAAAAAGCTGAGGCAGGGGGCCCTACGACAAAGGCTGCGAGCAAGATGACAGTACGACGAGATGGTGGCGAAAGCCTGTCTTCGTCGACATATCAAGGATCCGTACGAGGAAAAGTTACGAGACGCCATTAGAAACTGCGTCGAGTCGTACTCTATGAGTTTTATAAAGGCTTTGTCATGGCTAGTGCATTTGGTGAAGGAGATGTTTCGGGACGTGACGCACATGGAAACAGTCCAGGTTCCGGAAGAATTTTTCGACCAGGCCTTTATTCGTCACCTGAGGCTTGGCACAGAGGAAACGTCGACGAAAACTGAGCGACCGCATGCCCTCCATGCAAATCGCTCCAAATTCCGCTTCGACGGCACTCGACACAAGCGTGACTCGAATATTTACACCTGCGGGGCAATCAAGTACCTCACGGACGTGAAGAACCATATGATCGTGAACCTCGAACGTTTCATGATACGCACTATGTTTGCGCTGAACCCCGACCTCTCTCGCCAGGGGATGTGGGCTATCATCAATGAAAT
>JGI24721J44947_10012712_pt1 | contig 10351 bp, 7 predicted proteins | sample YelNatPaOPGAMG01_FD_44947 | JGI IMG/M metagenome (IMG submission 44947) | reverse complement strand
AAAGACAATTCAAAAAATTACTCAAAACCATTTAGAAAAGATTTTTAGTACTTTGCAAAAAGAAATTAAAAAAATTTCAAAAAATAATAATTTCCCTGGCGGTATTATTTTAACTGGTGGAGGGGCAAAAATTCCTGGGATACTTTCTTTTACAAAATCTTACTTTAAATTGCCAGTAAGAATTGGTAAAAATTTTGATTTTTATCATGATTTAGATATTGAATATTTAAATTGTCTTGGAATTTTATTAAAAGGAATTGATTCTTTAGAAGAAGAAAAGGAGGTTAAAAATATAGGAATATTTCGAAAAATTAAAAAATTTATTGCCCCATTTTTACCCTAATTTTTAGTTCTGAATAATAATATTATTAAATAATATTTTTCCACTTTCTGCCAGATTTGACAAAAATAAATTATAGACTAAAATTCATTGAGAAAAATTAAAGTTTTTTTAAAAAAATTGTTATAAAAATAAAATAAACCAAGGCTACATTGATAAATTTATTCCTATTAAAAGGTCTTTTAATAAAAAATTTTCTGTATGGTCGAAAATAAAATTAAAGAAGTTATAAAAAGAGATGGTAGTACTGTTCCTTTTGATCAAGAAAGAATTACTCAGGCAATTTTTAAAGCGATAACTTCTGTAAATCAAGGCGATGGAGAAAAGGCAAAAGAAATTTCAGATAAAGTTGTGGCTTTGTTAAATAGAAGATTCAAAAATGGAAATATCCCAACAGTAGAACAAATTCAAGATATTATCGAAGAGGTATTAATTTTAGAAGGTTTGGTGGAGACTGCCAAATCTTTTATTTTATACAGAGAACAAAGAAGGAAAATTAGAGAAGCAGTTTTAGCTTCAGAAGAAGCAGTAGATAGAATTGACCAATATTTAGAAAAATTAGATTGGGAAGTTCAGGAAAACGCCAATATGACTTTTTCTTTGCAAGGGCTTAATCATTATGGTGTTTCTTATATTGTGAAAAAATATTGGCTAAATAAAATTTATCCTAAAGAAATTAGAGAGGCTAATGAATCTGGCGATTTTCATTTGCACAATTTAGATACTTTAGGTCCCTACTGCGTGGGTTGGGATCTTTATGATCTTTTAGTAAAAGGGTTTGGTGGAGTTTCAGGGAAAATTGAATCAAAGCCTGCCAAACATTTTAATGCTGCTTTAATGCAAGTTGTTAATTTTCTTTATACATTGCAGGGCGAAGCAGCTGGTGCTGTCTCTTTTTCAAACGTAGATACTCTTTTAGCTCCATTTATTAGATACGATAATTTGAATTATCAACAAGTAAAACAAGCTTTGCAGGAATTTTTATTCAACCTTTCGATACCCACGAGAGTTGGATTTCAAAGTTTGGATTGGGATGAATTAGTAGTAGTTAAACATAAAGGGAAAATTAAATTTGTTGAAATCGGAAAGTTAGTAGATGAAGAATTTGAAAAAAATTCTCATAGAGTTATTGAGCAACATCCAAATAGTTTTGCAGTTCAAAATTATGATGATTATTATACCCTTTCTTTTGATTCTCAGGGGAAAGCAGTTTGGGCAAAAATTAAGGCTTTCGTTCGCCACAAAGTTCCAAAAGATTCAAAATTCATAAAAATTAGAACAAACAGAGGAGAAGTTAAAGTTTCACCTGCTCATTCTTTGTTTGCTTTCAAAAAATTCAATTCAGACTTTAATCCAAAGCCAGTAAAACCTTATGAAGTAAAAACTGCTAAAGATTATCGAGATTTAAATGAAAAAAATCATTTCTTGGCTCTGAGTAATTTTGAGAATAATTTAAACAAAGAAGAATTGGATTTAGTGGAATTAATCGATGAATTTCCTCAAATCCACAAAAATGTCTTTGTCAAAATAAATCCTACCCACACTCTTTCTCAAATAAAAGAGAAAATTATTCAAGAGTATCAGGCGATTCATCCATTTTATGTAGATTTTGGAATAAGAGATAAAAAAGTTTGGAAAGAATGGCTGGAAAGAAAATCTATTAGATATGATATTTGGAGAAAGTTTGGAGAACAAAAGAGAGAATCCTTGTTTAAATTGAAAAATAGCAAAATTTGGTATCCAAGAGTTCTTAAAGGAAAAATTTTGGAAAGCTTTGTTAAACTTTCTGCTTGGTATGTAGGAGAAGGGCACAAAGGAATTTCCGTACCCATTTTCATTTCTCAGGCAGACAAAAAAAATGTAAAAGAAATTTTAAAAATTCTTCAAAGTTTAAAATCTCTCGGAGAAATTCAAAAAAATCAAGGATACTCTCCAAAAGGAAACGAAACTAAGGTTGTCAGAAAAATAGCTGGTAGAGGTTTGCTATCAGAAATTATTAGTTCGAGTTGTGGAGTAATGGCTTTTAATAAAGTCGTTCCCTGGTACATTTTTGAACTTTCTCCAAATTATCAAAAGATATTCATCCAAGAATTATTAAAAGGAGAGGCGAAAGAATACAAAAATTATTGGGATCTATCAACCACTTCAAGGAAATTGGCCTCGAGTTTAAGCTTACTTTTGGCCCAAAACAACATTCGTTTTAGTGTTTATACTGAGAAGCTGCGAGAAAAAAATAAAAATTGGAGAAATCGATGGATAATTAGAGTTTTCAAAGAAAATTCCCCTGCCAAAAAAGAATATAAAGTTGGAGATTTTGAAGCCAGGGTTTGCTTGGGAAAAAAAGAATACAGATACAAAAAGGAGTTTGAATACGATATTTCAGTTGATTTACCTCAGGAGAACTTTGTTGGAGGTATAGGTCTTTTAGTATTTCATAACACTCCCTTCACAAACATCACTTTAGATCTAAAACCCTCTTCAGTTTATGCAAAGCTTCCGGTTATTATTGGAGGTAAACCTCAAGACAAAACCTATTCTGAGTTTGAAGAAGAAATGAAAATTTTTGACAAAGCTATTTATGAGGTTTATATGGAAGGAGATGCAAAAGGAAGACCATTTCATTTTCCAATTCCAACAATTAATATTACTAAAGATTTTCCCTGGCAAGAAAGTGCTTTTGATGGAGTTTTTGAGGCTTCAGCAAAATATGGAACGAATTATTTTGCAAACTATATAAATTCTGAAATGAAACCAGAAGATGTGCGCTCAATGTGCTGCCGTCTTAGGCTTGATCTTACTCAGCTTCAGAATCGAGGCGGGGGAGGACTTTTTGGTTCTGGGGCAAAGACAGGAAGTATTGGTGTTGTTACCATTAATTTGCCACGTATTGGATATCTATCAAAAACTAAAAAAGAATTTTTTGAAAGATTAGCAAGGATGATGGATTTGGCCAAAGAAAGTTTAGAAATTAAAAGAAAAGTTGTTGAAAATTTTATGGAAAAAGGGCTTTATCCCTATTCAAGATATTATTTACAAGACATCAAACAAATGCGAGGAAAATATTGGGCAAATCATTTTTCAACAATTGGTTTAGTAGGAATGAACGAAGCTCTTTTAAACTTTATTGGAGAAAATATTGCTTCTGAAAAAGGAAGAAAGTTTGCCTTAGAAGTTTTAGATTTTATGAGAGATAGATTAGTCAAATATCAAGAAGAAACAGGAAATATTTATAATTTAGAACAAACACCTTCTGAATCAACTGCTTATCGTTTGGCTTTAAAAGACAAAGAAAAATATCCAGATATTATAACAGCAGGTACCCAAAAAAATCCTTATTATACAAACTCAACTCAACTACCTGTTAATTATACCGATGACATTTTCGAAGCCTTGGAACTCCAAGACGAACTTACCTGTAAATATACAGGAGGAAGCGTATTTCATGTTTTTCTCGGTGAAAAAATGCAAGATGGTCAAGGAGTAAAAATATTAGTTAAAAAAATCTTTGAAAACTTTAAACTTCCTTATATTACTATTACTCCTACTTTTTCTATTTGTCCGGTTCATGGCTATTTACCAGGAGAACATTTTTATTGTCCAAAATGTACAGTTGAGCAACCTTGTGAAGTTTATACAAGAGTTGTAGGTTATTATCGTCCTGTAAATCAATTTAATCTTGGCAAACAACAAGAATATAAAGAGAGAAAAGAATTTAAAATTAAGGCTTCTCTTTTAAAATGAAAATTTTAGGGCTTCAAAAACAAAGTTTAATTGAATATCCTGGTAAAATTTCTGCTGTGATATTTTTAGGAGGATGTAATTTTAGATGCCATTTTTGTCATGTTCCTACTTTGGTTTTACCAGAATTAATAGAAACTCAAAATGAAATTTCTCAAGAAGAAATTCTCTCTTTTTTAGAAAAAAGAAAAACTTTTTTAGAGGCTGTTTCTATTACAGGGGGAGAGCCAACTTTAAATAAAGATTTACCAGATTTTATAAAAAAAATAAAATCTTTAGGTTTTTTAGTTCAATTAGAAACAAATGGCACTAATCCTGAAATGCTAAGAAAATTAATTGAAGAAAAACTTATAGATTATGCAGCAATGGATATAAAGCATCGTTTAGATAGTTTTGAAAAGTATAATGAAATTACAGGTTTTAAATTAACAAAAGAATTGTTCGAAAATATTAAAGAATCAATAAAAATTTTACTTTCTAACAAAATAGATTATCAATTTAGAACTACTCTTATTAAAGAATTTCATAAAAAAGAAGATATTTTAGAGATTTGTAAAGAAATTCAAGGAGTTAGGGTTTACTATTTGCAAAATTATCAAAAAGAAAATAAAACAATTTCTGGCAATATTTTTACTCCTTTTAAAGAAGAAGAAATTGAAGAAATTATAAAAGACTGTAAAAACTTAGTTAATATTCATTACAGAAAGTATTTATAATACGATTTTATGTTTCCGCTTTACGACACCGCTGTTTATTCTAAGAAGAAACCAATTATTCTTTTTATTTTAATAGCAACAAATGTTTATATATTTTTTGCTACTTTTAGTAATTTAACTTTTTTTATTCAAAAATACGGGGTGATCCCGAAAGAAATTGCTCAGGGTAAAAATTTGTTTACTCTGTTTACATCTTTATTTTTACATGGCAGTTTTTGGCATCTTTTNGGGAATATGTGGTTTCTTTGGATTTTTGGCGAAAATTTAGAAAAGAAAATTGGAAGTTTAAAATTTATTTTTCTTTATTTAGTTTCTGGAATTTTTTCAACTCTTTTTTATTCTTATTTTTTTCGTTTTTCAACAATTCCTTTGATTGGAGCTTCAGGNGCAATTTCCGGCATTTTGGGCGGATATTTATTCTTTTTCCCAAGGAATAGAATCCAAACCCTAATTCCCATTTTTTTCTTTTTTGAAATAGTTGAGATTCCAGCATTTATTTTTATTATCATCTGGTTTTTATACCAATTTTTATTATTAAATACTCAAAGCTCTATTGCTTATTTAGCCCATATTGGTGGTTTTCTAATGGGAATTCTTATNGCTAAATTGCTAAAAAGTAAATGAGTAATTCAAAAATTTTTATTATTTCTTGCCTTGCTCTTTTTTCTGGTATTTTTTTAGGNTCTTTTATAATTTTTCCTAAAATAATTATTTTTGAATTAGCTTTTCTTGGAATATTTTACCTTTTAATTTTTAGAAGAAAAAGAGAAATTATTGCCTTTTCTTTATTTTTAATATTTTTTGCTTTAGGTTTAATGAGAATAAATTATGACCAAAATTTTCTATTAAAAAATTTTAAGATAGATAATAATTCAAAATACTTTGTATCGCTAAAAGAAAAATTCCAAAAAGTAATTAATAAAAATATTCCTTTTCCTGAAAATTCTTTGCTTTCTGCTCTAATTTTGGGCAATAAAGAAAATTTAGATTTTGAATTAAAAGAAAATTTATCTAAAACAGGACTTTCCCATTTAGTAGCTATTTCTGGATTTCATTTAGCAATTTTTAGCATTTATTTATCTCAATATTTAATAAAAATTGGATTTTGGAGAAAAACAACCAACATTTTAACAATTATTCTTTCTTGGCTTTACATTTTCTTAGTTGGGTTGCCTGCTTCTGCTGTGAGGGCTGGAATAATGATAACAATTTTTTTATTAGCCCAAGAGCTTGGGAAATTAGCCATCGGAGAAAGAGTAATACTTTATACTGCTTTAATTATGCTTTTAATTAACCCTCTTTTATTAAGATTTGATATTGGCTTTCAACTTTCTTTTTTGGCAGTTTTAGGGATTATTTATTATAAAGATTTTTTTGAGAAAAAATTAAATCAAATAAAAATTTTAGAGAAAGCCAAAATCAATGAAATTCTAGCCACCACCCTTTCAGCTCAAGTTTTTATTTTCCCTCTTTTAATTTTTTATTTTAAAAATTTTCCCTTATTATTTATTTTCACAAATATATTAACTTTACCAATTTTCCCAATTTTAATGTTTGCTGGAATTTTCTTTTTAATTTTAAGTTTGATTTTACCTTTGTTTTCTTTAATTTTTGCTTTTCCAGCAATTGTTTTTTTGAAATATTTTTTATTTATAGTTAATTTCTTTTCAAAAATAAAATTTTCTTCAATTAAAATAGAACTTAACCCCTTATTTTTACTACCAACTTATTTATTTTTATTATTGATTACTGTTTATTTAAGAAAAAAATTAGAATTTGAAAATTTAATTTTAAAGGTTTAAAATAATAACATATGAGCAATGGTTTTCAAAAAGGAATTTCTTTAAAAAAATTGGTTAATAGTTTTAAAAATGCCTTTTCTGGTTTAAGGGTTGCTATTTTACAAGAGCAAACATTTAAAATTCAAGCTTTTATTGCAATTTTTGTTTTATTATTATCTTTTTATTTTAAAATTTCGAAAATTGACTTTTTAATTTTATTTTTAGTAATAATTTTAGTTCTGTCTTTAGAATTAATTAATTCTCAAATTGAAAGAATTTTAGATTATTTAAATCAAGAATTTGATGAAAAAATTAAAATAATTAAAGATTTATCAGCTGCAGCTGTTTTATTAGCAGCTTTAAGCTCTCTTATTATTGGCCTCTTGACTTTTCTTCCTTACATCATAAAATAATTGTTAATAATTAACTAAATCTATGGAAGAAGAAAAAATTCCTCAAGAAGAAAATAAAGTAGAGAAAAAAACTTCTCATTTTAAAAACCTATTTTTATTTGCCTTTTTATTATTCTTCTTTCTTGGTTTTTTTGTTGGAATCAAATATTATCCAGTTTTAGAAAAAGAGATTCAAAATCTTTTTTCTTGGAAAGTTTCAATCACTTTACCAAAAATTACTTTTGAAAAAAAAGGTACGACAACAGGAGCTCTAACTTTGCCCAAAGAAACTCAGGAAAAAGAGTATCAATCTGAAATTGACCTTGAAAAAAGTGTAATGAAAGTAGTCGATGATGTTAACCCCTCTGTTGTTAGTATTATTATTACAAAGGATTTGCCAGTTTTTGAGCAATACTATATTAATCCCTTTAAAGATTTTTTTGGCGAAGATTTTAATGTTCCAGAATTTGGTATTCCTCAATACCGTCAAAAAGGAACAGAAAAAAAAGAAGTTGGTGGAGGAACTGGTTTTATTATTTCAGAAGATGGTTTGGTTTTAACTAATAAACATGTTGTTTCTGATAAAGAGGCAGAATATACAGTGATTACTAATGATGGCAAAAGATACCCAGCTAAAGTTTTGGCTTTAGATCCAGTTCAGGATTTAGCCTTTATTAAAATAGAGAAAAAAGTAACTGATTTGTCTCCATTTAAACCAGTTAAATTGGGGGATTCTTCTCAATTAAAAATGGGACAATTTGTAATTGCTATTGGTAATGCTTTAGGCGAATTTAGAAACACAGTTTCTTTTGGAGTTATTTCAGGCTTAGGAAGAACAATTACAGCTTCAGGTGCTGGCATGGTAGAAACTTTAGAAAATGTTATTCAAACTGATGCTGCCATTAACCAAGGAAATTCTGGAGGCCCTCTTTTAAATTTAAAAGGCGAGGTTATTGGAGTTAATGTAGCTATGGCTCAAGGAGCCCAAAATATTGGTTTTGCTATTCCAATTAATCAAGTAAAGAGAGATGTTGATCAAATTCAAAAAACTGGAAAAATTATTTATCCCTGGATTGGTGTAAGATATATTTTAGTTACCCCAGAAATTCAACAACAAATGAAATTAGAAGTGGATTACGGGGCTTTAATTGTTAAAGGAGATAACCCTGATGAAGTAGCTGTTATTCCTGATTCTCCGGCTGATAAAGCTGGTTTAAAAGAAGGGGATATTATTTTAGAGTTAAATGGTAAAAAAATTACTCCTCAAGACTCTTTATCTAAAATTATTAGCGAATATTCTCCTGGCGACAAAGTTACTTTAAAAGTTTTAAGAAAAAAAGAAACCTTTGAGGTTAATGTTACTTTAGCCGAAAGACCTCAATAAAATTTTTTATGAAAAGTTCTCAAAAAGGATTTTCAATAGTTGAAGTAATTTTTTATTTGTTAATAGTTATTTTTATCTTTTTTGCTGCCTTTTCTTACTATCAAGGGAATATTGTGAGAATAAGAGATGAAAAAAGAAAAGAGGATTTAAATATACTTAAAGAAAAATTAGAGCAATATTTCTCTAAAAACAATATTTATCCAATTTCGGATTCTTGGATTTGTTTAGAAAAAAGTCAAATTTTAAAAGAAATTTCAGCTGAAAACATTCAAGATCCTTTATTTTCTCAAGATAATCAAAATTATTGTTATCGATATAAAAGCGCTAAAGAAGGGAAAGAATTTAAAGTTTATGCAATTTCAGAAAGAGATGGAAAAATAATTGAAGTTTTTTCAAAAGAAGGAAAAAATATTTTTACTGCCTTGCCTAATTTAGATCCTTGGTATAATCCAAATTGGCAGACAAGAAAACAAATTTTAATTTCGCCAAAAAACCTTAGTGCTGAAATTAAAGATTTCCCTTATTTTTTAGAAATCTCAGATAAAGATTTAATAAATGAAAAAGAAGGCGAAATTTTGTTTTTTGANCCTGAAAATAATAAAAAAATAGAAAGAGAGATTATAAAATTTGATAAAGATAAAGGAAACCTTTTAGCATTTTTAAAAATTCCAAATTTATTTCCTCAAAAAGACAAAAAAATCTATCTTTATTTTGACAATGATAAAATTCCAGAAAAGAATTCCAAAGAGACTTACGATGATAATTATTTGGCTATATTTCATTTTGATGAAATTGGCTCTCCTATAAATTCTCTTTCAAATAATATTTATGCAATTTGTGAAAAAGATTCGATTGAAAAAGTTGATGGGAAAATTGGCAAAGCAGTTAATTTTGATGGCGGAAATAGTTTAAAAGTTTTAGGTTTAGATAAATTAAGCATGGATAAAGGATTTACCTTTCAAGCCTGGATTTTTCCTAAAGGAGAAAAAATTGTAGAGACAATTGAAACTGCTACTTCCAGCGAAACTAATACATCTACTGCTCAAGAAGAGTTAGGGGAAGAAAATTTATCTCAGACAACCTCTTCAGAAAAGGCGACATCGATTCCGAAAATTATCGGTCCAGACAATAAAGAATTTATAGAAAAACCAATTTTAACTTGGCAAGATATAAAAGGTAATTTTTTAGAATTATCTTTAAGTTTCTTTGTAACTTCAAGCACTTCAACCGAAAATAATACCTCGACTCAAGAATCAGTCGAAGGAAAATTCAATCTAAAAATTAATGATAAAGATATAACCTTGCCCCAAAAAGTTAAATTAAATGAATGGTCTTTTATAGCATTATCTATTTCTAATGATGAAATTTCTTTTTTCTTACAAGGAGAAAAATATAAAGAGTCGATTTCTTTTGAAAAAAGAGATTTAAAAAATCAAAACCCTTATTTTCTAATTGGAAAAGACCTTAAAGGCGAAACCCAAGAAGCTCAAGAAAACAATTATTTTACTGGTTTTATGGATGAAATTTTTATTTCTAAAGTACCAAGAGATGAAAGTTGGCTAAATTTTACTTTTGAAAATCAAAACTCTCCTCAATCTTTTGTGAAAAAAATAGAAGATAAAGAAATCTATTAATTAACAAATAAATTGACTAGTTGACAAATTATTGAGTAATTTCTAAAATGAAAATGGCCCTGGTCTTTCCGAAAAATCGGCCATACCTTTAATTTAGGAGACCATATTTATTCACTTTCTTATGAGTGAATAAGAGGCTCCCATTCGTTCTTTTTATTGCCGATTTATTTTTCGGATTGTTGCCGGGGCCACTTTGCCCCTGTAGTTCAATGGATAGAATATTCCTGCATTTAGCCCCCATAGCTTAATGGATAAAGTGTCTGCCTTCTAAGCAGACGATCCAGGTTCGATTCCTGGTGGGGGCACTTTAAAATCAGGGAAGATGCAGGTTCAAATCCTGCCAGGGGCAAAATAAAGTGGTGGCTG
>JGI24721J44947_10012709_pt1 | contig 10353 bp, 9 predicted proteins | sample YelNatPaOPGAMG01_FD_44947 | JGI IMG/M metagenome (IMG submission 44947) | reverse complement strand
ATTTTATTATTGAGCCTTTTAGGAGTATTTTTTGCTGCTAGTTTAATATGGGGTGCAGAACCAGAGGTAAGGACTATTATAATCGAACCACCACAGACGACAGATTTCCAGGCAGATGTCTGGACCAATAAAGGTGACAATGCCAGCTATGCAGTAGGAGAAAACCTAATTGTTTACTTCAAAGTAACTCAAGATGCTTACGTATACCTATGGGATATCAATGCTAATGGAGAGATAAGACTCTTCTTCCCTAATAGGTATCAGCAGAATAATTTTGTCAGAGCCAATATAGTATATTCTATACCTTCCCCACAGGATAGTTACACTCTGAAGATTGCACCACCGTATGGAAGAGAGGTCGTTCATATCTTAGCAAGTAAAAATCCTATCAACATCTTAGAAGATTATAGAAAAAATATGGACAAGGACCCATTACCTATCATCCCGGAAAATCCTGAGGATTTTACTAACAGGGTAAAAAAGAATATCGAGATTGTACCAACCCCTAATCAGTGGACGACAGATAATACCATATTCTATGTAGTACAAAGTAATGTGCCAGGGCAGACTCTTCCAGGGCCAAACCAAAATATAGGGGAGATATTAGTAACAAGTAATCCTAGTGGTGCCAGTATCTATATAGACGGAAGATTCCTAGGATATACCCCTTATAACGGGAATGTCCCTGTAGGAAGACATTCTATAACATTACAGCTTCCTGGATATCAAGCCTACCAGACAGATATAAATATAACCTCTAAAAAGACTGCCAAGATAGACGTAAAACTTAAACCCACCTCTCCAGAGGGAGCTATATATATAACCAGTACTCCATCAGGGGCTGATGTATTTATAAATGGAGATAAGAAAGGCAAGACACCTCTTAGAATTGAAAAACTAAAGCCAGGACGATACCAGATTACCCTAATCAAATCTGGATATGAAACCTTTGTACAATACTATGAGGTATTCGTCGGACAAACGATAAATGTAAATGCCCAACTGTATCCTATAAGATAAGCTAAAGCCATATTATATCCTTCGTATCTTCCTTGCATTTGGTAGAAATCCATCTATAATTAGACTCTATGGAGATTAGAGGAACTACAAAGGTAGCAATGGTAATAGGCCATCCTATTACCCATAGTCTTTCACCTGTTATGCATAACGCTGCATTTAAGGCTCTAAGGCTGGATAGTTGTTATATCGCCTTAGATGTTATTCCTGAAGGGCTGGGAGACTTTATTAAAGGTCTAAAGGCTACTAATGTTCTTGGAGTAAATATAACAATACCACACAAAGAGAATGCTATAGAATATCTAGATGAACTTTCTGAAGAAGCAACAGTCTTAAACACAGTGAATACGATAAAGGTCACCAATGGCCGACTTTTCGGATATAATACAGATATCGTTGGTTTTGAAAGATGCTTAGAAGGGATAGATGTATCAAAGAGTTCTGCTCTTATTATAGGAGCTGGTGGAGCAGGTAAAGCAGTGGCATATGCACTCTGCAGGCTAAATATAAATAGGCTATACATTACAAATAGAACAGAGGAAAAGGGTCAAAAACTAGTAAGATTTATAGATAAGGTATTTAATAGAGAGGCACAATCTATTCCTTTCGGACAGTGGAATCTCCCAGAGGCTCCAGATATTATAGTAAATACAACCCCGATAGGGATGAAAGGGATAGGAGGGAGTATCAATATACCATACCATATAATTAAAAAAGGAGCTATGGTAATAGACCTGATATATAATCCCCCAAAGACAGAGCTTTTAAAGACCGCAGAAAGATTGGGAGCAAGGGTACAAAATGGATTAAAGATGCTTGTTTATCAGGGTGCTGCTTCTTTTAAAATCTGGACAGGAATAGAACCCCCAATAGAAGAGATGGAAAAGGCTATACAGGAGTATGTATGAGATTTTTAACCGCTGGTGAATCACACGGAAGGGCAATTATAACAATAGTAGAAGGTATTCCAAGTGGTTTTCCCCTCTCTAAAGAGGATATAGATGTGGAACTGGCAAGAAGAAGACAGGGTTACGGGAGAGGGAATAGAATGAATATCGAGCCAGAAAGATGCGAGATATATGCTGGGTTAAGAAATAACAGGACAATAGGAAGTCCAATAGCTATCATTTTAGAAAATGTAGATTGGCAGAAAATCCAGCCCCCTCTTACTACCCCGAGGCCAGGACATGCAGACCTCCCAGGGTCGATAAAATATAATACCAGAGATATAAGGGATATATGGGAAAGGTCTAGTGCCAGAGAAACTACTGCTAGAGTTATGGCTGGGGCAATAGCCAAGAAGATACTGAAAGAATTAGGGATAAGGATAATAAGTTATACCAAAAGGATTGGAAGTGTAGAGATGAAATCTCCTCTTTCTCTGGAAGAAATAGAAAAATCCTTAGAGACATCCCCTGTAAGGTGTCCAGATAAAGAGGTCTCAGAGAAGATGATACAACTTATAGATGAGGCAAGAGAAAGAGGAGATACCCTAGGAGGGATATTTGAGATAATGGCAATCGATGTTCCGCCAGGGTTTGGAACATATGTCCACTGGGACAGAAGACTCGACGGACTCATTGCCCAGGCTATTATGAGTATTCCTAGTGTAAAAGGGGTAGAGATAGGCGGAGGCTTTGGAATAACTGGTTCTTTTGGTTCTGAGGTGATGGACGTTATAAATTATGAAAGGTCCCATAGCCCCTATCCGTTTTATAGAGATACCAACTTTGCCGGAGGTCTAGAAGGGGGAATTACCAATGGCCAAAACATAGTAGTAAGAGGAGCAGTAAAGCCTATTCCAACCCTTCAGAAGCCACTACCAAGTATAGACCTAATAGAAAAGAAACGACAAGAAGCAGTGGTAATAAGGTCAGATGTATGTGTAGTACCTGCTGCTGGGGTGATAGGGGAATCTATGTTGGCTTGGGTTTTAGCCGATACTATCCTCCAAGAGCTTGGGGGGAATACCTGGGAAGAAGTTAAGAGAAGATATAAACAATACCTGGCATATGTCAAAGATTTCTAAACCTATCGTTCTTATTGGATTTATGGCTTCAGGAAAATCTACTATTGGCAAGATATTAGCAGAAAGACTAAAAAGGGTCTTTATAGATACAGACGAACTGATAGAAAAAGAGACAGGCATTTCTATCAGCGAGATATTTAAGAACTATGGAGAAGCATATTTCAGAAGTATAGAGAAGACTATTATCTTAAAAGCCATAGAAAATCCAAACTCTGTAGTAGCCACAGGTGGAGGCTGTGTAACCCAAGAAGAGACAAGAAAAATTCTGAAAAAAATGGGGGTTGTTATCTGGCTTAATGCAAGTCCAGAAACAGTTATAGCTAGAACTCAAGAGGATGAAACAAGGCCTCTTTTAAATAAAGATAAAGAGAATAGAATCTATACCCTCATCTCGGAAAGGGAAGCCTTGTATAGAGAAACTGCCCACTACAAAATTGATGCTAATAAATCATTGGAAGAGATTATCTCAGAGATAGAGAATCTCTTAAGACAAGAAGGCTTTTCTATACTAGACGAGGACCACCCTTTACCATTTTAGTTATGTAGTATCGTCCATAAGCCTCTATTATTCCAAAAGCACAATCTATTATCTCATCTAGATAAGGCTTAAGAGCTCTTTTCCATATATCACTCCTTGCATAAGTTCTCCACATAAACCTGGACAATAAACCTCTACCCGTTTCCTCATAAATATCGAAAAGATTTTAATGCCTCAATAAGTCTCAGATTACTAGTATGGTCTTTTACAGCCAGCCTAATATAATGTGTATCTAAACCTTCGAAATTACTACAATTTCTTATAAGAATTCCCTCTTCAAGAAGATATTTTTCAAGAATCAGTGCCTCTATACTGAGCCTTGCAAGGATAAAATTGGCTTGAGAAGGGTATGGAAAGACCCAGTTAAGACTAGAAAGCTCTCTCATTAGAAAGATACGTTCTAAACCAACAATTTTTCTTGTCTCTTTCATAAAGGCTTCATCCTTCAAGACATATCTTCCTGCAAGATCAGCTAGTATATTCACAGACCAAGGGAGAGTCCCTTCCTTCATTCTATTTATAAAATCTGTAGAAGCTACCCCATAACCTAACCTTAATCCTGGTAGCCCAAAGAATTTAGTAAAACATCTCACTATGCATAGATTGGGGTAAAGACTAATAAAACCTACTACTGAGCTTTTAGGATAATTTTCAGTGAATTCTATAAATGCTTCATCTACCATTACAAATACGCCAAGTTTTAATGTCTCATCAAGTAAATATCTCAGTGAATCTACATCTATAAGCCTTCCAGTTGGGTTATTAGGATTACAGAGTATTAACATACCATCTCTATTCTTCTTAAGTCTACTAACTAACATCTCTAGACCTAGATTAAAGTCTGGTTTAAGATAAAAATATTCTACCTTCAAACCGTTTATCCTAGCTATACGGGCATACTCAGAGAATGTAGGCACAGGAATAAGAACATTGTCAGCCTCTACTGTCTGAATACATAGAGAGATAATATCTATAGCCCCATTACCAACTATTATATTCCCTGGTCCCACATCAATATATTCGGCTATCGCTTCTCTCAGATCATTATACTCAGGGTCTGGATAATAAACAATAGAATCTATACAGGATGATAGATATTCATTAAGCCCCTTAGGAAAACCTAAAGGATTTATATTGGCAGAAAAATCTAATATACTGGACAAATCCTTATTCAAAATCCTGGCGGATCTGTATATGTTTCCTCCATGCTCTGTCATTTTAATACCCATATAATAATAGAACCTAANACAAATGCCAGCAGAGAAACAACATACATTATCTTAATTGATAAGAGTATGTGTTCAGGAGTTATCGTATCTATAGGGTCTCCTATGTATGGCTTTTCGACAATACGACCACCATAACTATTAGATCCTCCTAGTTGTACACCTAATACCCCTGCCATACTAGCCTCAGGATATCCACTGTTAGGACTTGGATTTTTCCGCCCATCCCTTACCATTATAAGGAATCCTCGTCTTACATCTAGACTTAAGAGGGAAGAAGCAATCACCATAAGAAAAGCTGTTATCCGAGCTGGCAAGAAGTTAGCGATATCATCTAAACGTGCTGATGCCATTCCTATATTAATATATCGCTCGTTTTTATAACCCACCATAGAGTCTAATGTATTTACAGCTTTATATGCCATAGAAAGAGGTGCCCCTCCTAAGAAGAGGTAAAACATTGGTGCCACAATCCCATCAGATGTGTTTTCAGCTACAGTCTCTATAACTGCTCTACATATACCTTGAATATCAAGCCTATCTGTATCTCTTCCAACTATATAAGATAAAGCACTTCTGGCGTTATTAATATCTCCATCCCTTAAGAAATTATATACCTTTTTAGCCTCATCCCCTAAACACTTAGTTGCAAGAGCTGTATAAATAAAGAATATATCGAGAAGATGAAATAATGATATATTAATTGATAAGGCAAACTTAAGTAGCCACCAAACCACTCCATAAGAAATTACTACTGTAACACCAGCCAGTATAAAACCAGCTATCTTCTGAGATATAGCTGTATGAGTGATACCTCTAAGTATTCTTTCAAAAGACGAGATAAAACTACCTATAGCTCTTACTGGATGAGGAAACCAATAGGGATCACCAAATATAAGGTCAGCGATATAGCCAAGTAAGAGATCTATCATCAGAACCCCATTATCCTGTATACAGTATCTATATCTAGAGCCTTTCTTACCACCATGGCAAGCTCATTATATAGGAACATCTTTGTATCCTCTAATGGCTTGATATATACATCTCTTTCTATATTCTTCCTCTTATAAAGAAAAGAGACTAATGCCCTGAGAAAATCTTCATTATCAAATATACCATGGAGATATGTCCCCCACGCTCTACCATCACTAGATATATACCCATCTATATCATTACACCTCAAATCCCCTCTCATTATTACGCGAGAAAACGGAATCGTATCACCTGTATTTTCTGTTCTACCCATATGTATCTCATACCCTTTCAAGATAGACCTAGGCATATTAGAACTCAAAATTGATGATGCCTCTTCAAGCTGTATCAATGTGTTAGTAGTGACCTTTTCTTTCTCTATAACTGTAGATAAGTCTAAAAGATTAAGTCCTTCAATCTCCATTATCTCTGATTCGATTCTATAAGGATCTATTATCCTCTTCCCTAGCATCTGGAAACCTCCACATATCCCTAAAACTAGACCCCCTTCTCTGGCATATTTGACTATCCTATCTGCTATCTTAGTATATTTAAGATACAAGAGGTCTCCTATAGTATTCTTAGTACCTGGAAGTATGACTAAGTCAGGATTACCTAAACTATTCACATCATAAACATACCTTATCTTTATTCCATCTATATGATAGAGTGGTTCAAAGTCAGTAAAGTTAGATAAATGTGGCAGGTATATTATAGCTATATCTATATCTCCATCCTCTTTAGATACCTTCAAATATTCAGTTGCTCCATCTTCCTCATCTATATGAATATTCATATAGGGGACTACCCCTAACACAGGCCTCCTTACCATTCTTTCAAGCATTCCAAGACCAGGTCTTAATATCTCAACATCTCCTCTAAATTTATTTATTATAATACCCTTAACCCTTTTTCTCTCTTTATGTTCTAAGAGGAGCATAGTTCCTACTATGGAGGCAAAGACTCCACCTTTATCTATATCTCCTACAAGTAATACAGGACAATCAGCTATCTCAGCCATACCCATATTAACTATATCATTATCTTTAAGATTTATCTCTGCTGGACTCCCTGCTCCTTCTATAACAACTATATCATATCTGCTGGCTAACTCTTCATATGCACTTTCTACAATCCTTCTAAGGTCTGGTTTAAATTTCCGATACTCTTCTGCAGTCATATTCCTATATACCTTGCCTCTTATAATAACCTGACTTCCCATATCACTCGACGGCTTAAGCAGTATCGGGTTCATAACAACTGAAGGTTCTATCCCACATGCCTCAGCTTGCACAGCTTGAGCTCTTCCTATCTCCCCTCCCTCAATTGTTACAAAGGAGTTTAAAGCCATATTCTGTGACTTAAATGGAGCAACTTGAAATCCATCCATAGTAAATATCCTGCAGAGGGCAGTTACTAATAAACTCTTCCCCACTGAGGAAGCAGTTCCCTGAATCATAATACTCTTGGCTTTGTTCATTATCCATCACCTATTATAAGTATATTCTAGGATTATTCCTATTTCAATAGAATTCCGTCTTCTTTATTCGTAATTTACTTGCAAATACATAGTATAAAAGGATAGAATACATTCTACATATGAAAAAGATACGAGTAAGGATACGAGAAGGATATGACATCTATATAGATAGAGAGGGATTACCAAGGTTTAATTATTATTTCCCTCAGAGAGAACCCAGGAAGGCACTAGTTGTTACAAATACTAATGTCTGGAGTCTTTATGGGGAACGGTTTATATCCAGTGTAAAGGAAGGTTTTAGCTCTATATATACTCTAATTCTTCCAGATGGAGAAAGATACAAAAATTTGAAGTCTGTAGAAAAAGGCTATAGGGCACTGGTGGAGAATAGATTTACCCGTAGTGATTGTATTATAAACCTAGGGGGAGGAGTGATTTGTGATACCGGTGGTTATATAGCTAGCACCTATATGCGAGGGATAGAGTTTTATCAAGTTCCAACTACCCTCTTGGCTCAAGTAGATGCCAGTATAGGAGGGAAGGTAGCAGTAAACCTTCCCCAAGGGAAAAATCTAGTAGGGACATTTTATCAGCCTAAAGGGGTTCTTATAGATACTAAAACCTTAGATACACTGCCCAAGAGAGAGTTTAATTGTGGTATGGCAGAGATTATAAAGGCAGCAATAATAGACGGAGAACACTTCTTTTCACTCTTAGAAAGGGATAGAATTTCTATAATCACACTTATAGAAAGAGCGATAAAGCTTAAAGCTAAGATAGTAAAGATGGACGAAAAGGATAGAAATATAAGAAAGATACTGAATCTAGGCCATACATTTGCCCATGCTATTGAGGCGGTTACTAGTTATAAAAGGTACCTCCATGGTGAGGCAGTAGCTATAGGAATAATGTATGCGATAAAATTAGGGGAAGCTATCGGGGTAACAGAGGATGGACTAGAAAAGAGGGTAGCAGAGATCCTAAAGAGATTTAAACTACCTACAGAACTAAATGGTATAGACCCTAAATCGCTTATCCCCTATTTCTATATAGATAAAAAGGCAACAACTAGTTCTCTATCCTTCATCATTCCTGTAAAGATAGGGGATGTTAGAGAATACAAGGATATCAAAATAGAACTATTAGGAGGTATACTGAAATGATACTCCGGGACTTTATGAATGTGTAAGAGAGGCGAATATGATAATAGTAATGTCTGAAAGTGCAGAAGAAAAAGATATAGAAAATATCTGCACGAGAATAAAAGAAATGGGGTATGGAGTTAACGTCTCGAGAGGAGTCGAGAAGACTGTCATAGGCGTTATTGGAGCAAAAGACGAACATAAATTGATTCTTGCACAACAACTAGAATCCCTGCCATATGTGGAAAAGGTTATCCCTATACTAAAACCATACAAGTTAGCTAGTAGGGAATGGAAGCACGAAGGAACGAAGATAAATGTAAAAGGGGTAATAATAGGAGGGGACGAGATAGTTGTAATGGCAGGACCCTGTGCGGTAGAAAATGAGGAGAATATCCTCCTTACAGCTAAGGCTGTAAANGCAGCCAATGCTAAAATCCTTAGGGGAGGAGCATTTAAACCTAGGACATCTCCATACAGTTTTCAGGGATTAGGAGAAGAAGGGCTTAAATTACTTCACTATGCCGGTAAAGAAACAGGACTTCCCATAGTAACAGAGGTCCTTGACCCTAGAGATGTAGAACTAGTAAGTCGATATGCAGACATACTTCAGATAGGAACACGTAATATGACAAACTTCCCACTCCTAACTGAAGTTGGTGAGACTAGACTTCCAGTACTATTAAAGCGGGGGCTAAGTTCCACTATAGAAGAATTTCTTCTAGCAGCAGAATATATAATGTCACGAGGAAATCACCAGGTAATTCTATGTGAAAGAGGGATAAGAACATTTGAACAAGCGACAAGAAACACATTAGATATCTCGGCTGTCCCATTCATTCATGAATTGAGCCATCTCCCCATTATTGTTGACCCAAGCCACGGAACAGGAAGATGGCAGCTTGTTCCAGCTATGGCAAAGGCAGCAATAGCAGCTGGAGCTGATGGACTAATAATTGAGGTTCATCCTGACCCTGCCAAAGCCCTATCAGACGGTGCTCAATCTCTTAATATCCCAACATTCCAAAATCTTATGGCAGAGTTAAAAAGGGTAGCAGAAGCAGTAGGAAGGAAGATATGAAAGACATAGTAGTTTTGGGGTTAGGAATCATAGGGGGGTCTATCGCTTTAACCCTCAAAGAAAAGGGGTATAGAGTGATAGGGATGAACAGGTCTAAATCACCCTTAGAGAAAGCCATTCAGATGGGTATTATAGATGAGATTGCCCCAATAGATTCTCCACCAGAAGTAGATGTTGCTTTCATATGTACTACTGTAACTACTATACCGTCCTTTGTAAGGGTAATATTAAACAGCACTAAGGATACTGTGGTGATAGATGTAGGAAGCACCAAGGGATTCATTATAAGAGAACTTAGCGATCTCCCTAAAGAAAAACTTTCCAGATTTATAGGTGGACATCCGATGGCAGGTTCAGAAAAAATTGGGATAGAAGCAGCCCAAAAGGACCTCTTTGTAAATGCTACATTCTTCCTGGTACCAAATAGATACACCTTAGAAGAAACAAAGGTAAAAGCTCAAAATATCGTAGAAACACTAGGGGCTAATCCTGTATTTATAGAGCCAGAAGCCCATGATAGACTTGTAGGCACAATAAGCCATCTTCCCCAGTTATTGTCTACAACATTGAGCCTTACAGTTAAGAGTATCCTAGGAGAGGATATAAAATATTCTGGAAGAGGATATAAGGATATGACAAGGCTAGCAAACAGTAAATTCTCCATCTGGCGTGATATCATATACACAAATAGAGAAAACATCATAGCATCTTTAGAAGCCTATAAAAGTAATCTATCAAAAATAGAATCGCTAATAGATAATTGGGATGAAGACGGTCTAAAAAAGCTCTTTGAACTAGCTAATAATTAAGCTTATTTCCCCATTCATTTTTTAAGATACTCATAATAAGGATATCATAATACCTGCCA